>ENA-ORXR01002357-ORXR01002357.1-marine-metagenome-genome-assembly--contig:-NODE-2357-length-18173-cov-11.668490_pt1 | contig 18173 bp, 18 predicted proteins | sample MGYA00237866_ERZ511479 | MGnify/ENA metagenome assembly ERZ511479 | reverse complement strand
AAAGCCACGAACCACTACGTGTTCACTGTAATGACGAAACGTGTCCAGATCCTAATGTCCCCCTTTAACTGGGCGTGGTGGGGCAGCAAGGTGACGTGACTTGGCCGCACCCGGTTGTGCGCGGGGGGGGAGGGGGGGGGTCGACGTCGCGACGCGGCTAGGACCAAAGCGGGAGTTGGGCCCCACCCACACCAGCACGGAAAAGTCGTCGGTGTCGATGCCAACGATGAAGCGGCGTGCCAGCGGGACAGCGGCTCTCCATGTGGCGACCCCCGAAGCGTGGCATTCGGGGTGCAGGCCACGGCCACCGCGTACGCGACGATCGGCTTTGGTTGCGATGAATTGGCGCTCGCCAACAGATGCCCGTTCTTCGTTATTAATAGCATCTGGATCATAACAACTATTGTAAATTTACCGAGAAGAGGGTGATCCCAGCCTCCACCGCGCCGACTTAAGTAGCTATCGGGCCTGGCGGTGCCTCGTCTTTTCCCCTGAGATTCGGCGCATATCAATTTCGGTCAACCACGTTATTTTTCTTTTGTTTCATCAATTTATGGCCCTCACTCCTTGATTTTCAGCCACCTCGACCATGTAGCCCCCACAGCACAATGTCGTTCAAATAACTGCTAGAGTTAAAATAACGACACAGTAGTTGCTCCGGGAAAAAAACGCATCACGCCTCTGCCTCTGATCCGCCGTGGTCTCGCGTCCCGCTTTTTCAAGCGCCGCAGCGCCAGACCAACAACGACCGCCTCTGCGTTAGAGGTATGCAGTCATTCGCAGAGAAAAATTACGTCTTTCCTTTCTCTTCGGATGGGCGTCAGGCCGTCAGAAGGGCCTCCAGGGCGTTTCCCCGTCCATTGACAGCAACGAATTTGGCCTGACAGTGGCTTGATACGCGGACGTTCGACCAATCACCGCCCAGATTGACTCGCCGATCACGGGTAATCTGCGCTGCGACAGCTCGTCGACGTCGCCATCCGCCTTCCGCGTCCCGCCCCGCCCCCACTGACTCGGTATACACGGCCGACAGAGGGAACCTGCGCCTCGTTGGTGCTCCCTCTGACCTCCAAGGGCACCGCGACAACAAATGGGACGCCCCTACTATAGAGGGAGGTCGTGTTTCTGGTTCCCCCCATCGTTGCGAAGGTGGCAGCGCTCCACAGACAACGAATGTAAACGGCCCGGGTCGCCTGCTTTGACCCCACAGTCCCCTACCTATCCCACCCCCGAATCTTCACAACACGTGCCACCTCGAGCCCTTCGCACAGCCACCACCACCACCACGTGCCACGTGCGTTACATGTCAAAGAAGCTCTCGACGATAGCATCGAGGTCCCCCAGCTCGATGGGCGACTCGTCGTCGCAGTCATCGACGACTTCATCGGGCCAGCCCGCTGCAGCATCCTGCGCCAGGGCGTGGGCGACGGCGGCGGCCACGGCAATCGGCTGGCCGCCTGGCGCCACAGGACCGTCCAGGGCTGCCAAAGCGGCCGCCACAGCATCCTCCACGTCCTCAACGCCCTCCTCGACGCCGCCGTCGGGCAGCGCAACATCGCCAACAGCGCCCTCGCCTCCATTCCCGGCGGGGGATCGGGGGGGGGGGGCTGGAGCGCCCGGCGCGCCCGGTGAGCCCTCCATGCCCCCCCCCGCCTCGAGGGGGGGGGGGGAATCAGCAGCCACGTCCGGAGCGCCGTGCACGACGAGCCCACCATGCGCCCCGCCAAAATCCGCCACGTCGCCGCCGTCAACCAGCCGTAGCAAGAGCTGCTCAACGGATGACCGCACGTACTCGCCGATTATATCGCCACGGCGGAGCTGCTTCTGGTTGACAATTATCTTCCATTGTTTGTCCACCTTGTCGTCGAGCGTGCGGTTCCGCTTCTGCGACAAGATAACCGAGAGGGCCTTGAAAGTCCTCTCAGAGGCCGCCGAGGAGGTCGGCAGGAAGAACAGCCGGTTGGCCAGGAAGTGCAGCGTCGGCCACTAGGTACCATACAGTTCCCACCACGTTGCGGGGTGCATCGTCCGGCCGCTCAAGGCGGCGGTGCGCACATTCGTGTGTCGCAAGAAGCTGCCGAGCTCCCGAAGGATGGTCTGCTCGAGCGCGTCATCGCCGTCGCACAGGCTGTGCACGGCCCGCCTGCGAGTGACTGGCAGGTGCTCGCCCCCCCAGAGGTCGACGCCGACCTGTTGACGACACGGGGCGTAGAAAGGGTCGAGGTAAAAGGCCAAAACCATCAAGGGGTGAGAGTACGAGGAAAAACGGGCCATCAAACATTTGGACAGAAATGAACGCGCAGCACCCAGCGCACCGAAAAGATTACCGCGCAAGACAATACAAAAAGCGGCAAATAAACCGAGGACAGAGGAGAGCGGGCAGGCGTCTGCCTCGAGTGAGGCCGACAAGCGAAAAAGCAGCTGAAGGCACGGCAACAAGTCATTGGCGGTTGCCTCAATGGCACCGTCGTTGATGGCCTCAGCAACAGTTGGAGGCACAGCGAATGCAAGGGAAGGAGGGCGGTGGGAGTTGAAAAGCAGTACCCGACGAAGACCAGGAAGGTTGTCGATGAACGCGCGTAGCGTCAGGCTCTGCCCCACCCAGCGGGTGGGGCTAAAGGTCCTCAGCTCGTTGACCTTGTTGCCCGCCGCTTTTTGCGTGGCACGGTCGTTGGTCATATCCGCGCGCGCTCGCGTACAGCGTCGGAAAAAAAAAGTTGCCGCAATGATGAGCTTGAGCATCCGTGCAAAGGGCGGGCGTGCACACAGCTCCTTGCCGACGAGGTTGACGGCGTGGGCAAAGCAGTCATAGGATGCCAGCACGAGGCCGTCCGCCTCGGCCATTTTCCGCATTGAGACCATCACAGACGCGTTGTCCGTGCACAGCGCCCACAGCCTGCGACTGCCGAGTTCAAGCAGCCGCCTGCTCGTCGCCGTAACCGGCCATTTCTGCAAAGTGTCGGTCACTGGGAGCAGGATGGACACAGGCAAAGAGGCACGGAAAGCGAGCAATAGGTTGGGGGCCGACGAGACGGTGGCACCCATGCGAAAAGACGCCATCAGGAGTGGTTTTGGGAGACACCCAACCACATTGTACGTGGACTTCCCGTTCACGTCCCCCGCCCCGTCGACGGTCACAGCCGCCGTGTCCGCGCCCCTGACAGCTGCGTCCACATGCGCCATCACTTCCCCACTTGCCGTGTCCAAGCGCGCGCCACCCACTGTACGGGGGTCACCCGGCCCACCAAAGCGACCACTAGAGACAAGTAAAAAGAATGACTTCCACTCGGGCGAGTGGAACACAGAAAAGGGTAGCCCACCTCCAAAAATAAGCATGGCACACCGCTGCTCCCAGTCATCCAATACATGAGGAGCCAGGGGCGGCAAGATCTCTGCACCCGCGGAGCAACTCTCATCCGCCGCACCGGCACATGCCGGGATACCCAGCACAGCGGCTCGTACATTCGGATAGAGTGCCCGCACAGCGACACACTCCAGGAGATGCTCCTTCGCTCGCGTCGCGTTGTCAGACATGCCTTTGTACTTTGTACAAAGCGGGGCGCAGCATGACAAAACCCGCTTGCCATCCACGATCGTTACCTCGATAAATCTCCACATGGGTGCAGGAGGCTTCTTCCTCTTGCGAATGAGAGGTGGGACCATGGTGGCAGAGTGCGTGGGGGTGGTAGCGATGGGTGTGTGTAGCACAACGGGCCAGACACAAAGCACACCGGTGAGGACGACCGAGAGGGGGAGCAGTGTGGCGGATGCGACAACGACGGACGCCGGTCAGCGACCACGGCGATCAAGCCCGGGGTCATGCTCCACTCAGAGCGAGACACGTTTGTAAGACGGCGTAAGAATTTCACGTAACGTGAAAGACTCGCAGGAAAGCGTCAGTGAGAGGGTCTTGAAATTTCATGCGAAATGACACGACGTGGCGTCAGATTGTACATCACTAGTCAGGAGTGGACGCAAATGCTTGAGCATCTGCCTGTTTGAATGCTTTTTTGAACGAGTTCGCGCCGTGGGACATGCTTGGCCTGCCTCATGTGCTGTGCAAGTTCAAACGCGCCGGACTATTGTGCTTCTCACAAAAACTGGATCCGCATCATCCGCTTCATCGGCATGCACCGCCCTCTGAGCCAATGAAACAGCGATTTTGCATCGGATGCTGATGCATCAGGGTCCAGTTTTTGTGGGAAGCACAATAGAAAACCTCATCGCCTGGGAAGCGTGCTCCGTGCTAAGAAAAGCGGATCAGGCAGTAACAAACAGTGAGTCCTGCTGGATGCAAGGTCCTCTCACAACATCCGGGCTTTCGATTGGTTTCGAGACCCTCTTACTGTCGTTATAGACCAATAGAATGCTCTTATTCACAGTCAGTCTCTGTCTCGGTCCCCCAGGACAAAATTCGGGGATCAGCAATATGATGCCGATGTACGGTTTCAGGCTGTACGAGCACATCGGTACTGTCAGAGGGCCGGAGTCTGTCCCACGGGGCCTTCTGATTGGTGGAGGACAGTCAATCAGTCACACCACGACAAAGTTCGGGGATCAGCAATTTGCAAGGCCATCGGATAGACATGCTCTATTGTGTCCCCCCTCGATCCCACAGCCTTGGCCAGGACACATCATCTGGCGTGATCGCTCGAACCGCTGCAGCGAAGGTGGATCTCCTGTCGGCCCGCACATGGTGAGCCGAAACCCTCGCAACTGGCCACCCTGTCGTGAGCGGGATACGAGCATGGCCTCCTCGTCTCAGACAGGAGCGACGCAGAATGCCCATGCCGGGCGTCGCGGCCATGGTTTGAGCAATACCACGCTCGGCGGAAGGTGCTTCGGCGACCATCGTGGTTTGTGCACGAGGAACCATTGACTGGGCGATGCGCACTCACGCTGTCGCTGCGTTCGACAATCCGTATGGGCACGTCGACGACACGTTTGCTAGTCTCCAAGACGGAGAGTGGCGGACCGCCTGTCGCTCAACAACAGCTTTGATCATGTTCCTAGTCGGGATGTGCCTGTCCCCCCCCCCTCTCCCGCGAACTCGTGACCTCGTTCAACGATGCGCTTCCGATCTCACCCGACCCGGGCCTGTCAGGTGCAGTCAACACGCAGTCCGGGACGACGGTACCGGCTCGGCTCCCGGCCAGCGGGAAGCTCGTCTTGCAATGTCGGGGCTCCTAGACACAACACTCGATAGGCTGTCACTCACATCGGAACAAAGACGTCGAGTAGGTGCACCATAGACACTTGGAAGAGAGCCGAAGGCAGAGCCAGCGGGTGTTTGCGCACAGGGGGCACCGACTCTTGGACATCCTTCGGACAGGCGTGCAAAGTTCCAGTTCGGCCACTGACCCTGGGCCTGAAGTGCTGGGAGCCGTGGAATGGGCTGCTATGGCAGAGCACCACGTGTTTCTCGCGAGACCGATCCGGCCTCCCAACCGACGTTCCGTTGACTATGACTAAGTTGTTGACTCGTGAATTCCAGCCGTCAGAACGAGGCCTGCAGACAGGCCTAGCGCCCTTCGCGGAAGAGAGAGGATGGTCATGTGGAACACGCTCCGGACTTGGTCGAGCACCGGTGCCCTTCCACCAAGCGCCCGCTCTGTTTGAAGCGAGCGACCGCCGTCGAGTGAGAGTGTGGTAAGACCATAGACGCCGTTCTCTTGGCCAAGGCGGCTGTCGGATGGAGAGCAGGCCCGACAGGGGCCCACCCGGCTTGCGAGACCCGTAACGTCCGCCTACTGCTGGACCAGACGCGTGGCTGGCTGTACGGCAGGTTACGGGGTTACACGACTGTTGGCTCTGCTGGCGGCGACCCCACATAACGCCAATAAACAGAACGGCGTGTTCGAAACATGGGAACAAGTGTCCCCCTGCTGGACCGTTTGGAGCAAGAGCCCGAGCAGAATACAGTTGTGTTCCGCGCGAATTTTGGTCTCTCGTTGGGTGGCTGCCGAAATGAAAGGATATCTTTCATACAATGACTTCAATAGATGGTTTCACATGTTGTGCGATTGAGACTGTCAGGTGTCTTTACTGCACGGCTTGACGCAGGACACGAGCCGGGCTGCCTTTTCAGCAGCATTGTTGATCAAGTACGACTCAACCATCCATTTCCGTGTATGACTGCGTTGAAGAGCTCGTGCCACTCTTCTTCGAAGCGCACTCACTCTTCCACCTCTGTCCCAGTCAGCCAGGTGTCATGCGTCATTGGCTCGGTGACCGTCGCTATTGGCCGGGTGCCACTATCACCGCTTGCGCGACCGACTGCCTCCCTGCCCCCCGCTCCGCTCTGCTCATCACCCCTGCCCGACTTTCCCATCTACTCTGTGGGTGCATGGCCTTCCGGGGTGCTGCCCGCTCCGCGTGCGGTGTCAGCAAGCAGCACTTGACAGCACTTGAGCTGGTCACACAAGTAATGTAGGAAAGGGCTGTGGGCTTCAGCTGTGTACTGCTATCCGTGAAATCAAGCGTTCTCATACCAAGACCTGAATCAAGCACGCTCGACCCAGTTCCTCGTGCAATGTGCTGGCCGCTCTTGCAAAAACATCAGATCCAGCGCCTAACACCGAACAGTACTGTACCAGGACCGCGTCTGTCGGGCGACGGTCTGGCAACAGCCGTCCAACCAGTATGGCGTTTTGTTTCGAGCGCCGCCTGGAGCGACGGTGGGCCCTGGCAAGTGAGCACGGGCGAGCCCGCTCGCCCGCTGGTGCCCGCGCGCGACCGCGTCTGGGGACCTCTAGGAGAGATGGCGGCGGCCATGACGCGCCGGCAGCGCCGGGGTTGGCCGTCTCCAGACCGGTGGCGCGCGGCCGTGGGCGCTTGGAGCGTTCCACCCCAATCCTGTTCCCCCCCCCCCCCCCCCCCCCCCCCCCCCCCCCCCCCCCGACACGTCTCTCCCCGCATCTCCCTTTTGTGTTCCCGGCGCATGCTCGCTGCCGCGACGCCGGCCCGCCGCACCCCAGCCATAGGTCGGCGGCAGCTCTGCTGCTGCTCCGTGGCGACACCATTTCGCCCGCCACTCCCCCCAGCCGGCGCGCCCCCCCAAGGATCCGCGGCTCGTCGACGCCCTGAGCCGTCGCCCGTGGCCCGTGTGGCCGGGACGCGCCCGCGGGGCGTGCGGGCGGCGCGCATCCCGCCCGCGACCGAGCCACCCCGCGCCGACCGGCCTGCAATTGCGAGCCGCGTGGCGCCTCCCGCGACGGCCGGCGTGCGTGCAGCCGCCATCCCGCGGGCGGCGGCGAGGGGGAAGACGGCGCCGGCGGAACCCGCGAGGATCTGCACCCCCCACCCCCCCCCCACGCCCCCCAGGTAGGTGCCGTGCCTGCATCGCCTTTTCACTTGGGCGCTGTGGCGGGGGGGGGTGGGGTTCCCGCGCGCCGCGTGGGCGCCGACGCGGGGCGGGCCGCAGATCCGGGCGCGCGTGCGCCGGCACGCCACGCCGGGCGCGAGAGGCGGAGCCGCCCGCGTCGGCGGATGCGACGGAACGGCCGTGGAGTGGTCCGCTCTGCTGGTCCGCTGACTTTCACTCCGCCTCGCGCCTCCCACTGTCGCACCGTCATTCATTTGTGCTCGCGTTGGCACTCCATAAGCCCCCGCGCAGTTGACGTCAATGTCCGCGTCGCTTCCGGCCGACCTCCGCATCATCGGCGTGCGGACGACCGTCGCGTCAGTGGTGGCTGTGTGCGAGGCGGCTGCGGTCGTGGAGGCGGAAACTGATTGCAGAGGCGGCGAGCCGTCGTTCTTCGGAGCGCGGACCGACCCCCGCCCCGGCCCCCGTGCCTACCCCCGCTGGCACGCGGCGCCGAGGCAGGATGGTGACTCAGGTGCCAGACGTGTCGTCATCCGACTCGGGCGCGGCGTCGGCACCTTCAAGCTCCTCGCGTCCTCCACCCCCCCCCCCCCCCCCCCCCCCCCCCCCCCCCACGGCCCGCAAGTCTCGCTCGTCAGGGGGCGCCGCCAAGGGCGGCGCCCCGAGGCGGGCGCCCAAGCGCCCGTGGACAGCCGCCGAGGACGAGGCGCTTCGTCGCCCTGTCTCCGTCTATGGCACGACCTCCTGGTCGCGTATTGCGGCGGATATGGGCGACCGCAACGGCAAGCAGTGTCGGGAGCGATGGTTTCACCAGCTCAACCCCGCTATCTTTCGGGGCTCCTGGTCTCCCGACGAGGACGCCTCGCTACTGAGCCTACAGCGGCAGCATGGCAACGCGTGGGCGACAATCGCGCGCTCCCTGCCGGGGAGGACGGGCAACCAAGTCAAGAATCGCTTCAACACCATCCGCAAGTGCCGCGTGACCGCCACGGGACAGCAGCGGCTGTACCCGCAAGGACAAGGGGGGGGGGGGGGGGGGGGGGGCGACCACCCGCCGCGACAACCGCCGTCGGCGTCGCTGTGGACAGCGACGCGCCGAACAAGAGCGTAGGAGCTGCGCATCACCAGGCGTCACCCGCGGCGCCACAGCCGCCCCCACTGCCACGGCCACCACCGCCACCACCCCCACCTCCTCCGTCAACACAGAGGGCTGTTGGACCGCTGCGGCCGAGCGATCTACCACGACTAGAATTTGGCGCCCCAGCAGCATCCGTTGCAGTTGCGGACATGTTGCAGGCAACGACGGCCCCAACCATTTGCTGGGGTGCGCCAGTTGCTACATATTCCGCCTGCCTCGATGTCAGTGGCAGCGACGCTTGCTCCCGAGAGCTCTCATGGCCACCCGTTGGGGCGCCGCCTTCTTCTTGGAACGCCCTGCCGACTAGCCCCGTGTCGCCAGACACTGGTACAGGGCTGGTCCTGCCCGGCATGGGGGGCGTTTGTGTCGACAGCATGCGGCTGCTATCGGCAGCCTCTTCGGAGAAACTGCCTGGCGGTGGCGGTGCGGGGGGCATCGACCTTCATCAGGCGCCCAGCAGCGTTGGCTACTCCACCGTGACGGCCAACCAAACAACCTTTCCGGGAGGGGAGTACCTCCTTGGTAGTGACGTGGTGCCCACGGGTGAGGGTACACCGTTGGAACTGCGGTGGTACGATCATCCACTGAACCAAGGACTGTCAAGGGCGGAGAGCAGCCGCCTGGACGGCTCTACTCGTACTGGAAGCTGTGCCGGTTGGCAAAGCGCGAGTCCGACGACGCCATCGGTAGCCGACCCACCGGTGCTCGCGACGGGCCCGGCGTTGAACCTGTCGCACAGCGAGCCGCTAGGCGGCTCGGCACTTTCTTCCGGCAGCGGCGTCGGCCACGGTGCGGACGTTGGCACTGAGAGCCATGGCGACAGGCCGGCAATCCCCGAGGCGCCCTTGCTGGCGATGGTCGAGGCGCTGATGCAGAGCCCGTCGCCGATGCAGACGCAGTCGACGCCTACGGTCGCCTCGCGTCGGCAGTGGAGCCGCGGCCTTGACGGTAGCGACGCCGTTGGTGTGACAGGGATTGGGGGCGTCGACAGTGGCACTGCAGGCACGTTTGGCTTCCTGGGTGCGCCTCGAAGCGGCGACGTGACGAATGCGCCAGACGCACTGCTGACGGCAGGGGGTCTCATTTTCCCAAGTGCCGCTGGTGGGGGCGGCGGCGGCGGCGGCGCAGAAGGAGGGGCCCCCGATCTGGGTTGCATTGGCCTTGGCAGCGGGGGGGTACCGCAAGACCTCGACGACCTCGCCGCCCGCATTCTGTAGACGGGCTGGGCTTGGTGGAGAGCGAGTGGGAAGGGCTGTCCAGCGCCGAGAAGCAACGAGCAATGCACCCGTTTGTTGACTCGGCTGGTGGCCCGGCCAAGCGGAAGTGGTACGGGGAAGGACTCAGGACGCGATAAGGCAAGTCATGTGCATAGGTTCAAGGTATGTAACGTCTGTCGAAGTTGGCTTTCCCTGCTTGTATCTTACTTATTTCTCTTTGGTTGCGTCTGACTTGTTCATGTGTATGCTTTTTTTGTGTTCTCTATTATGCCTTTTACCTGGGCAAAACCTTCAAACCCTTTTTCTCGGTTGCCACTCGCAGTCCAACCTGGACCATTGGCTTCTGACCGTGGAAGTGAGGAAATCACAGGTGGGGTCGTGAACCCACGATGGACTGGCCCGTAGTTGGCCAAGGAGATCCACAATCCCCTGCTACGCACGCACGCACCCCGTCACCTAGAGAAACTCACGCCACGAAAAAGTCAAGCAGAGAATGCCAACCCCCCTCGACCACAAGGGTGCAAAATGCTTCTGTGATAACCCGACCGGCACACCAGGTCCGGAACACAAAACCCAAGGTGGAAAAGGGAGATCGGAATGTAAGGAACAGCACCTGGCCCCGCATCTTCTTGGCAGCTTCCCACAGCGGAGCACCCCAGTCAGTCCAGCGGCCGCCATAGACTAGCAGTCACCGCAGACTAGTGGTTACCACAGGACAGTGGCCATCGCAGGCCAGTGTTCATCACACCAGTGGCCATCACAAGTCAGTGTCCATCTCACCAGTGGCCATCGCAGGCCAGCGACCATGGTGAGAAAGCGGCGCTAGCACACGAAACGCAGGCGACGCCAAGTGGGAAAGGCAGTCAACCTCCCCCACTGGCCGTTCAAACGGCGGCCACATGGTCGTGCGCGTGGCGTGGTATTGCTCGCAGCCAGCGGAGCCAGCACCTGCCTGGGCACATAGAACAGAAGGGGGCACGGCTGGCCGACTGGCCAGCCGGCCAGCCGGCAGGCCGGCTTGCCGCGCACCTGGCCGATGCCTTTCCCCTACCCATCCGCCCCGACCGACGCGATCACGCGGCCGCAGGTACACCCCTCTCTCGGCGACGCAGGAACGTCACACAAGTGGTCGCAGACACCTCGATTTAGTCTGTGACCGGGTACTTGCAGCAGCCCCCGCGCGATGCAGAGCGCCGGGGTGGGGTGCGCCGACACGCCGGCCCGGATGGGGTGCGGCGCTGGCTGTAGACTCACCCGCGCGCCCCCCCTTCCCACCGCCGATCTCTCCTTCTCTCACCGAACGGACAAGAGTAAGAGCGGCACTCCTTCTGTCCCACTCCGCTCGCTGTCCGAGGGGCCCCGTGTACAATGAAAAGCGTGGCCGACAAACGATTGGGCAGGGTACACACGTAGTATGGGTGGGGACATCGGAACATGCCACAAAAGAGGGCTCCTGTGGCAGCGGGCACTGCCCGGCGCGCCTGCCTCGACGAGCGATCAAGCAACCCAATCCGCACGGGCCCAGCTGTGATGAGGCAAAGGAACTCCAGACTGACGCTACAGCAGCGGCAGCAACAAAAAGAGCGATCTTCTCTTTCATGCGAGCAGCTCGAACAAATCGGACAGGGCCAAGTCGATAGCTGCCCGGACGACTTCATGGACAGAGGTTGTCCGGACAGAAGATGCCCCCTCGCGCTGTTTGCCACTGGCGTCCGACAGCCTCGTGAGGATCCGCTGTGACAAGTATCAAGTATTTTTTTTCTTCTTGTATTCGATTGTCATTTTAGCAGGTGTGAAGAGATGCAGTTGCTCAAATCTACATGCAGTCCATGCCTGCGATTGGTCCGGCGCCGTTCACCTAGTCTGTGCTGATTGGCCCAGTTGCACCACCATCCATACTGGCACATCTGGCGCTTGGCGGCGGATCCGAGGGGCACCCGCCGACACCAGAGCCCGTGCCGCGTGACACCGCGGAGGCGGAAAGAATCAGTCGGCCGGCGCGAGTGGCAAGACGCGACGGCCCTTGACGCACCGCACAGCCCAATTTTCTAGCAGGCGGTCGACGTCGTCTGGTGTCGGCAGTCTCGGAGGCACACGCACGCCAGCTGGGCTCTCACCCTCTCGGAGGCGTGGCCGCTGGGCTGGATTCCTCTTTGTGGCTAGCATTGCAGGACATCAGCGGGCCAAAAATGGTCTTCGAAAGACCAGTCCACGTCTCTTTCTGGAGAACGCTGGGGCCCAAACTTCTTAGAGAAGCCGCCTGCGGCGGAGCTGAAAGCGGGAGTCTGTGACGTGCGGTGGAGGTTACGCTCGGAGCGTCGATCCAGGTCATTGCTGGCTGGACCACATGCAACGACGGCTGTTCAGCGTAGGGTTCCCCAGGTGCCTGTGCCGACCGGTCCCAGCACATGCCGAATGCGGGACCCGATCAGCCGCATCCGCCACCCTAACCGGCCTGCAGGGGGCCCACGTGACTCGAGCTGCCCCTGCTCGGCGTCTTTTTTCAATTCGTGGGATTGAGTTGCCCTGTCACGACCGCCTGTCTGGTCCACTATACCGACCCGCTGTAGTCAACGCCTTCGGCTCGCGGCGACTCCCACTCGTCTCCCACCACCTCCAGTGGCCGGTCACACTCCAGAGTACCTTCCCTCGACCTTCTTCCTGCTGTTGGTTTCCCTCCACCCTCACCGTGGACTGCAGCGCCCTCCCCCCCCCCAACTCCAGCGTCTCCGAGCCATTGAGCACGACGGCGGGTGCTACCACCATTGGCCGTCGCCGGCCCGAGGCACGCTCGGCGGCCTCAAGTGCCGTCGTCGACACGGAGCTGAACCGCCATCAATTTCGCACGACTGCGAAACGAGCGCGCTCTATAAGTTAGTCCAGCATGGCGCCATTTTATGGTGCCTCCGCGCTGGACTCGGAAGCTGCTGCTTCGGTTATATCGACCCGAGGTGGGCCCTTCTGCTTGCTGGCGGACTCTTCATCTCTGACGTCTGGTCGGAACGGGACGACGTTGTCGTCGCGGGCGCCGCAGCTGAATCGGGTCGCCAACAAGTGGGTGCGCAATGGGGTGGTCAATGGGGCCCCCAATGGGGAGGCCGGTGGCTCAGCGCTGTCACGCCCGCTGATGTTTACGCTCCGTCCGCCGACTGTTCATTGCCCCACCGGCTGTCAGGATGTCAATGACGCAGTCGCGGAGGCGTGGGCACGCGGTGGTGGTGCCGCATGGCTGCCCGGCGCGCCAGCCGTGAACTACTCTCCAGCCGAGGGGGGGTGCTTTTCGCTAGCGACTGCGGACGGGGGCCCCCTGAGTGACGCGGCTCTTTCCGCCGCGCTTGACTCTATCGAGTCGGCCGCGCTGGATGCGTGTGTCTCCCGCCATCTGGTCGAAGGCGGGGACGATCGGCTGCACCTGACAAATGGGGTCAACCGATACTTCTGTGCCCCAGTCTCGCCGCCCATGGATACCATCCTTCGCGGCGCATGTACTTGCTCGCCTCCGACGCCTGCCGGGTGGCACGCAGCGCGAGGCCTGCTGCGTGATCTGTGGACGGGGTGTACGACCTTTGAGGAGGCGACGGTGGCGGTCCGTAAGCGACTGCCCGCTGCCCTGGGCCTAGAGCCGCATATGCTGCCCGCCGCCGAGCATGACATCCAGGTGGTGTTGCACCCCAGCGGGTCCGACGCGGAGCTGGTGCCGCTGGCGATTGCCGAAGCACGGGCGGCTGAGGTCGGCTGCAGCCGTGTCATCAACATCATTGCAGCGGCGGGGGAGGTCGGGTCGGGTACCGCACCGGCTGCGGGTGGCCGCCACTTCTCGGCCTTCCCCCCGGTTGGCGACCGGGTGCCCCTGAATGGGGTTGCGGTGGGGTTCTCGCCGACGACGACGGTTGTGGAGCTGGCGCCGCGGAGCAGCAACGGGCGCGTGTTAACCGACTATGACCAGCGCGTTGTGGCGGCAGTTGACGCAGCCGAGGCGGAAGCGGCGGCCGCCCGGGAGGCGGCACCCTTCTTTATCATTCACGCCGTGGACGGCTCGAAGACTGGCCTCCGCGTGCCGAGCGTGTCGGCCATTGACGCACTGCGCACCCGCCTCGGGCCGCGTGTGCTCCTCGTTCTCGACGCCTGTCAGTGCCGGTCTGACGCAGCGGAGCTGGCGTGGTACCTCGGCCGCGGGGCAGTCGTGCTGGTGACCGCGTCCAAGTTCTTTGCTGCCCCCGGCTTTTGCGGCGCGGTTTTGGTGCCCCCATCCGCAGCCGGCCCGTTGTCGACGGTTCCGACCGAGGCCATCCCGCGAGGCTTCCGCGACTATCTGACATGCTCCGAGGTTCCCCATGCAATGCCGGCACTACGCAATGCCCTGCCGGCGGGCCCCAACAACATTGGCCTCCTGCTCCGCTGGGAGTGCGGCCTAACCGAAATGGAACTGTATGCCAAGCAGCGGTCTTGTCTGGACGCCCCCATTCGCGCTTGGGTCCACCGTGTTAAGGCGCTCGTCCGGACGCGGGAGCCGCGGCTGTCGCTCCTCGACGAGTGTGACGACTGTGCGGTGGCCGCGGGCACCACGGGCGCCACGCGCGTTGGTGGTGTCAACACGATTGTGTCCATCAAGTTCCTGTCTGGCTGTGGGGAGGGGCTTCTGACTGCCGCGGACCTGCGCAAACTCCACAGATACCTGACCTGCGACGCCTCGTCCGCCCTGCCGCCGACCGCGTCGGCCGAAGAACGGGTCGCAGTGGCGCCCGTGTGCATGGTCGGGCAGCCCGTCAAACTGGGGCCGTATGGCGTGCTCCGCCTGGCCATGAGCGCACCACTGGCGCGCAAGGTCGCGACGCCGGCGGGGCTGGCCGAGGCGCTAGAGCAGGACGCGATTGTGCTGAACAAGATGGTCATCCTCGGGCGCTACTGCGACGTTTTGGCGTGAGATGGGCTCGTTGTCCCTGCAGCCGCGGCGTACTCTGAAGGTTGAGTTCGTCGCCGCCCACTTGTCCAGGACGTATCTGTCTGGTTGTGCTCCCATTGCTTTTCCTCTGCTTCTCTGGTGGCACCGTGCCCTGCAGTAGTGGCCACGGTGCTGTTGATGCGCTATGTTTGGCGGCCCGTCGGCGTGGTCGTTCTTTTCCACTGGTCGTCTGCCGTGTCGTGGTCGTCTTCATCATGAGCTCCGAAACGAGGGTCGTGCATTGGTCACCCTGGTTCGGTTGATGACCCATTGTGCCGTTGTCTCGCGGCGCGCTGCACACAGTAATCATGACGCGAGTGGGTAATGGTGCTGGTGCCTCTACCTCCGAGGATTGTACAACTTGTGTTGGCTCGGCTGGGTGCGTGGACTGCCACGCCGTGCGCATGCCCCGAGTACCGTGGTGCCTCCCTCTCTCGTTGCATTTGTTTTTCTACCCTTTTCGTAGCCACACAGGTGGCCGCGGCGCTGGGCTTGTTTGCGGTGACACGCGGATGTGGCTGTCTGCTGTTGAGGCTTCATGCCAGCCTCGTGTGTCGCCGGTGCTCTCGCGCCGCCATAAAGTGTGTGTCATGGGGACAAGAGACGTCGGCATCCAGTTGCTGGCCCGCATCGCCCCCACTCAAGGTCTTGGAGCGGTTTGCTTCCTGCTTCCTCTGCTTCGTCCCAAAGCGTCCGGAGTGACCCCTGTGTCAATGGTGCGTGCGCTTGACCGACCGCTCGGAGACAAGTCTAACTCTCGCTCGCTGCTGTGTGGATGTGTTTGCGCTGCATATCTCTGACCACATACGCACGTGTTGATGAGACGGGCGCATGCTGTACGTAGGTGTAGTTGTGTGATGCGCGCGCCCACTGACCGATGCAATAGGCGACTCCACAAGAGATTTAAATGTGCTTGCCCAGACCCCGTTTCTCCCTCAGCACGCGAGCCCCGTGGAAAATGCCCGAGTCGACCATGCCTGCGAGGGCCCAGACGCCCCCAACGATGGCCGACAGTTGCACAATGAAGTGAGGGAAGGACCGCCGCTTGTCCTCATATTCAACTCTGATGGGGGAGAGCTCATAGAACACAAAGACGCCGGGCAGCAGCTGCCCGTCCTTGTTGGGGTCGCTCGGCCGGAAGAACTCGGTCACCGAGTACTGGTTGGTCTTGAGTGACCGCCCCCGCGCCTTCTTGTACGTTGTGGGCACGATCTTAGTGAAGTACTCGTGTTGGCCCATCGACTGACTCGCAGGCAGTGACTTCACTGTGCCGTCCAGCGGGTTCTTCTGGCCGGGGAAGCTTGCGCCAAAGCTCAGGGACCGGATGTGGTGGCTCAGGTCGAGTTGCCGGTTCCGGAAAACCGACATGTCGTGCAGATTGTGACCGTGGAAGTTGATCGAGTGGCCAGGAGTCTGTGAGAACAAGAGAACACGCGCTCAGTGCATACCAGCAATGACGAGTGGAAAAAAGAAACGTCAGTACAAAGCAAAGGGTCAAGCAGGACATCCAGACAAAGAACAGGGTAGCAAACGGCCAAAACGCAGTGACGCATACAAGTTGAAGCCGAGTCAGGACCGCACGTACCAGATGAAACTTGCCCGACAGTTTTAAAACTTCGATGTACCCATGCACGTTACAGCCTTCAGTAGGGTCAAAGTCCCCCTCAGGTGGAAGCGACTTGACGCCCTCGCGCGCGCACTGTTCCACTCCTTCCAGGTCCGTCAGCAGCCAGCCGCGCTTCTCGTACGCCTGCTTAACGTCATCGCACTTGTTGCAGCATGTCGTCTGTAACCAACATAGCCAAGGCGAGAAACACAAGACAGCACACAGAGAGCACGTCCGCCAAAGAAACGTCAGATACCGAGGCCAAAAAATAGTGTGCACCAAGTACAGGCTCCAAAACACAGCAGCGACCAGAATAGCAAGAGACCGCGCAACGCCCAGATGGTCCACACCGTACATCTGGGGCCGCGCCGTAGCAACTGCCACAGTAACCAGGCGGAAGGTCCACCGGCTTGCGTGCCGGCACCGCCTGCCGCACGGGATTGCGCTCGATCCGCTTTTTTTCGCCATGGATGACATGCCCTTGCTGGTCCAGCCGCGACTTGTACACGTGATTGGTAATCTCAAGCTGCATGTTGCCAGACTCTAGACCCGAAAAAAACAGGCAAGTCGGCCAGACAAACCAGACACCAACAACGAACACGCAGCGGCAGGAACAAGAGAGACTTGCGTTAGTCACCGCCTCGCTGTCCAAGAGCCGGCGGGCAGCCCCAGCCAACGGGAGGCCCATGGCTGCCACGTGAGGTCCCGGCCCAGGACGGGCAGCACTCGCTGTACATCCGACACCCGCGCACACCAAGGGCCGCGGCGGCCGACGCAGACAACGCCGTGCAGCGCCGTCGACCAAACCAGAGGTGCTGCGCCACAGGCTAGCACGCAACGCGCAAACGTCGGTCCACGGCCACCACACCACCAGAGACGCCATGCACCGCTCATCACCTGTCTGACGCTCTGCACACGACACCCCGCTTCATGGGTCGGTCCCCACATCCAGCAAGACGACATCACGCCGACGCATGACGCGTACCATCCAACGAGTCGATGCCAATGACATCACAGTTCTGCGAAACACAACGGTACCCAGTCGGGCGGGGACCAGCAAACAAACACGAGAGTAGAGGTGAACGTCAGTTTGAGCACGCTCCAGACGGCACACAGACCACAATGGAAGCGGAAAGCGGTCGAGCGCCCACGCGCAGCCCGCTCCACACCGACCCACAGTGCGGTCCGCAAGACTCTAAACGTACCAGTCGGGGAAAGTCCACAGAGAGGTAAATCTGAAGCGTCTCGTTGCGCCCTTCGTCAATGGTGATAGTCGACGTCCGTTCCGGGGTGAGGAAGGAGGCCGTCTCAGAGAGCACCAGGATGGCAATGACGGTCAGCGCCGCGACCGACACAAAGCCCCCACTGGCCGTCTTGACCCGAAAGTCCTCTAGCGTCTTGGGGAATGCATCCGCAGAGCGGACGCGGCGGCCAAAGGAGCGGAATGCGTCCATGGCGTTGGCGGCGTGCGGCGCCGCACCGGCCGTCGGCGGGATGCCGATGCGGCCTTGGGACGACGCGGGGTCGCAGTGTCACGCACTCAGACGGAGGCGCGGATAATGTCGGGCGTGGCCAGCTACGCAACAGCACCTCTGACCGACACCCGTCGCCGAGGACCACGCGTGCCGCCGTGTGGCCGGCACCGCCGCATGTCCAGCGTACGTGAACGTAGTACTCGCGCGTGGGACGGCGCATGCGCCAGGGTGCGACACCAGCACCGACAGAGTGGTCATTCAAGTCCCTCCAAACCCGGACTTTCTGACCGCATCGACGGATCACAAACTGTCAGCAGCGGGGCCCGCCCCACGTGGTGCACACATTGAAAAAAAAACGGAAACACGGAACCGAACCGCCGTTGTCACGTCCTCCACGAGTCACGCAACCCCGCTCGCGGCTCACACCGCTGGCCCCACACATCCGCCCGCGGTGCATTGGCGGCGTGCCCC
>ENA-ORXR01002355-ORXR01002355.1-marine-metagenome-genome-assembly--contig:-NODE-2355-length-18177-cov-6.081768_pt1 | contig 18177 bp, 15 predicted proteins | sample MGYA00237866_ERZ511479 | MGnify/ENA metagenome assembly ERZ511479 | reverse complement strand
GATTCGGCGAAGCCGCTTTTCTATCCAACAATTCCTTCAAAACGACAGGTTGCCGAGTTTTTCAACACCCTGCTAAGGTGACTGGTAAAGGCATTCGCAAATCGGGTCCCTGCAGCAGACCCACGGAAACCAATCTCGATACAACCAGTTGAGATGGAATAGGGACAAGGCATGATTTTTCTTGAGTATCCTGAATCGCAGGGGAATTTCGCGATCCATTTCAGTTCGAAGTTATGCCACAAATCAATCGCTCAGCGGGAGTTCTCCTTCACCCATCCTCGCTTCCTGGAAACCATGCCATTGGCGAAATCGGGCCTGAAGCCTATCGCTGGCTCGACCTCCTCGCGGAATGCGAGCAGAAAGTCTGGCAGGTGCTTCCGCTAGGCCCAACAGGTTACGGAAACAGCCCCTACCAGTCGCCATCGACCTTTGCCGGAAACCCGTTGCTGATTTCTCTCGATCTATTAGTCGAAGATGGTTTGCTCGAGTCCGAGGAGTTGAGGGAAATTCCGCATCTCGATCCCAGCCATGTCGACTTCGGGGCCGCTGTCTGGCACCGACCACCTTTGTTAAAGAGAGCAGCTGATCGGTTCCAGGCTCGCACTTCCAACGCCGAGGAAGACGAACAATTCCGGATCTTCTGTGAGAAAGAAGCCCATTGGCTAGATGACTACGCCTTGTTTGCAGCGATCAAGGCCGATCAAGAAATGCGCCCTTGGTGGCTGTGGCCAGAAGGCCTCGCTCAGCGGGACAGCGAGCCATTGACGGAAGCGGCCGAACGACTTTCTGACTCCATTGAAGAGATCAAGGTTACCCAGTTCTTTTTCGATCGGCAATGGTTGGCGCTTCGCAAGTATGCAGCGGGCTTGGGAATTCAGATCGTTGGAGATGTTCCCATTTTCGTTGCTCACGATAGCGCTGACGTGTGGGCAGGACGCGAGTTGTTCCATCTCGATGCTGAAGGTAACCCAACAGTTGTCGCAGGAGTTCCGCCGGACTATTTCAGTGCGACGGGTCAGCTTTGGGGAAATCCGCTCTACGATTGGAACTACCACCGAGCTACAGACTATGAGTGGTGGATTCGTCGAATGCAGAAAGCACTCCAATGGGTCGACTTGATTCGGATCGATCATTTTCGGGGTTTCGCTGCCTATTGGGAAGTCCCCGCTGATGAGGACACCGCGATGAACGGCAAATGGGTCGACGGCCCTCGCGCGGAACTGTTTCAGGCGTTCACTCAGACCTTTGGGAAAAACCTACCAATTATCGCCGAAGATCTGGGAGTGATCACCGACGATGTCGTCGAACTTCGCGACCAGTTTGAACTGCCTGGTATGAGAGTCCTGCAGTTCGCTTTCGGGGCAGACTCGCTAGCCGAAGAATATATTCCAGAGAACTACCCCCCGAACTCGGTGGCTTACACAGGGACGCACGACAACGACACAACGATGGGGCTGTTCCAAAGCGAAGCTGGCGACGGCGGCTCCACCCGGACACAAGAACAAGTCGACGCTGAGAGAAGAACGATCCTCAACTACACAAAGACCGACGGTTCGGAGCTGAACTGGGACTACATCCGAGCCATCTCCCACTCGAATTCGAATCTAGCGATCTACCCCCTCCAAGATGTCATCGGCTTAGGCTCCGAAGCACGCATGAACACTCCAGGAATTCCTGAAGGCAATTGGGGATGGCGATTCACCTGGGACATGATCACCCCACGCCTCCAGGGGAAGCTGCGTGGTGTCACTCGGACGAGCAATCGCGCTTAGGGAAGTTCTGATCAATTAGGCGATCTGCCATTGCCGTCCAGATTTTCCTAGCAATGCGCGAAGTGGGCGTGGTTAAACATCCTCAACCAATGGGCAGCAAAGCTTGGCGCTGGCGAAGCATGAACTCGAAGAAAACGGTTACCGCTGCTCGGAATATCCTTAGATTACTGTTAGCGGCGGCGTCTTGTCAGCCCAACTAGGCCTGCAAGTCCAATGAGGACAGCACCAGATGGCTCAGGCACACAGTCAAGTTGCCAATTTAGACTCGCTCCAGCAGCGGCGACTGAGCTGGATGTTATGTAATACGAGTCCGTGGTGGCAGTCGCGTCGCCCTCGATTCGGTAGGTCGATCCGGCTTTGAGTGAGATGCTGTCCACAAAATTAGTTCGATCCCCAAAAAATCCGATAGACTCGAACGGCGCAATATCCGTGGGGATTTCATATTGGTGATAATACTCGAGGGTCGAAGAACTCACAGACCAGATTACCTCACCGTCCTCGTAAATGCTGATCTCGCTCCAGTCTCCTGCAGTAGTCCCACCTCCCCCAGCATCGTAGTCGAGCCAGCCATCGACGGAGAGGACGCAGTTCCCGTCACAAGCGAACGAGACATCGTAGTTGGCGCTTGCACGGTTGCGGCCGTTGGAAAAACTGGGATTGGCCTGAACTCCTAATTGGAAACTGCTACCGGAGCTATTGAAGGAAGATTTCTGGGAAGCTGCCCCAGCGATTTGAGAGATGCCGAAGTCGACATCCTCGAAGGCGCCTGTAGAATTTTCTTCGACGGCATTTGTGGTGTATTGATAGACAGAAGGTAATCTCTCAGAAACACGGATGTCCCGGGATTCAGAAATCAGTGTAAAAGCCGAAGCCGAGTGCAGAAGAGAAAGAGAAAAAATAGATGCAATAACAATTTTCATAGTAAGTATCGATTTTATGTAAGTCGCAAAAATAACATTTACTCTTGATAAATCAAGCATAACTTCATTTCCATTAGAAACGGTTCTTTCGTAACTACCTATGTGAGTTCATACTCACGAAATTTACGTAGTGCTCCCGATCAAACTCAGTTAGATCGGGCTCTCCTTCACGCAGGTGATAACGCATTGGACTTACCGTGTCTGACTTATTGGGTTTTTTACAAAGTGGAGCCCGTCGGCCCTGACTGGCAATGTAAATTGGCCTTTGGGCGATTGTCACGCCTCACCCTAAATCGGACAAAACGTGATTGGCTACTATTGAATTCCTGACAACATCAGGAACCAACATGACCAAAAGAAAACGCCGTAAGTTTAGTGCGGAGGACAAAGTAAGAATCCTTCGGCTCCATCTCCTTGAGGCAACTCCGATTAGCGAGGTATGCAGTGCGGAGGGAATCAGCCCAACCCTTTTTTACCAGTGGCAGAAAACGTTCTTTGAGGAAGGTGCTGCAGCCTTTGATCGGGCTCGCCGACGCCCTGATTCTAGGGACACAAAAATCGACAATCTTGAGAAGGAGCTCACTCGGAAAGTAGCTGTTATCGGCGAACTGGCCCAAGAACTTGTTGAGGCAAAAAAGCCGCTTGGGGGATCGTGAAAGGACGCTGGGTAGAGCCCGATCTACGCGACGAAATCGTCGAGAAAGTCGAAGCCTGGCAAACCCTCACCTCGATTCCTCGCACATGTCTTCTTAGTTGGGCTTCGATTGGACGCGCAACCTACTACGATTGGAGCGCTCGAAAGGGACTGGCCAACCCGATTTTCACAGTTTCATGACTGTGATTCGTGTCACATGCCCGCGGGCAGGCTTGATGCTACCGCTCAGGGGGTTTCGCCTGAACTGACGCACGCGCCCTAGTAGCTCTTAGCGAACACAACCCGACGGGAACTCGGCTGACCGGTCACAATGCAGGTTCCTTCCTCCGCGTATTGGTCACCGTGGGGAATGCAGCGGATGGTGATCTTCAGATCCTTCTGCAGCTTTTCCTCGTCTTCTGCAGATCCCGCCCAATGGCAGAGCGCGAAGCCACCATGGATTTCGGGCTTGTTCTTGTTGGCAGGGGTGAAGAAGGCGTTCAGCTCTTCGAGCGAATCGATCTTGTGAGTGTTCTCGTCGCGCAGAGCAGTGGCGCGGCGGAGCAACTCCTGCTGGATATCATCCAGACGCTCGACAAATCCCTTAATGAACTCCTCCTTATCAAGAAACTCTTTGTCTTTCGGACTGTTCGTTCGGTTGCTAACGGCAACCTTATGATTCTCCAAGTCGCGAGGACCGATTTCGATCCGGACTGGAGCCCCTTTCTTGACCCACTCCCAAGTCTTCGCACGAACATCTCGACGGTCGACATGGATCCGGACTGGCTGGCCGTGAAACAGCTCCTTCCGCAGGGTTTCGGCGAGCGCTTCACAAGCTTCGAGAATCTGCTCCCGAGTGTCGTCTTTGGGTGTGACCGGAATGATCACTGCCTGAGATGGTGCGACTCGAGGAGGCATGATGACTCCATCATCGTCTCCGTGAGCCATAATTAATGTGCCAATCATGCGGGTACTGACTCCCCAACTGGTCGTCCAAGCATGCTTCTTCGTACCCTCATCACGGCTGGCGAATTCAATCCCCGCCGCCTTGGAGAAATTCTGTCCGAGGAAATGAGACGTACCGGCTTGGATCGCCTTTCGATCGCCAACCATCGCTTCAACGGTCAGGGTCTGCTTGGCACCAGGAAAACGCTCACGCTCTGTCTTCTCACCTGGAATGACCGGAATCGCTAAATGATCGGTCAGGAAGTCACGATAGACATCATGCATCTTCGCGGTCTCCTCGAGCGCTTCTTCTTCGGTCTCGTGCGCTGTGTGACCTTCCTGCCAGAGGAACTCGGCCGTGCGCAAAAACAAGCGAGGCCGCATTTCCCAGCGCATTACATTGGCCCATTGGTTGATTAAAAGCGGAAGGTCGCGGTAGCTTTCGACCCAACGAGCAAACGCGGCACCGATCACGGTCTCCGAAGTGGGACGAATGACATAAGGCTCGGACAACTCACCCTTTGGCACCATTTTTCCGTCCTCAAGCTCAAGGCGGTGATGAGTGACGACGGCGCATTCCGTGGCGAATCCCTCAACGTGGGTCGCCTCTTTCTCTAGATAGCTGACCGGAATCAGAAGCGGGAAGTAGGCATTCTGGTGGCCCGTGTCCTTAATCATCTTATCCAACTGCTGCTGCATCTGTTCCCAGAGGCCGTAACCCCAAGGTTTGATGACCATGCAGCCACGCACGTCCTGTGCGTTTTCGGCCATGTCCGACGCTCGGACGACCTGCTGATACCATTCTGGATAGTCCTCCTCGCGCGTCGGCGAGATGGCGGGCTTCTGTGCTTTGCTCATCGGTGGAGGAATTAAGTTGTTGGTTTCTGGGGCGGGGACAATTCCATCACCAAGCCGACCCGGCAACGGGAATCGCTGAAATCGGCGAGCCGCACAAAAAGAAGCCGGGTATCATTTATTTACGCAATCGACATGTTCGGCCTAGTCTAGGTGGCGAATCTTTAGAAATCCTAGACAGCTCTTTATCGCCATGCCAGATCCTCAGTTCATCGTTCTCGTCGGCAAGACCCAACTCGATCCAATGGGATTGGACGCAATTCGCCAAGCTCTCGCAGAGGGCCGGATCGAACAAGATGACCTCGTTCGTCACGCCGATTCACCAGACTGGATGCCGCTGTCTGAGCTGCTCGCCGCCCATCCCGAACCCACTAGCTCCAACCCCACTCCAACTCCAACTCCGGCTTCGGAAAACTCGCCCCCTTTCATGCCGCCACTTCCCCAGGCACCAGCCGAGGAACCGAGCGCGTCAGCAACGTCTCCGATTCCACCACCATCCGCGACTCTGGGCTCACGGATCGCCACCAGCGGAAAGATCGCTAGTTTGCAGGCTCATATTGAAAAAATCCGACGATTTGATCTTCGGGCTGCCGTCATCAGACTAGGCACAGCAGCTCACTCTTACCAAATCTCTGCTCCCGCGGGCATTGCCGAATCATACTCTCAGATCGACGATATCGACCGGCGGCACAACGAGCTTCGCAATATCCCCGAACCCCCTACTGAAGCGGCTGTCTCCGACAAGGCCAAGCACCAAGCTCTCAAGGCTAAGAACGTAATCCAGATCGAGAAACTCGTCCGTCAGCGCCGGGATCTGCTGAACGATGTCGGAAGCAAGTTAGCCCTCGACCCGCCCGCAAATCTACCGGATGAAGCAGCTTCCGCGCTCACCGAAGTTCGTGGCAAAGTCGACGAGCTTCACTCGGCTGAAGCAGAGCTCGAAGAACTGCGCCAAAAAGTCGGGGGTGGTCTTCTTGCCCGTCCGGGACGCATCCTCGCTGCCGTGGCCATCCTTGCTGGTGTCGTCTTCCTCGCGAACCAGCTGGCACCAACGCTTTCCGAGTGGAAAAACGATTTGGCCCACAAGCGAAGCCTAGCGAAACTAGAGAAAATCCAAGACGACGCCCAGGCCCAACGGGAGAGAGTAAAGTTGGAGCGAGAGCGCGCTTCGACCCTGCGCAGGGCTGAGTCGGAAGCTGACCACGCGGCCCGGCGTCTGTCAGATCAACAACATCGCGAAGAGCAGGCGAAGGTCAGCGAGCAGAAACGCGTCGAGGCTGAAAAGCAGGCCAGTATTGAGTCTCAGCAGGCCCAACTTGAGCGTGAACAACACGCAGCTAGGATCTTGTCAGCAGTCCGCCTGCAGCCAGACGTCGTCTTCTCTGGTTCCATGCAAAGACTCGGCGCTACACTGGAAATGCGCGGTCAGGGCCACAGTCAACTCGCTGCCGCCCAACAGGCCAAAGACTGGCTCGGCATGATCGCGATCCTTGAGGGCCGCCAACCGGTTGACTATCCGACGATCTCTCAAATCGATAACCTAGCCAGAAAGCTAGAATCGAAGCGGTTCCAAATTCTCGTCACAACACGCCATCCAGTGGCTCAAGATAGCCGGATCTACTGCGTCAACTTTGAGCGAGAGAGCTTCCAGTATTCTTCCTCCTGGCAGCGCCACCTCGATCGGATCAACGGACTGCTACGCGACTGGTCGGCCAATGACGGAGACCTAGTCATCATCGAAGGCTCCCAAGCGATCAATTCACAGCTTAGGAATTTCGATAGCGGCTTCGATGATTACGTCCGCGCCCAACGCCAAAAGCTGCAAATCGGCGAAACCACCTCGGCGGGTTATGAAGCAAGCATCAATGACTATCGGGAACGAGCTCACGCAACTCTCGCAGCTTGGGCAAAGCGCAGTTAAACCAGATAGAGATTGAGAGGACGTGACTCCATCACCTCTCCCCTGTTCAGCAACCTTTACCGTAACGACTCCGGAGGCGCAGGGCGTGGAACCCATCCTGTTTTGTCCACTGCCTCCATGAACTGAAACTCATTTCCCCGTCTTGGTTCGATACTCTATGACGATAGCGAAATCGAACACTTCGCGCGATCACTTCATCTTCAGTAATCCACAGATCGATGGCCTCAGCATCAGACCAAAAAGAGAAGGGTCTGTTTTACTGAGGCCCTGACACTAAGACTCGGCCAGAGGGCTTCCAAGTAGCGGGAGATCTTTTACTTGATGATACTTCAAAGACATCTCGATACACCTTGCAAGTTCGCCTAGAGCCGGATCACTGGCTAAATCGAATCGAATCGCTCTGCTGCCCTCAAATTCGAATTCGTCTGGATACAATTCTCGAAACGTTGGAACAAGGAGTGTTCGGCAATGAAAAAACAACCTGTAGTGAGTCGGATCATCTTCTTTCCAGTGCATTCGAATCGTTGCACCATCAGGGCTCAAATAACTCGGCTCTCCCCACCTCAATGTCTCGTTCAGTTACTTGCCAACTCCCACCTCTTGCGCCGTGGTGAAGATCAGGTCGCGTAACGCCAACATCGGCACCCGAACAAGGTCGGGATAGGAAGCGAACACCTCCTCTACAGATTTATTGGCGAACGGGATCAACTTAGCAGAAGGTTTTTGGAGGGATGGTTCAACACCACCTACTCCCTACGACGGGAATCGATAGTGATGGTCACCGGACCATCATTGACCAAGGCGACCTGCATATCACCTCCGAAAACCCCAGTCGGAACTTCCCGACCAATGGCCTCAGCCAGAGCGGCGACAAACTGTTCGTAGAGTTGCTCAGCAATTTGTGGAGCAGCGGCATGGCTGAATGACGGCCGCGTGCCCTTCCGTGTGCTGGCTACGAGAGTGAATTGACTGACCACGAGTGCCTCTCCGCCAATGTCCAAGAGCGACAATTTCATCTGACCCGTTTCCGATTCATCGAAGATCCGAAGTCTCGCGATTTTCTGAACGAGCCACTCTAGGTCATCGACCGAGTCATCGCGCTCGACTCCGAGCAAGATCATCAATCCAGCCCCAACCTCACCAGCAACGCGACCATCGACGGTGACCGATGCTTCAGTCACTCGCTGGAGAACAACACGCATGGTCGCTACTCAAGAAGATCTTTGAACAGGCCCTTGAGTGTTCCCTTACCCTCGGACTCAGGCTTGTCCGACTCGTCTGGCTCGGGAGGATCGTTCGAATCATCATCTGGATCGTCTCCGCGCAGACTACGAATCAGGCGCTTCCCGACTTCCTCCATGACCGACTCGACATCACCGATCTCATTGGCTAGCCCGACCTCAGGCTTAGAAAGAGAGCCGGTTGACTTGAAGATCAAACTCAGGCGACCCGACTCGACCAGTGGATCGATAATCGCTTCGAGTCCCATCTCAGCAGCACGCTTCCCCGCCTTCTCACGGAGGAAGGTTTCGACACCATCAGTGGCAGTCTTGGTGAATCCTTCGGACAACGAAATGCCTCCTCGGAAGTCGTGTTGAAGAGCAGCGGTGTCGATCCAACTGGCATTCTCGATTCCGACGGCATAGCTACCAAAATCAAGCTTCGCCGGTTTTTCGAAGACTAACTTCTTATCGGCCACGCGGACTTTCGTATCGAGTGGCTGAGCGAGTTCGCCTCTCATACCGAGGAAATCGAGATTCAGTCCGATCTTGTCTAGCGCCTCCAAGGAGTTACTAAGTGTGTGGAGGAACGGCAGTCCAGCGACCCAACCACCCTCATCGATCTTTGCATTGAAGACCATGTTCGGACCGAATAGCCCATCAGCAGGATCGAGTGGACTTCCTTCGGCATCGCCGCTGATCTGAAAGTCTAAGAAAGTCTCGCGCGTATCGGTATTCGAAAGAATCAAATGGGTGCTCAGATCGGCACGACAGTGATTGTGTTCCTCAAGTGAGTTCGCATCGATATCGATATCCGACAAAATGAGGTGAAGGTTTTCCAAACGAGTCTCGGAACCCTGCTTGGCATTCTTGATGACAATTTTTCCTGACTCGATACCGATACGATCGATTGTTGTAGGAATCGCTAGACGACCGCGTTTCTTCTTTTTCTTCTTCGGGTCGTCTGTGCCAGCTTTTTCACCTAAATCAGTCTTCTTCTTAGGCTTCCTGAGAAGTGGCTGAATGTTGTCATCGCCTTTTTCATCAATGACGAGTTGAAGGTCGAGCCCATGAAAAACCAATTGCTCGACGTCGATGCGCTTCTTCAAAAAGCCCGTCAAGCTCAGTTCAAGATCGACCCGCTCAGCCTTGAGTGCCTCAGAGGTCTCACCGATCGGTTCGCGCTCAGAGTGAGGAGTGCCAGCGTCAACAACAGCGTCACGAGGAGCGACGACGAGATCGTGCAACGTCAGGCTCGCGGGGCCGCCAACGAGAACCGATTCATGACTTCCAATTTGAACCCGACAATCGAGCGCTCGCTCCACGTCAGCAACAATCGAGTCTTCGGTAAGGCGGGTGCGCAGCACCAGAGCTGCCACGACGCCCAACACGACGAACAGTAAAAGGAAAACGAGTAGAATCTTAACCAGCTTAGACACAGCTCAGAAATAGCCTCAGGGAAGAGAATTGCAACGTAGGCTTCACTCGTGCTTCAGTATGCCATTCAGCACGATCGCTCCGCGCTAATTGAAATTGCACCAACCTCGCCTAACGTCGGACGTGAACGATCGTTCGTCGAATAGTAGTGAAAATGAGTCCCCCAGCGATTCTGACGGCGGGCCAAAAACCATCGGCTTTTTTCGGTCGAGCCTAGCCGGAGTCTTGCTCGCCCTCTCTGCCTTTGCGGTATGCATTTCGGTCGGGCTTCTAGTTCTGACCACCAAAGGCTGGACGGACAAAATGGAAGCCGTCGTCGAGTCAAAAGCTTGGGCCTTGATCCCAATTCCATTCGCGATCGGCTTCGCTATCATCGGTATTCGTGCGCTTCGTCGTCCTTTTTTGGAACTCAATGCAGATGAGTTACTGTGGCACCAGCGGGGTAAAACTGAGCCCGAATTGTTCCCTTTTGCATCGATGGAAAAGACTTCATTGGCTCAAGCCGGTGCAATCTTCGAGATGGAAATCCACGAAGAGGAGGACGAGCCCACAGCGATGTTCCGGATTCCACTAACCGGTGTCCCGAAATCTCAACGCGAACTCCTAGCAACTGCTGTCGAAGCAAAAGTCCGGGAATGGGAACGCGCTCAGGGCCAGGGGTGACGGCAAGCTGCCCAAATTGGTCAGACTTCCTAGGCTGAATGACGCACGGATAAACGGGCTATCTCCGGCTCTTTACTAAGCCTCGGCTTCGCGCTTACGGATCCGACGACGCTCGTGCGGATCGAGGACTAGTTTCCGGAGTCGGAGACTTTTCGGCGTCACCTCAACCAGCTCATCGTCAGCGATGTACTCGATCGCCCGCTCCAGCGAAAAGCGCGTCGGTGGGCTCAGCTGATTCGATTTACCATCCCCAGAGGACCGGTAGTTCGTCAGTTGCTTGGCCTTCGTTGGATTGACTGGAAGATCATCAAGGCGCGGGTTCTCACCGACTATCATGCCTTCGTAGACTTCGTCACCAGGGCCGATGAACAGCTTCCCACGGGTCTCTAGAGTATCGAGCGTGTAGGCCATCGCTTCGCCCGTTTCCATGCTTACAAGAGTGCCAGTATTCCGAGTCCGGATCTCTCCAGCACGTGGGCCATACTCCTTAAAGAGGTGGCTCATGATTCCCTCTCCACTGGTCAAGTTGAGCAGATCGAACTCGAAACCAATGATGCCTCGAGTTGGCATCGTTGCTTCGATGTAAGAGCGCCCGTTCTTAGCAACCAGATTATCCATCAGGCCTTTGCGCTGTTGCATTCCCTGGATCACGCCACCGGTGGCAGCTTCTGGAACCTCGATATAGACGGTCTCATACGGCTCGCATTTCTTGCCGTCGATGATGCGTTCGATGACGCGCGGGCGACTCACACAAACTTCGAAACCTTCCCGTCGCATTTCCTCAACGAGCACGGCAACCTGCATGGCACCTCGCGCATTGACCGCGAAAATTCCTGCTTCTTCGGTATCAGCAATCTGAATCGAAACATTAGTCCGAGCTTCCCTCAACAGGCGATCCCGAATTTCCCGAGAGGTCACGCGGTCTCCTTCACGGCCGGCAAATGGCCCGTCGTTAATTCGGAACTGCATTTGAACCGTAGGGGGGTCGATCTCGACGAATGGCAAAAGCGTGGTTTCCTCAAGCGCACCCAAGGTGTTTCCAATATCGATATCTTCGAAACCAGAGATACCAACGATGTTTCCAGCGACCCCCAAATCTGAGTCTTTCGTGGCAAGTGCGCTGTATTCGAAAACTTTCGTTACTTTGTTCTGTTCAGGTTTGTCATCGGCAGAAATTCGCCAAATCCGATCACTGGCCTTCACCGAGCCTGAAAGAATTTTTCCAATTGCGATTCGCCCTACGTAGTCACTCCAATCGATGTTCGAAACCAGCATCTGGAATGGGCCGTCAGGATCCGCGGTCGGCGGTGGGACATGCTCAAGTATGACTTCAAAGAGCGGAGTCATATCGATCTGCTCGTCCCCGAGTTTTTTGATCGCGTACCCGTCGCGCGCGCTGCCATAGACGAACGGCGCTTCGAACTGCTCTTCGCTCGCTTCGAGTTCGAGAAACAGCTCCAACACACCGTCGTGAATGGTTTCTGGCTGAGCGTTGGGCCGATCGATCTTGTTGACGAAGATGATCGGTCTGAGGCCCTCACCGAGTGCCTTCTTTAAGACGAATCGCGTCTGTGCTTGAGGGCCTTCGTAGGCATCGACAACGAGTAGAACACCATCGACCATTTTCATCACCCGCTCGACCTCACCACCAAAGTCGGCGTGCCCTGGCGTATCGACGATGTTAATCAACCCGCCCTTCCAAGGGACTGACGTGTTTTTCGCTTTGATTGTAATTCCACGTTCGCGCTCCTGATCCATGGAGTCCATGGCACGCTCGTCGATCGCCTGATTCTCCCGGAAAGCACCGGATGCCCGGAGCAGTTGATCAACGAGAGTGGTCTTGCCGTGATCAACGTGGGCGATGATCGCGATGTTACGAATGTCTTCTGGACGCAGTGCGGACATAACAGTGGACACCACATGGTGGCGTCGGGTTGGGCGCAGAATGGAGCCCAAGACTACCCCAATGTAAACCTGTGGTTTCGCTACCAACCAAGCAGGGCAAGCATGCGCCCGGTCGCTCCCTTTTCGATTCGGTATGAGTAAAAGCGGGACAGATCACGTGAGGTCGAAATTTCACAGTCGTGAAAGCGTCCCTCGCGCACTCCAGCCGCGAGCGCGCTATCGCGAATCATCACCGAAAAGTCGACCTCATAGTCGGGTGGTCGGATACACGGAGCGAGGTGAACAACCAAGTCATCGGGGTCACTACCATAGGCTTGATTCAAGGCTCGAATCGCCGCGCCCGTGATATCGAGTTCGCTGCCTTTGCGTCCAGAATGGACGAGCCCGACCGCACGTTGAACCGGATCAACGATCGAAACCGCACCGCAGTCAGCGACGTAGATCCCGAGCAATGTATCGGGGCAGTTGGTGATCAACCCATCTACACCTGAAGCGACTCGACTACACGATTCGCGATCGACTTGAGCAATTTCAGCACCGTGAACTTGCTCGGCCGTGGCGACCTGTTCCCAAGTTCGTCCGAGTTCCCCAACCTCGACGCGATGGTAGGGTTCAAGAACACGAAGCGCTTCGTCTTTATCGGTGGTCATCCGACCGGCCGCCGGGATGCGCCCGACAAACCGATGCTTCAAACCGCTGATTTTTTCCAGCGGCTCAAAGCGGAGTGTTGCTACTTCTTTTTCCGCCACCCTCGTTCGTCGATGATTGATTGAAGAACTCCGTGGGCGGCAAAGCCTTCGGGAAGTCGTCCGAACTTTACCATGTGGCTCATTTTCTTCTCCAAGCCATCGATCTCGCCTTTTCGATTCTCTTGCTGGTCAGGACTCAGCGACGAAAGTGCACTGACGTGCTGATCAGAGAGCTTGGTAACCAAGTCGAGCGCCCACTGATCTTCCGCATAAATCAGCGACTCCATCGCCTTTTCCAATTGAGGGACTGGGTTCTGTGCATCTTCGAGTTTAGCCGCTTCGTCGCGAAGACCTTTCGCGATCTCAGCACGTTTCGCAGTCGTCTGTTCCTTACTCAACTGACCGACAACGCCACCTTCAACGGCCCGCTTGGGGAGCGGCCGATACCAAATGTTGCGAAACCGAACCGGATTTCCGTGGTCTTGAAGCTGCAGCGGGCCAACCTCCGGAAACTCCTTGGGTTTCGAGCGCCCTCTGTGACCGCCTCCGCCTTCAAGCTTGGTGTGGTCTTGAATCAAAACACCGTTGCAGAACACGGTGAAATATCCGGGATCCACCTCGACTCCGTCTTTAAAAATCGGACGACGGAAAATGATATCGTAGGAGTTGAACTCGCCACGCGGCCTAAGGGCATTGACCAGCGGCGGATTGACACCGTAAACAGACCCCGCCATGCCGTCGGGATAGGTTTCGTTTTGATAACAGTCGAGCACTTGAACCTCCGTCCGCCCCATGAAGAAAACGCCGCTATTTCCTCGGCCTTGTCCATCACCCTTCGCTTCTAAAGGAGAGGCCCACTCGATATGAAGCTGGCAGTCCCCGAACTCTTCAACGGTCTGGATGTAACCAGAACCAGGAACACATTCTAAGCAGCCATCGACGATCGCCCATTCTTTACCCGGCTTCGGCTTGGTCAATTTCCACTTTGAGAGGTCGCTACCATCGAACAACACAACCGCGTCCGATGGTGGAGCCATTGGCTCTGCCGCAGGCGTGATCACTGGCGGCTGTGGTCGGTTCATGTCATGAACGGCCCAAGGATGAATTTCGTCAGGCGGATCACCATAGAACTGGGCGGACGATGTCAGAGCAAAGAGAAGACTCGCTGTGACAGCAAGCAAGCAAGGGAATCGGTAGGATGGAGTCATGGTTCGTGGACGGTGATGTCACTCTGGGGCGACTGTTCTACAACAGAACGAAAAAAATCGTCGAAATTAGCTAGAAACCTCGAATTTTCTCATCTCTGATAGTTCCGACGGTGTTTCCTTCTTTACTCTAGATTGGTTTCCAAAAATAGTGGGTTTCATCTTCGTTTCCCCCAAAGAACAACTCCTTTGATTATTATCACCCGCTCCCTCATTGTTTTAAGCTTTGCCATTGCCTCTTTGGGCATTGCCACGGCAACCCCTACTGTCGGCGACCAGACAGACCCCAACCATCTTGGTGTCGGATCGGGAGCTGTTGAGGCCCTCGACAACTTGGAAGTGGTTCCAGAGTCGGATATTGTATCGACCAGCGCTGTCCCAGAGCCAAGCAGACTCGTTTTATTAGTGCTTGGCATCGGATTTGTCAGCACAGCTTATCGCCGAGCGTGGGTCAACCTGCGCCAAGGCTAGTCCGAAATAAGCGATCGGATAGTCGGAGAACTGTCGGTTTTTAAGCAAACGAATTGACACGTTGCGCCGAACTGGTCATCCTCAGCGGCAACTATGAGACCACAATCCTCCTTGCAGATTTTTGGTGCTGTCGCCGCAGTCTCGCTCTCCGCTGCTATACAGCAAGCTTCGGCGATTGAGATCGTATTGGACTACTCTCTCGATACCAACAACTTCTTCGATACTCCCGCGAAGAGAGATGCCATGCGCGCCGTCGCTGACTTCTATGAGAACCTGATCAAGGACGACCTTGACGCCATCGATCCTACGGCCCCTGGGACTGGCACTTGGGACATTGTCTTCTCCCACCCCGGAACCGGAGCCTCCCACATGATTGCGAATCCTGTGATCCCTGCTGACACTATCGTCGTCTATGCTGGAGGGCGAGCCCTCACATCTGCAGGTCGGGGCGGCCCAGGAGGATGGGGGGCATCTGGCGGGGCTGCATGGTTCGATGCAATCCGTGGACGTGGTGAGGCAGGGGCGATTTTACCGGCTGGCTCCCGAACCGACTTCGCGCCTTGGGGAGGATCGATCACTTTCGATACTGGTCGCACTTGGAATTTTAATACCGACGGCCCTAACACTTTTGGTAGCTCCGAATTCATTCCGGTCGCCCTCCACGAAATCGGCCACTTGCTGGGTATCGGGACTGCGGGCTCTTGGGACGACCAGATAAGCACTGCACTCGTCCCGAACGTCTTCATCGGAAGCAATTCCCAAGCGAGCTTTGGTGGCCCTGTTCCCCTTGACGCCATAAATTCACACTGGCAAGACGACGCAGCTTGCGTCGCCCCCGATGGTTACAATCCCTCCAACCCCCTCAATGTGCTAAGTACTGCCTACGGCTCATTCGGCACCACCCACGGAACGGCAAAGATTGCTCTGATGGATCCGAGTTCCTGTTCAGTCAGCGGCGGCTCGTTCAACGTCATGACCGACCTCGATCTCGCTGGTCTGATCGATATCGGCTGGGAAGTGTGCCCGCCGATCGATTGCGATCATGCTGTCACAGCGACCAACGTTACGGTGAACTACAACTCGACGACGTTTCAGACCTTCACATTCGAGCAAAGCACCAACCTTACTGCTTGGACTCCCGCTTCTGGCACCGCGGCTGGTGACGGGCAACCGGCGAGTTTTAGCCAGCCGGTTTCGGGTCTGAGAAAGTTTTTCCGAGTCCGAGCCGCTCTTCAGAGCCCTCCACCCTCGAACATTACCTCTCCTAGCCCAACCGGCCCCGCTGCGGGAACTGATAGCCAACCCGAGCGCATCGCAACTGGTTGCCTCAGCCAGACCGAGCTTTAGCTATCAGGAGCCTGCAAGGGCTAACAGCCGCAGAGGTTTTTACCGCATCCAGTTTCGCAGATACGGGCGGCCAGTCTATGCTGGCTATTGCTGATTCTACTCGCGAAGTTCTGCATTGCGGAGCGGCGGCAAATATTTAATAGTCATTAACTAACCACTGGAATTTATGGCAACCGTCGCAACAAATCTTCGCCGAGGCATGGCAATCAACTATAAAGGGGATCTAGGTAGTCTTCTTGAAGTCGAACACCGGTCTCCGGGCAAAGGTGCAGGCTTTGTACAAGTCATCATGCGAAGTTTTGCTTCCGGGAAGAGTAAAGACATCAAATTCGCCGCTAGCGAGAAGGTCGACATCATTGACGCCGATCGCCGAAAGCTTGAGTTCAGTTACTCCGATAGTTCCGGCTACTTCTTCATGGATCCGGAGACCTATGAGACGATCGAAATCGCCAAGACAATGATTGGTGATATGGCTCCGTATTTGGTCGAGAATTTGGGTTGTGATGTGGTCTTCGTTGAAGAAAACCCTGTAACCATCGAGCTTCCTCCATCCGTCGAGATGGAAGTGACTGAGGCATCTGAGGGATTGAAAGGAGACACCGCGAACAATCCGCAGAAGCCGATCACCGTAGCCACTGGGCTCGTTGTTCAAGGCCCGCTGTTCATCAAGATCGGAGACCGTATCAAGATCGACACGAAGACCGGCAAGTACACCGGACGTGCCTAAAAAGAAGGCTCCAGCAAAGAAGTCTACCAAGCGCACAGCGACCAAAAAGAAGGCCGCTCCTGCCAGGAAGCGGACTCGGGTAAACGTTGCAAAGGCTCCTGCCAAGAAAGCAGCTCAAAAGAAGCGGCCAGCAGCCAAGAAAAAGTCTGCTGTTCCCGCCGCACGCCGCTCTGCGACCAAACGTACAGCTGCGGCAAAAAAGGCGAAATCGAGCCGCAAGGCCACCAACAAGAAGGCTCCAAAGAAGCAACGGGTAAAGGCATCTCGGGCCCGGACTGCGACCTGCGCCGAGGAAGAAGATGGCCTCCCCCTTTGGCTCCCGACAGGAGTTCAGGTCAAACGACTCCTGGCGCTCCTGTTGCTCCCCATCTGCTACGCCACGACTCAGGCATTCTTCGCAATCAGCTCTAGTGCTCTGCGTGGGGAACTCTGGCAAAGCACAGAATTTTGGAGTTTTATTCTCGGCGCGATCGGGTTCGTCTTTGCCTTTTTCTCACTAGAACGTCCGGTGACTCTCTATGTGTTTGGCCATGAAGCGACTCATGCCGTATTTGCGTTTCTATGCGGAGGCGATGTCAAAGGCTTCAAATTCTCCAGAGATGGCGGTTATATCTACACCACGAAAAGCAATACGCTCATTTCCTTAGCCCCCTACTTGGTGCCGTTTTACACCCTCATCATTCTCGCCGTCGCTGTCTTCGCGACGATGTTCTTCGATGTCTACGCCTACCATGAAGAGGTAATTTTCGGATTGTTTGGATTTAGTTGGATTTGGCTTCTCATGGCAGCTGTCGGGTTGAGTTGGAGCTTTCATATCTGCTTCACCGTCTGGATGATCAGAAATGATCAGCCGGATCTCGTAGAAAATGGTGTCTACTTTTCGGTGATCCTGATCTATCTTGCGAACGTTCTGGCCCTCTGTGCATTCGTCCTCATCGGTAGCGAAACGATCGGCGTCGGAGATTTCATTAATGAGTGTATTTCAAGCCTTAAAGTCGGCGGCGATATCTTGTCAAAAGCCATGACAGGATTGGTCTGGCTGGGGGAAAAGATTGCTGAAATCTGGCGTTAGATCGCTGGCTGCATATGCAGCGTCATGACCACCGCACGATGATGAATCTCACTCCGATTCAAGTCGGTGAATCGCTTCGAAGAGACCGACCACGACATCACTCATTCGCTCATAATCGAGTCGATCTGCCGTGTCATCCGCAGTGCGGTAAGCCTTGTTTCGATAGAACGCTGTGTCGCTAACCATGAGCGCTGGAAACCCTGCGCGCCAATAGTTGCGGTGATCCGAAGAATCCACTCCGGGAATACTTGCTGGAGCACTCATCGAATGGACAGGACGATCTGTCGTTCCTCTCATCCCAATCTTAAAGCTCTTCACTAACAGGGTGTTGAAAAACTCGGCAACCTGTCGTTTTGAAGGAATTGTTGAATAGAAAAGCGGCTTCGCCGAATCG
>ENA-ORXR01002354-ORXR01002354.1-marine-metagenome-genome-assembly--contig:-NODE-2354-length-18184-cov-10.125697_pt1 | contig 18184 bp, 20 predicted proteins | sample MGYA00237866_ERZ511479 | MGnify/ENA metagenome assembly ERZ511479 | reverse complement strand
GCTCACGGCCAGGGTACACAGGCCACGTTCGCGACGGAGCCACCGGCCTGACCTACATGCAGGCTAGGCACTACAGTTCCGAACTGGGCCGATTTCTGTCGAATGACCCGATTGGTGTGAACTTCAGCAATCTTCAGTCGTTCAATCGATATGCCTATGCGAATAACAATCCGTATCGGTATGTTGATCCGGACGGGCGATGGGTAGAAGATGTGTTCATCGGTGTTCCAAGCGTTGGCGTTGGACTGTACTCGTTTGGCAGCAACGTCCGGAATGGCAACTGGGGCTCGGCGGCTGTCGACCTTGGAGGTGTCGTGGCGGACGTGGCGGCTATTGCCGCGCCAGGTGCGCCTGGAGGAGCCGGGCTGTTGATAAAGGCTGGCCGGCTTGCCGATTCAACGAAGACAGAAAGTAATGCAGGTGACGTTCTGAAGGGCGGCGCCAAACCGGACTTCGTTGTTTCAAAGAATGGCACAGCGCTTCCCACAAACAAGGACTTTAACCTTGTTGACGCAAAAAAGAAGGACGGGGATTGGCTGCAGGTCCACAGCACGCATACCGATGCAAAGGCAGGTGGGAATCCGCATACACATTGGCCCACTCGACACAATAATAGTAGAAGAAGAGAAACAGCCCGATCTGACGGTACTGATCTTGATTTGGCCGATGACTCGCTGCGCGGGGGCACTATGCGCGAGAGAACGAACAGAAGTGATCATGGGGGTGTGCAGTGACCCAGTTCGCGGTAGTTAGTGTCTCTGATTCTTTTTCTGATGCGAAGTCAGACGCAAATCTTCGTGGTATCAGCAAAGCGCGAGCAGAGTTGCCGGCAGAGATCCTAGTTGAACTGCCTGAAGAGTCAAACCTCTTTGAGATTGTTGACGGTTGCAGCGATGTGGACTCAATGCTTACGGAGGCGCAAATGCAGTTGATAGATGGATTGGATTTTTCTCGAACCAAGTTGGCACGGATTGTAAGCAGACTTGCAGACGATGCGTCTGACATGTTTTTCTGGTACGGGAATGAAGGTTCCGATCTCGTCGTTACTCGATCTCCAGAAAACCTTCTGGATCAACTGGAGATCGCTGCTCGAAGCTCACAATGTGAGGCTTACGTTCGCTACAAAAGACTGTAAATCTGAATGGGCGAGCGCCGGTTCATGCCGGAGCCGGCGCCGCAGCGGTAGGCGGGTAAACGATCTACGGGATGACAGCCCTCGGGCTCGGCGTTGGAGCCGCGTTCAACTACGGCGTCAACCGGACGCTGGAGCACCTTGGACTGAAGAAGTCCGAGATCGTGTTGAACAACGAGTCAACCGGAGATGGCGTCGGACAAGGTGACGGCGATTCAGCAGAAAACCCGGAGTATGCGAACAGGTCTTTGCCCAGGGATGAAAATGGGAATCCGTTACCCGATACCGACGCTCCACATTCACAGCTTGGCCCCAGAACCGGTCGAAACGGAGAATACCGACAAGGCTGAGAGTGGACTAAGAACGCCGATGGGAACTTGGAGCCGAATCGCGATATTGGCTTCACGGACCACGGTCGACCATCGCAGCACTCCAATCCACATCAGCATGACTACCTGCCGAACTCGACTGGTGGAACAAATCAGAGGGGACCGTCCAAGCCGCTGGAGATACTGTGATGGAGTCATGTAGCCTCCCAGCGTTCAGAGATGACGGGTCGGCGGTCACTCTCGCGGAGATCCTGGATCGCGTTTCTTTCGGTGAAAAAATGAGGTTGTCAGTGATCGACTTTCACGGCGTCGGCACTGCGCCGGAAGGGCTGACGATGGACGAGTTCGAAAGGAGATCGAGACGCTCGCCTAATGGGGTTGCTTTCTCGTGGCAACAGCTTCGTACGTTCGCGAATAACCTTCAACAAACAATCGACTGTGAGATTGTCGGCAGAAAGATGACGACGATGGAAGAAAGTGAAGAACTACTGCCAGACAGCTCGCGCGAGCTTGTCCTGTCTATGCTGGACAGCACGAGGTGGGAGGTTCTCTCTATAAACAAGGCACTTATCAGTGAAATAGCAAGCTTGGCTTAATCGGGTTGCACGTGGGGCAAGGTACTTGTCTAGCCGACGATCTCGACCACCATTGCCGATGCAAGAATCTGCATCCCGCGAAAAGGATGCATCATGAGCAGATCCGAATCCCTCGTGACGATCAGCTCGACGCTCGCGGCAAGCGCGGTGGCGATGACCATGTCGTCGGCCGCATCGGTGGGCACCGTGCGCTCGATCGGCCCGGGCGTGACGATCGTTGCCAACGCGCGGTAGCGCTGCAGCAAGGACGCCGGTGTGGCCGGTGGCACGGCGCCGGCGAGCCGCTCATCAAACTTCGACCGGCTCAGGACATCGGCGAGTTCGTCGAGCATCAGCTCACTGGTGTAGAGCGCGAGTTCACCGGTCCGTCCGAGATCGAGCAGCTGCCGCGGCACGCCGCCGAACAGCAGGGCCGAGACGACGGTGTTGGTGTCAAGAACCGTGCGCACGGCGCTCGGCACGCACCGCGTCGACTTCGGCCTGAACGTCTTCTTCGCTCATCGGCGGCATGTCGACTGCGGCGAGCCGGTCGGCGGCGTCGAACAGTTCGTTGACGTGGCGCTTCTTCAACTGTTCTCGCAGCATCGCCTCGATCGCTTCGGGCGAGAGCAGTCCGGCATCCTCTGCCTGTTCGATCAGGTTGTCGGGCAAGTCGATGGTCAGTCTGCTCATGGTCGTTATCTCTCCACAGGCTCAGTGAGGTCGATGACGAGGGACACTCACGAAGCCTTCTGCTGATCGATCAGTGCATCGAGCATCTGTGTGATCATCTTCTACCACGCGACGCTGAAGGCCTCGCCGGAAGCGCTGGAGCGCGTATAGTTAAAGAGCCCTACGACTTCGATCAGAAGGAGGTTCCTTCCTTCATCTCTTCTCCCGCCGGACACGTTTGGAACAGAAAGACGATTGCCGTCGTCGGTCGACACGAGCGGCACGATACTAATGGTGATGGCATGCCGGACTACTACGAGCGACTCTATGGGCTGAGCACACTGGATGCGTCGGACGCGACGGGTGACATGGACGGTGACGGCATCAGCAATCGAGACGAATATCGAGCGGGGACCCGTCCATGAGGGCCCGGCATCTGCGGCACCATTGTCTGTCCGGACGGTGGCTCCGGTCGTGTTTGGTGATAGCGCGCATCGTCACATCCGTGTTCTTGCTCGCAACGAGCGTCGCCTCGATGGCCGACACTTCCCTGGAGCCGGACGAGTACGTCGTGTTCCACCATCACGACGCTCTTGGCAACACGATCGTCACGACCGGGGCCAACGGAGAAGTGCTCTGGTTCGAACAGACCGAGCCCTACGGAAAGACGTTGGGGAAACGGAATGTACGAGGCAGCGGCCTGTCCGTCGATCCGTTTCACGAAGAGGAAGGGCGCTCACGGCCAGGGTACACAGGCCACGTTCGCGACGGAGCCACCGGCCTGACCTACATGCAGGCTAGGCACTACAGTCCCGAACTGGGCCGATTTCTGTCGAACGATCCGATCGGTGTCAGCATCGAGAGTCCGCAGTCGTTCAATCGCTACGCCTACGCGAACAACAATCCGTACCGGTATTTGGATCCGGACGGACGTTGGGCCGAGGACATATTTCTCGGTGTGCCGAGTCTTGGCGTAGGGCTTTACTCGTTCGGCAGCAACGTATTGAGCGGCAACTGGGGCTCTGCAGCGGTCGACGCCGGTGGGATCGTGGTGGACGCGGCAGCGATCGCCGCGCCAGGAGCGCCTGGAGGTGCCGGGCTGGCGATAAAGGCTGGCCGACGTGCAGAAGCAGCGAGTGCGGCTGGCAAGGCGTCAGATATTTCTGGCGAGGGAAAGACCCTCTACCACTACACCGATAAGGCCGGCGCAGCTGGAATTCAGAAGTCGGGTGCCATCCTTCCGGACGCAAAAGGTCGCGTATTCGTGACCCAAGACAAGGTGTCCGCCTCTGAAGCGAGCAACGCATTGTTCATGGGTCGAGGTGGAAAGAAGGGCACTTATCGTGTCGAGATACAGCCGAATCAGGGGACGAATCTGTCACCTGGTTCGCAGCCCAACGAGCTTATTCACAACGGTTCCATTAGAAACGGAAGGCAAGGCAGTCTCGAGGTCAAAGAGAATGACTTCTAGTGTTTTCTCGGTTGGCGGCTACTACGAACTTCTCGCTCTTCACCGGGCTCTGCTGGAGGCGAAGTTTTGTGATGAGCCGAACGACAATGATGTCTCGGGAAGCCCGACCGTAGCTTCGCTGCATCGGCAACTCGTCGACGTCTTGATCGAGGCAGAGTCGGAGAGAAAGGGCGAAGACGCCAGATCGTCATGGGTGAAATGGCTCGCGCTATCCTCGGATCGACGCGAATGGAAAGTGGCACTCGATCGGGCAAGGTCCGAACCGCAGTGGGATGGTTGGACAGAGGAAGACCGGCTCTCCTATGCAGAGGCACTGCTGTCGCCCTTCTCGGTGCCGGACGACCTGTTAGCTGAATTTATCCGCTGCGTCTAGACAGAGACATCTATCCGGTCTAGCCGTGCGACGCCGTGCTCAATTGCCTGTCGTTCCCAGGATGTGGCCCAACGCCTCGACGCTTCTGAGAATGCGCATCCCGCGCAACGGATGCATCACGAGCAGTTCTGAATCCCTGGTGACGATCCACTCGGCGAACTTCGTGCGTCTCCGGACACCGTCGAGTTCATCGAGCATGACATTGCTGGTGTACAGCCCGCACTCGCCGGACTCACCGAGATCGAGCAGCTCTTGTGGCCGGCCGCCGAACAGCAGCGCCAAGACAACGATGTTGGTGTCAAGGACGGTGCGCACGGCGCTCGGCGCAGAACGCGTCGACCTCGGCCTGCACCTCCTCCTCCGTCATCGGCGGCAGGTCCACTGCGCCGAGCCGACCGGCCATTTCGAACAGCGTGCTCAGCCACGCCACCTCGAACATCGCCGACTTCTACTGCGAGATGAGCGACATCTTCGGGGTGGCGCTCCGACCGCACAATCGGTGGGGTCGGTTCAAGGCACTCGATCGGTTCGATTCGCGCGCCTTGCTCTCGGTAGTGCTCGCTGGCGACGCGCGCCTGAACACGAAACTGGTCCGCGAGGATCTGCTACCTCTCGGTTCACGGATCAGAATCCTATTGGCCTTGGAGCCCGCCGACCTCGATGGTCGCGACACGGCGCAATGCCGTCAGCCGACCAGGCGAAATTCGCCCGATGGCCGCCCAACGGCGTCAGCGGCAGGCCGATCGATTCAGGCTTCCCGCTGGGTAGTGTCCTCTTGATCGCGTGTAACACGAGGCCTGAGTCCATAGGTTCGTTGTCCGCACTTCGGTCGGTACCGATCACCTGCTCAATCTGATCGATGACCCGCTGCGCCAACCTGACACCGCGCGCCACGCGTTTCCTTTCGGGCAAACCGCCTGTCGCCCGAGCGAGGCTGGGCGAAGGGTTCAGTGCAAGTCGGTCGCCCGCTTCCTCGCCACGACGTCGGCGAGTAACGGATCCAGATCGTTCCACGGCAGCACGTGCCCGCGCTTGCGACGCTGATGGACGTCTCCACCGTGAACAAGCCAAGGGTGTAGCTTCATCGATGTCAGGCGTTCGCGCCAGTAGTCGAGCCCCGTGAAGAAGTCGCTGTTAACGGTCGCGCCCGATTTCAGTTCGATACCGAGCAGCTCGCCGGGTCGGGGTTCGATCACTGCGTCTATTTCGTGGCCTTGCTTGTCGCGAAGGAAGTGGACCGAGGGTTTCTGTCCAGCGTTGCACTGTGCCTTTATCAGTTCCATGATCGCCCAGTTCTCGAACAGCGCACCACGATGTGGATGCGTCGTTACCTGGGATGCGTCGCGGATGCCGAGTAACCAGGCCGCGAGTCCGGAATCGACGAAGTAAAGTTTTGGACTCTTGATCAGGCGCTTGGAGAGATTGCTCGACCAGGGTTGTATCAGGATGACCAGGTGGCTTGCCTGCAGAACACTGAGCCAGCTCTGCGCGGTCGCCCGATTGATGCCGGTGTCTTCCGCCAGGGAGACTATGTTGAGCAGTTGACCGCACCGTCCAGCGCACAACCCGACGAAGCGCGACAAAGCGGCGGTATCCCTGATGTTGAGCAGCATACGAACGTCGCGCTCGACGTAGGTTGCAACGTAGTCCTGCAGCCAGATCTCGGCCGGGACGGGGCGGTCGTGGATCGGTGGAAAGAGTCCCTGCTGCAGCAGTTCGGCAAGGGTCTCTGGAGCGCGTCCTGCCGCTTGCAATTCACCCAGGGCGAAAGGTTGCAACGTGAGCAACCCGGTGCGACCGGCCAGACTCTGCGTCACCGACTCGAGAAGCTCGAATTGATTCGAGCCCGTCAGGATGAAGCGTCCGGGTGAGGGATCCTCATCGATGACACCCTGCAGGTAGGAGAGCAGCGTGGGAACTCGCTGAACTTCGTCGAGAATGGCACCGTCGCCCAATCCGCCCAGAAAACCCCGCGGATCCTCCAGCGCGTAGGCTCGGACGTCGGGATCCTCGAGAGAGAAGTAATTCGCCGTAGGCTGCAGGAGCCGGGACAAGGTGGTCTTGCCCGACTGCCTTGGTCCGGTAATCGTCAACGCCGGGAAGGAGTCCAGCCGCGCCTGGGCAACAGACTGCAACCGTCGTGGAATCGGGTCAACTGGAAGGGCGGGCATTGGCATTGACCAATTGTATACTAGAGTAGGCATATGGTCATGATCTACTGAAGGCAATCACTGCCAGCCACGAGAGTGATCAGTCCGCGATCGAGCATCCAGTGCGCGGTACCCGAGAGCGCGAGTCCGTTACGGATCGAGTCCGGGCCGCTCGAGAAGGAGCGCGCGATCGACCCGACAGGTCGGCGGTTCGCGTGCTCTACAATGCGCCGCCTTCGGCCATGACCGCGCTTTCGGAACAGACACGCGTGACAAATCAGCACTACCCATCGCTATTCCAGCCGCTCGACCTCGGTTTCACACAGCTGTCGAACCGCATACTCATGGGCTCGATGCACACCGGGCTCGAAGACCGGGGCCGGGACTACCCGAAGCTCGCCGCGTATTTCGCCGAGCGTGCCGCCGGCGGAGCGGGCTTGATGGTCACGGGTGGAATATCGCCCAACATTCAAGGGTGGCTCGGGCCGTTCTCCGGCATGCTCACCAGTCGCTGGCAGTTGGCACGTCATCGCCTGGTGACCTCGGCCGTGCATGCCGAAGGGGGCAAGATCTGTATGCAGATCCTGCATGCAGGCCGCTACGGCTATCACCCGCTGGTGGTGTCGTCGACCGACAGGAAATCACCCATCTCGCCATTCAAGCCGCGTCGTCTGAGCAGCCGTGGCATCAACGCGCAGATCAGGGCGTTCGCGCGCTGCGCGGCGCTGGCACGGGAGGCCGGGTACGACGGGGTCGAGATCATGGGTTCCGAAGGCTATCTGATCAATCAGTTCCTCTCACCCCGAGTCAATACCCGCGACGATGCCTGGGGCGGTGACGTCGACCGACGGCTCAGGCTGGCCGAATCGATCGTCTCGCGGGTGCGCGAGGCGACGGGTCCGGATTTCATCATCATCTATCGATTGTCGATGCTCGAACTGGTCGAACACGGCAGTAACTGGAACGACATCGTGGCTCAGGCAAAGGCCGTCGAATCCGCTGGCACGACCCTGATCACCACCGGCATCGGATGGCACGAAGCACGCATTCCGACGATTGCAGCCATGGTTCCTCGCGGCGCATTCTCGTCGGTCACGGCAAAGCTCAGGCCGGACGTCTCGATACCGCTGGTGGCGACCAACCGGATAAACACGGTGCAGATCGCCGAGCAGATCATCGCCGACGGTGAGGCCGACATGGTGTCGATGGCACGACCGTTTCTGGCCGACGCGACGTTTCCGATCAAGGCTGAGCAGGGGCGCGCGGACGAGATCAACGTGTGCATCGCCTGCAACCAGGCCTGCCTCGATCACGTCTTCCAGAAGAAGCGCGCCAGCTGTCTGGTCAATCCGAGAGCCTGTCACGAGACCGAGCTCAGGATCGAAGCGACGCGTACGCCCCGATCGATCTGCGTGGTTGGTGCCGGACCCGCCGGCCTGGCTGCGGCGACGACGGCCGCCGGGCGCGGTCACTCGGTGACCTTGATCGATGCTGCAGACCGGATCGGTGGTCAGTTCAACATGGCGAGACGGGTACCCGGCAAGGAGGAGTTCGACGAGACGCTCCGTTATTTCGCGAAGCAGATCGAACTGACCGGTGTCGAGCTGCAACTGAACCGCAAGGTCACCGTTCCCAAGGAACTGGAGACCTTCGACGAGATCGTGCTTGCGACCGGCGTTACGCCCCGAGAGCCGCGCATCGAGGGTATCCAGCACGCCAAGGTGCTGTCCTACGTCGATGTGCTTCGAGATCGAGCCACTGTCGGAGCGCGGGTGGCGATCATCGGTGCCGGTGGTATCGGTTTCGATATCGCCGAGTACCTGACGCACGACGGTGGCGATTCCAGCCTTGATCCACAGGCATTCATGGAAGAATGGGGCATCGATCAAAGCTACGAATCAGACGGCGGCGTGCGCGATTTCAATCCGGTTCAGGAGACGGCGCGTGCCGTCTACTTGCTGCAGAGAAAGACCGACAAAGTCGGCAAGAACCTTGGCAAGTCGACCGGCTGGATCCATCGCCGTGCGCTGGCGATGCGGGGCGTCAGCATGATGAACGGTTGCGACTACGTGCGCATCGACGACGATGGCCTGCATATCCGAGTAGACGACGAACCGCAGGTGCTTGCTGTCGATCACGTGATCATCTGCGCCGGTCAGGAGCCGCTTCGCGAACTGTTCGAGCCCTTGCAGACGCTGGGTCGGTCGGTCCGGGTTATCGGTGGCGCGGATGTCGCGGCCGAACTCGATGCCAAGCGCGCCATCGATCAGGGCACTCGACTGGCCGCGAAACTCTGATTTCCGCGGCAGGCTGCGCGCCCCGGGCTGGGCGCCCCCGGCTGGGCGCTTCCGGCTGCGCGCCCCGGGCTGCGCGCCCCGGGCTGCGCGCCCCGGTTCGATTCTGTCCTCGACCAGACTTTTGAATCAGTTACTTGACCGTGTTCTGTTCGCGGCGAGGGCCCTTGATTTCGGGTTTCGATATCGGTTCAGACCTGGTACCACTTCGCGCCGCGCCCCTTGCCGGTTGACGCAATCAGTCTCTCGTCCTTCATCGTGCGTAGCACTAGTCGCACGGTGTCGCGACTGATGCCCGGACATGCGCTGTCGAGCTCCGAGATCGAGAAGGGCTTTGTTCGCGACAGCACCTCGCGCCGCACGCGCTCGCTCTTGCTGCCACGTCCCCGCTCTATCGTGCCGACACGCTCGACAAACTCTGCATAGGCTCGTAGCAGCACACCCCAGAAGTAGTCGAGCCACGGCATGACGTCGTGCTCGATCTCGTGCCAGCCCTGCGAGCTCGCCTCCAGAGTTTCGTAATAGCTCTCCTTCGTATCCTCGAAGATCCGCTCTAGACTGATGTAACGACCGACCCGGTAGTCGTGGTGATAAAGCAACTGCAGGGTCAGCAGTCGAGCCATGCGACCGTTGCCATCGGGGAACGGATGAATGCAGAGGAAGTCGAGTACTACCAGTGGGATGATCACAAGGGGATCAGCGAGGTGTCGATCACGGGCGATGTTGTAGTTCTCGACAAGCTGCAACATCGCATCCGATATCAGGTGCGCGGCTACGGGTGCAAAGCGTACCCGGGACGTGCCATCGGGTGATCGTTCGATGATGTCGTTGTTGGTTGCCTTCCACTCACCGCCCGGCTGTGGCAGGTAGCGATACAGCTGCGAGTGGAGTTGGCGGATCACGCCGGTGGTCACGGGCATGTCGCTGGCGGACTCGTGGATCAGCGCGAGAGCGTCCCGATATCCCGCGACCTCCTGTTCCGAGCGACTCCGGGGCGTGGTGTTCTTCAGCACCAGGTCCTTGATTCGCGGCCGCGACACGATGACGCCCTCGAGCCGGGTAGAGGACTCTGTGGATTCGACGACGGCAGCGCGCACCAGATCCTCGAGCGTCTCTGGCGTCTGCTGATCAAAGAGGCTTTGCTGCCCGCGATGTTCTCCAAGGGCCCGGAGGCTCGCGAGCTGTGAGCTAGCGTAGCGCTGGGCAGTGAGGAACTCGGGTGTGAGGGAATTCACAGTCTTTGGATCGTTATTGGGGCTCAGGTTAGAAAGAATAGGGTAATTTGGCTCCTTTTTGCCCCATTTTCTGCTTGTATTCCCCCCATTTCAGAGTGTATGTCCCCGAGCTCCCGGCTGATCATTGCTTGCGCGGCCATGTGATCGCCGGCGCTACTAACGAACCGAGCCGGGATAAAACGCGCATATCGAAGGGTCTCTTGCGCGTTCCACATTACGTAAGAGCGTGGGCTGCGATTACGGCCGGTGCGGCGATCATTACCATGCCGTCGGCATCGTCCAGGTAAGGCTAACGACACTCGCTATGAACGATTGGCCCGTGTTGCATTAATAGTGATGCCTGCTATTCAAACGAGCGATAACAACGTCATATCGCGTCCGGTCGAGCAAGCGGAAAGGGTTCGCCCTGTCTCCCGTCAATCGAGACTGCGCGCCAGCGCCCGGGCGAAGAATCCGTCCCGTGGTACTTCGGACATCAGTGCCCGAACGCGTGCGCGTGTGCGCTCTTCGGTGCCTGCATTCTGCGCAGCCGTCATCGTGTGCTGCCACGCCGCGAGCACGTCGGCGGCGGTGATGTCGTAACCGTAGCCGGCACTCATCCAGTACAACGCCGTGAAACCCGCCTCGATCGCGAATCCCGGCTCGGTGTCCTCGAAATCGCGCGCAGCTCGCGTCAGCGTCTGCGGTGCCGTGGGGCTGCGGCGGGCCAGCTCGATGGCCTTGTCAAAGCGCTTCGCGTCCTTGGCCGCCGCGAACCACTTGCCCTCTTCGCCGGGCGTGTGGGCGACCAGGTCGTCGAGCGCATCGTCGGCGCTTCTGTCCGGATAGGCGCGTGCGACGTTCCTGAACCAGGTCAGCCGTGTGGTCGCCCGATTCGCCTCCATGGCATAGCGCGCATACGCCTCTTCGCTGCGACCTGCCTGCAGCAGGATTGCCTCGCAGTCTCTTGCGACGGCGAACGGACTGTCGTTGAGCCCGCGACCTTCCTCGGCGTAGGCGAGCGCGTCATCCAGACGGCCCAGCGCGGCGAGCGCCTGGACGCCGTAGCGGCGGTAGTGCCAGCTCGAATAGGGCGCCGTGTCGAGCAGGGCGAGCAGTTCGTCATGGCGTTCGGCGACGAGGAGGGCGCTCAGGCACGGCACCGTGCCGCAAAAGTAGCCACCCGGGGCGTCGTCGTCGTGCCAGACACGCCGGCAGGTGCCGATGAGTTCGTCCGCCCAGTGCGATGCAAGCTCGGGTGAGCCGCACAGCTCGCCCCAGCGTTCGCCCAGGGTCTCGATGTAGGGGATGTCGTCATCCTGGTAGGCCGTCCAGAGGCGCTCCAGCCACCGCCGCCGGACGGATTCCTCCGCCGGTGCCGCGACGATGATTCGCACCAGTGTCGCCACGGCGTTGTTGACGGCGGTGCCGATGGACCCCGAGGAGCTGTCGACCTGTTCGAGTGCCGGCGATACCTTCTCGAGAAACAACACGGCGCCCTCTGCGCCGAGCATCGGGTCGGTGCGCGCCGCCGCCTTGATCTCGCTGACCGCCTCCTTCACGCGCTGGATGGCGGGTTGTGATTTCCAGCCGAACGCACGCTCGCGAAATCGGCGTCGGAAGGTCCAGTTGTGCTTGTTGCTCATGCGCGCTGCCTGTCAGGCCCTCTCGCCGGTTTCACTGCATTATCCAACAAGGCTCCTTGCGTCCGGGAGAACATGCACCCGTTGCCGAGAAGGCTGTTCAACGACTCGTCAATCCAGACGGCGTCGTCGCCTTGTGATTCAATGCTGTGCGCGCGGGCGTCGCCCGACATCGCCCGGTTCCGGTTACATGCCCGCATCTGACGACCTGCTCCCTCACGGCGCCTACGAATCGCTGGTGACCGACGCACTCGCGAATGCCATTGACACGCACGCCGGTGAAGTCGTCACCGACGCGCTGGACGGGGCGGAGGGCGCCGCGCGGCTGACGCATCACCTGGCGGGACTTTTGCTCGGTGCGCTCGCCTCAGTCCCGGCAGCAAGACGTCCTGCAGCTCAGGCCGAGCTGACGAATCAGCTGATCGGATGGCTCAGTGAGCATGGACACGTCAGTCCTGACGAGCTCGTCGCGGATCCGCCCCGTGTCCTCAGGTTGTTGACGGAGCATCTACTTCCGGGTCAGGCCGCGCCTCCCTTGCCCGATGTGCCGCTTCTCGATCACGATCTCCTGGCGAACGCGCCGGGCGAGCCCGCCTTTGCGCACGCGCTCGGCACCGAGCTGGCCACCGCCGACCGCGTCGACGCTGTGATCGCGTTCGTTCGCTGGACCGGTTTGAATCTGATCCGTGCACCGCTTCTAGGCTTGATCGAGAAGGGCGTTCCGGTTCGAGTGCTGACGACAACGTTCACGGGTTCGACGGAGCGCAAGGCGCTTGACTGGCTGGTCAAGCACGGTGCAGAGGTCAAGGTGTCCTACGACACGCGTACGACAAGACTGCACGCCAAGGCGTGGTTGCTGCACCGCGACACCGGGTTCTCGACGGCATACGTCGGTTCGTCGAATCTTTCCCGGTCGGCGCTGATCGACGGGATAGAGTGGAACGTTCGGCTCGCCGAAGCCACGGCACCTGCCGTGCTCGCGAAACTTCGGGCGACGTTCGATTCCCTCTGGAACGACGAGAGTTTCGAACAATACAACCCCGATACCGACGCCGAGCGCTTCGACGAGGCTATCCGGCGAACGTCAGCTGGCACTTCGTTTACGGGAGTCTCCGGTCTGGACGTGCGGCCGTGGCACTACCAGCGCGAGATTCTCGAGGCACTTGTTGTCGAGCGGCAACGCTTCGGGCGAACCCGCAACCTCGTTGTCGCCCCGACCGGCACAGGCAAGACGGTGGTGGCGGCGCTGGACTATCGCGCGCTGCGCGACGGGCAGGGTGGACTAGACGATGCAGTATCCGGCAACTTGTCGCCTGACCCGACCTTGCTGTTTGTTGCGCACCGCGAACAGATCCTCCAGCAGTCACTGCAGACTTTCCGCGACGTGCTCAAGGATGGCAGCTTCGGGGAGTTGCTGGTCGGCGGTCAACAGCCGCGGGCGTGGAGGCACGTCTTCGCGTCAGTGCAATCGTTGACGGCGATGGATCTCGATGTGCTCGATCCCGCGAAGTTCGACGTCGTCTACATCGACGAGTTTCATCATGCTGAAGCGCCGACGTACCGCCGACTGATGAACCATCTCGCGCCGCGCGTCATGGTCGGCCTGACAGCGACACCCGAGCGCACGGACGGCACGAACGCGCGTGATCTGTTCGACGGGCGCTACGCCTTCGAGATGCGGCTGTGGGACGCGCTTGATCAGCAGCTCCTGTCCCCCTTTCATTACTTTGGCGTCGCTGACGGCACGAACCTCGCGGGGTTGCGCTGGGAGCGAGGCGGCTACCGTGTCGCGGAGCTCGAGGCTCACTACGTGGTCGACGGTCACGACGCCCGAACGTCGAAAGTTCTGACTGCGCTGGACGATCGTGTCGCGGATGTTCGCTATATGCGCGCGTTTGGTTTCTGCGTTTCGGTCAAGCACGCGCACTACATGGCAGAGAAGTTCAGCGCCGCCGGTATTCCGTCTGCTGCGATGGACGGATCGACAGCCACAGCCGAACGCAGGCGACAGCTTGACGCGCTGCGTTCGCGAAAGATCAATGCGGTTTTTGCCGTCGATGTCCTGACCGAAGGCGTAGACGTCCCGGAGGTCGACACGATCCTGCTTCTGCGGCCCACTGAATCGGCGACGGTCTTTCTCCAGCAATTGGGCCGGGGCTTGCGTCTGCATCCCGCGAAGGACGTCTGCACGGTGCTTGATTTCATCGGCCAGCAGCACGGGAAGTTCCGTGCCGACCTGCGCCTTCGCGCGCTGACCGGGCGCTCCCGTGGACAGTTGGTCAAGGATGTCGAGCACGGCTTTCCGTTCTTGCCGTCCGGCTGTCACATCCGGCTCGAGCGGCAGGCCGAAGCACACCTGATCGACAACCTCAAGGCGGTTACATCGCTCCGTGCTGTCGTGATGGCGAGAGAGCTCGCTGCGCTCGAGGAACGGCTCGCACGTCGTGTTGACCTGGCTGAGTTCTCGGCGGAATCGCTGATCGATCCGGCTGACATTTATCGTCGTGGGTCGTGGACGGATCTGCGCCGCCGCGCAGGCGTCGAAGTCGAACCTGCTGGACCGCGCGAGGCGGAACTTTTGAAAGCCCTTCGTCTACGTCTGCAGGAAATAGACGATCCTGAACGTCTCGCGATGCTCAGACAGTTTGGCAAGGCAGAGTCGATTCTCGGCGACGCGCGATTCCAGCGCCTCGCGGCGATGTTGGGCTTCGTGCTCTTCGATGATGGCAAGGCGCCCGATAGCGTGGCGGCTGTGCTCGATGCGCTACGTGCCGAACCTGCAGTACGTCGTGAGCTTGCAGAGCTCGTCGATGTCCTCGATGCGCGGTCGGACGTGCTGACTCACCCGAGCGCGCTGTCAGCCGACGTGCCATTGCACGTGCACGCGACCTACGGGCGGGGCGAGGTGCTCGTCGCGTTCGGCGATCGGGTTCTGGGTGACACGACCGCCCATCGTGAAGGCGGGAAGTACATCAAGGCGCATAACGTGACTGTCCTGTTCGTGACGCTCGAAAAGTCGGAACGGGACTACTCTCCGACGACTCGCTATCGCGACTACGCTGTCTCGCGCGAGCTGTTCCATTGGGAGTCGCAATCCACGACGACGCGCCGCTCGCCGACGGGCCAACGCTTTCTGACCGATGCGTCCACCGTCCTGTTGTTTGTCCGCCGAACGAACAAGGATGCGTCTGGCCGGGCACCGGGGTTCGTCTTCCTGGGGCCCGTCACCCGAGTGGAGGATCGGGGCGAGAAGCCGATCTCGATCACCTGGAAGTTGGCGACGCCGATGCCGGAGCGCTGGTTCCGGATCGCGAGGGCGGCGGCCGGATAGTGATAGCAAATCTCACGCAAGTTCGTCGTTTACCGGGATCGCTTGCCCGCTCGCTATAGCCTCAAGCAAATATCGAGATTGGCAGCCTGGCGCCTCGATTCAATTTAAAACCCGGCCTGGGTTCGCTGCGGTCAGTCGTCATCCAGTGTTGGTGATTCCTTTGCCAGCTCGCTGAAGTTCGCCGTCCTGCCGGTCACTAGCCGCAGGGACTTGCAGTCGAGCGCGCGGCCCTCGATGCCATGACGATGGTCTTCAGAGTCCAGGATAGCTCTCCGACGGCCATCGAACTTTTCTGGGATCGGGTTCCCGGCCTGACGTTCACATACGAGATTTCAATCGATGGCGCGGTGGCGGCCACCACGCGTGGAGTCAGCTATTTCACAGACGCTCTGGAGCGCGCTCAGAGCTACACGTTTGACGTGACTACCATTGATGCCAGCGGCAACCGTTCGGCGGCGGCCACCATCGTGGCGGATACCGCCGGACGGCCAATCGGCATTCCGCCCGCTACAGGGCCTGCAGCACCGGGCAACGTACGCATCATCGTGTATTCAGAAACCGCGGCAGAACTTTTCTGGGATAGGGCGCCCGCCGCAGAGAACATCGTGAGTACGGAGATCAGACGCAACGGTAAGTTCATTGGCATGGCCGAGGGCAACAGCTTTTTCGACGATACCCGTGATTCGGACAGCCGCTATACATACGAGCTGACGGCAATCGACAGACAGGGCAATCGCTCGTCAACGACAGAGCTTTCCGAGGCACCGTCGACGACGATCATCAACCAGGACAACTATATCGGCATGCTGGCCGATGCACTGGCCGCCTTCTCGGGAGAAAATTATGTTGCGCCGTTGAATGAGGCAGTCGAGCGGGTATACGGCCTACTCTCGGACGCTTTTCCCGACACGGAGAGTGGGAGTCCGACGTTCCCGACGACCTACGCTTGCTCGAACGGCGGCACGGCGTTTTTCGAGAATTCGGTACTCGACATGCTGTTCACAGATTGTCAAATTGATGAAATCGTACTCGATGGCAGATTGGCGATATTCCCCTCTGTTGGCACCACCGTGTCTGGAGAGGACTTGCTGATCACGACGAGTCCCGAGGCCACGTTACTCCTCAATGGCAATGTCACGGTACCCGGTAACACCTTCTACAGAACCTTTGACGTCAATGCTCAGGTAACGAGTCCAACCGGTACGTTGTCGTTGGCAGCCGTCAATACGCAATTCAGTTTCACGCACCTTCTCAGGTGCTGCGTAGGCAGTCCGGATTTCATTGCCGAGTTCATGGGCACCTTTGATTTCTCGTCATCGGCTACCGATGGCGAGCTGATCAGCGCTGCGACCACGACGAGTTTCTTCTATCGAGAGGCGCGATCAAGCCACGCTGACGATTGGAACTATCGTAGTGGCGTTCTACAACTACTGGCAGAAGACGACAGCGAAGTGATCCTGGACGCCGACACGGGAGATGACACAACTGTCAGTATTCGTCTGAGTAGCGAGGCCGGGACCGAACAGTTCATCCAGCCGTGGTCACTTTGGCAGAGTGTATTGCGTCGCGCGCCTTGATTGATAGCGGAATGCAGACTCGCGCACGACGCGAAGAGAATCCGCGCAGCAAAAGCAGCCCCTCAGGTTGCCCTGCGCCTCTGGGCCCATAGAGCGAACTCGCTTGGGCGCACGCCTTAGCGCACGATTACACCTTCGTGCAGGCCACGCATTTCTCGAGTATCAGGGCTTCGACTTCTTCGCGATGCTGCGTCGATTCCGTCCTCCACGAGAGAGGTGATAAAAGCAGCTTCGTCTTCGGCGTTTTCCAGCACAACCCGTCTTACCGCCTCACGGATGGCGTCGCGCCAAGCCAGGCGCTGCGGATCGGGGGCGACAAGTTCCGCGCGAATTCTGAGGTAGTCGCGCGCGGAGCGTTCGTACGCCCAGACGTAGACATCTCGCAGCCGATGTCCCCCACCAGCAGCTCGATGGCGCCCTTGTGGTTGAGGATCATCTGCGTGTCCTCGATCGTACTTCCGTCCGCCGCACGACCTTGCTCGATCAGCCACCTCGTATCGAGTCAGTAATAGGTATTTCCCTCCAGCTTGCTGGAGGCCCGTGACAGATCGATCATCAGCCGGTCCAGAACCTCCCGGGCGAACGTGCCTGCCGGTCGTTCGACGCCTCCGGTGGCCCCGATCCGGTGCAGCTGGCGTGGTAGTGAAACCGGTAGGTAGCGCGTGACGTTCGGCTCGTATTCGTCGAGAAATTCCTGCTGGCAGCCGACCGGTGTGCGCGCGGCGAGCGAGCGCTCGACAAGCGCGAGAACCTCCAGACCGTCGGGGGACAGCGGAACCAATTCGTCGTGACGTGGCTCATTCGGCCCTTGGGGCACCGCAGTAGCCGACCCTCATCGGCAAGCGCATACCGCGTTGCCCGGCTGCGCCCTGAACGGATGACCTTGCCTTGCTCGACGTAACCGCCAAGGCGTCGTTGCAAGGTACGTCTGGGAATTTCGGGAAATTGCCGCAGCAGCTCTGTCAGGGTCAGGCCGTCGTGTGACTTCCCGAGGATAACCAGCAGTTGGGTCTGCATTCGACGCCCCAATCGTCCTAGGAATACCGCGCTAAACGGCGCTCTGGAACCTATCAACAGGAATGAAAATCCCCGTGTCGGCAGGCTGCGCGCCCCGGGCTGGGCGCGCCCGTTCGACTCTGTTCCCGCCCACCAACGTTCCCAGTGGGTAGCACCCGATCGGCGGTGTACCTGCCGACCACTTTTCTAGGTCGTCGCGCCGCCCGTTGTGCGATCAGGCGGCCCAGTTGTCCAGCGACAGACCGTCCACGCATTCGAACTCGCGGAGATTGTTCGTGACCAGCGTGGCGTGTTCGGCAAGTGCGTGGCAGGCGATCCACAGGTCGTTTGCGCCAATCGGTGTTCCCGAGGCCTTCAGGGCTGTCGATTGGACGGCATAGTGCTCGGAGATAGCGGGCGAGTTCGG
>ENA-ORXR01002352-ORXR01002352.1-marine-metagenome-genome-assembly--contig:-NODE-2352-length-18186-cov-11.246783_pt1 | contig 18186 bp, 17 predicted proteins | sample MGYA00237866_ERZ511479 | MGnify/ENA metagenome assembly ERZ511479 | reverse complement strand
GGGGGGGGGGGGGGGAGGTGGTCGGTGGCATCAGTGTACTCATGCCACCGACCTACCACAGTGTAGTTTAGTAGTACCCTGCCAGCAGCGGGCTGATATGACCAGCAAGCACCACTGCGTTGTTTGGGGCAGGCACGCCCCCGTCCTGCTGATGCTGGCGGTGGCGGGGCGGGATGGCCCCAACCGCCGTCGCGGTGGCGCGAGCAGTTCCGACGGCCACCCCCGCGCAGCGGGGCCAGAACTGTCGTCAAGAGCACATCTTTTTTTACCTGTCTTCGAGCCGCTTGGTGACTCGGTTCCCTGTTTGAAAAAACAGAATTCCTTTGCAAAAAATAGATCGGCCGAGGCTGAACCTACAACGATAACGTAGTTGTCCTCAGATGGAGCAGCTGCCGCCGCTGCACGTTGGCTCGGAACCAATGCGGAGCCAAACGAGGCCTCGTTTACCCCCTCGAGGGGGTTTTGGCTCGGACTTGGCTCGGAGCCAACCGCATCGACATTGTTCTGTCGATATGATTGGCTGAAGCTGTGGCCACATGTCACAGGTTCAACCAATCATTTCGATGATCTCATTGTGTGATACGATCTTCGAGACCCCCAACCCATGGGCTGAGGCGTGACCGACGGCCCCCTATCCATGGGCCTACAGTATCCAGGATATGGATCGTCAGAAACCTTGGGCCACCCAACGAACGGCTGTTGCGTTCTTTATTTCGTTGTCAGTCGTCCATAGGACGAAACCCAATACGTTGGCCTTACCGTCCTTCTCCGTTCGCCCTTTTCGTCGTACGCCGCGTTTGGTCGCCTTCACGCTCTGGGGAGAGGCCATGGAGCACCCTTCAGAGCAGCGTCTGGCAGGCGTCCAGAATTTTGTTTTCGAGAGCACCAGGCCGACAGCGCATGTCCGTTGTTGACTGCCTTTACAGCGGATGAGGCCAAGTACAGCCGTAGCGCGAGCACCGTTTTAAGTGGTACGCTAGAAACTAAGTGGGTCGTTTCTTTGACCATGCGATGACACGGCACACGGCAATCGTTTCACGGTACGCGCTGGGGGGGTGCAGCAATGGTGCTCAGTGACACTGCGACAATGCCCCGGCGTAGCCCGTCAGCGTCCCTGTCGCGCTATGGCCGCTGCCCCCCAGCTGGTCAGAAGCGCGCCCGTTGAAGCGTCACTGTGGCGCTACCCGCTACTTGCCCGACGCGCACGCGGCGTGCCCTGCCCGACGCGCGCGCGGCATGCCCTGTGCCATCCCTCGCAGGTGTCACCGGCGAGCACGCCATTGCACCTTGTGTTGCAGTGACAAGCAGATAGGAACGAAAAAGTACCAATGCATGTACATAAGCAATGGGCACACGTCGCAGAGAGGCACAGCCGCGAGTGTCCCACAGCATTCCCACAGGAGCAATCGAGCCGGCTCCCGTCGGACCAACACCCAGTGCCATCGCCATAAAGCGCCTTCTAGGCGCCATCAGCCCAACACTCACGCGCCTTCCTCGCCATCGTCGGGGTCCCCTTCCTCGCCGTCGTCGTCATCATCTGTATCCGCGTCATCGTCTCCATCCTCGTCGTCGTCGTCGGCGCCGTCATCATCCACAGCGGCCGCGGCGGCGGCGAGTGCGGCCGCGGCAGCGGCAGATGCGGGGCTTGGCGGAGGCGACGGTAGGCGAGCTGCCCGCGAAAGAAGGTCCATCGTCCTAGTCAGGCGCGTAGGCAGGAGTCCCGGGAATTCCGAGCGCGTGACGTCGTTGCCGTCTGTGAGCAACAGCCCCTCGTGGGCGCTCGTGTCCTTTGGCAGCTTGTCGTCAAGTAGGAGCATAAACGACGCCCACACCTTGCGGAACGCCTGGTCGACGTTTCCGCCTCGCTCGGTGAAGCTCTCGTAGTTGGCCATCTTGTGCATGGCGACGTACATCTGCAGGCGGTCCATACATTCGGGGAGAAACAGCCGGCACATCCACAACAAACAACGAACGGATGGGAGAACCAGAGTGTGAGGTGCGGCCATGAAGGCAACACGTGCGATCGTTACCGGTACCCACCCGACAATTCGACAATAAACCAACTGGGTAACGCAGTCAGACACGCAGGAGGACAACGAACGTACCATCGCCATCAAAGCGGCGTACGTCTTGAAAGTAACCTTGTAGTGTCGATCAGTAGTCGCCGTGGGGTCGACCATGACGATGCCGAGCGCGTGCAGCCGCTGGAAGCCGGCATGCAGCCCGGCGAGGACAGAGTTACGGCCCATCGCAGTCTCGAACATCCAGTAGCCTTGGATAGTTTTCTTGGCCTCGTCACGCGAGAAGATGGGCATGTTGTTCCGCCCGTTCACCCGTCCGCGCGAGCCAATTTGCAGCCAACGGCCCGCTTGGACCATGAATGCAGGTACCATAACCATCTCTAAATCACGCTGAAAGCGTGGCCACGCCTGACGTAGCACCTTGTACAGCTTCTCCGGCCGGTACTGCTGCTCCTCGTTCTTGTTTCGCACCTTGGGCGTCAAGAAAACCGTGTCGAGCTTGGCCTTCGCCTCCTCAACCCCACCCGGGAAGTTGAACCGGCGGTGCAGGTGTGCCGCGCACGCCAGACGCTTCTCGTCCGGGCTGGGAATGACATCCGACATGTACAGAGGAGCGAGAAAGTTGTTGACGTGCTCCTCACGGATGGCCTTCTGCAAAGACAGAGGAACAAGAGAAAGACAGTGACGTGAAAGAGAAGAAGGAAACAAGGTGCGTCAGAATTGAGTGCAGAGAAGAAACAACCCTTCACCCAGCCATCAACGACCCCATTCAGCATGACTGGGAGGCGCAAACCGTAAGAGCAAAGAGGCCACCCGCACGAGAGTCACGCACGTACCACCATGGGCTTCACCCATGTTGCCTTTTGCGGCGGACCCGAAAAGAAGCTCAGTTGCGTGCCGCCGACAGTGGCCGCCGTCTGCGCTGCGGCACCAAGCCCCGTCCCCGCAGTGCCATTGCCAGGACCATTCAGGGTCAAGGTCTTGTTGAGCTCTTCGAGGCCCTCTGAGGTACGCTTGACGTCGCCTTTCGCCGTGTCCAGCCCGGCCACGAGTTTGCCGGTCTTCTTCTTGATCGACTTCACCTCGTCCGCAATGGCTGTGACCTCTTGCCGCATGACCTTGTTAACCTTTTCGTCGTTCTTACGGTCTTCGGCTGTTTTCTTGACAATGTCACACAGCTTCTTCATGATGCGCTTCTCGGCATCGGCCGTGGCCGCCGCACAGCCGCAGCTTCCAGTGGAAGAGGCCCCACCCGGGACCTCAGCACCAATGGAGACACGGTGAGCAGCCGGACCGGCGACTGTCCCCATCCCGGAAGTCGCACCACCTGCTCCGGTTGCACGCGCCGCCGCTGCAACGGCTGCCGCCGCCACCGCCGCCGAGGCCGCTCCCACCATCCCCCCCGCTGACCCCAATGCCGCCTCCGCCGCGGAGCCGGGCACGGAAAGACCCGCGGGCATCCTCTCAGTCCCCCGCACGGCCCCGCGCGCAGTCGCTCCCGCGTACCCCCTCGTCGCCCCCCCCCCACCGACGACCCCGCCGACCCCTGCGCCATATGGCGCCCTGTGGGAGGCCGCCCAGCAGCAGCCCGGTTGGCAGTCTTGCGCTTCATTGCACGTGTCCGCTCGAGCCGGCGAGCTGCTGCACTGGTCGAGTAGAACGGGTTGTTCCTTTCGAGCAGCAGGCGCGGCGGCGCCAGTGGAGCACCGCCGGCCCCGGCCGCAAAGGGAGACCGTGAAAGGCGGGGTGACGGTGCCGAGGACGCCGACGACGCGTCGCTTTCCGGTAAGGGCGTGCCCGGCACGTGTGGCCCTGTGACCACCGCCGCTACTGCGGCTTCCGCAGTAGCTGCGGCCCCAGCCGACGCTGTCGCGCGCCGTGCCGCTGCAGGGGCCGTTGCCGCACCGCGCGCCGTCGGGTCCATAACCACCACTTCGCAGCAGGTATCGAGGCGGTGGTAGTCGTGCTCGACGGGGAAGCGCGCAGCCGTCAAGTCAGGTGCCGGTGACTAAGACAGGTCACCAGGAACCGCCACCACCAGTGCGAGACGGTGGTCCCGCTCAACCGGTCGGTCACGCCGCACCCGCTCGATGCGAACGAAGACGCGGTCGACAGCGGAAAAGGTCCACAGCCAGTTTTTGGCGGCGAGGCACGCTACAGCACACGTCCACCTGACGCCGTCCACCAACACCAGCCATTTCTAGAGGACGCGTTGCGGTGCACGCGGGGCCACCTCGGGTAACGGGGCGTCACAGGGCTTCTCCGACTGTGCTCACGCCGCGGCGGTTGTCAGTCCCACACGGCGGCCGGGCTGCGGGGGCACCGTAGGCTCCGGTGCGCCGCAGTCAAACCCACCGGTGCCCGAGGCCGCCCCCCCCTCTCCGCCTCACCGCCTCCTCTTCCGGTGGTGGCAGTCCCTCCACCCTCCCAAAGAAAGCTGCAAGACGGTGACGGGCACGTGCGCGCCAAAATAAGGGCTTGGGGAGCGGGTCTTGGCCGTTTCGGTGTGACCCGCCCGGGGGGGGGGGGAAGCGGCCGCAACGTTAGGTGACTGGGAGGCTGTGCACCGTCGGTTGTCAGCAGGGGAAGGGAGAGACGACTTCTCTTCTCGAGGGCTGGGGCAACCGCAGAAGGGCACGACTCCGAGGACAGACGACGGACTCCGCACTCAATTGAATTCTGGGCTGCCAACTGGGGCATAACTACATCTCGACAGTCCTAAACAAAGCAAAAAAAATACATGATGATCCGCTCATGACGTCCAATGCAACCCGTAGCAGTTCAGACACTCAAGGCCGACAGCAAAAGAACAGCATCGTAGTCCTACTCGTACCACCTGGTCGGCGGCGAGCTGGAACGTTTGCGGCGGTACCCCGTCTTTGCGCCACCCGCACTGGTAGAAGCGACACCCATCGTGTTGAGCGCCAAGCGCTTCCGTGCGGGACGCCCGGCGTTAACCGTTCCCTCCAACCGGCGCTTGCCAGTAGATGATGGCAGTGCGACGGGGCCATCAGCACTGTCGGGTGAGGGCGTGCCGTCGAAGAACTCAAGCGGCCACATAATCGGCTCGTCGGTTGGTGCCACAGCGTCGTCCGCGGAGCCAGCATGCGCCACTGCACTGGGAGGAACCGACGCAGGATCAGAGCCAGGACTGGGAGCGGCAAAGGGGAGGATGTGACGCCGCCTCTTGGGGTGCGTGCGCACTGACGACGCCCCCTGGCCGCAGTCGCTTGGATTCGCCGTGGTGCCAGACGGCATGGCCGACAAGTGGGGACCGGCACGCGTCTTTTGCGCCGCTCGGGGCCGGTTGGAGGCCAAAGCAGGGGGCCGCGACCGCCCTCGGCCACGTGATGGGCCCCCCCGTCTTGTCGCGTCTTTCTGAGCAGCCGCTGTGTGCACCACAAGCCGCGCTGCAGCGGCAACCGCAGAGGCAATGCGAGGCGACCGCCGGGGAGTGCTCGACCGGCGAGATGCAGCCGCCTGAGCCGTGGCAATGCGAGTCGACCGCCGTGGAGTCGGCGTTTGTGGTTGACGCGAGCGGGCCGGCCCCGCCGCACCACTGGCAGTAGCCATCGGCGGTACGCAGCCGGCGTCAGATGAAATCGCATGGTTGTCCTGCTTTGCCGCAGCTCGCGCCGCCGCAGCCCGAGTTACCCGCCCGGGGAAAGGACCCGAGGTAGGAGTCATCGGAAAACCGGTGCTGGTTGACGCCGCGTCGGCAGCGTTGGATGCCGACGCAGCCTGGAGCGATAATGGCAGAGCGTGAGCGGCGTAGCGGCCACGCACGTAGGCCGTCACTGGCATCCACAGTCGCGGGGCGCCAACACCAGGCACAGGACGTCGAGTGCCCATCCCTACTGGAGAGGGTAGGCGAGGTGGGGGGAGCGGAGGGTGCGGCTGTCGCCTCGCTAAAAGCTTGTTGGCCGGCACACACGGCTGTGGCCACCGACTGCATGCGGTGCCCTCTCAGTTGCGTCGGGGGCCGCTGATGGTGCGCGACCCACACGGTGCACGGTCCGTAATTCTGGCCCCTCAGAGGACAGTGAGGAGTGGGCGTCCGTGCCTACTCCGGTACCCGAAAGGTCTCGTTTGCATACCCGGACGGATCGGGCTGCTTGCAGAGGCCACTGCGGAGCTTTCTTCAGCAAGCCACGCTGCTTCTAGGAGACGCACAGCCCACAGTCGCGCCCTGTCGTAGGCTCACCGCTTTCCGCGCTCTACCCCCAGCCGGACGTCGCCGCGGGACGGCACCCGAATCAGTGTGGACACGCGCCGCAATGAGCATGACTTTGGAGTGACGGCTCAGGCGTAGCAAATTAGAGATTTCAAATTACAAGCAAGGTTGGAATCAAAGAGGAGGGCACGCAAAATCTAATTGCGGCCGCTGCTGCAGCGCCGCTCGAACAGACACACTGGGCACTGTGCCGGCGGACGGCGCGGCCGCGGACGGCGCGGCCGCCGCCTGACACTTTTCTGCGCTCGCGCACCCAGAGACCGTCTGCTCGCGACCCGCGCGTACCGACGGTTACCGTCGCTGGGGCCTCTTGCCGCTGGCTTGCTGCCGGCTGTGGCGCAGCGAGGGGGGGCGACCGGCCTCTGGGTGACCAACGTCGCCGCCACCACGTCGCCGGCCGCCGCCGCCGCCACGGTCGGCTCGGAGAAGGAGCACGGTTTCTGGTGCTTGCTGCAGGGCTGCGGCGAGCGAGCCCCGCCGCTGGCGCCCGTTGAGGGGGCGGCGGAAAACGCGTTGGCGGCGGCCGTCTCGGTCTCCACGTAGACGGCAGCCGCGTTCACTCTGTGTGTGCGGCCTTGCGGCAGCGGTTGGCGTAGCGAACACGTCCGCGACGACGGCCTTCCGTGACACCCGTTGCCGTCGCCACTTTCTTTGGTGTGGCGAGCGCGCATTGCCTCTGGCGCGCATTGCCAGCAGCTGCGCACGGGGTGGGGGGGGCATCCCGCGTTTTTCCGGCCACTGTCTCTGGGTCCACATCGCTGGCCCCCGGTGGCAGGCACTGTGGGTGGGCATGTGGAGGGGGGCCGCCGAGCCGGTACACCGGCGGCCGCCGACGCGGGCGTCACGTCCGTTGCCGTCTCCACGCCCCGTGGCGGCTGCGGACTCACACTACCGACCGCTGCCTGCATTGGGGGGGCTGCCGCAAACGTGTTGGCGGCGGCCATCTCTGGCTCCACGTCGTCGGCAGGCGCTACCTCGCTGCCTGGACGGCCAGTCGGAGGGGGTTTACTCAGCTGGAGCGTCGATGGCAACGGTCCCTCGTGACACGAAGGTTGGATTCGCCACCCCCTTTGGCACGTCTCGCCGGCCTTTCTGCTGACGTGCATTGCCGGCCGCCGTGCCCGCGCGGTGGGGGGCGGTCGACGTGCAGGTGGTCGCCGCCATTGGCGACAAGCCATCGGAGGTCGTTAGAGCGTACTGTGTGCCTGTCTGTCTGTTACCGTTAGGGGCCCAAGGTCGTCCCTAGTCGTTGGCGTCATGTCCGAGTCGTCGGAAGGGTCTCCATGGCCCTTATCGGATTCGTCTCCCGGTAGCTCTTCCGGGGGAAAGACGATTCCCTCGAGCGACTCGTCTGTGGCGGCCGTGGAGTTGCCGTGCTCTTTCTGCACCGCGACGTTCCCTTTTGAAGCCAACTTGGCAAGGCACGTCTTGCAGTTCCACGCTGGGGAGGTCGCGTTTGATACTCCGATTGCACTGGGTGCTGGTGCTGGGCACGCAAGCAATCAAGGTGCTCCTACCGTTGCCGACGGCAATGATGGTATGCCTCCCCGCGCCGCCGGCGCCGGTGGAGACCGCGAGGGCGCGCCGGTCGTGCCTCGACCTGCTTTTGCAGACGGGGGAGGTGGAGCAGGAGGATCCAGCGATTGTGACAGTGACGAGCATCCAACTGGAGGTGGGGCTGACGACGGGGCCTTGATTGTGCGGGGCGCAGAGAGTGCCCCACCCATGCGCCTCTCTCGCGTACGCCACGTATTTTTAGGTACGACGGCTGCTGTCGTCCATCGCTACTTCCTCGGGATGGGTGACATGACGAGGGCTGAGCCGCTTGTCCCTCTGCACCGCCAATGCCGCCCAACGGCGTACGTCACAGACGAACTCAAGGCCATCCGGATGCTTGCCCTGTCGACGGGCGGCAGGGGCATGTCCGAGAAGGCGCTCCTCGACTACTACAACTCTGTCGCACAGGCTGAAGCCGTGACGGCTGCAGCTGCGGAAAACATTGTCTCGCAGCTGGAAGAGCAGATGGCGACGTCTTCTGACTACTCCAGCAGCAGCTCGGGCGGAAGTAGCTGCATGAGCTCTGTGAAGGGCAGCTCCTCGACGTCCAACAAGCGGTCGCGGCCCGGCAAGCGCCTAAGCCTGCGCCAGCGCCTGCGCAACGCACTTTCCGATGCCAAGGTTAAGGCCAAGGGCGTCAAGGGTCCGCTGACTCAGGCCTTTCCGACCGCGGCCGCCTTTGTCGCCTCCCTCAAAGGCGAGCAGGACCGATGTCTCTCGGACATGAAGTGGCAGGTCACAGACATTGTAGATGGTGCTCCATTCAAGTTCTACTTTAGAGACATCATGGATGTGGCACACGACGCCTTTGGTCGGGCGGAGAAGGTGCAGCTTCGGGGAAAGCGGCTCATCAACGTCGACGGCACCTTCATCCGCTCCAACACCCTTGATAGCGACGTCTACCTCACCCAGGAGGCCGACGTGCTCGCGATCCACGCCAACGCGCTGCACAAGTCCAAGTCGATCAAGGCGTTCGCTATGGCAGTGCAGTTCTTCTCGGATGCGACCCTGCTGTCTTGGAATGGAGGTAAGTCTGTCGCTCTCTGTCCTTGCTCTCCATTATTGTGGTGTGACTGGGGGTGTCCCTTGTGATGCCTCTCTCGTGTCCTCGTGTTGCATTTCTTGGTGTTGTCGCTAACGCAGTCGCCCTTTTCTCGTGGCTTGTCTTTTCTGGCGCAGCCAACTATGCCTACCCCATCCGCATCAGGTTTCCCAACATCATCACCGGCAAGTTGAAGTGGGTAACCATCGGGTATGTGCCCATCGTCAAGTCCGACAGTGAGGACAACGCGGAAAAGGTGCGTGTGCGCATCCTCAAGGACGCTGTATTCCAGCGGTGCCTCGCGGTTTTGATGCACCGCTTCATCCCCGCCAGCCAGTACGGAGAGCCGATGGTTGTTCCCGGAGAGGATGACCCGGTTTTGGCTGTCCCGCGTGTCGTTCTGTACGCTGCCGACCAACCAGAGGAGCGGCGCGTCCTCGGCCTCAAGCTGAGCGGCTGCAAGCGACCGTGCTCACATTGCGTCGTTGGAAAGCACGCCGCTGCGTGTCGTGGACCTAGGGCCGGCGCTCGAGACGTGTTGGAGCATGTGGAATTGCAACTGGACGCAGTGGAGGCGCTGGAGGACGGGGCTGGACAAGCGCGGCTGTCCCAGATTGAAGGCGACTCTTCCATCGTCCCAGTAGTCCCAGTGCTGGCGGCGGTCCACGGACTTGGCACGGGGCCCTGTTGCCTGTACAAGATTTTTGGATTTGATATGCTGCATGTGCGTTGGTCACGCAGTTGCTCTGTGCACGTCATTGCCCTGCGCGTAAGAGTGTTGGAGTGGAACAATGGATGGAAGGACGATTACTGTCACCTACACATGGTTCTGACGCTCTCGTCTGTTGTTCTGTTCCTTTTTGTTCCTGGCTCCCGTGTTCGGTATTATCTATGCTCATGCAGGTGATGAAGCTGGGTGTTCTTCGAGTCGTCGCACAAAAGATCCCGGCCCTCCTTAAGGTTCTCTGTGCAGGGGGTCTGGCACGGTATGGGTCCGTCGCTAAGACGATCGTCGCTATGAACGAACGCATCCGCCACTTTGGGCGCCTGATTATGGCATCACTGGTGTCACCGGGGTATGTCCAATCGACTTCTTATTGTCTCTCTATCGCTGTGATGCTGGTTTTCTCCGCCGCGCTTTTGACCTACCTGTATCCGGCCCTAACGTCTGGCCTTATTCCGGTGTTTTCCTCCGCCTCTTATTGTCCGCCTGTCTCTGTTTGGTCCGCATCTTGCGCAGGTACCTGGTGCGCAAGGGCGTCATACAAGCGACGCTGAAGGGTAGGCAGTGGCGCCACGGCGTTGTTGTCTGGGCTTTCATGGTAGCTGGTCTTATTGGACGCCGGCTGCCTGGGTCCACTGACCCATGCTTTGTATCCCAACGGCGGCGGCGACGCCGTACGACGGGGTCTTCCACTGGTCGGCACGGCTCCGCGGCCTCCTCGCCCCCCGCTGACGACCGCTGCGGTGATGACGCAGATTACGAGACAAACAGTGACGCGGACAGCGAGGCCAGTCTTGCGGGCCGTGGCGGCCGGACCCCGAGTGATGCGGGGACCGACGGTACTATGTCGGGAGGGGAGGAGCGCATCGAAGACAGCCCAGTGCACGAGGCTGCTGAGGCGTCCGAGGCGTACAGGGACGTCTTCGGCAACCGACCCATGCATGAGGCTGTGCTCCAGGTCGTTTGCCTCGCGGCGAGGCTTATGGGAAAGTTATGCGGCGACAACCAAGAAGACGATGCGGGATGCACCGAGGCAAAGGCACTGTCTTTGCAGCGTGAGGCGTTCGACTTTGTGTGCCGCTACGTTGCGGTGCTGTTCGGTCCCATACACACCACCAAGATGCATGCGCTGTCCTTCCACCTGATTGACGAGCTGCTGAGTCGTGGCAACCTCGTCGAAGCGGACACCAGTGTTAACGAGGCTCTTCATGGTCTGCTAAAGGCCACGTTTGAGAACACCAACAAGCAGACCACGTCGTTCGCCGTGCAAATGCTCCGCTGCGAGCAAACCTTGGCACACATTGTCGCTGAAGACGCAGCAGAAAAGAGGCGGGCGACTGACGGAGCGGCGCCTGTTTTAGGCGAGCCCATGGCACAGCCCGACACCGGCAACTGTACCGGTTCCGAGCTGCCCTTCTCCAACGTCGGCGACGCTGCGGACCATGAGCTACCTCACCCCTCCGCCCCTCATGTGCCGGAAGAGTCTGACCGGTCGTGCGCTAGCGTCGAGTCTGGTGCCGATGACGCTGACGACGAGGATGCTGGCGACGAAGAGCGCCGAGCCAAGCGCGCGCGGACGGCCAAGGGTGATGGCTCCCGACGTCGACGGCGACGGGTGCGCGTGCGCGGTCATCGCGTCGCGGTGGCAGACCTTCTAACTGCAGATGGCGGGCGGCTGCAGGACGCAGCTGGTCTGCTCGGCGTCACCGACACGCAGTACCTCACTGTCACCAACTCGCTGAAGTTTGAGGCTGTCCTTCCGTGGCGCACCGCTCGTCTTGACCAGCACATCCGTGCCGCACGCGACTTCTACCGCAAACCTTGGTTCGACTTTATCTGCTACCGCGATTCTGACTTTCCCGGTGAGCCGCAGCTCGGACTCGCGCGGCTGATCGTCCGAGCTGTCGACGGAAAGCAAAGGGATGTCATCGTCGTGCAGCGCATGCAGGCGGCCGACGCGCGAGACAACTGCGTCTTGACCAGCTTTGGGTGCCGACGGTTGAAGTGGGTCATCAATGACGTGACGGGCTTCCCCTCCCTGGCTGCTGTCAAGCTCATCGATGTGGAGCGCCTAGAGAATGTCGTGCCGGATTTTGAGGACCTGTGCGAGCGTCATGGCCTCCTCGGGACTCCCGTCACCATCCCGGACACACCACGGGAGCGCGTGCGCCAGCGGTACTTCACCAACATCTTCTTCCCATGGACTAGCACTAGCATTGACGAGTCCCCGGGGTTGGCGTGGTCGGAGTAGGAAGGATGGAGGCGGACGGAGTCGTAGGAGTAGACTCTTGTCTCTTTCTTTTTCATGTGGGTGCACACTGTACACCGGTAGTGACTGGCAACACGCTGTCAGCCGTGCATGCGACGGAGACTCCTTTTGAGCAAGTTCCCTCGTTATCCTCCAACCTGGTCTTTCTTTCTCGAGCCTAGGCCAATGGGCCTCTCCTCCATCGACGACGGACCACCGCCCTCCTAGCAGCCAGAAATGTGCGAGAGTTCACATGTCGACGCGACGTATGCTCCTCTGCAGTGGCTGGGGGGTAGCGGTGGGGGGGGGGATAAGAGGCACAACGGCGACTGTGGCGGCCCGATGCGACCGCAGCACCTGTCTGCGGTCGTTAGTGGTTGCCCCTGCTCAATTGATAGCAACTGCCGTGTCGATGGACATCCCTTGCGACGAATGGGGCAGTGGAAAGCCACTCGGCCGTTGTCAGATGCCACTCCTTCCTCGTCATGATGCGTGCTGTCCGGCAAGAGAAGCTACAGTGGAGCGCTGCGAGATGGTCGCTGCCGCTCCGCCTGAGGCGTCCCGCCAGGGTAGAGCGAAGACGCATCGGGAAAGCTCGAGCAAAGGCGTGAGCGTCGCACCTTGTCGACCAAGTCAACCGCCACGGATCTGGCTAAAGGCCTGGCGGTTCCTTCACCTGGCCAATGAGATCACGCGGGCTAAACATCTTGGAGACTTAGTCCACTCTAAGGAACCCTCTTCAGCTGCAGCCTCAGAGACCTCCCAGGTGCCCGCCAGGACTGGTCAGATGTATTGGATCGCTTCCTGTGGAGCGTAACTCCTGCGAAGACTACCAATTGCGCACAACAAGAACAGTCTTTTCTGAGTTGCGTTGCGTTCTGCCTTCGGGCAGAGTGCTCCACGCGCCTATTGGTCCGCCTGAGGAGTCTTGCGTCCCATTGGTGGTATCTGCCATCTGACAGAAACAATATGCAGAGGATGGGTCTCGGAACCCTCAACAGCCTCTTCTGGGCCGAGCTCTCTAAATAATCATGCAGCTTCCGCAGCTTGAGGGCGCGCTTGTGGCTTCCAACCCCTTTGGCTGGTACCGTGCGGCACCCCCGCCACAGGGATCGTACAGGGGGGGGGTGACGACGGGCCAACGAAAGCTTCGTTCGTTGGGCCATTTTGGGCACGACGAAAAACGAACACTTTTGAAACGAACGATCGCGTTTCCCAACGGTGCTCCCCGTCCTACTTTCGTTGGGCGGACCACACTTTCTGACGATGAGGGGCCGTTGGTCTCGCAAGCGACTGCCGCTTGGCGCATCTCGTGCGGGCCCACCAGGTGGCCCTATCAAATAGCGCCCGCGCCCTTCGTGGTTAGGGCGTTCGGGCGCTCTTAATCTCAATTCTGTAGAGCTGCTTGAAGGTCCCCCAGACAGCCTTCAGAGCCTCGCAAACCCAAGAACAACGAAATGGAGGGTGCTACTCAACAATTGAACAGACTCAAAGGGGGCTATATGGCGCGTGTGGGGCGCTTCGCCCCTTTTTGGGGGCGCTATTCAGGCGCTGTGGACGCTATTCCGCACCAGTGCTCCCCAAATACGGGCTCGCTACGTACTGAAAATCCCATCTCGGCCGACAAGGGCGGGAGCGCGCACCTTCCCCCCGCCCCCCGCACGGTGGCCGTGGCGGCGGTGCAGGCGCCTCGCGAAGGGCGGGGCCTGCGAGCTCGCAGGCCCCACCAGACAATGCAGGCGGCATTCCGGTGCGGTGTCCGTCCGTGGCCCATCATCCGTGTCACCCCCTGGGCGAGCATCCCGTCTGCTTGCGGGGGTGCTGGCCCCGCCACGTTCTCGCCGCGCGCGTGTAGCCGCGCAACGGCAGTGGCCCGCAGCGCCTGTACGCAGCGGTGGTGCACTGCCTGCGGGCCAGACGTGCTGGCCGAGATAAGACTCGACCTCGCAGCGGCGCACTGCCTGTGGGGCAACGGTGCGGGCCGAGACAAGACCCGAGCCGCCATCGGCACGGTCGTCTGTGCTACGGCCCCGCCCGCGCTGGCGCTGCCCGCCGCGTCGTCGACGCTCCCCCCCCCGGCGCCACCTTCGAGACGCCGGTGACCGTCCGCACCCGCCGCGACAGCGCAAAAGCGGCGCTTCACCTTTGGTGTGCTTGCTTTTTCGCGCTTGCCGCTGGTGCCCGTGCGCGCTCACCGCCAGGTGGCGACGGTCGTGAGAGGGCGACGCGTCGGCGGGAAGCCGTGACGCGCGGCGCGCGTCGTCGCCGCCTCTACTATTCCGCCAATGAAGCCGCTGGCGCCAGAGTTGTTTTCACCCTACTCCGCGCCGCCGCCCGACACCTACGGCGGTGGCGGCTGCTGCCACGGCGCCGGGGCGTCGATGCGCCCGCCACCGTCGCGCAAGCCGCTGGCGCCGGCGGCGTTCCCGACCTACCCCGCGCCGCCGCCGCCGTGCACCTACGGCGGCGGCGGCAGCTGCCACGCCGCCGCGCCGCCGCCGCCCCCGCGATGGACACCCCAGCCACTGGAGCGGATGGGGGTCCCCACCTACGCCGCGCCGCCGCCGCGCGCCTGCGCCCGCCATCCCCCGCCGCACGAGACCGCGGACGCGACGGAGGCGTTGGCGGCGGCGCTCGCCGCCCGCGACTGGTTTGCTGACGACTGGTTTGTTGACGACGGCGCGGTGCTGGAAGGGCCAACGCGTGGGTGGGCGCCGCGGGCGCTGCTGCCGCCGCGCGCCTGCGCCCGCCATCCCCCGCCGCACGAGACCACTGACGCGACGGAGGCGTCGGCGGCGGCGCTCGCCGCCCGCGACTGGTTTGTTGACGACTCGTTTGCTGACGACGACGCGGTGCTGGAAGGGCCAACGCGTGGGTGGGCGCCGCGGGCGCTGCTGCCGCCACCCGCTGCTGCCGCCCCGCCGCCGCCGTCTGACCCTGTGTCTGTGGCGGGCACGCGGGCGGGCGTGGTGCCGTCGGCGTCGCGGCGGTCGGCGCCGCGCGTGAGCGCGCCGTTGCCGCCGCCGCCGGCGGCAGACGATCCGCGTGCCACTTGGGAGGACGTCCCTCGCAGCGCACCCACCCCACGGGTGGCTCCGTCGACGCCGCCGACGGCAGGCGACGCGGCCGCCCCGGCAGCGTCGGCAGCGGCGACGGGTCGCCGGCCGACGGCACCGCCGTCTTCCGTGCCGGCCGCGACCGGGACGGGGCGGCAGGGCAACCGACACGGCCGCCACGTCCATTGGCAGGACGGCGGACGCGGCGACGGCCGCGGCGACCGGTCACGCACGGCGGCGGCCGCCGACGCGGCCGCGCCGGCGGCCGCCCCCCCGGTGCCGTTGGTCGACCGGTCGCCGCCGCTGCAGAGGCGCCGGCCTTCGCCGGGGAATGGTGGCGGCGGCTCGACGGAGAGCCCCCCGGCACCAGCGGTCGACCGGATGCGGTCGCTGCTAAGCCGCCTGCCCTCGCCGGGGACCGGTCCCTTTCGCCCGATGGACGCACGGCCGGAAACCAACGCCGCCGGCCAGACGGTGATGGTAGGGGGTGGCATGGAGGGCGGCCAGTGGCGGGCGGTCGTTTGGGAGAGGGACCCACCGGGCACGGGGGGGATTGCAACGATTGCTTGGGGGCCCGCCGCAGAAGATGACTAGTGTCTATTCCCCTGATCTTGAGGATCAATTGATCCTACTTACGCGAAAAAAAGGAATCTTTCTTCCTTGCCGTGCATGTTTTGGTGCCCTCCGGTGCCCTTGAACGGTCCGACGGGTAAGACGGGCACGCTGCGTTCGCCTGTGTCGAAAAAAAACAGAACGGACGTCAGGAAGGTTCTCTTTTGAGGTGTCCCATATGAGGATCAATTGATCCTCAGAGGATCAAATGATCCCCTCAGGGGAATAGACACTAGCATGCAATGGTGCAGAAAAAATGACGGATATATTTATGAAAAATTCTTATGGCACAGGGCCGTTTCAACCAACAATGCTGTGAACAAAAAAAACAGACAAACCCCAGAGATCATCGTACGTGCCGCCAGCGCTCTCCCCCCCCCTGCGATGCAGACGCGGGGTCCGCCGCAGCGCGGGACCGCGGGCGCGCACGCGCCCCGCCACACAACTCGTCAACGCAACAACACAAGTGCCCAGACGGGAGGCCGGGCCTCTACAATTGCCCGCGTGCGCCCACCCCCCCCCCCCTCAGCGGGAGAGCACCTTGGCCGCCTGCTCCTCGAGCGGCGCCGCCGCGTCGGCCGCCGGGTAGAGGAGGTCCGACATGTGGGGTGCCACCTCCATCGACGCCTTGCCCGTCCCCGCCCGCTCGGCGCGGCCGGCCAACACGTTGGCCGCCGCTTCGAGCGGCGACGCGCCCGGCGCCGGGCGGAGGAGGTCCCCCAACCACCCCGGCAGCGCCGTGCGCGGCGCGCCCGCCGCGGCGCGCGCCCGCCGGCCCGCCGTCTCGGCCGACGGCGCGCGGCGCGGGGCGGGGAGGCCCGGCGACGCGAGCCGCGCCGCCACCGCCTCGAGCGGCGACTCGGCGGCGGGCGGGTGGAGGAGCGCGTCGACCTGCACCGGCACCTCGGTCGCCGCCCTGCCCGTCGGCGACAGGCGCGCGCGGGACTCCAACACCCGCGCCGCCGCCTCGAGGGGCGTGTCCGCAACGGGCGGGTTGAGGAGGCGCTCGACGCGCTCGGGCGCCTCCGCCGCCACGAGCCCCGTGGGCGACACGGCGGCGCGGACCATGAGCAGGTTGGCCGCCGACTCGAGCGGCGTCACCGCCGCCGGGGGGTTGAGAAAGACAATCATGTCGGGGCCCTTGGGCGTCGCCGCCGGCGGCCGTGGCGCGCGCGCCGTGGGCGCCTCAACCCCCCGCGGCGGCGGGTCGTGCGCGGCCAGCCGCCGGGCAACGGCCTCGAGCGGCGTGTCGGCGGCGGGCGGGTGGAGGAGCGACGCCAAGTGCGGCGGCGCCTCCACCGACGCCTTGCCCGTCGGGGAGAGGCGCGCGCGGGACTCCAACACCCGCGCCGCCGCCTCGAGGGGCGTGTCGGGCGTGGCCGGGTGGAGGAGCGCCCGCATGTGCGCGGGCGGCTCGGTGTGGGCCTTGCCGTCGGGGGACATGGCCGCCCGCCCGGCGAGCGCCGCCGCCGCCGCTTGCGTCGGCGACGCGGCCATGGGCGGGTGCAGGAGCGCCGCCACCGACTCTGGCGTTTCCGCATACGCGCGGCCGGTCGGGGACAGGGCGGCGCGCGACGCCAGCACATTGGCGGCCGCCTCGAGCGGCGTTGCCGCGGGCGTCGGGTCGCGCGCGTGCGCCACCCACGAGGCGGAGCCGGCGACAGCCGCCGCCGGCGCCGCGTCGCGCTCAAGGCGCGGCGCGTCGGCGCCGGCCGCGCGGGGTGCGTCGGCGGCCGCCAAGCGCGCGGCGACCGCCTCGAGCGGCGTGTCGGCGGGCGGCGGGTGGAGGAGGTCCGCCATGGGCGGCGGCGGCGCCATCGCCGACTTGCCCGACGGGGACAGCGCCGCGTTGAGGGCGAGCACCTTGGCCGACGCTTCCAGCGGCGACGCCCCCGGCGCCGCCGTCAGCAGCGTCGCCACGGGCGTCGGCGGCAGCGCCATGGACGCCTTGCCCGACGGGTCCATGGCCGCGCGGCCGGCGAGGGTCTTGGCCGACGCTTCCAGCGGCGTGGCCGCCGCCACGGGGTGGAGCAACTCCGCCACCGTGTAGCCCGTCGGCGTCGTCGGCGGCACGACCGTGCGCGCCGACCGGAGGGCGCCCCGATCCGCCGCCGCCGCCGCCGAGGCGGGCATGGCGGGGCTCTGGGCCAGCCGCTCGGCAACCGCCTCGAGGGGCGTATCCGCCGCCGGCGGGTGGAGCAGCTCCGCCACCGTCGGGCGCGCAACGCCGCCGCCCCCGCCGCCGGCGGCCCGCACCGACGCGGGCGTCACCGACGGCGGGGCGTCAGCGGCAGCGGCCAGCCGCGCCGCCGCGCGCTCCAGCGGCGAGTCGGCAGCCGGCGGCGGTCCCGCCGTCTTGGGCAAACCCGGCTTGGTCAGCGCCGCCGCCACTTCGGGGCGCACCGCGGGGGTGGTGGCGAGGCGCGCCGCCACCTCCTCCAGCGGCGACGGCGCGGGCGGCGGCGAGAGGAGGCGCTCGAGCATCGCGCGCCGCGGGTCGGCGCGGCGCGCCGGCGCCGGCGCCGGCGCCGGCGGCGCCGCCGGCGCCGTCGGCACCGCCGTGGCGGCGCGCGTCAACACCGTCCCATCGACCGCCGTCGACGCGGCCGCCGAGGCGGTGACACGCGCCGACGGCGCCTTGCGGGTGGTGGTGGTGGCGGGCGTCGCCGAGGCGGGGGTAAAGGCCGAGGTG
>ENA-ORXR01002351-ORXR01002351.1-marine-metagenome-genome-assembly--contig:-NODE-2351-length-18188-cov-22.928331_pt1 | contig 18188 bp, 2 predicted proteins | sample MGYA00237866_ERZ511479 | MGnify/ENA metagenome assembly ERZ511479 | reverse complement strand
GGCATCAGGGATGAATTGCTGACATCAACGCTGACACCACTCACAGGCAAGTCGTCAAAATCAATGCTGCACGCCAAGCCATGTGTACTCACCGGCACACCCGACGGAGATTCGGCGTACAACTCGTAGGTATTGGTAATCGTGCTGCCGTTGGGTATGCTGCTGACGAGTTCGAGGCGGTACTGTATCGCTCCGGCTGTGTATGCGAGTGGGGCGAAGTTGTGGGTATTGCCGTAGTTTTGGATGAGGGTATTGAGGTCGTTGGTGTTGACCGTGCCGTCACCGTCACCGTCTTGGTGCTTGGAGTTGATGCCATTGACGGAGGATGACCAATCGGGGCAGTCTTGGGCAGACCACGCGAGGGAGGCATTGAGGCGGGTAGCTCCTGTGAAACCTTCTGCTGCACCCCAGTAGAGCAAGTCTTGGATGTCGGCGATGCCGTCGGTATTGAAGTCGCCGGGCCAGACAGGGGCGAGAGTGGAACCATCGCAACTGCCTGCTCCGTTGAGACAAAAGTCTTCCCATGGGGTATTGAAGTTGTTGCCATTAGATATAAGACTGTTGTCAGCGATGTGACATAGATTTAGTAAGTTAGAATCATAACAGCCACTAAGTTGATTGTGGTTTAAAGCTAAATAATTCAAATTGGTTAAATTTCCGATTTCGGGAGGAATGGTACCACTTAGTTCATTGGAGGACAATATCAACTCTATCAAATTGGTTAAATTTCCGATTTCGGCAGGAATAGTACCGCTTAGTTCATTGGAGGACAATATCAACTCTATCAAATTGGTTAAATTGCCAATTTCGGCAGGAATAGTATCACTTAGTGGATTACGGGACAGTGTCAAATACTTTAAATTGTTTAAATTTCCGATTTCGGCAGGAATAGTACCGTTTAGCTCATTGTCATATAAAAACAACTTCGTTAAATTAGTTAAATTCCCGATTTCGGCAGGAATAGTACCGTTTAGCTCATTGCCATATAAAACCAACTTCGTTAAATTAGTTAAATTTCCGATTTCGGCAGGAATAGTACCGCTTAGTTCATTGGAGGGCAAATACAAGACAGTAACACATCCATCTCCATTTAGCGTCACCCCATGCCAAGTATCTATCGGCTGACTCAAATCCCAAGTATTCGTCCAATTCGCCCCATTTGTCGAGTTATAAAAAGCGACAAGAGCCAGCGAGTCACTTTGTCTATCACACGGCTCAGGGTCAGTGCTACAGATTCCTACGCCCACAGCACACCAAGCCGTCGTGACTTGCTCCACATCTGATGCGGTCAAGATGCCGTCATTCTGTAATGCTTGTGCGGCAGCGATAGAGCCTGCGCGTGCATCTGCGTATTGAGAAGTCGGAGTCAAATATCCGGTGAGGTTGAGATATGCGATGGCAGCGGCTTTCGCCATACCGATGGCATTGACGGTGAATGTGTCTCCGTTATCATTCTTGCCGCTGCCACCTTCGGAGAGCAAGTAAAACCAAAAGTTCTGCACCCCGCTGTTGTAGTGTACACCGCCATTATCGCCGGAGCCGGAGTACCAAAAATCGCCGAGATAGGTGTCCGGTTGTTGGGTGAAGGCAGTGGGGTCATTGGGATTGCTCATATTGCGGAGGCTGGTTTTTCCGGGTCTTACGGTGAAGTCTGCGCCCATGAGCCAGTCGTTGGAGGCGCGCATATAGTTTTCTGCGACTTCGCCGAAGATGTCCGAAAAAGACTCATTGAGTGCGCCCGATTCGTAGCTGTAAATCAGGTCGGCAGAAAAATCCGTTACGCCATGCGCCATTTCGTGTGCCACCACATCGGGTGCGGTGAGTGCGCTGAAGGTATTGTTGTCACCGTCTCCGTAGGTCATCCACGAGCCGTTCCAGAAAGCATTATTATAGTTGGTGCCGAAGTGAATCCAACTGAACAAAGCCATGCCCTGACCGTCGAGGCTGTTTCTGCCGTGTGTATTGAGAAAATACTCGTAGGTTTTTTCGGTTGCCCAGTGAACTTCATTGGCGGTCGGGTCGCCTTCAAAAAAGCCGTCGGGGTCGGTAAAGGGAATCTGTGGATTGCCTTCGGTATTATTAGCATTGAAGACCTGCATATCGCTGCTGATGTTGTTTCTCAGGGTATAATCACCACCTATCTGACAAGTCGTAAAACTTTGATTACCAGAGTAATTGGTCGTACCGGAAGCGGGCGTATCGGTGCAGTCGTGGATTTTTTCAAGGGTTTTCAAGACTGTGCCGTTTGTGGCATCCACATACACGATTTGTCGCGTGAGGGGTTCGACGGCATAGATGTCGAATTTGTAGGCAAGGCGGTGATTGGCGGCTTTTTGCTTGAACTCCGGGTCGAGTATCACCAAGTCGCCCGACGGATAAAAAGTCGCCTCCGTGCGCTTTTTGACTTGCTTGAGGCTTTGCTCGTGTGTGGGTTCGTCCCATGCGTATAGCGTGGCATCGACGTGTGTGAGTGCGGCTTGCAATGCGCTTGCTTCACTTAGCGTAGGGCTGGTCGAGAGGTCGAGGTCGTGGACGAGTTTGCCATTGGCATGTTGTACGCGGTTGTTTTTTTCGTGCATGAGGTAAATCGCGCCTTCTACCGGAATGCCCTTGTAGGTTTGTTGGTAGCGGTAGTGGCGGTAGCCGAGTGCGTCATCTTGTGTAGCGTAAAGTGTTAGTTCGTCGTTGGCTTGAAGGTACAGGGCTGTTTTGTTTTGTGCCAAGTCTGAAGCCGGGGCTTGGTCGGCTGCTTTGATGTTGAGCCAGTTGGTGTTTTGTTTTTTGTCACCCTTCGTGGGTGGGTCGCCTTGTGCGTGTAGTTGGCTGAATAGTAGGACGCATACTAAGGTTTGGATTAAAAATTTCATAATCTGTTTTTTAATGTTTTCGTACAGGCGATTTTAATCGCCATGTGACAGTGCGATTAAAATCGCCTGTACGATTATTGTTTTACTTGCAATCTGTACTGACACAGACTGAGCGTGAACTCATACAGGTCTTTTCAATTTCCATGTGTTAAATAATTTATTAAAAAAAGACATTCTACAAACTTCATTTATTTGATTTATTTTTACATGGTCATTAAAATTGCCTTTATAAGATTCACGGTCAGTCTATTTGGCGGTCAGCTTGACACGCTGCGACGGCTGAAGTCGTCGGTACGGGTGACTGTACTGACGACTTTAGCCGTCAGTCTAGTACTCTGCGACGGCTAAAAGTCGTCGGTACGGGTGACTGTACTGACGACTTTAGCCGTCAGTCTAGTACTCTGCGACGGCTGAAGTCGTCGGTACGGGTGACTGTACTGACGACTTTAGCCGTCAATCTAGTACTCTGCGACGGCTAAAAGTCGTCGGTACGGGTGCATTGCATTACAAATGTAAAGGAGATTTTTCATATATTTGTACACGATTTTTAAATTTTCCTGATATGATTATGTTTTATTTTATTTTATAATAAATTGATAATTAGTAATTTTTAATAAAAAAATGAATAATAAGTCTGAAAATAATCGAAAAAATAGTTGTATTGAATTATTAAATTCTTTTTCGGAAAAAGAAATGGACGGATTAAAGAAATTGGTGGCTTGTACTTATTTTAATACGGATAAAAGTATTGTGGAATTGATAGATATCATTAAGCGGAATGTGTGGCGAAAGCGTCAATTTAATACTGAATTAGAGGAAATTATTTATAATAAATTATTTAATAAAAAAAGTAAAAAGAATAGATTGAGCGAGTTGGAAAAGAAGCGATTGAGTACCAAGATGAGTGTATTGATGCGGTTGGCAGAGCAATTTTTGAAGATAGAAGCCCTTAATGATAACAAGGCATATAGTAGTGATTTATTATTACAAAAAACATTAGAAAAACAGCAATTTAGATTATTTCAACGACATCTTAATAAAGATAAAAAACGACTCGAAGCCCAGCCGCATCAAGATTTTGAACATCATCGTCATCAACAACTCATCGAAGAAAACACCTTGAATTACCTACATCGTAGCGGTGAGTTATTGAAGCAAGATAATCTGAATGAATTGATGTATCAGGCTGATATTCAGTATTTTTTAAAGAAGTTGAGTTTATTTACCACCGCTATTTCTTTACAAAATATCACCTCACGTAGGTACGATACGGCTTCTACGGAGTTGATGTTTGCGGTATTAGATTTGCCTCGATATGCTTCGCATCCTTTGGTTCAAATTTATCGGGCAAGTATAGATTTGATGCAATGTCCTTCAGAAGAAAATTATCGTCAATTACTCACAACACTTGATGGGAACGAGGCTACTATTTCCAGAGTTGACTTGAATAATTTTTATGTGGTCGCCACCAATTTTTGTGCTCAACGAATTTTGGAAGGGAAATTTGATTATCAAGAATTATTTGAACTGTATCGGATAATGGATGAGAAAGATTTACTGATTGAAGGCAATTTTATTCCGATAGGAAAATTGAAAAACACAATTACGGCAGGCTGTCGGGTCGGTGAGTTTGAATGGGCAAGTGCGTTGACAGACAAATATAAAAATGCTGTCAAAAAACCGATTCGTGAAAGCGTTTATCGTTTTAATATGGGCGCGATTGCTTTTTATCAAAATGATTACAAAATGGCTTTACACCACTTGGTCAGAGTGGATAGTATCAACTTGACTTATGATAGTGATTGCCGCATCATGCTGGTCAAATCTCACTACGAAACTGATAAGGAATACGACGAGCGTACCCTACAAATTTTTCGCTCAACAGAAAAGTACTTTAATGAAAATCAACAACTTACGGCAAAAAACAAAAAAGCCTACAAAAATTTTATCCGCATCCTTATCAATGTGTATCGTGTACGGCATCGGGCGACTAAAATGACATTGGAAAGTATTCAGGAAAAATTGGAACGGCAGGAGGTGAATAGCGATAAGCAGTGGTTGATGGAGAAGATTGGGGAATTGAGTAAGTAATAAAAAAAGCCGCTCCGAAATTAATCGGAACGGCTTTTCAATTTTATCACTTCATGTGATATATCATCTGCTTACTTCACTTTTACGAAAGGAACGGGTTGAGTAAACCAACCGTTTTCACCTTGAATAGTGATGTAGTAAGTAGCTTGCGGTAAAGCATTGACTTCTAAGTCCATAACGTTTGTACCGAAGAATAATTCAGTAGTTTTCGTCGTGACTGTTCTACCAAGATTATCGGTAACGATAATTTTTGCAGTTTCGTGGTCAACATTGCTGTTGACGCGAATGTTCAACGTATTTCTCACCGGATTCGGGAAGATGTCTGAAACAGATACACCCGAAGCACAATCAGCAGTGACCAATTCAATATGAGAATATTCAAATGAACCGTCATTGTCAACTATACGTAAGCGGTAGTAGTTATTAGCGGTCAATTGCTCGTCGATGTACGTATAAGTACGCTCTACTTGCGACTCACCAGCTGCATCTACTCTACCAAAGGCAACGAAATCAGTACCATTAGCACTTTGCTCTACGCTGAAGTGGCTAACGTTGGTTTCTGTAGCTGTTACCCATGTGAGTACTGCTTTACAATCGTCTTCTATACCTTTGAAAGATACCAATTCTACAGGTGTATTGACAGGTGCAAAACCAAAATCATAAGAAGCCGGTGCAGTTTCACTATTTGGATCAGCTAACAAGCTTACGTCTGTTAATCCCTGAATAACTACCGCTTCAACGCCTGCATGATTTTCGCTATCTTCTAAGTCATTACCATTACCATTTACGTCAAAGAATGTTGGTGCTAAATCGTATAACTCACCATTTGTAGGATCTACAAAAAGACCCGGTATCGGATTGGTCGATATTGTGTATGTAGGTTGGTTTGCACCACCACTCGCTGCATAGTCTTCATCGAAGAGAAGATTACCGAAACAGTAGAAACCGTCGTCGTCTGTCACTGTTACAAGTTCAACTTCAGTACCGTCAGGATATTCGATTAATAAATTGACAATGAGCCCCGGAATACCTATTTCACCCGGATCTTGTATACCATTTCTAGTAAGTACCTCGTTAGAGATATTGTTGTCAGTTACATCAAACCATAAACGGTTACCAACTTTAGCAGGCTCTACGTAGTACCCGAAGTCAGCGGTCAGGTCGTTAGGAGTGGCAGCGTCAAGCGTGACAGCATAAGTATCTGTCTGGCTATTATCGTCGGTGTTTGGCGCACCTAAGCTGTGCCAGTAACCGTCCAATACATTAGCTTCGTCAGTAACGTCAACAACGTAGTCAACACCTGCACCATTATCAGTAGGCAAGTTCGGGAATATGTAGTTACCGTTCGCATCTGTTACAGTGCTGGCTACGAGTGGCTCACCCGGATCGACAGCACCATTACCATTAGTATCTTCATACAAGTCAACAGTAACGCCTTCAATACCTGTCTCGTCGTCATCATTACCAGCTACACCGTCAGGTCCGTTTGGTCCATCATTGACACCATCAGCATTTTGGTCTAACCATACTAAGTTACCGATACTTCCTTCAGAACCCGGAGTAGGCTCATAACCAAAGTCTTGAGTCAAATCAATACCATCCGGATTGCTGCTCAAGTCAGTAGTAGAAGTGTTGTCATTTCCACCGTCAGGATCCACAGTAGGCACGACACCCGGAGGCAATGTACTAGGATCAACTGTTACGCTGTAAGTCTCGGTTGGGTCTAGTCCCGGGAAGTAGTAGTTACCGTTTTCGTCAGTTACGGTAGTCGCAATGACAGTACCCGCACCATCGTGTAAATCAACGGTTACTCCTTCGATACCCTCACCCGGGTCAGGTGCGCCGTCTTCGTCATAATCTATAAATACTGTATCACCGATAAGTCCTTCGCCCGGATCTTGTCCCGGAGGCGTATAGCCAAAGTCTTGGTCTGTGTCGTCAGCAGGTAATCCGGGTACAGAAGACATGTCGTCGTTTCCGCCATCAGGGTCGCCGCTGTTTACCAAGTCACCTAATACATTGTCTGTATCAGTAACAACTACTGTGTATGGCTCGTCCGGTAATCCCGGGAATAAGTATTCACCATTTTCGTCAGTAGTGGTCGTAGCGATAGGATTGCCATTCTCATCCAAGAGTGTAACTGTAACACCCGGAATACCCGGCTCACCTGCATCTTGTGTACCATTTGCATTAGGATCGAAATAGATGACATCACCTAAATCGTTACCTGCAGGATCATTATATCCGAAATCTTCTAATAAGAAAACATCACCGGGAGCAAGTACCACTGATTCGCCGATGTTATCAGGATTGGTAGCTGGTGCACCGTAGTCATCCGGATCTCCTGTTTGAGTCAAACCGGCAAGTGGTGCAGAAGTACCATCTACTACGATAGAGTAAGCACCCGCAGGCAAATTGTAGAATATATAAGAACCATCCGGTTCAGTAACAGTAGTACCACCGGGTACACCATTTTGGTCAATAGCTGCTGTAACGAGGTCGTCTTTGATACCGTCGCCATCTGCATCTTCAAATACAGAAACGGTAACTCCACCGATACCGGCTTCGCCCGGATCTTGTACACCATCGCTATTAGCATCTAGCCATACACGGTCACCGATAGCTGCTGTGCCTTGGTTGCCATTAGGATCTTCCCAAACATAGCCGAAGTCACCAGTCAGGTTTTCTTCACCCGCACCGATAGTAATAGAGTAGTTGTTGGTTTGGTTACCGAAATCTTGTCCCGGAAGGACAGGATTAGTAGATTGTCTCATGCCTGAAGGCAATGTAGTTTCATCTACTACAATGTCATATTTACCAGGAAGCAGTTCATCGAATAAGTAACCACCATCTGCATCGGTCGTAGTTGTCAACATATCACCTGTAACAGGATTAGTTGCTGTAACAGTAACACCTGCTATACCCGGCTCACCTGCATCTTGCAGACCGTCACCATTTTCATCTATCCATACCAAGTTACCGATTGCCCCTGTTCTTCCTATGAAACCGAAGTCAAAAGTCAAGTGCGTAGGCTCATCGTTTGGATCAGCTTGTGGTGTGGTATCAGTTAAGCCCTGTTGAGCGATACCTTGCGTACCTGCCGGATCTTCTGAGTCTTCTGAATCATTTCCATCAGCATTCACATCGATGATAGTAGGTGATTTACCATCTGGTGTTTCGACAGAAAGTTCGTAGTATGGCTCATCACCACCTCCTACTCCGGGAGTAGCATAAGTACCTGTACCGTCATAATCCTCGTCAGCCAATAAGTTTTCGAAGACATAATTACCGTTGGCATCCGTAACATCTGTCACCGTAATTACTGTACCATCAGGATAAGTAATTTCTAAAGTAACAACAGCACCTTCGATTGGCATTTCGCCCGGATCTTGAATACCGTCACCGTTTGTATCCATCCAAACGTAGTTACCCAATACTCCCGGCTCTACGTAGTAACCAAAGTCAGCCGTAAGGTTATTAACCGGATTGCCACCACCAAGTGTGATAGCGTATGTATCCATCTGACTATTGTCATTGGTATTTGGCGTGCCGAGGCTGTGCCAGTAGCCTTCCAATACATTAGCTTCGTCAGTAACGTCAACAACATAACTAACTCCTGCGCCATTGTCGGTTGGCAAGTTCGGGAACAAGTAGTTACCGTTTGCATCTGTTACTGTACTAGCTACGATTGGCTCACCTGCATCAACAACGCCATTACCATTAGTATCTTCGTACAAGTCGATAGTAACGCCTTCGATACCCGGCTCATCATCGTCATTACCCGGTACACCGTCAGGTCCGTTTGGTCCGTCATTGACACCATCACCATTTTCGTCCAACCATACTAAGTTACCGATACTTCCTTCAGAACCCGGAGTTGGCTCATAACCGAAGTCTTGAGTCAAATCAATACCATCTGGGTCGCTGCTCAAGTCAGTAGTAGAAGTGTTGTCATTTCCACCATCAGAATCTACTGTTGGTGCAACACCCGGAGGCAATGTACTAGGATCGACTGTTATGCTGTAAGTCTCGGTTGGGTCTAATCCAGGGAAGCTGTAATTACCATTTTCATCAGTAGTGGTTGTTGCAATGACAGTACCTGCACCATCGTGTAAATCAACAGTAACACCTTCAATTCCTTCTCCCGGGTCAGGTAATCCATCACCGTTATAATCTAAGAATACTGTATCACCGATAAGTCCTTCGCCCGGATCTTGTCCCGGAGGCGTATATCCAAAGTCTTGGTCTGTGTCGTCAGCAGGTAATCCCGGTACAGAAGACATGTCGTCATTTCCGCCGTCAGGGTCGCCGCTATTCACTAAGTCGCCCAATACATTATCTGTATCAGTAACAACTACTGTGTATGGCTCGTCCGGTAATCCCGGGAATAAGTACTCACCATTTTCGTCTGTAGTGGTCGTAGCGATAGGATCGCCATTCTCGTCCAAGAGTGTAACTGTAACACCCGGAATACCCGGCTCACCTGCATCTTGTGTACCATTTGCATTAGGATCGAAATAGATGACATCACCTAAATCGTTACCTGCAGGATCATTATATCCGAAATCTTCTAATAAGAAAACATCACCGGGAGCAAGTACCACTGATTCGCCGATGTTATCAGGATTGGTAGCTGGTGCACCGTAGTCATCCGGATCTCCTGTTTGAGTCAAACCGGCAAGTGGTGCAGAAGTACCATCTACTACGATAGAGTAAGCACCCGCAGGCAAATTGTAGAATATATAAGAACCATCCGGTTCAGTAACAGTAGTACCACCGGGTACACCATTTTGGTCAATAGCTGCTGTAACGAGGTCGTCTTTGATACCGTCGCCATCTGCATCTTCAAATACAGAAACGGTAACTCCACCGATACCGGCTTCGCCCGGATCTTGTACACCGTCGCTATTAGCATCTAGCCATACGCGGTCACCGATAGCTGCTGTGCCTTGGTTGCCATTCGGGTCTTCCCAAACATAACCGAAGTCACCTGTTAGGTTTTCTTCACCCGGACCTATCGTGATAGAGTAGTTGTTGGTTTGGTTACCAAAATCTTGTCCCGGAAGGACAGGATTGGTAGATTGTCTCATGCCTGAAGGCAATGTTGTTTCATCTACAACAATATCATACTTACCCGGGGGCAGGTCGTCGAACAAGTAGCCACCATCTGCATCAGTAGTAGTTGTCAACATATCACCTGTAACAGGATTAGTAGCTGTAACAGTAACACCCGAGATACCCGGCTCACCTGCATCTTGCAGACCGTCACCATTTTCATCTATCCATACCAAGTTACCAATTGCCCCTGTTCTTCCGGTGAAACCGAAGTCAAAAGTCAAGTGCGTAGGCTCATCGTTTGGATCGGCTTGTGGCATAGTATCAGTGAAACCTTGCATAGCGATACCTTGCGTACCGGCAGGGTCTTCTGAATCTTCTGAATCATTTCCATCAGCATTCACATCAATAACAGTTGGTATTTTGTCAACAGGGGTTTCTACAGAAAGGTTGAAGTATGGCTCATCGCCACCTCCTGCACCCGGAGTAGCATAAGTACCTGTACCGTCAAAATCTTCATCGGATAATAAGTTCTCAAAGATGTAGTGACCGGTAGCGTCAGTAACATCAACAACTGTAACAATAGAACCGTCAGGATAAGTAACCTCTAAAGTAACAACAGCCCCTTGGATTGGCATTTCGCCCGGATCTTGAATACCGTCACCGTTTGTATCCATCCAAACGTAGTTACCCAATACTGCAGACTCAATATAGTAGCCAAAGTCAGCCGTAAGGTTATCAACTGGATTGCCACCACCAAGCGTGATAGCATAAGTATCAGTCTGGCTATTATCATCGGTATTTGGCGTACCTAAGCTGTGCCAGTAACCTTCTATTACATTAGCTTCATCAGTAACATCAACAATATAGCTGACACCATTACCATTATCTGTTGGTAGATTCGGGAACAAGTAGTTACCGTTAGCATCTGTTACAGTGCTGGCTACGAGTGGTTCGCCCGGATCAACAACACCATTGCCATTAGTATCTTCATATAAATCAACAGTGACACCTTCAATACCCGGCTCGTCGTCGTCAGTACCCGGTGTACCGTCTGCACCATTTGGTCCATCATTTACACCATCTACATTAGTATCTAACCATACTAAGTTACCGATACTACCTTCAGAACCGGGAGTAGGCTCATAACCGAAGTCTTGAGTCAAATCAATACCATCCGGGTCGCTGCTCAAGTCAGTAGTAGAAGTGTTGTCATTTCCACCATCAGGATCTACTGTTGGTGCAACACCCGCAGGGAGCGTCGTTGGATCAACGGTTACACTATAAGTGGCAGTTGGGTCTAATCCCGGGAAGTAGTAGTTACCATTTTCGTCAGTTACCGTAGAAGCAATTACTGCACCTGTACCATCATGTAAATCAACAGTAACACCTTCGATTCCTTCACCCGGATCGGGTACACCATTACCGTTATAATCTAAGAATACAGTATCACCGATAAGACCTTCGCCCGGATCTTGGCTGGCAGGAGTATACCCAAAGTCTTGGTCTAAGTTGTCAGCAAGTAATCCCGGTACAGAAGACATTTCGTCATTTCCGCCGTCAGGGTCACCACTGTTTACCAAGTCGCCCAATACATTATCTGTATCAGTAATAACTACAGTATATGGCTCATCTGGTAAACCGGGGAATAAGTATTCACCATTTTCGTCAGTCGTCGTCGTAGCGATAGGATCGCCATTCTGGTCCAAGAGTGCAACTGTAACCCCCGGTATGCCCGGCTCATCTGCATCTTGTGTACCATTTGCATTAGGATCGAAGTAAACAGTATCTCCTATATCATTTGCAGCAGGATCATTATAACCGAAATCTTCTAATAAGAAAACATCACCCGGAGCGAGCAATACAGATTCACCTTGATTGTCAGGATTGGTAGCTACCATACCATAATCATCAGGATCACCTGTTTGAGTCAAACCTGCAAGTGGAGCAGAGTTAGGATCTACAACAATAGCGTAAGCACCCGCAGGCAAGTTGTAGAAAATGTAAGAACCATCCGGCTCAGTTACAGTAGTACCTGTGCCTGTGTTGCCATTTTGGTCAATAGCGCCTGTGAATGGAGTATCTTTGATACCGTCTCCGTCAGAATCAATGAGTACAGAAACAGTAACACCGCCAATACCTGCTTCGCCCGGATCTTGTACACCGTCACTGTTAGCATCATACCATACGCGATCACCAATAGCTGCTGTGCCTTGGTTGCCATTCGGATCTTCCCAAATGTAACCGAAGTCACCTGTCAAATTTTCTTCACCATCGCCAAGTGTAATAGAGTAACCATTTCCTGCCTGAGTTTGGTTACCGAAATCGGCACCCGGAAGTGTAGGGTTGGTTGTTTGGCTAAGACCAGAAGGTAGAGTAGAAGCAATTACGAGTACATCATATTTTTTACTTCCTCCCTCAAGTCCATCAAATATATAACCACCATCAGCATCAGTTACAGTTGTAAAAACTTCTCCTGATGCAGCATTAGTCAATCTTACAGTAACACCTGCAATACCCGACTCACCTGCATCTTGGATACCGTCAGCATTTTCGTCTATCCATACCAAGTTACCGATAGCACCACAGTTATCTTGCTCAATACAGTAAGTAATTACTTGACTACTTCCATTTGCATCAAAAATAGTTACATCATAACATCCCGGAGGAAGTGTTTCAGTTGGTCCGTAGTCACAAGTTGGTGGGAAGTTGATGGAGTAAGAACCACCTTCTGAACCTACAACACCCGGTCCGGCAACATCATCGTAAAAGATGATTTCTATCTCATCAATACATTGAGAGAAAGTAAAATCAATACCACCTTCAGTAGTATTATTAAGGCCTGTGTCGGTAATAGATTGGAATAGGTTTCCTCCTTCGTAAGAAACATTTGTACCCGGTAGCGTAAAATCAACACCCGGCGTCAAAGGAAGAATTGTCCCATTTAGTTTAGCATTGATAATAGCAACATCGTTATTATCAATATCATTGAAGAACATGTTCAAATCACAAACAGGCTTGCTGAATGTGATCGTACGAACCATATTTGCACCACCGATACCACCAGTAGTTCCCTCGTGGTCAACACCTGTACGGAGTGCAAAAGTTCCATTCAATTGAGTATCGTTAATGATTTCTTCATCAATAGAAGCACCACCATTGAATACGACATTATTAACAGTCATAACAGCACCTTGAATAACAAAAGGTTGGGTGTTGATTGCATTTTCAACAATGCTGTTATCTACGCCACCCGGAACAGGATTAGCACCTGTACCATTAAGCGACTCAAAGCTCGCCCAATCTCTCTCTGTACATGGGGCTGGAAGTGGAAGTGGATTGCCATTAGCATCTTCCCAACCGAAAGTATAAGGAGCTACACCAAAAGAAGGGGAAACAGTGATGGTACCTTCAGTAGCACCACAAGGAATAGTCACTTGTGTAGGTGGATTACAACCTACTACAGGATCTACGACGTAGGTAGCAACGGCAGTTGCACCATTAGCATCCGTCACTTCAACTATATAAGTACCGGCTTCGATACAAGCCAAGTCTTCACGGCACTGTCCGGGGAAGTTCACAGTGTAAGAACCACCTTCTGAGCCAACAACACCCGGTCCGGCAACATCATCATAAAAGATGATTTCAATTTCATCAACCGGTCCGGCAAAAACGAAATTGATACCACCATCCGTAGTTGCATTGAGTGGTTGGTCAATATCTGAGGCAAACAAATTAGGTGAGGAGTTTCCCTGCTCATCTGTAATCGCTCTACTAACCTGTGCTGTATTGACTATACTGTATTCAGATGTTGTAAGTGTCTGTACGACTCCATTCAACTTAGGATTAACGATAGCAATATCATTGTTGTCAAGGTCATTTAAAAACATACGTAAATTCGACACCGGCGGGTCAAAAGTAAATGTACGAGTCATATTCGCAGCGTTCGGACCGCCAATAATCTCGTCGTGATCAACACCTGTACGCAATCCAATAATACTCGTCTCCTGACTGTTATTGATAATTTCCTCATCAATATCAGCACCACCATTAAATGAAGCGTCATTGACAGTCAATGCAGACCCCTGAATGATATAATTACGAGTAGCAATCGCATCTTCAACTACGGTATTGTCCACACCACCTAAGTCAAGACTACCTACGCCGTTCAATTCATCGAAGGCAGGTTCTTCACAAGTCGGCAAATCAACACCGTTGAATGACCACTGGATGTCGTATGGCTCTACACCACCATTGATAGTCAGGTCAATAGCCCCATCAGCATCTGGTGGGCATGGAGTCGGGTCGCAAGATACATCCGTAATTTCTGCTGACAAATCAAACGTACAATTCGGTGAAGTTACGGTAAAGGTCTCGGTAGCAGTAGCACCATCAGCATCTGTTACCACAACAGCGTAAGTACCAGCTTCAATACAAGCCAAGTCTTCACGACACTGACCGGGAAAGTTCACGGTGTAAGAACCACCTTCTGAACCGGCAATACCCGGTCCGGCAACGTCGTCATAAAAGATAAGTTCAATTTCGTCAATTGGTCCTGTAAACACGAAGTCAATACCACTAGTTGTTTCTGGTCCAAGTTGTTGGTCAACTAAAGATGTGAACATGTTTGGGTCGGCATTACCCCGTGCATCAACTTGTGTCAAACCCACTTGACTAGGATCCACAATAGTGTACTGGTCGGGCGTAAGCGTCTGCACAGCTCCACCCAACTTAGGATTGACAATCACAACGTCATTGTTGTCAAGGTCATTGAAGAACATACGCAAATTGGAAACCGGTGGGTCGAAAGTAAATGTACGGGTCATATTCGCAGCGTTCGGACCACCAATAATATCCGGATGATCAACCCCCGTACGTAATCCGATAATACTCGTTTCCTGACTGTTATTGATGATTTCCTCATCAACATCAGCACCACCGTTAAATGAAGCGTCATTGACAGTCAATGCAGACCCCTGAATGATATAATTACGAGTAGCAATCGCATCTTCAACTACGGTATTGTCCACACCACCTAAGTCAAGACTACCTACGCCGTTCAATTCATCGAAGGCAGGTTCTTCACAAGTAGGTAGGTCAACACCATTGAATGACCATTGAATATTATATGGTTCTGCACCACCTGTAATAGTCAGGTCGATAGCACCATCAGCATCCGGCGGACACGGTGCCGGATCGCACGATACATCCTCAACCGTAGCGGTTAAGGTAATTTGTGCATAAGTATCGGCGGTAAAACCGACACTCATACACAGCACCAATAAAGCTCCAATGAACTTCTGATGCCACGAAGAAGGTGACTGTACACCTCTAAAACGTGTAAAGGTTAGATTTCTCATGATTGAATTTAGTTGTTTAAAAATTTCAATTCTTAGGTAGATAACGCAATAAAATATATTAATAGATTTTTATATGTGTTTGATTTGAGTAAATGCAATTTGGATAATTATCGGAATGGTGCAATTCAGCAGTGAATAGGATATGAGGGAGATTTATTCTTCACTATTTAAGTGTGACAGAATAATTTGATTTGAAATCGTTTGCTCATAGTACTTAGTCTAATTTTATTACAATTTCGTTGCAAGCCATTGCCAATTTTGTAGATAAAATATTTTTTTATATATATATAAAGAACTTTCAGCCTAAAAATACGTGTATTTATGAAAAGGGTTGTGTCAAGTAATCACATTGTCATGCGTATCGAAGTAATAAGATACTTTTGCCCCAAAAGCCGATGACAACGATTTTTGAAAGTACATCCTCAGCACAGACGATATAGTATTAAAACATTATTTTGCGAATATAGCAAGGATTACTTAATTTAGACTTTGGACAGAATGGGAATTGGGGAACTGGGAAATTACGTTAAAATTCGTAATCTATTGATTATCAGTTGTTTTAGTTTTATTAACATAATAAAATATGTAAATAATTATTTTTCATAAAAATTTTAAATAGAGGGATTTACCGAATTTCCCAATTCCCTCTGTCCAAAGTCTAAACTTAATATTCTAATATAAAAGGAGTAAAATTCAGTTCAAGTATAAGTTTTAATGTAAATGTTTGAACTTTACTACCTTTAGATGCAGGATATTTTTTACGTCACTCTTATATTCATCATACAGTATTTTTTTTGTTATACAACTCAATAATAATTTTATTATTATGCGTGCAATATAAATTTGACAAGCAAATAACCATTGAATAATACAACTCTAAAAATACTACTTCATAAAGTATTTAATACGACTAAATTTATGCGATAGGCTCAGGAAAGTAACTATCTCCTTGCTAAATAACCACAAGACATACTTCATTCCAATTTATTTTTATTGTAAAAATAATGGCAAGATGCAATAATACTTTTAGGAGAGATAGCTTATAAAATACTGCAAATGAAGGACTTGCGAAATTTGGCTTTATTCCAAAATTTTCCCTTTATAAAAAGAACTAATTGTGGTATCAGAGAATAAGATTAAATGCTTAGTATCAATTTAGTCATGGGGCTTAAAACATATGTTCATACTTCGGCGGTAAATAATTTCAGGATATAAGCAAAGATTCTGTGCAAATTAGACGTAAAATTTTAAAAAGTAACGCTGTATTTAAAAATTATACAAAAATATTTTAATTACGTATAAGAAAATAGCTTTCATAAAAAATGCCATTATAATGATTTCTAAAACAATTCTTCAAAATATCTTCTCATAGTCTAGTCTCTATGTTTGTATATTTTGTTTTTTCGACTAAAAACAAAGTTAAAAGATGTTTTTTAGTATACTTTAAACTTTGTAATTTTCGTCTTTAAAATAGTTTGTAAAACATCTATAGAATATTCAAAAAATAAGCGATGTATTTGACATTGTTTAAAACTTAAAATTATATTTAAAATGAATTTTAAAAGCATTTTCTTTTTATTGTTTCTACTGCCTCTTTTTTTGGTAGCTCAACAAAATACTGACATAAATAAATTTGATAGTAATGGGAAGAGGCATGGTCCGTGGGAAAAAGAGTACGAGTCAGGAAGAATTCGTTACAAAGGTCAGTTTTATCATGGAAAAGAGATAGGCGAATTTTATTTTTACGAGAATAAAATCATTAATAATTTTCCATCCATAAAAAAATTCTATACCAAAGGTACAGACGTTGCAGATGTGATTTTTTATAACATCTACGGTAAACTAAAGAGCGATGGACAAATGCTAGGTAAAAAAAGAATAGGAGTTTGGAGGTATTATGGTAACGAGGGAAATGTTATTTTAAGTGAAGAATATAATAAAGAAGGAATTTTACACGGTAAGAAAATTGTTTACTTTAAAACAGGTAATAAAGCAGAAGTAAAAACCTACGCCAATGGTAAGTTAGAAGGTGTGTCTACCAGGTATTCTCAGTCGGGTACTAAATTACACGAGATGGAGTATATGGATGGTTTACTCCATGGGCGTTCTATTTTTTATGAAACCAATGGTAACAGAAAAGAATCTGGATTGTATTATAAAGATTATAAAGTTGGAAAATGGGATTTTTACATAGATGGAGAATATATGGGGTTCAAAGAACCTAATAAGAAAAGAGACCATCCAAATGATGAGCAAATTCTAGCTAGTATAGAAGGAAAAAAGGAGAAGAAAAGAGAGTACAAAAAGCTGACTGATGCGCAGATTATGAAGAATATTGAGGCTAAAAAAGACGAAGATAATGGTTATGATCCTTTAACAGATGATGAAATTTTAGCCAGTATTGAATCTAAAAGAAGAGTGGATGTAACTTTAGAAAAACTTACAGATGAACAAATTTTACGTAATATTAGTCTAAAAAGAGTACAAGATAAAAAAGAATACGAAAAACTTACAGATGAGCAAATACTAAGAAATATTGATTCTAAAAAAGAGGGTGACGAAGGATATAATCCTTTAAAGGATGAAGTAATTTTAAAAAGTATAGCATCTAAAAGAAAAAGAAATGTAGGTTTGAAAAAACTTACAGACGAACAAATTTTAGCTAATATAATTAAGAAAAGAGAGCCAGAAAAAAACAAGTATGGTAAGCTTACTGATTATCAGATACTTAAAAGTATAGAGTCTAAAAAAGGTAAAGATGAAGGGTATGATCCGTTAACAGATGATGAAATAATCAAGAGTATAGAATCAAAAA
>ENA-ORXR01002350-ORXR01002350.1-marine-metagenome-genome-assembly--contig:-NODE-2350-length-18196-cov-11.841272_pt1 | contig 18196 bp, 16 predicted proteins | sample MGYA00237866_ERZ511479 | MGnify/ENA metagenome assembly ERZ511479 | reverse complement strand
GACAGGCGCACGTACTCATCAGCTCTGTCGGCCGCTTCCCCGTACGCGATGACACGAAAGGCGGCGACCACCTTCTGAAGTGGATGCGCTTGCAGCTTTCCCGTAGCATTGATGCGTTGCTTGAAGAAAGGCTCGTCCTTGACAGCCAGGTAGACACGCCGAAAGACGGCGCGTGGGACACGAAATCCCTTCTGCTGCCCCCGCGACGTCCCCGCCCCCTCCCACCACCACCGTCCCCGACCCCCCCCTGCCTTTCGAGACCCTCCCCCTTCGTCGCCGCTGCCAACCCCGTCGTCCCCAATCGTGCCCCCCGTCCGTCCCGCCGCGGCCCCGTCGGCGCCTTGGCCGAGACCGCCCCGCCGCCGCCGCCGCCCCGACGGCCGCGGGTCTCGGCGTACCTACCCATTATTACCTCCCACCCCGCCCTCGTGCTCCCCACGCAAAACCCATTTTTTACCGCCCCCTCTGTCTGTGGGTCGCGGCGCTGCCCCGTGGGCCCCGTGGACGTGGCCTCCCTGCCATCTCGGCCTTTCCATCGGCCGTGACCTTCCCAGCGCCGCGGCCGCCCTGTCATCCTCGGCGCTTTGCGCCCTTTTCCGTCGATCTGCGCTGTCCGCGGCGTGCCGCGGCTTGTCCTCGTGGCTCCCGGTCTCCCCGCACCGCCCCCGACCTCCCCGCGCGGCCACCGGCTTTTCCTCGTGGCCCCCGGTCTCCCCGCACCGCCCCCTACCTCCCCGCGCGGCCACCGGCTTCCCCGTGTGGCCTCCGGCGTCCCCGCGCGGCCGTTGTCCCCGCCCCTCGTCGACGCACCACCCCGGTCATCTTGGCGCAGCAATTTGTCGTGCCGGCAGGAGGTTTTTGAGCTGCGCGGGTGGCAGGGGTGTCCACGGCCCATTTTCGGCCCGGTTGCGGTCTCACCGGCGACGCACACATGGCTAAGAGCGTGTCCGTGGACTCTTCATCAAGCGATGCCGAGCCCTCTCATCACTCGGAGCCCCTTCTCGTCGCGTCGCCACCGCAATCTACCGTCCCTCGCGTTCCGTCATGCAGCGCCCCGTCGGCGGTAAGTTTTGGTGGTACAGACCTGGATGAGGCCATGGGCAGCCAGCCTGGCGCCAGCGATGACGGTGTATTTGTCGACGACGCAAAAAGCGCAGGTGACCTGCGCTGGCCGCTCAACGGTGCCGCCGACCGTGATCCTGGTGGGAACGCCGACGGGGACGACGACGGGGACGCCGACGGGGACGCCGACGGGGACGCCGGAGGGGATGCCGGAGGGGACGGTGGTGCAGGCTGCGACGCTGGCGGTGCTGCTTCGGCTGATGGAGATCCGCGCGGCACTTTGCCGCCAGTTGGGGTACCAGCTCGCGTTGCGGCTCGGCCAGGCCGTAAGTATGGTCAAAGCCGCCCTGGACCAAGCCATGGCCGAGGCGGAAGAAAAAAGGGATCGGGGAGGCACACCAAAGAGAACTTTGGCCGCGGCTTGCGGCGAGTCGTCGGCGCGTACCTGTCCGAGGTCACTGCCGTCAAGCTTGCCGCCGACTGCAGCGTGCCGCTCATTGACGCGCAGCAGACCGTTAGAATGCTGGATGTGTGGTCCCAGGCGGACGGGCGCGAGGAGGTGTGGATGGTGCCGGGGATTTTTGGCGTCGTTGCCAGGTGGGGCGCCTGGCGCCGTGACTTCCAGGGCGAGTGCGCCAGCGCGTGCGTGTGGCTGGCCGCGGATGGCCGCTCCCGGTGCACCTGCGTTGGTGCCGACGTGCATCAAGACAACCACATCCAAGAGCGGGCGACTAGCTGCAAGCACGCTGGCACGATGGACTCAATGCTTGAAGAGCTCGCCGCGTCGTTAGGCTCGTCGGCGTTGTGTGTGAGGCAGCACCTGGTAAACCGTCCACTGGAGGAGCGTGGCCCAGGCGATGAAGAGCGCCCAGTCGGTGACGGCCTCATCTTCCACGTCTTGGGTGCGCTGTACGTTGCGCTCTGCCCGTCTCCTCTCGGCTCCTTGCCCGTCCCCCTTTACCTCACCCACACTCGTTCTTCCTGTGGGATCTGTCCGGGCGCTAGGACGCGTGTGTGCTCACATCTGTCCATTGCACAAGAGTCGGGCGCCCCGCACCGCTCTCATCGAGCATCGGGGCACAACTCGGTGCAGACCCTGGAGTTGTCGGCGGTTTCTCGGCTGCCAATCCCTGTGTATGATTGTGTTGCGGCTGTGAGGGTCAATGCGGACGTGTGCGCCAAGGCTCTGGTCGGCGGCGTGTTTGTAGTCGGCCCCCCGTTGCGCTGCGAGTTCTGCACCGAGCGGGGGGAGGCGCACACCCTCTCGGCTCCAACAGTCAAGACTGGCGTGATCGTATGTGCGCGGGGCTTCTGCCAACTGGCGGTCAGCGTCTCCAAGTGCTCATCGTGCCGGCAGTGGGTGTCCCAGGACGGCCGCGACGAGCACGTCGTGATGCTCACGCTGACCACCGCGGCAACTGTGGTCTGGGTACGGTCGATGGCGAGTGCCACATCGGAGGGCACACCGTTGACCACGGTCACCACGCGGTGGCTCCGCACCGTACGGAGGGAGACCGTGTCGGGGGTGCTGGCCACGCTGGCGACACGCGGAGCGGCCGCGTTTTGAGGAGCTTGGTACTCGTCAGTCTCAAACTGATGGGAACCAACCTGCCCCCATCTCTATTCTCGTGTATTCACTGCATGGGGTCCGATGGCCGGTACAAGTACGTGTCGGCCGACTCCATATGGGTTGGATTCGGCAGTGGCGCGGACCACAAACGTTTCCAGCATGTCGTCGAGCCTGTGCCCAGCAACGAGCGGGCGGTGCGGGCGGCCTACCGGGTGAGGGGCGCGGCCGTCCGGCGTGTCGTGAGGGATGTTATGAAGCCCAAGAAGGAGGTCAAGCTGTACGCGAAAAGCTTGCGCGCCGCCGAGGTGGCTCTCGGGCTGCTCGTGCCTTCCGCCTTGCCCAACAGCCGGCACGTTGAGCCCACCGACGGGGAGAAGGCCATCACTGCTCTGCTGGGGACCGTTTTCAACCTCAATGAGGCGGCCTTAAAGCTCATGAAGGCCGTGAAGCCTGGACTGACAGCTTACAAGCCGCGCAAGCGCGGCGAGCTCGAGCTGCGCGCCGCGGCTGCCCAGCACTTGGGCTCGTTTATGACGTCCATCAAGAGCAAGGATACAACCACTGTCGATAAGGCTCCATTGGCGGTCACTCCTCAAGTCGGCGGGGCGGCAGGAAGCACGACGACACTGCCCCCCATGGTTGCCCCACCAGCTGCATCAGGCACGCTGCCGGCGGCTTCACTGCCATCAACAACTGCATCAACATTGGTGGCCACGGGCACATCGACGCCTCCTCGTGCACATCCATCGCCACCTGCTGCTTCTGGCTCGTCGATGCCACCACCCCCAGTCACGCCACAAGACCTACCGCCGGCTGCGGTACCGCCGCCACCCGCTCCTCCACGAGGGCTTCCTGCCGCTGCGACCGGGCGGCTGCCAGTTGCCACGTCCTCTCCATTGACTGCCGTGGTGCCCCCTCCCCCGCTGTCGAGTGGAAGACGCAAGCTTGCAAGCCAAGGGAAGGCAGACGCCGACAAGGACCCAGAGCGTACGACGCGCAAGCGTCCGTCTTGTGGTCGGCAGCCGTTTAGAGCGGGCAAGGGGGACATCGAGGCGGACAATCCCCACCTGCGGCCTGCGATTTTGGCGATGCAAAAGGACAGCCGTCGCGAGCTGCTGACTTTCGTCACCGCCATCACGATCGACAGCGTCGCGTTGCCTTTTAGGCCTCGGCAGGCTGACACGCTGCGCCAGCTCGTTGAGATGCTGCAGAAGGGGGACAGCGGTGCGGCTGTTGGAGCGGCGCTGGCCAGGGTCACGTCGGGCTCCGCGCTGGTGACATCGGGCGCCGCGTCGTCGGCCGACGAAAGCAACGCGGTCGTGGATTTGCTTTGTGACTTGCGTTTCGTGCAGCTGGGCATGCGCGCGTGCTTGTCGCTGTTCTCCAAGATTGAGGCTCTCCCCACAACTCTGGCCCGTGCGTTACAGTGTGTCGCCGACGCCATCGATAAGTTCGTGCTGGAGTGGCGGAACGGGCCGGATGAGTCGGTGGCGAACCAGAACAAGTGGGAGTGCGGCACGCGTTCGCCGACGGAGATGTGCAACGACTTTAAGAAGGCGTACCCGCAGGCGGCTACCAGCCACGAGAGAACGGGCACGTGCGCGCCGAGCCTCCCCCAATGCCGCCCCGAGCCCTTTTTGTGGGAGGAGGTGCTCAGGACGGGCATGTGTTCGAAGCATTACGCCAAGGCCCACAAGTTCTCCCCCGGGGCGACGACGTTCTGCTGTGGGTGCAAGCATCCCCTTATTCTGGCTTTTACGGTGCTGGACCGCAAAGAGGCGCCCCAGGTGCTGCTGAACATGCTGCTGACGCGGTTTGCGCGCCTGCCGCACTTTTTGATTTACGACTTTGCGTGCGGGGCGTTCCGGGTGGCGCTGGGCAAGTTGGGCTGGCTGCTCATGGACTGCACCATCGTCTCCGACCGCTTCCACATCTTCAATCACCTCTGCTCCGACGCGTTAGAACCTCGCTCATACAAGAAGATGGACGGGGCAGACACCGGCGCGCCCGAGCAGCGCAACGCCCCCATCCGGCGTATTCAAAGCACGCTACAGGGTATGGGCGTCGAGCCCTATACGAACCTCCTGGCGTACCAGACGGCCGTCCTTAACCACGAGGCACAGACCAAATGGGAGCTGGATGTGGATCGTTTGCCCGAGAACGCCGACCTGGCCGGTGAGTTCTTTTCTCGGTTTCCGTGCCTGTGCTGCGACGGGGCAAGTCGGGATGCAGGCGGTGATGTGTTGGCAGAGGGGGCCATTTCAGAGGGCGACGGGGAGGGAGAAGGGGACCTGGGGGAAAGAGGAGAGAGTGGTTCCGACACGAGGTCCAGTGTGGGCGGCGGGGGAGATGGTGGTGCACTCGACGACCGCCGCGGTCACGGTGACAGCGAGTCGTCCACATCGGAGGATTTGTCCTCTTACGATGGTGGCTCGTCGAGCGACGCAGAGGGGAGTGGTGCGAGTAGTAGGGGCGATGGCGGTGACCCCTCCATGGTCGAGATGAGCGAGTAGTGGCATCCTCACGTGCTCGCCAGCCTGTCCTTGCCAGCGGTGTCAACATCAGAACCACAGCCATCGGCGCCACCGCCGTTTGGGAGCGGTGGGCAACGGTCTGGGGCCAACAGGGGAGTCAGAAGAGGGGCGTAGGCCGGCAGCCGGCTGTCGAACAGTGGTGGGGGGGCTGCGGGGGCGGCGGCAGGCAGAACCTGTGTGCGCGCAACAGGGGGCAAGCGTCGTGGTCGTCCGTGTCATGGCCGGGGGCTGTGCTCTCGCAGGCGAAGAACGCATGCTCGCGGGAAGGTGAAGCACACCTTCGTGGGGTGGGGTAAATGAATGCCAGGAAGCCACATGACGAGCCGCATCGGTCAATGTATGGGGGCTACATGGCCGTAGTCTCCCCCATGACCTCGAATTTGAGTGCACAATTCCATGTAAGTGTCGATTTTCACCGAAGATCACATTGCCTCATCGCCTCGTCCCGCCTGCGTCTTCCTGCCGCTCCCGCACTCTGTCTACATCGCGGACCTCTATCAGCCCAGAGGTTTCGTAACCCGCCCCCCCCACCGTACCGCCATGATGAACAGGCTACGGTCAGCCATGTCCTCTAAGCACCAAAAGGTGGCCGTCCTCTCCCCGGCCATGGTCGGCGTGCACGACGTCACCCGACCCGCAAGATATTAGCCAGCCGAGGGGGACTCTCGCGATGGTAGACGGCGCGCCAGACCTGGTGGGAGGCGGCGCTCCTCCGCTGTGCGGCCGCAGCACTCACAGTTCATCCACGGCCCTGGGAATGTTTTTGTCACTAGCCGCGTCTGCAATCGTCCACATCCGCTACCGCCGGGAAAGCTGGGCACCGGCTGGCCGGCGCCGAAGATAGGAGCGCATATGCCATTTGCCACATTCACTACCCTGTTCTCGTGCGCCATCGTCCCCATGTCTTCCACCCTCGACTTACTCTTCCCTTTATGCCAACCCCCCCTTCTTACCCCCTCGCCTCATCGTCCGCGTACACCCTCGTTCGCACCTCCCCATGTTCCGTAGTTGTAGTTGCGTGCGCCTTTACGTGTGCCTACTCCTCACGGCAGTCGATGCGCGGGTGCACCTTTCCTCACCGCTAGCGGGCAGTGCCGCCCCCCACCACAGTCGTCGATGAGGTCTCCTTTGTTTTCATGCGTGTATGTATCCCCAGGTCTGCCTCAGAGGCGCCCACCTGCTCCTCGCGTCCATTGACCAAGCGGTTGCGGGACTCGGCGCAGGGGGCGCCGATGACCGCATGCACTGCCAACCCAATCCGGCCAATTGTTGCACGGGCTCCATCTGTTCACACGTACGCCGGTTCGGGGCGGATACCACCCCACCCCCAACAGCTTCGGGAGAGAACTCTGTGCGCAACGCCCCCACCAACAGAGTGGGTATTGAACGGCCAGCGGGGAAACGCGTGGCAATGAATGCTGTATTGAGTACGGCATTTCGCTCGCGCAAGTCGTCCATTCAGGGAAACCGGACAGTACCAGAACACTCGCCCGCACCCACCCCGCGACGCTTTTCCTCCGACAGGGTTGGCGCACTCTGCCGGCCGTGAAGCTGTCTGGCGGCGTTGTGCGCCACGTCCACTGTCGGCGGCGTCGTACCATGGTCTGTCACCATGGGCATGAGTGCTTTGGTGTGTGTCGCCCGTTGCTCCCACGGCGCGTACACAGGCGTGGTAGGAAGTATGTTGTGTGCGTGTGGGGGTGCCCATTGACACCGGTCACAGAGTACCTGGCTGTGTACGTTGACGCGGAGAGCGCCCTCAAGCGCATGGGAGAAATGATAGAGGAGGAGGGCGCCAGCAATCAGAAAGTGGCGGCGGGCTCGGCAGTTGCTCTAACGTTGTGGCGGCGCGTAGTGTGTGTGCGTGGGCCTAGCAAGACAAGATGCGCTGATACCGCGCGCCGCAACAGTTCAGTCATTTGGTATACGTCCCACGTTCTCAGTGACACAGCTGCACGGCCAACCATGCACATTGTCCAGCACTCGGAAGGGACCAATCTGAGAAAAACGATAGACAGCCAGGATGCCGTATCCGTGACCATATTACCCAACAATGTTGTGGCCGCGGACATACGCGGCCACAAGTGCCCCGCATGGCTACCGCCACCATTTCATGTCTTTTCGCCTGTCTGTGCCACCCAGACCGTATCGACATATATGGGCGCGATGCAAAACGAAACTCCAGAAGGCCACCGTTCACATCGACACCAGTTCCAACGCAGACGGCGGCTAAGGCACAGTGCGCCGGCATCTTCTGCGGTGAGTAACCAACTGCGTGTGCGTAGGAAGCAACCCTGGTACTACCCACTGCCTGCAGGGAGCTGTCCTTCTACAGGGGGAGGGGGCGTGTGAGTTGCGCGCCGCAGCGCCTCGGAGCCTATTCAGGATGACGGAAAGGGATGAACGGGTGACTTTTAGAGGCGCCGCGCGCTGTCTACGGCCGCATATGCGGTCACTGGCACATATCAGGTAGATGCAAAAAGGCTATGGGTGCCAGGACCTGGAGGCATGCGATCGTGCGGCACGACGCCTGATTGCCGTTTCGACCTGCTGACATGAGAGATCGATTTCTGTACCAATCACAAACGGGAACCAATGAGAGGCTATTTCAGTCCTTCGACAGGTGGGACACTGTCGAGGTGATGGGGCCACGTATCCCACTTGGACGTTGTCTCGCGTGGCTGCTTCTTGCTCTGTGGGGCTGTTACGTTGTCAGATTCAACACTGCGTCATGTCTTGCTGTCCCGTTTGATGCTTGACCTTACGTACGCACACAGAGACCGTCTGAGATTGAGGAGTGGCAGGGCTGGCGCCACCACGGCCTCACACCTTATGATGGCTCGGGGACAGTTTGACGTCTCTACGCAGCGTCTCTGTCTGCTATACCTTGTTTGGTGTTTGCGATGTGTTGACACGATATGAAGCAGCAGCCAATCTTGTCCACCCATTGGCGCTGGAGTGCTGGATGCGTCTGCGATGGGTGATCGCGTCCCGCGCTGGGGCATGTGGGGGTTTTGCCGACTCGCCTGTCCGTTGCACTGATACCCCTTGCGTCTTGCCAGCAGTGACCTCCTCCTTCGTGCTGACTTGCGTCCGGTACGTGCACTGTGCTTGAAACCTTCTCACTTGCTTTGGACGCCGAGTGAGCCCTTCTGAAGCGTGGGAGTTCGTCGTCGCCTGTCAGCCGGTATGTTTACATGCATCCGTTCGTGTGGTCGTCTTGGGCCGAGCTGCGGGTTTTGTGGTTGCTCATTCACGAGGTCCAAGTACTGACGCGCGCTTCTCCTTCTGTCCTCTTCTATCAGCTAGCCACTCACCCTTTTTGCAGCCATGAGTGCGGACGTGCCCCACCCAGGAGAGCTTGTCACACTGGATGCCTCGCAAGAGAGGGCCATGGCTCTGTTTTTGGCCCGGTCCAACGTCGCTCTGCTCGGCCGTGCTGGGTGCGGGAAGAGCGAGGTCATGCGGCGCATGATTATGGCGGCGCGATCGAAGTGGGGCAACGAATGCGTCGCGGTGGGTGCGTTGTCAGGCTCTGCGGCGCTGGTAATTGGAGGTCAAACTCTGCATTCCCTGTTCGGGATGAACACCCGGCCACTGTCGCGAGAGGCGTGGCTGAGGGAGACGCTGTCCCGGCCGCAAGTCGTCAAGCGCTTCAACGCGCTGCGTGTGCTCATCATGGACGAGGTGTGCACCCTCTCTTCCCAGCTCTTCACTCGATTCGGTTACGTCATGCGTCGGGTTGGCCCTCCGCACATGCAGCACCTTCCTTTTGGTGGCTGCCAGGTTGTTGGTACGTTCTTCGTGTGTCTCTGTCCATGTGTGATCGTTGAGGCTGATTTTCCCGATCTCTATGTATATACGAAGCGTTTGTATCGGGCGCTCTCGACGGTCACGACCAATGCTCATGGGCTGACGAGCATGTTCTTGTATCTGCCTGACCACATGGACTGCTCCTTGGTAAACGTCACGGAACATCAGCTGCCGGCGACCCTCTGCAGGTCGTACCGGTCAAGGTGACCGAGTCGTCGCTGGATCGGATGGTTTTCCAGTGTGTGACCTGGCGAGAGTCATTCGAGCGGGATGTCGGCAAGGTCGTGTGCCTCACCGGGCGTCACAGACACGCCTGCGACAGCCTCTTTCAGTCTGTGCTGGACCGCGTGCGATGGGGCCGCGCCAACGCCCCAACCATTTAGATGATCAACAGCACCTGGGTCAACACCTTCGCGGGCCCGGTTATCCGCATGCGGATAAAGAGGAGCGTTGTGCAGGCCATCAACGAGGCCAAGCTGCAGACCATAGAATCCCCCGTGCGCTCGTTTGAGGCCCACGACGTGTTCAACACCAGAGACGGCAGGGAGGTGGAGGAGGCCTTGGCGGCGCTGCGCAGTTCCGTTGAATTGTCTGTGACGCTCAAGCGGTCGGCGGCTGTGATCCTGACCCGCAAGGTCCAGGGCGTGCAGCCCGGAACGCATGGCCTGGTCGTGGAGTTTACCTGCCAGGCCATCAACGTCGGCAACGAGTCGCAGATGGTCGAGACCGTCGTGTGCGACTTCAATGGGGTCACTGTCGAGGTGGGACGAACGCGATTCTCTGTCTTTGACGGGACTGGGAGGGAGGTGGCCTACTGTGAACAGATCCCGCTCATTCTAGGATGGGCGGTGACTGTGCATCGCGCGCAAGGGCTGACGCTCGAGGCCGTGGAGATTGACTTTGAGGTGGACACATGGACCACCTGTGGGTTAGTGTACACGGCTCTCTCTCGGGTGCGTTCCTTTTCTGCTCTTCGTGTGAAGGGCCTGCGACGTGAGCTCATACAATCGAGCTCTTCGGCTGCCGCTTACTTCGAGAAGAAGCTAGAAGAGGACGGCATTGACCCTACCGATGATGGGCGACCGCGGCGGGATGGTTGACGCGGAGCTCATTGCATTGCTGTTCTTTTGTTTTACTTTGCGCTCTGCGCGGTACAAAGCAAGTCGTATTAGGTAGACACAAAACGAGCGTTCCACAACACGACAAGCCGCCGGTGTGCACCCCTCGGATCTTGCGACAGTTGGTGCATAGTCTTTGGGTGATACGCCCCTTTGACATCGAAGTGGGAGTGCAGCAGGTACTCGTAGGCATCCGTGTAGTACAGCAGCTCCATCTCCGGGTAGTCGTCGTAGGGCCGATCGCTCTCCACGTCATGGATAACAATTGCCGGCAAGTGCTCGGAGACAAGGCTGCTCAATCGTTTGAGGCTGGAGGCAGGGGGTGCGACGCTCAAAACAGCGGCGCTTCCCAGTTTTTGGGCGCTTGGACTCGGGCATCTGTCCCATAGCTTAACGCGCGGCCTAAAGCAATGTCAAGCCGAGCAACGAAGCGTGCGGGCACATATCAAAGCAACATGACAGAAAAGCAACGAGCAGCAAGACAAGCGGTCAGCATCGGAACAGTCACGGCCTCACGCAGCGACTGCAACGAAAGCCAAGACATGCGAGGCACAGAGATAAGGGACATCACACAAGATGGCCGACAACGTACCCAGTCATACGAGTTTCCCATACCAGGGTGTACAGCGAGACCCGACCGAGACACGCTTCCGTCAGCACGCCTTCGTCCCACGCCCAGCACGGCAGGTCATCCACATCTCTGCCGAGGGAGCGGAGCGACACAGCGGAGTACCGCGAGTCCAGCCTGCCGTCACTCACAAAACTACAATACGCGTCCACCAGCCCATGAGCAACTATGCGCCCTCCGTGGTGCAATTCCTGCACAGCAGGACAGGAAAAGACAGCGGAGGTCAGTGGTGCGAGGGTGCGCACGTTGGCACCAAAAGATGCCTCGGACACCAGACCGTCGCTGGCGGCCAAGTACGAGAAGCAGGGGTGCATGTAGGGGCCGTCCTGTCGAGCGCCCAGCCCGACGCCCGACACATCCGACCCTGCGCCCGCCCCGAAAGAACGGAGCCTACCGGCGCGACCGAGAGCCTGCGAGACATCTACATCATTGGCATGCCGTGGGAGCCCACCGCCATGCCCATCACCTCTAAACTGCGAGTGGTGCCGCGCCCCAAGTCCGAGAGGGGGGGACGGCCGGACTCCGACACCGACACCGTCACAACGAACGGCACCAGGGGGGGGAAGGCCGTCACCGGCGTCTTCACCACCGCGCCCAACGCTGCCAGCTCTAGGAGGACCGTCAACGTCTTCCCAGACACCCCGCCCAACGCCAGTTGGAACGGGAGGACCGCGACGGGCTTGCCCGCCCCCCAGCCTGACGTCAGTAGGCGGAGGGGGACCACGACTGGCTTGTGCGCCCCGCAGCCCAACGCCAAAAGGTGGGGGGGGACCACGACTGGCTTGCCAGCTCCCCAGGCCCACGCCGATAGGCGGGGGGGGACGGCAACCGGCTTGCCCGCCATCCATGCCAACGCCAATAGGCGGGGGGGGACCACGACCGGCTTGCCCGCCATCCATGCCAACGCCAAAAGGCGGGGGGGGACCACGACCGGCTTGCCCGCTCCCCAGGCCAACGCCAATATGCGGGGGGGGACCAAGACCTGCTTGCCCGCTCCCCAGGCCAACGCCGATAGGCGGGGGGGGACCGCGACCGGCTTTCCCGCCACCCATGCCAACGCCAATAGGCGGGGGGGGACCACCACCGGCTTGCCCGCCACCCAGGACAACGCCAACAGGCGGGGGGGTACCGCGACCGGCTTGCTCGCCACCCAGCCCAACGCCACTAGGCGGCGGAGGACCGCGACCAGCTTGCCCGCCCCACCTCCCAGCACTATCGGCCGGGGAAGCACAAGTACTCGCTTGCCCGCCCCCACGTCCGATGCCACCAGACAGAGGATGACCGTCCCCAGCTGTCCCGCCCCCCCGCCCAACAGCACATGCCGGGGAAGCACCGAGACCGGATTGGCCGCTCCCTGGCCCAGCTCCACCGGCTGGAGGAGGACCGTGAGCGGCTTGCCCGCCCCCCACACCGACACCTCCATCCGGGGCAAGTCTTCTGCCGGCTCCGGAACTCTGGTCCGTGGCAGCGTCTTGGTCCGCGCCCCCTCTCTCCCCCGGAAGAGAATGACCTGCAACGACGGCCGCTGCTGTCGCCGCTGCAAATGCGCTGGCAGCGCTGTGTCTGTTTCCATCATTGGCTGCTGCAGCTGCGCCGGCAGAAGCGGCCGCAGCCACTGCCGCATCAGCCAGGGCACTGGCGTCAGATCCAGGCCCGCGGGGCTCGCCGGTTCCATCTTGCTCAGCGCCTACGCCACGTCCCGCTTCTGCTCCACCGCCAGCGCCGTGCTGGGATTCATCGTTGTTGCTTGCACCCGCTCCGCCGCAATGGGACCTCGCGCCCCCGTTGTTGGTGTTGTCTTTCGACGTCGTGCTCTCGTCGTCGGCCTCACCCCCCGTGTTTTGCCGCTTGTCCATGCGCACTCGGGTGCCGGAGGCAAACTGGTCGAGAAGAAAAAGGAAGAACGGGTCCTTCACATGGACCATGTAACAGATAAACGAGAAGCCCGACGCCCACTGCACCTTAGACCGGTTGGTCAGCTTGAGTGGGACGACGACCTGCTTTGACCTGCGCGATACGGCCACCTTCATGCATACCGACACTCCCAGGATGACCGTCGGCGTGAGATTCGCATAGATTACCTGGGCGACGCCCAGCTCCCGACTGATGTAGGCCGCCATGAGATCGAAGAAGGCGCATATATCCGTCATCATTGGCTGGTTCTTTCCGCTCCGCAGCTTCTCTCGCACGTCGTTGGTACAGTCGTCGTCCACCGAAACCACGCTCTGCTGCTTTTTCGTCAACTCCTCCATGCGCGTGCGATGCGCGATGGCAGCGGCGAACCGCGCGTCCCGCGTCGACCGCCTGCCGTCACCGGCGTCACAATCAGCACCTGCAGTGTCACCACCGCCGACGAGCTCTGGTACGCAAACACCAGCCGGAATGGGGGGAAGCTCTTTTAAGGGGAGGTCCCTAACAGTATCGGAGGGTAGCTCCACCCGCGACGCGGACGCAACGGAGTTGAGGAGGGAGACGTCGGCCGCCGATGCACCTGCCCCGTCATCCACGGAGGACAGAGCTGCTGCCGAGGGAGTTTTCTACCGCGCGGGTGCCAAAAGAGAGGGAGATGCCGACAGTGCCAGTGCTGTTGACGTAGATGGCGGTGCAGCCGATGAGGGCATGCCATTGGGCTGCCCACGGGAGTCTGGAGAAGCGCGGGCTGCAGAACCACGCGAGGATTCCAGCTGTGGGGCGACCGCCTCGAACAGCTGCTGCATCGCGCGAGCCGGGGCACCCTTGCCGCTGGCACTGCGGCCGGCCGGGAACCCCGACGCGTACAACAGCGCAAGTTTTCCGTCGGCACGCCGCGCACAGCACGCAAAGGCGAAGCGCCCGGTACATGCTACATCGAGCTGCTCCAGTGATATTCTCATTCCCTTCACCGCCAGCCCAACATTCGGAGGAAAACTTCATGGAAGCAATAGCGCAGGGGGGTAAGATGGAGGGGAGGATGGGGGGGAGGATGGGGGGGTGGAACAGAAGGAGGAAGGGGATGAGGGACGAGGGGGAACGGGGGTCGGAGGGAACCGACGAGCAAGCGACGACAGCGCAGCAAGTCGACTCACGGAGCAGGTATGGCGTCTGCGGCCAAGTCGAAGCCGAAGCCGTGGGCCTGCCGGAGTGCATCAGCATCTGGTGTGGTGGACCATCGGCGGACTACTTTCGAAAGGGGGGCCATAAGCTGGCGAACCGAACACCCCGAAGCTGCCCACCCCCCCTTCGAGATTTGGTCAACACCCCTTCAAGATCTGGTTCTTGCCTTCAGGATCTGGTTCACCAGATCCTGAAACCTGTGGTTTCCACCTCACGGGGGGGACGACGTGGCAGCCTCGGCGCTCCCGACAGCCAGCAGGTGCTGCGGTAGCGGCCGCCGCAGCGGCCGCACAGACCATCGTTCGTCCGAAATCGGCAACCACGTAGGCAGCTCAAGAGCGGCCATTGGTTCTATGGACTGGCGGATCCACTGTCATTGTCAGGGGCACCGGGGCCCTGCTGGACTGCGAACATGTTTCAACGCTCATATATGTACCCGCTGACCTCCGTATTCAGAGCGAAAACCCACGGCTGTGTAAGGTTTCGGGGCCCTGCCTACCGCCGCAGGCAGGCGGGATCACGAACCCGAGAAAATTCCTATGGTACAGAAAAGAGTGCGTGAAGCGAATATGGTATGTTGAATAATTTGGGCGCTTTGAACAATATAGGACATGTTTGGGCGTGTTTCGGCGTGTGTCAGAATGTCCCGACCGTCATGGAGGCCATGCAGGGTCGTGCTCGCCGCCCCAGCCGAGCTCCCGACACCCGGTGCCGATCAGGCGCCCAGGGGGGGCTGCCTCGCGCCAAGACAGTGAGGGCTCCTCCACTATGGAGATCGCGCTCGCGAACTCTGCGCCAGTCACGTCGACGCGAGCGCGCGTAGGCAGCGTCAAGGATGGCCGGCGGTGCCCACAACCTCTGCAGACCCGACGCTCGCCACGTCGCCTGGCACCGCGGCGGGGCGGTGGCGCACCGACGATTGTCGGTCGGCTTCCAGTGTGGTCGCCCCGCCCAGTCCGTCTGCTGAGCACTGCCTTGGCTGTGGCAGTCGAGGCGTCGGTGACTCCGGCCACCCCTCGGCCGCGTGACAGGCCTCTCCCCGCCTCTGTCGCCGAAGCCACCGACGCGAGGTTTGGAGCGGTGGTTGTCACCACCTTTGGCGCCTCTTACTCCAATTGCACCCCGACTACAAAACCCGCCGCGGCCGCCAGCGAAGTTCCTCGCCCGTGGTATCCGCGTCGCCGCGAGGCGTGCGCCCGATGCCACCGCCCAGCCCGCCACCACCGGCGCCGTCGCCGTTAAGACGTGCGCAGGGGGGGGATGGCGGCGTACGTGCCTGGGACGCGGCGCCTGGCGACAGTGACAGCGATGATGGCCGACCGGCCGCCACTCTGCAACTGGCACCCGTCTTGCGGAGGGACATTGGCTGATGTTCCAGATTGGCCTGGATGCCTGCCCCCCGCCACCTGCCGCCCGCTGCCCGCCACCCGCGGCAGCCGCAGTGCCGACGGACACGACAGTGACTCGGTGGCTGCAGTGCCGCCGCACAGCCTGAGCGGCTCCAGCCGCTTTGGCCGAGCGCCGCCCGCGGGCATCGACGAGCAGTGGCGAGGCGCACCAGGATGCTCGGGGCAGTCTCTTGGTGGCCCTTGCGGTCTTGGTATGGCGCGGTCTGGAAGAGCTCAGGCTGAAGGATGTTTCCGAGTCCTTCGGGCTCGCCGGTCACGAGCAGAAGACGACCCGATCTGTGCCTAGGCGATTTGAACTATTCGGCTCTCTGCCTGCTAGGTTGTTGGGAGCGCCCTGGGTTTGGGGGTGCAGGCGCTTAATGCGCCCCTGAGCGCCCTTTGAGCGCCCAGAGCGCCCTGAGCACCCCCAAAGTGCCCTTAGTAGCACCTACAGCCGTTCTCCCGAAAATCCCGCATTCCAACTGTTGCAAAAGAGTTCCAAATCGGCCCGCAGAGGCCGATTTGGAACACTTCTGGAATTTTTGCAGTGAGGGATTTTTGGGAGAAAGGCTGTATAAAAAAAGAAACTAGCCCCCTGTCTTGACGGCAGTTGAAGCGCGGACCATTCAACTTGAGGTGCACCTAGAGGACACACCGTCTGGCCCCAAGGACTCGCTGGTGTATGCGTGGGGAGCGGCACGTGCCGGCGTCATGAAAGAGACATACAACGCGCATCGACTCAGACAGCCAGCGCGGAGCTAAGGTTCACAACATGCCCCACATCTTTGAAGCGCCTGGAAATTCACGTTTTCTGCCGATAACTTCAACAAAAAGAGGCGCCCTACATTTCATCGAGAGCGCCCCAAAAGTGCCTCGAAAAACTGGGCGCTGGGCGCTCGAGCGCCCTTCGAGCGCCCTTCGAGCGCCCGAAATGAGAGCATCTCCACCAATGGCTCCAACCGTCCAAGCAGCCAAACGTGGCACCGTTTGGCCGTTTGGACGGATGGTCTAACGCATCTCGTGGACGCCTCGCCAGATCGCCCTTCTTTTGGAGTTTGAACGGTAACGCGGAGCATCGAAAAACACTCCCAACACTCTACCCTCTTTCCGACGTCTAGAAGCAGTCGAAGCAATCCGGCGAACCCCCCTTCAATGCTCATTTAGACGTCGCGCGGTCTCGATAGTCGAAGCGACTGTAGCGCGTGTCGGCATGTGCCAGCTCGCACGAGAGCCCCCTGGCCGCATGGTCTACTTCTTGTTCCATGGTGGGTCACTTTGGGTACATGGTACCCACAGATCAGCGATTGTTCGGCCCGCCATGCGGCACCGCCGACGCGTGCTTTTTGGCGCGGCCCTGCGCGCCTGCATCCGCACTGCTCGTCGGTACTGGGCGCGGCCGCCCCCCGCCACTGGCACCCTGCGCACGCAGTGCGCTTCTTTCCGCCTTTTTTATGGCTACGGGCATGGCCGCCGCTTCCTGTCTACTTCTGGGCGTGCTGGGGCGTGCTTTGGGGGGGGGGGGGCAGCAGCATGCGCTTCCTGTGCTGGACGCCGCGCGACGGTGGCCGGCGCAGTCTGGGTGTGGGGGCCGCTATTTGGGGTGGGCGGCTGGGTGGGCAGGTGCGCACCGAGCGGTACGCGGTGACCTTGTCAGTGCTCCGGCGTGGTTCTGCGAGACGTGGGTTGGGTGCTCTGGGAGGTGACCCGCCATGGCCTGGTCTCAGCGGGACTGTGGAACTGGCCGGGGGGCGTGGGGGAGGCCGGCGTCGGTTTTCGGCTCACAGGATCCCACTGGGCTGCCTGCATGGTCGCAGGCACGTCATGGGGTCTCTGGCGTGGGCAGCCAGGCCGAAGAGCCGCTCCGCCCGACGGCTTCCCCTACATCGTTTCCGCCGGTAGCACCGGGTTTGGCGCCGGGGATGGCGGCTGGGGCGTCCGGGGGCGCAGCACTGGGTGCTCTGGCGGAAGATACGATGTGGTCCCCGTCTGTACTGCTCCCTCTACCTCCCATTTTTCCCCCTCTTTCTGCTGCTGGACCCCCTCTTGCAATGAACCACACCGGGATCCCCGCGATTCCGGCCCCGGTAGAGATACTTGGGGCCGCGGCCACTGGTTGGCACGCCTCGGCACCCGCCCACACGCTGCCTCCAATCGGTGTGTTGCGAGATCACTCTGTGCTTCCGCCGTTATCTCTTCCATCCCTTCCGACGCTGCTGCCTTCGTCATTCCCTTCGACGCTGCCGCCGTCCCCACCGCCGCCCCCACGGTCCCCGCCGCCGCCAGCACGGTCCCCGCCACCGACATCGCCGTCTCCGACACCCGCCCCACGGTCCCCGCCGCCGCCACCTCGGTCGCCGCCGCCTCCACCTCGATCCCCGCCACCGCCGCTGTCCCTGCCGCAGCCACCGTCACCCCCCTCACCCCCGCCCCCCCCGCCCTCCCCTCCCTGTTTGGTTGGCAGCCCAACGCGTCTGCGTCCGTTACCGCTCTCACTGCCGTCTTCTCTACCCACCTTTCGTTCGTGCCCCCTTTCCTCACTTTCGACTCCCCGTTCCCCTCCACCTGCACCCTCACCTCCACGGCAACGCGCTCCTTGTGCCCCCCCTGCTGCACTACCTTGTACAGCGGTGGATGCGACACCTCCGCTGGCGCTGGAGGACACGACGGATGGTGGCGTGGGGGGGGCGCGGCGCGACGCGGTGGCGCGGCGCGACGCGGCACGACGGTGGGGGCGATCCCCCGTCAGATCGGGCGCGAGGGACCCCTCTTCCTGGCGCTCTGGAACGTGCCCCGATTGCCGGTGCCACTCCAGAACAGGGCCGGAACATTCAATATTTTCGATTGGAGACCCCACCAATGCGGCTCTCAGGGCATGGCAATTGATTGGCTAGCAGCCGTCCACGTGAGGAACGCGAGACAGGCCTTTCTGACGTTGAATGCGCGATTGTCGAACCTCCTTGAATGGCCTTTGGTGGGGGGTGATGCGGATC
>ENA-ORXR01002348-ORXR01002348.1-marine-metagenome-genome-assembly--contig:-NODE-2348-length-18212-cov-18.370609_pt1 | contig 18212 bp, 17 predicted proteins | sample MGYA00237866_ERZ511479 | MGnify/ENA metagenome assembly ERZ511479 | reverse complement strand
TATTGACTTACCCGGTGGGAGCGCGACTGTGCGCCCATGACAAAAATTGCAATTTTAGGCGCGGGGTCTATCGGCTGTTGGCTGGGCGGGCATCTCATGCGCGGCGGCGCGCAGGTGAGTTTGATCGGGCGCGCGCGGTATAAAAGCCAGATTGCCGCGCACGGTCTGCGGCTGACGCATTTTGAGCGCGAGCCTATTTTCTGCGACGTCGTGGACTTCCAGACCGAGGCGCGCGCGATGGCAGGCGCGGACATCATCGCGCTCTGCGTCAAAAGCCAAGACACGGGTTCGGCGGCGCAGCAGATCTTGAACCATGCGCCTGATGCAGTCGTCGTGAGTTTTCAAAATGGTATTCGTAATCCCGAGACTTTGCGAGCTGTCTTGCCGCCCGCGAATATCGTCCCCGCCATTGTGCCTTTCAATGTCACGCCGACCGACCCCGGCGCGTTTCATTGCGGTACGGCCGGCGCGCTGCTCGTTGAAAGCAATGCTGCCGCTCAGCCTTTAGTGGCGGCGCTCCAAGCGGGCGGGCAGCCGGTTGTAACAAAGGATGACATTGTCGGCGATCAGTGGGCGAAGATGATTGTTAATCTGAACAACGGGCTGAATACATTGACGGGCGGGACCTTGAAAGACGGCCTGTTGCAGCGCGACTATCGCCGGGCTTTGGCGCTTTGTGTGGAGGAAGCTATGGAGACGGCGCGGCGCCGCAATGTGGCGCTGGGGACATTTAATGGCCGCTCACCCTCGGCGCTGACGAAAACGCTGCGCCTGCCAAATTGGGCGTATCGCCTCGTCATGCAATTGATCGTCAAGATTGACGCGACCGCGCGCTCATCCATGCTCGATGATTTGGAGGGCGGCCGGCCGCCTGAGATAGACTTTCTGCAAGGCGAAATCGTTAAGCAGGCGGAGCGGGCAGGGATCGACGCGCCCTATAACGCGGCAATTTTGGACGCCGTGAATAAAGCCTTTTCGAAAGGCCAAAGCCCGCACTTGAGCGGCAGTGAAATCTACGGGCTTCTAAGAAAATAGACGCCGCTCCGCCCAAGGGAGGGGGGGAGCAGAGCGGCGCCGTTCAATGCGCTCCAAGCTATTTTAGCAGAGATACAAAGGGGAGAGCATCCTGCTAAACTTGTGCGGCATCAGGTAGATTTAGGCAGCTTTTCTGGATTTACCAGATTTGGCGGTAATTAATTTTCCGTCAGATTTGGGCGCGGCCCCGTTGATCGCAATTTTATGCGGCTTCAACGCTTCCGGAATTTCCCGCACCAAGGTAACGATCAACAGGCCGTCTTTCAGGTCGGCAGAGCTAACGCGCACATGGTCCGCGAGTTGGAAACGGCGTTCAAATCCGCGTTCAGCAATGCCGCGGTGCAGATACTCAACCGCATCATTCTCGGCTGCGGGGGTAATTCCGCCTGAAATCGTCAAAACGCCCTGATGCGTCTCAATTTCGATATCGCCGGAGGTGAAACCGGCCACGGCCAGTTCAATCCGAAATTCGTCTTCAGACAGGCGCGCTACATTGTAAGGCGGATAGCTGGAATTAGCTTTCGCGGCCTGAACAGAGGCAGCATCGATCATATTTGCCATGCGGTCAAAGCCGACAAAATTGCGGTATAGGGGAGAAAAATCATAAGTTCTCATAGTCATCATCCTTCTTAAAGCGATGTGTTAGCGAACCCCCAAACGGGCGGTCCAAATTGATGCAAACCCGGTCATCGGCGTTTGCGCATTTGAAGTGGGAATTCGAATTTTTATCGTCAAGACCCTGAGGTGAAATTTCCTGCCGGGGCGACCCCACGGGAAATTTACTCGACATTCTCGAAAGCCGCCTTATCTGTTCCCCAAGTTTACTATGCACCGCATTGGGAGAGATATATGCGTCTTCAATCAACCTTAGTGGCCTTATTGGCCGCCGCGACACTCGCCGGCTGTTCAGGGCCGGAAACGACTGTCCCTGAAGAAACAGCGCCCGCCGCCGAACCAGAAGTGAAAACGATTTCGCTGGCCGACGTGCTGGCAGATCCGCGCCGCGAGAACGAGGCGAAGCGGGATAAATTTCGTAACCCGGCTGAAACTTTGGAGTTTTTTGAAGTCGGACCCGGGAAACGCGTCGGCGAAATTTGGCCGGGTTGGTACACAAATGTGACGGCGCCATATCTTGCTGCGACCGGCGGGCAATATGTTGCCGTGCTCTACCCGGAGGGTATCAATGATCGGTTAGACAGCCGCGTCGCAGCCTATAAAGAGAAATACAGTGATAGCGACGTCTATGGCGATATCGAATATGCGTCTTTCCTAAAGGACACAGGTCCAATTTTAGCAGAAGGCCAAGAGCCGCTGGACGTCCTTGTGACCTATAGAAATGTTCATAACTGGATGCGCAGCGGATATGGTCAAGACGCTTTCAACCGTTTCTATGCGGCGTTGAAGCCGGGCGGAATTTTAGGTGTTGTCGAGCATAGATTGCCCGAGACAGCGGTCCAGGACCCTAAGGGCGGCACAGGCTATGTCCAAGAAAGCTACATGAAGGATTTGGCGAAGCAGGCCGGTTTTGAATTTGTGGGGTCCAGCGAAATCAACGCAAACCCGAAAGACACGGCTGATCATCCTTTTGGTGTCTGGACCTTACAGCCCAGCTCTCGCACGCCTGAAGAAGGCAGCGTTGAGGCGGCGGATTTTGATGCCGAAGCTTATAAAAATATTGGCGAGTCGGATCGTGCAACTTTGAAATTCAGGAAGCCAAAATAGCACTAGTCATGGGGGGGATTGCCCCCCATATACAGACCCAAGCTTATTTAGCCTTCCAAGCAGATGGAGACCCAAATGGAAAACGCGGAAATTGCAACAAAAATGACTGAAGCCCTCGGCAAGTCCGGCGGATTAGACAAGTCAGTAAAATTCGACTTTGGCGAAGACGGACAAGTCTTCGCAACCGGCACGACGGCAGAAGTCGCCGATAAGGAAGCTGATTGCACGATCAGCGTCGATAAAGCTGATTTTATTGCGCTGGCCTCCGGCTCGCTTGATCCAATGATGGCGTTCATGTCCGGCAAAATTAAGGTTGCCGGTGATATGTCTGTTGCAATGGGTCTACAGAGCATTTTCTCTAATATGTAGTTGAAATTTGGCGCGGGTTCTCCTTACCGGAAATTCGCGCCTTTTTTATGACGACGCCCCTCCCAAAATTTGAAGAAGCTGAGATCGTTCTTCCGGGCGGGCGGCCCGTACCTGCGGCCTTGGAACCGCGACTAAAAACCTATTTCATCCAAAAAGATGGCGTGCGCCTTAGGGTCATGTTGGCGACGGCCGTGACGGATACGCCGCGCGGGTCGATTATATTCTCTCCGGGCCGCACCGAATTTATAGAAAAATATTTTGAGACCACCGCTGATCTTATTCAGCGCGGCTTTAACGTTTTGATGGTTGATCCTCGCGGGCAAGGTCTCTCTGACCGGATAACGGAAGATCCGCTCAAATCTTATATTCCAAACTTTCAGGTCTATGCAGATGATCTGGCGTTTGCGGCCGAGGCCTTTTCTCCTCTGCTGCCAAAACCACATATCGCAATGGGGCATTCGATGGGCGGAACGATTGTGCTGCAATCGATATTATCCGGCGTTCTGTCGCCTGATACGGTCATTTGCTCTGCACCAATGTTGGGTTTGTTTGATTTGGAAACGCCGCTCTTGAGGGCGATGATTGTAACCTTGTCGAAACTGGGGCTGTCAAAAAAGAACCTGCCGTTTCAGCGTCAACGGTCCGGCATGCCGATTCCGTTTCAGGGCAATAAGCTGACCTCTGATAGAGACAGATACCGCAGCTGGGCCGCCTATTTTCAATCCACGCCGCGTCTGCGCGTCGGACAGCCGACCTATGGCTGGATTCGCGCCGCCTTGGCCTCAATGGCCTATGTGAATCGTAATGCGAGTAATTTAAAAATTCCGGGCCTTATGCTGGGGGCGGGGGCTGACCCTATTGTCGACCCTGCAAGTATTGAAGGTTTCGCGAAATCGGCGGGTTGTAACTATGCGGTTGTGCCGGGGGCTCTGCATGAGCTTTTTCTGGAGCGCGACACGCTTCGGGATCAAGCCTTTGCAATAATAGATGAATTTCTAGCTTCGCAAAAAATTTAAGCTTACCGCCGCCCTCGCAGGGCTTGCAGCATCCTGCGCGTCAGTTTTTTCAACCCGTGATATGGACTTGCAGCCAGCCGCGACATTCTGCGAACGCGCCGCCAGCTTTTGCGGGGTTTGTACTGCGGTGTTAAAAGATCGAAAAACACATCCGTCACGGCCACCCAGCTATAATGTTTCGCATGCGCTACGGCGGCCTCAGGTGACAGGGCCAAGGCTTTCAGACAGGCTGTTTGCAAATCCTCGTCAACAATACCGGCATCGGAGCCCGGAATAATATCGATGGGACCTGACACAGGATAAGCGGCGACGGGCAGCCCGGAAGCCATGGCTTCAATAATCACGAGCCCAAATGTGTCTGTCTTAGATGGAAAGACGAAAACATCAGCATCCGCAAAATGGCGCGCCAACTCCGTCTCGAATTTCGCACCGGTGAACACAACATCTGCGTAGTGTTTCTGAAGCTCCGCGAGCTGCGGTCCTTCGCCAACGATAACTTTCGTGCCCGGCAGGTCGAGATCCAAAAAGCTTTTGATGTTCTTCTCAACGGCTACCCGTCCGACATTGACCCATATTGGCCGTGCCAACCCGTCATAAACGTCATCGGGCGAAGTCTTCTTGTCGGGATTAAACAAGACCGTATCAACGCCGCGCGCCCAAGGCGCCAATTTGGTGAACCCGCGCTCACTCAGGAAATCGACCATAGACGGCGTGGTGACCATGGTGCGCCCGCCCGCATTATGAAAACCGCGCACGAAGCGATAGGACCATGACAGCGGAATGAAAGGAAAGCGCGCTTTGATATATTCGGGAAATTTCGTGTGATAGCTCGTGGTGAAGGGCATCGCCCATTTATGGCATAAAAATTTTGCCATTTGCCCCAGCGGTCCTTCAGTGGCGAGATGTATGGCGTCAGGAGAAAATTTGAGCATTCGCCGTTTTACATCTCGATAGGCGAAAGGCGCGAGGCGAATATCGGGATAGGTTGGCAGCGGCAGCGTAAAATACCCATCGCTCGGAGCGATTACCTCGACGATATGTCCGCGCTCCCGTAATTGCGTGACGGTTTTATCGAGCGTGCGGACGACACCATTCACTTGTGGATGCCAAGCATCTGTGACGAGAAGAATTTTCATGACGAGGCGGGGGTCCCAAATTTTCAAAAAGCGGAATGGCCATAACGTGTTGGATAGACACTTAGCGGTTTCTGCTTCGCGTTTGAAGTCAGCAATATGGCGTTCGTGATAAGACGAAAGCTATAATATCAAGCGATTCCCTTGCGTGATAGAGAATCCGGCGTTGATTGGGTATAAAGCGAGTCCATCGCGTTTAGTGATACGATTCAGTCGAGACAGGCCGTTCGGAGCGACTCGTTTTGCTCAAATGGGCCCGGATTGCGATGACTGCACAGAAATCGAGCGTTTCGAGTCAATTTATGCCCGTTTATCTCGGACCCGTATCGTTCCTGCTTTAGCCTTTGCAAGGCCTTGATTTAAAACAGATTGGTCATTTTTTGCAGTTCTGTGGACAGTTAATGTATAGCTTTGCCCGTGAGAAAAAATTTGCCGAAAATCCAATGGGTTAAGACTCTGGTAACCATTTTTCGTGTTTAAGATACATACTAGGTGTTGACGGTTTGGGGCAAATCGACACTATATGTAGTAGAACGCTTTGGCGCATCCTACTTTTTATCTTCAAGGGAACTCACGCAAAACTGTGTGAAGGGGATAGAAATATGCGCGCATAATGGGGAATAGACCATGAATGAATCAAATGAAGACTTTCGCTCGGCCGAAACTATGGCTGAGCTCAATCAATTGGACACGGATACAATGGACGTACTTGCTGCAGACTTAGACGACCCGAATGCGCCAACAGGCATTCCGATGACCGAGACTGTGGTTGCGCGCGAGCCTGAACTTGAATTTACGCCTAAGGTAGAGCGCCCCAAACAGGATAAATCGCGCAATGAGCTCCTGACGGATTTCGGTAAGCGGACACTGCTGGATCGGTACCTGCTGCCCGGTGAGAGCTTTCAGGATATGTTTGGCCGTGTGGCTCAGGCTTATGCTGATGATACAGCCCATGCGCAGCGTCTTTATGATTATATGAGCCAGCTTTGGTTCATGCCGGCGACGCCTGTTCTGTCAAATGGCGGCGCGGATCGCGGCCTGCCAATTTCTTGCTTCCTCAATGCCGTCGACGACAGCCTTGATTCCATCGTCGATGTTTGGAACGAAAATGTCTATCTGGCGTCAAATGGCGGCGGTATCGGCACATATTGGGGCAATGTTCGCTCTATCGGCGAAAAGATTGGCCGCGCGGGCAAGACCTCCGGCATTATTCCTTTCATCCGCGTGATGGACAGCTTGACCCTGGCGATTTCGCAAGGCTCGCTGCGCCGTGGTTCTGCTGCGGTCTATCTCGATATCCATCACCCGGAAATCGAAGAGTTTTTGGAAATTCGGAAGCCGTCCGGTGACTTCAACAGAAAGTCTCTGAACCTCCATCACGGTCTGAACATCACAGACGCATTTATGGAGGCTGTGGCCTCCGGCGGGGATTATGATTTGATCAGCCCGCATACGAATGAAGTCCTCAATTCCATCAATGCCCGCAAAGTCTGGCAGAAGATTCTGGAAATGCGCCTCGCCACCGGTGAGCCCTATATGGTCTTCTCCGACACAGTGAACAAAGCGCTGGCCAAGCATCAACGCGACGCCGGACTTAAAGTGCAGCAATCCAATCTTTGCGCCGAAATTATGTTGGCGACGGGTAAGGATAAATATGATCGTCAACGCACAGCTGTCTGTTGCCTGTCGTCCATCAATGCTGAACGTTATGAGCAGTGGAAAGACGTGCCGGGCTTTGTTGAAGACATTATGCGTTTCTTGGACAATGTCCTGACGAGCTTTATCGAAAACGCGCCGACGCCAATGGATGATGCCAAATACTCAGCCATGCGCGAACGCTCCGTCGGCTTGGGCCTGATGGGCTTTCATTCGATGTTGCAAAGCAAGGGCATTCCATTTGAGAGCGCTATGGCGAAAAGCTGGAATATGCGTTTATTTGCCAAAATTCGCGGGGAAGCCGATAAGGCGTCCAAGCTACTCGCCGAAGAACGCGGGCCTTGCCCGGACGCCGCCGATATGGGCGTCATGGAACGTTTCAGTCATAAAATGGCTGTCGCGCCGACGGCGTCTATTTCGATCATTTGCGGCGGAACATCTGCAGGGATCGAACCTATTCCGGCTAATATTTACACGCATAAAACGCTTTCAGGCTCCTGTACGGTTCGGAACCGTTTCCTCGAGGCTTTGCTGGAGACTAAAGGTAAAAACACGGATGGCGTTTGGGCCTCAATTCTTGAAAACGAAGGCTCTGTTCAGCATCTCTCTTGTTTGGATGAGCATGAAAAGGCAACCTACCGCACGGCTTTCGAGATTGATCAACGTTGGGTCATTGAACATGCTGCGGACCGCGCGCCATTGATCTGCCAGGCGCAATCTTTGAACATTTTCCTTCCGGGTGATGTTGATAAGTGGGATTTGCATATGCTGCATTGGACGGCCTGGGAAAAAGGCGTGAAGTCGCTCTATTACTGTCGCTCAAAATCCATTCAACGTGCGGGCTTTGCAGGTTCGGAAGCGAAAACGGAGATGGAGAAGTCAATGGAGGCCGCGGCACCGACGAATTACGCCTCCTGTATAGCTTGCGAGTAAGCCTGAACCTTCTGCCGGTAAAACAGTCATTGACCAGAGGGGTTAAAGGTTTTTAAGCTATTTAGCCTCACACATATTTATGACCAGTTTTATGTTACGTGAAATTTGGTGCAGGGATTACATATGGAAAATTCAGTTCTAGCAGACCTTCGATACCTCTCTTATGCCGAGTGGATCTCGAGCGATTACAACGAATTTGTCAAAAAGTCAGTTCTCCCGCATTTTGCTAAGCCCTATAATCTGAAATTAAGAGAAGTGCGTGTTTTGAACGCCATTGCCGATGCGAAAGACGAGAGACCGACGGCGTCACAGATTTCTGATATTTTACGCCAGGATCCTGCGACGATAACGCGTTCACTTGTCATTTTAGTCGGCAAAGGTTTTGTCGTCTCTCAGGAAGATTTTAAAGACGGCCGTAGCCGCATTTTACAACCGACAGAAAAAGGGAGCGCCGCCTCCGCGCATTTCGTGAAAATTTTCAGCGAAATCCTTGAGCGAGCGGCCCAGTCTTCGGATAAATTTAGATTTGGGTCCGACCACGGTTCATTATCAGAGTCCCTTGAAGCTGTCGCAAAGCGCGCTCGCGCACTTCGGGAATCACAACGTACATTACGCCGCATGTTATCGCCCTCCTCATCTATCGCATTCAACTAGGCTGACATTCTTATGAAGCCCCTCAGAATCCTTGCGATAGAAGATGACGAAGTCGACTTGATGAGCCTTAAGCGGGCCCTTCGCGAAATAAAACTCGTCAACCCTGTCGAGCATGCCGTAGACGGTGTTGAAGGGTGGGGTCGTTTGTTCGACGAAAATGACAAACCCCATGAGAGCTATCCTGATATTGTTCTACTCGATTTAAATATGCCGCGCATGGGCGGACATGCGTTTTTAACGAAGCTCCACGAAGTTGATGAACGTCCGGATTGCAAGATATTTGTGATGACCACATCGGATTCAGATCAGGACATTCTCGATGCCCATAAATTTGGAATTGAAGGATATCTTTTAAAGTCTGATCTCGTGGGAAGCTTACGAGAAGCGCTCGAAGATCTGGATCTAAAATGGGCCCTAATGGCCTAAGGCAGTGTCTGCAGGGATCGGATTTATTCCCTACGCAAACCGCCAGCCCTTTCAGGTTTAATTAAATTGACCTCAATATATTCGTTCTAGCGGCAGGATCTCGGCATGGGCCAACGCATACGCCCTGCTCATCCGAATGATTTTAGATTTCTGCCTCAATAAGCGTCCACGTCCTTAGACTCTATCTGTTGGCCAAGATTCCTATAGCTGAAAACCGCGATAGAACTCGATCCCCCGGGAAGATCCCGGGCCAAGGACACCTTATTATTTATACAGAGAGGAGGGGGCTCTAAGAGCCCCGGATAAACCTATTTTTTGAACAGGTTTGGCATGCCGGCGTCCTGAGACTTAGCGGGAAGATATGTCTTCGTGCTCGTATTTTTTCCGACCTGAAAGATAAAGGGACTATGGTCGCCGGTTGAAGCGTCTCTGGCGACAAGCGCTTCGACAGGCTCAATAACGATCCGGTTCACCCGGCGCTTGGCTGTCTTTGGCGTATTGTAACCTGCGTCTAGCAGGACGGGCGCTTTTACGACATGGACCAAACGGGTCACCGCAGGGCGCGTCGTTTCAGAACTGACGTTTGTCACGTTCATCTCTGAGCCTGCAAAGGCAGAGGTGCTGATGAGTGTAAGAAGGCCAGCGATGGCAGATGTTGTCTTGATACCCATTTTTCCATTCCACTTCATATTCTTATTGTTGAATTCAACCTAAGCGGCAAATGTAAATATCCATTGAATTTTCAAATAACTTTTAGTTGTTGCTTTTCAACGACTTATCCGTTTTCTCGTTGAAAACGACGGCAATTGGGTGAAAATTCAATTAATATCCGAAGGGCTGTGCCGTCGATAGGGGCTATATAGCGCGCCGGATTAATGCCCAGGCAGCTTGGCCGTCAGCCCATTTCCTATCACCGATCTTAGCTAAAGCTCGTGAACCCCGCCTCATCTCTCAGGGACGCTAATAAGGCTAGTTTGACGCGGGTGGGAAGGCGATGGTTGCCGTGACTGGGCGGAATGCCGAAATGCCGAAATGCCGAAATGCTTGCGCCCAAAAAAAAGAGCCCACGCGGGGCTCAAAATGCAGCTATATAGGTCTGACAGCTGCGTCTCTAAAAGGGATGGATCCTAAAAGGGATAAAACGAAATCTGGAATTTCAAAGGACCGAAGGCCCAGGCAAACCTACTTCTTAAACAGGTTTGGCATGCCGGACGCCTGAGACTCAGCGGGAAGATATGTCTTCGTGTTCGTGTCTTTTCCCGCTTGATAAAGAAAATTACTATGGTCGCTCGTTGACGCTTCTCTGGCGACGAGAACCTCTACAGGCTCAATCACAACCCGGCTAACGCGGCGCTTGACTGATTTTGGTGCGTGATAGCTTGCCTCAAGTAAGACCGGCGCTTTAACGACATGGGTTTGATATGTCGAAGCAGAATATGTGTTTTCAGATTTAACATTTGTCAAATCCATCTCGGAGCCGGCAAAGGCAGAGGTGCTGATCAGCGTTAGAAGACCAGCAATAACTGTTGTTGTCTTGATACCCATTGTTCCATTCCAGTTTGTATTCTTATTGTTGAAGGTAAGCTAACAGCAAAGTGTAAAGAACGGTTGAATCTTCAATTAATTTATTATCGTTGTTTTTCAATGATTTACCGGTTTTCTTTTTGAAATCGACGGCAATTCAATGAAAAATCAATTAAAATTTGAGGGCATTTTGCGGGAGATACGCGTGTAGCATTCGATACGCAGAGGCGTTTTGGGTAAGGTTCATTCGGTTGGTCAAATATACTTGGCTATGGCTGGAATGTCGGCCCTCGCCGAGAAATCCCACCCTTGGAATGGACCGGATTTCAGGAAACCAAGATTTTGTGAGCGCCTATTTTTTGAACAGGTTTGGCATGCCGGCGTCCTGAGACTTAGCGGGAAGATATGTCTTCGTGCTCGTATTTTTTCCGACCTGAAAGATAAAGGGACTATGGTCGCCGGTTGAAGCGTCTCTGGCGACAAGCGCTTCGACAGGCTCAATAACGATCCGGTTCACCCGGCGCTTGGCTGTCTTTGGCGTATTGTAACCTGCGTCTAGCAGGACGGGCGCTTTTACGACATGGACCAAACGGGTCACCGCAGGGCGCGTCGTTTCAGAACTGACGTTTGTCACGTTCATCTCTGAGCCTGCAAAGGCAGAGGTGCTGATGAGTGTAAGAAGGCCAGCGATGGCAGATGTTGTCTTGATACCCATTTTTCCATTCCACTTCATATTCTTATTGTTGAATTCAACCTAAGCGGCAAATGTAAATATCCATTGAATTTTCAAATAACTTTTAGTTGTTGCTTTTCAACGACTTATCCGTTTTCTCGTTGAAAACGACGGCAATTGGGTGAAAATTCAATTAATATCCGAAGGGCTGTGCCGTCGATAGGGGCTATATAGTGACTCTATATATAGCCCAAATACCTAACCAAGATGCCAGTTGGTCCCGCGGTAAATCCTGCACCGCCCTAGCGGGCGAAAATTAACCTTTTGGTTACTTTTAAAGAAGATATTTTAGGTTGTATGACGATTTTTGTGGCGTGTTTCGAGCAAAACTGATACTGTATAATTTCATTTTCGACGTTGTGGGACAAGAAAGGTGGCGCAGATAGATGCCTAATAAGCGGCAGACATCGATGATTTTTATGAAACGGAGCTTCGTAGCCGTTGGTTCAGCTTGCGTTTTATTCAGCCTTTCGGCAGCGGCCGTCGCACAAGATCAGTCTAAAGTTGACGCCTTGAGCAATACTAAACTCACGCAACCCTCTGATGGATTAAATTTCAATCTGCCTAGTTCGTCCAATTTTGAGTCGCAAACGGGTCCGGACCTTGAATTGCCATTAGGCGGCGTGAATTCGACCCTGCTAAAATTGGATTTGACATCCCCCGGCTGCGCAAGCGGCGGCGAGAGCTGCCTCCGCAGAGATGATCAACTTAATCTTGGCCTTTCAGATACAATCCGCCGTCGGTCAGAAAAGGGACTCGATCTGTCGCTCAAGCCCCGCGCCTCTGTACGGTTCAATGATGAGGTAAGTTCGACAGTTGTCGGCGCCGTTATCGAAATTGGCGAAGACCTTCGCGACGGGTCTGAGTTCAAAAGCAACACTTGGTATATCTTTGCCGGCGCGGATGCAGAAGCGGTCACATATGCGCCCAATTCCGTCGGCCGCTTTTCATCAGGCGAATTGGGATTGCAAGATCGTATCATCGTCGGGGATGCGCAAGCCGGCCTTGGTTATCGTATCGGTGATGCAGATGTATCCTTATCTTATATGCGCAGGGAAGCGTCGACAGAAGAGTTCAACTATAAAGAAGATGCTGCCACTCTCTCCTTTACCTGGAAGCGCTAAGCTTCTTCAAACGGGGGCCTCTTTCAGTCCGACTTTTCCGCCTCACCGTTCTGCTTGACCCTTTTTCTTGACGCTGGGCAAGCACGCGCTTAATCGGCGCGCATGACCACAGATATTTTCATGACATCCAAAGCCTGGCCATTTGACCAAGCTCGCGCCATCTTACGCCGTCTCGATATTGAGAAAAAACGCGGGATTGATCGGGGCGGTAAACCGGTTATTTTTGAAACAGGATATGGTCCGTCTGGCCTCCCGCATATCGGTACATTTGGGGAGGTCGTTCGAACAACTATGGTCCGTAATGCCTTTATCGCTTTAACGGAAGGCAAGATTGAAACCCGCCTGATTTGTGTGTCGGATGATATGGACGGGATGCGTAAAGTGCCGGGAACTGTTCCCAATCCCGAAGAGCTGGAAGGTTACATGCAAAAGCCGCTTACCGATGTGCCCGATCCATTTGGAACCCATGAGAGTTTTGGCGCCAATATGAATAATCGATTGCGGGCTTTCCTTGATGGGTTCGGTTTCGAATATGAGTTTAAATCTGCCACAGAGCTCTATCGTTCCGGCGCTTATGATGCGTATCTCCTGCGCGCCTTGGAGAAATTTGACGACATCATGAAAGTGATGCTGCCAACCCTGGGCGAGGAACGCCGCGCAACTTATTCGCCCTTCCTGCCGATTTCGCCGAGCTCAGGCCGCGTGCTTTATGTCCCGATGAAATCCACCGACGCCAAGGCCGGAACCATAACCTTTGAGGATGAAGACGGGACGGAGGTGACGTTGCCTGTCACCGGCGGGAATGTGAAACTCCAGTGGAAACCTGACTTCGGCATGCGCTGGGCGGCGCTGGGTGTCGACTTCGAAATGTTCGGCAAAGACCATCAGGATAATGCACCGCTTTATTCAAAAATTTGTAAAATCCTCGGCGGCAATCCGCCCGTGCAATTCGTCTATGAGCTGTTCTTGGATGAAAAGGGCGAGAAGATTTCCAAGACGAAGGGTAACGGTATTTCCGTCGAAGACTGGCTGAAATATGCGCCTCCGGAAAGCTTGTCTCTCTTTAATTTTGCGAAACCCCGCGCAGCGAAAAAGCTTTACTTCGACGTCATTCCGAAAACGGTCGATGAATATTATCAGCATCTGTCCGGCTGGTCGAAACAGGATGAAAAGCAGCGCGCGAATAATCCTATCTGGCATATTCACAACGGCACCCCGCCGGATGAAAATCCGCCGCTGACCTTTGCGCTTTTGCTCAATCTCGTCAGCGCGGCTAATGCGTCGGATACCGACGTGCTGTGGGGCTTCATCAAGAAATATGCGCCCGAGGCGACGCCGAAGAACAGCCCGGGCTTGGATAGACTCACTCATTATGCCGTCACCTATTACGAAGATTTTGTGAAACCGAACAAGGCATATCGTGATCCTACCGATCAAGAACGTGCCGCGCTGACAGATCTCGTTGCGCGTTTCCGCAAGGTCCCTGCAAGCGAACAGGCAGATGGGGAGGCGCTGCAGACGCTGATATTCTCGGTTGGGAAGGACCATGAATTCGAAAACCTCCGCGATTGGTTCAAAGCAATCTATGAGGTGTGCCTCGGCCAAAGTCAGGGCCCGCGATTTGGATCTTTCGTTGCGATTTACGGCCCAAGCGATACGGCCGATCTGATTGAAACGGCGCTATCCGGAAAACCGGCGTAATATACCGAGTAATTTGTTCATGAGCTGACCGCTTTACGCCTCGCCTGTTTTTATGAGAGGGATAGAGCATATGAACGTTTCGCGTTATATCTTGGGCTTGGTTATGTGCGCCGTGTTAACGGCGCCCGCCCATAGTGCCGATATGGCTTCGGTCATGACCCATATGCAAAAGGGCGATTACGCCGTTGCCTATGTCGAGGCCGAAAATCTACAGACGGCGGATGGTCTGGCGCTAGCGGCAGAAAGTCTTCTCTCTGAGATCATGCTTGGACAGGCAAAAAAAAACAAGCAACAGGCAAAGCGTGCCCGCAAGCTTGCGAAAGCCGCGCTGGAAATTGATCCCGCGCATCAAAATGCGCGTCTGCAATATGCCATCGCCGATGGGTTTGTGACGCGTGAGACCGGGGATGTTTCCGCGTGGATGAAAAAGCTCCCGCAAAAAACCCAGGCCATTGTGCAAGCCTATCGCGACGATTTTCCAAACGACGCCCGCGGAGATGCTCTCCTGGGTGCTTGGCACCTCGCCATCGCGCGAAAGGCCGGAAATAAAAATGCCGAGAAATGGTTCGGCGCAAGTATTAGCCAAGGCCAAGACCTTTTCCAAAAGGCCCGCACTGCAAAGCCTGATGATATTATTATCGACGTGAATTATGCCTTTTCACTCTTGGCGCTTGATGTGGATGATTTCGGCGATACGGACGAGGCTCGCCAGATATTATTGGAGATGGTCACACTCGCGCCGCAGGATCATTTGGGCGAAGTGTTGCAAAGCTACGCGAAAGATGTCCTCGCCAAAATTGACGACAGAGAGACTGTTCGCGATTATACGGCTTTGTTCCTTGAGGGCGAGACACCTCGTTTTGAGTAAATAACGCAACATTACTGTTATCCGCGTAGGGCTTATTGCGTAGAGTTGGCGTGCGTATTAGCCGAACCGCAGAGTGGTTCGGTCTCGCAATAAATCGACTCGCTGGGCCCCTTATTGTGAGACCCAAATAATTCGGCCAATCCATTGGACGTGTTTACGTGCCAGACTGCGGTCTTCATATTCCGGGTTAAGTGATGTGAGCTCAACGACAGTCTCAGTCAGTTTTCGAAGCTCTTTCGCCATGACCTCACCTTCAACGGTTTTGACAACGACGCGGTCACCGCGCCTGACGGTCGCATTGGGCGCAACCAAGACTTTATCTCCCGCCCGCAACACAGGATCCATGCTGTCGCCCGCAATTTCCAAGGCATAAACATTGTCGTCAAGTTCGCCCGGCACGCGGACGTCTTCCCAAGAGCCGCCGCAGGGAAACCCTGCATCATCGAAAAATCCTTCATCACCGGCTTGGGCAAGACCAATGACAGGAATAGCGGGACCCATTGCGCTTTTGTTTTTCGCCATACAGGCAAAATCCTCGAAATCCATATTCACGGTTCGCAGGACTTTTGAAATCGATTCCGTTGACGGCCAGCGCGGCTTCCCGGCAGATGTCACGCGTTTCGATTTGTTGAAACTTGTCGCGTCCAATCCGGCATCGCGCGCGAGACGCGACGGCGAAATTGATAGTTTCAGGGCCAAGCGGTCGATCGCGCCCCAGATTTCACCATGAGATAGCATGGCGCGTGAATAGGACTATATGCCTATTGGGTCAAATAAAAAGCCCGCCCCGTGAAAGCTGCGAGATCGCAAACTGCACCGGGCGGGCCTCTGTATTTTCAGTCACTGCGAAAGGCTAGTTATAGGCACTTTCGCCGTGGAGGCTGGTATCCAAACCTTCAAATTCCTGGTCATCAGAAACTCTCAGACCAAGTGTCAGTTTCAAAACTAACAGGATGATAAAACTGGCCACTGCGGACCAAGCAACAACGGCGAGCGTTCCGACAAGCTGCGTTATGAAAACGCCGTCGCCGGTCCCGCCAAGCGCTGCGGCTGACAGGAACGGAAGAAGCAAGATGCCGAGCATGCCGCCCACGCCATGAACCGCGAAGACGTCCAAGCTGTCGTCGATCTTGAGTTTCACGCGGATGAGATTGACCGCGAAGTAGCAGACCAGACCGCCTGCCAAACCGATGAGCAATGCGCCGCCCGGTCCAATCACGCCGGCCGCAGGCGTCACGGTTGCAAGACCCGCAATCGTACCGGTTGCTGCGCCGACCAAGGTTGGCTTCTTATTGGTGATGGCTTCGATAGCGATCCAAACAAGCGTCGCGACGGAGGCCGAGATATGCGTGACGAGCAAAGCCATGCCTGCGCCGCCATCCGCTGCGAGTTGTGAGCCGCCGTTAAAGCCGAACCAACCGACCCAAAGCAGAGATGCGCCAATCATAACAACCGCCGGGCGATGCGGCACGGACAGATCATTCGGGAAGCCCTTGCGTTTGCCGAGCATGAAAACATAGACGAGCGCGGAAATACCCGCCGTCGCATGTACGACCAGGCCGCCCGCGAAATCAACGACGCCGCCGCCATAATTTGCCAGCCAGCCGCCGCCCCAAATCCAATGCGCAACCGGTGCGTAAACAACGAGAACCCAGAGCGCTGTGAAGATCATCACAGGCAGGAACTTCACGCGTTCAACAAAGGCCCCAACGATAAGGGCGGGCGTTATAACGGCAAATGTCATTTGAAAGGCGAGAAACACGCTTTCAGGGATGGTTCCGGAGACAGTATCTCGTCCCAAATTTTTAAGGAACAGATTATCTAATCCGCCCCACCAGCCGTTCGCATCGCCAAAGGCAATGGAGTAACCTGCGATGACCCAGACGATGGATGCGAGGGCCGCAATGGCGTAAACCTTCATAAGAACCGAAAGGTAGTTTTTGGCGCGAACCAGCCCGCCGTAAAACAGCGCCAAACCCGGCAAGGTCATCAGGAGAACCAGCGCCGTAGCCGTTAGTATCCAAGCTGTATCGCCGGAATTTAGAGTATCTTGCGCCTGCGCAAATGATGGCAAGAGGGTCGCTGCTGTCGCTATCCCCGCCGCTTTAATGAAACGTCTCATGTGCTTTCCCTCACATTTTTTATAATGCCGGAGGGATAGGCTGTGATGTGCCTTATTACTGTGCGGGACATAATAAGTGTTGTGCGCAACTGAGACGCGCCCAGTCGCAGGGCGAAAAAAGCCCGGTTTCGCACAATGTCAGTGCGAATACCGGGCTTTAATTAGGCTATTTTGAGAGCCGGTTCCTAATGGAAAACGGCTCTCATTTTTGAATATGTTGGCCAAGCCGTTCAACCGGCCCGGCCAATTTATTAGCTTGAGACGAACTCAGGGTAAGATGGAACCCCAATCTCAGCTTGGTCAAGACCGGTATATTCGTCTTCTTCGCTGACGCGGATACCAATTGTCATCTTCAATGCGAACCATATGATGGCTGAAACAAGTGACACAAAGACACCGACAGCAAGGACGCCCATGAACTGACCGCCAAACGTTGCGCCGTCATTTGTAAGCGGCACAATCAATGTACCGAAGATACCGGCAACCAAATGGACCGGGATAGCGCCGACAACGTCATCAATTTTCAGCTTGTCGAGAAGCGGAACTGCGAGACAGGCCAGAAGTGAACCAATACCGCCGATAAGTAAGGCCATCGGTACGGAGGGTGTTAAAGGCTCCGCCGTGATGGCAACGAGACCGGCCAGCGCGCCGTTCAACGCGAGTGTCAAATCAATCTTCCCATAACGCAGCTGCGTGAAGACAACAGCGACAAGGACACCGGCAACAGCGGCCATATTTGTGTTCACAAAGACGCGGGCAATAGAGTCGGCATCTGTGATCGTTCCCATAGCGAGTTGTGATGCGCCGTTAAAGCCGAACCAACCGAGCCAAAGAATGAACACACCGAGTGTAGCGAGGGTCATGTTTGAGCCGGGTATTGGGTTCACTTTGCCGTCGACATATTTACCAATACGAGGCCCGAGGATGATTGCGCCCATAAGAGCTGCCCAGCCGCCTGTTGAGTGAACAAGAGTGGATCCCGCAAAGTCGGAGAATGCAAACTTAGCGTCGAGGAAGCCTCCGCCCCATTCCCAGCTACCGACGATAGGGTAGATGAAGCCGGTCAAGAACACGACAAAGATAAAGAATGGCCAGAACTTAATCCGCTCCGCAACTGTACCGGATACGATAGAGGCCGTTGTCGCACAGAAAACCATTTGGAAGAACCAATCGGAATAAGACGAATAGCCCGTTCC
>ENA-ORXR01002347-ORXR01002347.1-marine-metagenome-genome-assembly--contig:-NODE-2347-length-18212-cov-189.932010_pt1 | contig 18212 bp, 12 predicted proteins | sample MGYA00237866_ERZ511479 | MGnify/ENA metagenome assembly ERZ511479 | reverse complement strand
TCCGGTGGTTCCCTTCGGTCACCGACCGGCTAATTGCCTTCAAGCCTCCGGCTTTCTTTTCAGGGTAGAGCGAACTCCTTTCCATACAAATCGGCTTATCTAAGTGCCATTGGGGTATAGCTGGATACAAACTGGGCGGAGCTGATTCCTGCGCCTCGTTTCGAGCTCTCTTCCAAATAGCGCCGGAGCTTACAGCAGGAACATGCCTAGCACCGTCACGCCATATCCTAGGACAATCAGGATGGTCATCGGATCGGTAAGGAGAATCTTTTCGGGGCGCCCACCCTCTTGCTTTTTATAAACAATATGGAAGTAGCGCCAGAGCCCAAGTAAAACAAAAGGAACCGTAAACACCAATTTCCGACTGCCGAACTTTTCCACGGTTTCAGGCGAAATCGTATATAGCGTGTAAGCCGTCAGGGTCGCCCCCGCGACCAACATGATCATGGCATCTAACATCTTCTCTGAATAGTTCATCAAGCTCGGGCGCGTCTCCCCAGTTGACTCTTCCATATTCACCTTTTCATGCCGACGCTTGCTGAAGCCTAGAAAGAGCGCGAGTAAAAAGGTGCACACCAGAAGCCAACTCGAAATGCTTACGTCGATCACCACCGCGCCACCAACCGCTCGCAATAAGAAGCCAGTGGCAATGCAAAGCACATCCACCACCGCTAGCTTTTTCAGCCCACAGGTATAGCCGATCTGCAAAACAAGGTAGGCCGACAAAGCAAAGAAAAAGCGAGGCGCCAACAGGTACGCTCCCACCAGACAAGTGACCGCTAAAACCCCAGCCGCAATCAACGCGATCTTCACCGGCAAATGCCCCGCCGCAATCGGACGGTACTTTTTCGTGGGATGGTTTCGGTCCAGCTCTTGGTCGAGCGAATCATTGATCAGATAAATGCAACTGCTCATGCCGCAGAAACAGGCCGCCGCTAACGCGACATACAAAAGGTGCGACAGCCCAAGTTCCTGATGGATGTCTCCGAAGGCAAACACGAAGGCAGCAAACACCACCGCGTTTTTTGTCCACTGAGTGGGCCGCATGGTTTTCAGCAACCAATACAGCATAGGCTTTTGCGCGGGGGCAGACTCAGTCATGAGAACGGGAAAAAAAGGGGGAGAGGATTTACGCAGACTAAGCGTAGCCTTAGGCCTTTGGCTCAGTCGTTGAACCTGCGTTGACAGTCGTTGATCCCGCGGTACCAGCACCCACCGCTTTCACCGAGCGCGGGTGAGGAGTTTTGGCGGCGCGACGACGAAATCCACCTCGGAAAAGCAGACGCCATACGATGAACACCGCTTCAACAATAATGCCCCGACTGATTTTCGACTCCCCGATGGTCCGTTCGGTAAAGACAATCGGCACCTCCGCGATCTCAAAGCCCATTAGCCACGCTTTATAGGTCATTTCGATCTGAAACGAATAACCGCTAGACTCAATTTCCTCGAGGTCGAGGGTTTCGAGCAAACTCCGCCGGAAACATTTATAGCCACCGGTCGGATCGCTAAAGGGCATTCCCAAGATCGTGCGCACATAGCGCGAGGCACCTTTGGAGAGAATCAGCCGGTTTAACGGCCAGTTCATGATGCGAATCCCGTTGATGTAACGGGAGCCAAGTACCAGATCCGCGTTTTGTGCCGCCGCCAAAAATTCTGGCACCGAGGCCGGGTCGTGCGACAAATCCGCATCCATCTCGAAGATGAAATCGTAGCCCTTTTCCAAGGCCCAGCCGAACCCGGCAAGATAGGCTTTACCCAATCCCGCTTTCTCCGTGCGATGCATCACATGCACCCGAGGATCCGTCTGGCTAATGCCATCCACGATCTGACCGGTTCCGTCCGGTGAATTATCATCCACAAACAGGACATGAATCTCAGGCGAAACGTCAAAAATAGATTCAAGCAACGCTTGGATATTGTCTTTTTCGTTGTAAGTAGGAACGATAATTAGGGATGCCGACATAGTGCTCGGAAACTACATCCGGAACACCGTTTTTTAAAGGACAAATCTTGAAATATGATGTCGTAAAGTACGCGACTCCCGTACTTAGGGAAAAAGCGAAGCCTGTCACCGACTTTGGTGCGGAATTAGAACAGCTTGGAAGCGATATGGTTGACACCATGCACCTCGCCAAAGGCATTGGTCTAGCTGCACAACAAATCGGCCTCACCCAATCCATCTGCGTCGTCGATCTCCCAGCGGATATGGACGTCGACGAGAACGAGAAACGCCTCAACCCAAGCGTCGAGATGCCGATGGTCCTGGTAAATCCAGTGATTTCCAATCCGTCAGACGAATGCGACGCCTATGAAGAAGGCTGCCTGAGCTTCCCTGGGATTAACGGAAAGGTCATTCGCCCCTACTCCACCGATGTCGAATACCGCACCCCCAAAGGTGAAACGGTGAAGCTCAAACCCATCGGCCTCCTCGCGCGAGTGATCCAGCACGAAGTCGACCACCTCAATGGCGTCTTGTTTATCGACCACATGTCGCCGATGAAAAAAATGACCCTGAAGAAGCGTCTCAAGAAGTTGAAAGAGAAGACCGCTAAACAAAACGCCGACTAAATGGCTTTTCGGTGGCGTGAGGCCCGCGATACAGGAGGCTTCAGCTTCCAATAAAATTTGCCACTCAATGGCAATTCTAGAAACCGCCCTGCCACTCAATGGCAGCCATGCGGTATGAAGCAGGTCTGACACCAATGGCACTTACGTAAGCCGATTTGTATTACAAATGAGTGAAAATCCAGACGACTTAAGGCGCGTAGCGCTGACCCATTGATAGCCACGGTTGACGAACGGAGTGAGGAGGCCGTGGTCCCGGCGGATTCCGCCTCTAAGCCGCGTAGCGGCGACACCCCTATCTCTCAGTGAAGTTGTCCGGTTTTCTGTTCCAGTCTATAATTGAAGTTTCCCTCAAACTCAAAGGCGATTTAGGACATGATATTAAAATGAAATATGTTCAGGAACGAAAGGACCCTGTCATTGTACTGATGTGGAGGCGCATGGCCGACGGCGACAGGAATACCAAAGAGGCGGACGTCTAACTAATATTGCGACAACCACAACAACGATGAACTAAAACTGAGACCCAAGATGCCTCATAACTAAAATCCACTTTTCAGTGATCGAAAATATGGGTCCACTTCTGATGAACTTGTTCATTTGATGGAAGCGAACATACTCGCTTCCTTTAATGTTGAAACTACTTTGATTCACGATGGCCGGTGGACTGGCCTAGTGCACCGTAGTTGAGGAGAAAAGTGAGGATGTGCTAGGGTTGAATACTTATTCGGTATTTTCGCCAACGAACGAACTCTGAACCAGTCGAATCTAAAACGGTAAGCATTCCATTCTTGCCCAAAATATTTGTTTGGATTTGGATCCATCCATCTTCCGCTCCATTTACCTTATTGTAGCTTTCTAAAATATAGCTGCGGGTTGCTTGCGCTTGAAAGTCAATCTCAACCCCATCGATTACCCAACGAATGGCTGATATATTGAAGGTTGAACTGGAATCGGAAGGGTCTGTTCCAGAAAGAAATTCTTCGAAATTGGTTTGGCCATCTCCATCTGGATCAAGCTGTGCGCTACTTTGACCGGTGCTAATTTCCCAGTCATCCGGCAATCCATCTCCATCAGCATCCATTGATGGCACGATAAAACTGTTGACGTTCACAAGATTCGCAGAGCCCAGATCAATGGGGGTATGCCCCAGCCCAAATCCAGGCTCATCCCCGAAGCTTAACCCTGGAGTTAGTTCTACCATCAAATAATAGGATCCTGATCCTAATCCGGTGAATTTATAGTCACCATTTTCTTGACTAAAAGTCGTTTGAATTGGCTGGCCAGCTGAATTCCGCAATTCGATGCTAAGTCCACTGTATCCAGATTCAGAAGCATCTGCAGTTCCGTTGTTGTTTGTGTCTTTCACGATACGTCCAAGAATTTGACGGTTTGACACATCCGAAACCCAAGCCTGACTTATCGCATGTACATTTTCGTCATTCAATTCGTCATAAGCGGTGACTGAAGCGGCACTGGCCAGCATCCCGGTTGTGAAATACTCGACATGGAAATCAAACGTTTCACCTGGGAATAGCTCAGGTTGATTTTGTGACACGCCAAGTCGCGAACTTGAGATAACAAGGTTGGTAAGGGGCGCGGTGCCTGAGTTTAAGACTGAAAAACAATAGGTTACTGGCGCGCTCGAATCGATTATGATCTGTGAGGCCCCTGAACATCCGTTCCCGCCATCATGACCAGCATAAACCGTATGTGAAAGTTTGACATCCGACCATAGGAAAGAGAGGCCTAAATCAATTACTTTTGATGAGGAATTGGTAACAAAAACTTTACCATTGAGATCCACGTCATTGTTTCTATTTAAATCAGTAAAATTGCTACGTGTGACCTGAAGTTCGACGCCTGGCACTAGGCCGGAGTAGTTAAAATCGAGGTAATACTTCCCTTCAGGAAGAGAGAACTTATATTGCCCATTGTAGGCAGTGATCTGGCTTAACACATTCGAATTCACCTCATTGAAAACCTGAACGAGAATCCCCTGAAGAGCGACTTCATTCGGGTCTCGTAAGCCATTGGAATTATAATCTAGCCACGCAGAACCAGAGATTGAATGATCGTTCTGAGAACGGACGACATTGCCAATGGCACTATCTGTGATCTCGCTTCCATCAGGTATAAGGAGGCTAACGGTATTTGTAAACTTACCATTCCCGATCGCAATAAATGGAAAGGTCCATTCGAGGGTTTCACCTGGATCCACCTGTGGAAATTCTTCGAAAAGAATGCTACCGTTTAAGGGCGATTGACCTGTCAAAGGAGGCTCTATGGCTAAGATATCCGGATCGTAGGTATAGATGAGCTGAGTTGGAATAACAGACGTATTACTTGAGTTCGAAAACGTAATCGTGATCTGTACCGTATCTCCGATTTCAATCTCTCCAAGATCGGAAGCTACATTTTCATGTTCTAAGTAAAGGTCATGAGCTGTGGCACATTGAATTTGAGCAGTAATAATCACCACTTCAGAGAAATAAGCGTTCGTGACGGTGACTTCAAATGACATAAAGCCCCCTCCCAAGAAAGGTTGGTCTCCAACCGCTGGAGATTGAGAGGCAATCCCAGCAGGATGGCTACTTGAGATATTTATTAAGTTGGGGAAGGAGGCAAGGTCAGGGATTTCAAATGAACAATCAGCTTCCTCTTGAAGAAACTCCTCGGCCGTCACGGTGAGGAAAGGTGTTGTGATGATGGATCCAGAAAGCGGAAGCGCTTTGTGCGGTGGCTGCCCCTCTTGAGAAATGAAAACCGTGTTGGTAAAGACACCTTTGGCTAGAGTTAAGCAGAGAATGGAGTAGGATTGATCTTCGGCAAGAGGTTGATCTGGATTAGGGATCAAAAGCCCTCCTATGTCCGTTAGCTGCGGTATACTGCTCAGGAATTGGAAATGATTTGTATCGTAGGCATAGGACATTATGTTGGTGACCGAACTTGATAATGGATCTAGAACACCAAGCCCTGTGGTGAACTGGACGAGTTGATTTGTAATCAGTTCGGCTTGGATTGGAGCGGAAATCACGTGAGAGAGAATGCAGCTGCCTCCATTTGGGTCACATTTAAGTGAAAACGGAATCAAGCAGGTTTGAGATTGACCACATGAATTGGTAACGGTCACGACGACATCTTGTTGTGGACTAGCAGAAGGGAATGGCGTGTTAAATGGAATGGATTGTTCCTTGATCCCCCATCCACAGATGGAGACAACTTCCAAAAATGGCGTAAGATCAGGCATGTTAAACACGCAGTTTTCATCCTGAAATACAAGAGCAGGACAGGCTACGGTGAGAGTGTTGCTTTCCTCAGAACATACCAGCATGGCATCGAAATGGCACCGAGCTTCCCCGCAAGCATCCGTAACCGTGAGTTCAATTCGGGCCAATCCGGGCCCTTGAAAATCGCTGGGCGTATTCGGCACCATTGAAATAAAATAGGGCTCGCAAAAAGACTCGACCGATATCAGGTCACTAATATTTAAAAGCGGGAACGAACAAGTTGAGTCCTGCAATACATAGGGCTCGGTTGGGCAATCGGAAATAATTGGGGCAAGGCTTTCAAAAACAACGGTCACAGTGGCTTCATCTAAAGGGTCACAAAATGAAAGGTTTGGACCAACGATGGAGCAATCCCTAAGCCCTATTACGGTATAGGTAACATCCACCGAGTTTGTGAACGGATCCCCAGCAAGCGGAGATTGAATAATCGTAAAATAGCCACATGGATCCCAAAGTTCACTTAGATCAGGAACAACCTCAAATGGGGTTGATATAATGGGTTCAGACTCAAGTTGAAGCGAAATATCTGTCACCTCTTGGGTTACAGAAAACACATTCTGACACACATCAAAAGGTGCCTCATTCGAAATCATAAAGGTAACAATCCTCTCATATTTTTGAGAACAAATCGTAGAAACGAAGGTTTCCCCTTTGTCGATGGAAAGAACCTCAAAATCAAGACACGTATTTACTACTGGCTCACTCAGATACGCTCCATTAACAACCGTGAGTTCTTCAGAGAGGAAAAGGGCCCCATCCTGGCTACAGCCATAACGAATTTCGGTTACGTTCGTTTCGACTCCACAATCGTTGATGATTGAGATTTGCCGCTCAATGACATGATAGCAGCCGCTAATATACTGATTCGTTGTCGCAAAAACGGTTGCAGGAGAACTGCATTCGGTTTTGAAGGGGCCAATCTCTGGAAATTCAGCGAGTAGAAGGGTATTTCCATAAAAGATCGGTCCGACTTGAGGGTAGGTAATCGTTTCCGAAATAAATTCAATTTCTTCAGTACAGACATCATCTCCAAATGACCAAGTGTACCTGTAACGATTCGTACAGCCGTTCGAATCGACAAGATCAGGGCCCTGTAAAATTATTTCACTCAGATTCACATTCGGTGAAACGGTTGGAGGTAGAAGAAGTTCATCAGACAGGATTTCGCAGTAAAAGGGCCCGCGCTGTTCGCAAAGAAAAATACTCGGCTCATCTGGAATATTGAAAAATTCAACGAAAATAGATTCAGAGAATGCTTCACAGTCTGTTTCGACAACATAGTTAATCGACTCACCATCCGCCCCTGAATCGGGGATGTAATTGTATTCAAATGGAATCGAGACCGACTGCAAAGGCAAGATTTCCGAAACCGTCTGGGCTTCAAGACCGATCGGAATCAAAGAAAGGCCAGACGAGGTTGTGACTGCGATATCAATTAGAGGGGTTTCTGCATTCAAATTTGAGAGTACCACCCAATTGGTGAAAACCAACAGACGGTTTTCCAGTGGCAGAACGTTCGCGTTTGTGAAGGTGATACTGAGAGAATCTGGTTCGATTAGCAAAGGAATCCCTGCTGCCTCAAGGATTTCTCCAGAGAGTGCATTGCTGAAGAATCCAGACTGAGCAAAACTGTCTCCTTCGTAACATTCTAATACGGCATCATAACGTACAGTCACACTTCCAATGAAGTTCGTAATTTCACACTGGAAATCAAGAGCAGATAATGTGCAAACTAAGCCACTGAAATCCACATTGGTTATGCCAAGCGAATTCAAGGGTTCAGGTAGATAAAGTTCTCCAGAACCGATGCTGTCTGTGGAATTCGAAAGAATCAGTTGGTAAGAAACGGTTTGGCCCTGTCCTGCATAAACGCCGCTGCCACTAGAAGACATATTCGTCGGATTCACCAGAGTATGCGTAAGCGAAAATTCAGCAACCAGTTCGTCTCCGGTATCATACCCCATGTCCAGATTCCCGTTCGTCAGTGGGCAGGGGTAAATCGCAGAAAATGTCATGACATTGTTTCCTGGAACCCCGACCTGATAAACGAAGGCTAATGTGGTACTTTCTCCTGTTGCCAACGCTGGGACGTTCGTTACAAGCGAAGAAACAGGGATTAATTGACTTAGATCGGGGAGTGTGTTTTCGACTTGAAATGAGGGAAGGTCTGCGCCTCCTGTATTTTCAATTGTGAGATAATTGGTTACGATCTGATCTGGAGCTGCTGGCCAACCAATGTCAGTATTCGAACTCCAATTATTCGAGTAGGTTAATGCAATTTTGGGTTCGTAAACCTCAACTACTTGGCTGGTGTCTGACAGTGTGATGCCATTTGAGTCTTGGATCACCACTCGATTTGACACCACGGAAAGCCCCCCACTCACACAGGCCGCAATTATATCGAATGTTAGGGTTTCGCATTCATCCAGACTCATAATCGTGCATCCCGTAATGAGACCATCTAGAATCGTACAATCAATTGTTGATGGCGACACCAAATTTGTGACGGTAAAACCAGACGGAAGAATTATATCGATCGTCCCTGTGAATGGCGTTTGGCCATCAGAACATATTTCAATATCAACCGCAGACTCGTCGCCTCCAGAGACTTCGCTTTCACCGGATGCAAACCCCACACTTGGAATATGAGTAGGAGCTAAAGTGTTCACAAAGATTTCAATTTTACCAGGTCCAGCAGTGATGAGGTCTAGGTCTCCATCGTTATCGATGTCACCGAGCTCAAGCCGAGTAATGGGGTTTCCCATCCTATGAAAGGTTCCTTGTGAACCGCTTACCACAAAACCGCCATTTACGTGGGCCGAAACGGTGTCGAGAATTCCATCATTATTGACATCTCCAAAAACAACCGGGACCGTCGTGTCTCCAACTATTGAAAGCAGGCTTGAAGTTGACGGAGGATCGTACGCCGTGATGGATGCGTTGATCCCTGAAGGAATTTGGCCGACCAATTGCGGATATCCTTCATCTAAAAGGTCGATGGCATAGAGTTCAGTAAGGTCTGATGAAATGCTTTGTGTAACGCGATTAACCGGATTGATTTTTGCGCCGTCTCCGTAGAAATATTCAACGAAACCGCCTGCGGGTATCCCACCGACCGCAATCTCATTACACTGATACGCACCCACATCAAGGATTCCATCACGGTTAAAGTCGCCTCCAACGACCTCTTTCAACCCATTTGTGCGTCCATTTACCGTGGTTACCAACGCGTATGAGGACGTCGTCGGACCTGGGATTTCGTCATTGATATAGACGTTAGGGAAATTCCCATTGCTATAGTTCGCCCCGACCAAATCGAGGTCTCCATCTGCATCGGTATCTATCAAGAGAACATCATTTTGGGTAATTTCTTGGCTTGTATAAAGAAAGTTGTTTGCATTTTGTTTTAGTCCTACCTGATCGAACATAGTTGGCCGATCTTGGAAGGTAGCATTCCCTCCACCAACTCCACCAGCTGGACCGTTGTTGTACACGTAAATTCCTCCTAAGGTAGCAATCGCGATATCAACTCTACCAAAGGAATCCATATTGAGATCCCCGGCTTCCAATCCGGTAGCTTTAAATGCGGAAATCAGGCGTTGATTAAATTCGAAAACCCCCGGTGACGTCTGAAGCCAAAGATGGACCTCGGAGGTAGGCTCACTCGTTGGAAGCCATGAGACAATATTGTACGACACGGTACTTTTCTTCGCTGCATAAATATCCAAATCCCCGTCGCCATCAAAATCACCAATCTCTAACAGATAATAATTCGTGAAGGTTGCATCAGCAACAAGGCTGCTCAAACTTGTGTCATCAACAAGGTAGGTTGTGGTGGAAAAAACATCATAATTTGCATTTGAAAAACTCAAATCTGGTGAAGCTCTAAACTGATAAGCATAAGGGTGTAACGTTTTTGTATTCACTCCAGCCGTAATATTACTTGTGAGCTGCAACGTCACCGTCTCATTCGCTCCAAACCGCGGTGTGTCTGGGGTAATGGTCACACGAGAATTCACCTGAGTTACCGTTATGTCATAATAACCAAACTGACTCCCATAGAGGAAAATATTCCCATCTAGGCTAGCAGGATCTGCGGGCTCAGTGAGATCCAAATCAATAGGCATCGGGCTGCTTGCAAAAACAGTCTCGTTGGTAATGGAATTCCCCTCTAAAAAGAATTCCGTCGATTCAGCTTTAGGAACCCACAGCAAAAACAAAACTAAGGAAGCCGCTAGAGCACCCCGAACATTTGAAAAACAACTCATTCAGTTCTTCAAGAGGAGTAGGGATAGAACTTAAAGCCCAAAGACGAGTTTCACGAGAATAATCGTCATTGACCAAGATACCCTAGTCATTTAGAATATATTTTGGAGTCGTTACAGGGGAACGTCCTGAGCTTTGACCAATCCCAGAGTTGGAAGTGGTCCCATGTTTTCGACCACTTAAAAGTGGATTTAGTTCTGGAGGCATCTTCCTGTTGCGTCAGACGTAACAGGATCCTACCATACGCTGGGTGTCACCGCGATGCGGTTCGAGGGATATACCACCAGACCACGGCCTCCTCACTTCGTTCGTCAACCATGGCTATCAATGGGTCAGCGCTACGCGCCTCTAAGGGTCTGGACTTTCACTCTTTTCAGATGCAGGTCAGCTGACTAAGTGCTATTGGAGTCTGTTACAATTTTTGTGACTGCTTCATTGTGTACGAGCGGACTCGCCCGAATTCTGCATCCTGCATCCTTGTCTCACTCTCGTCGAAGGCAACGAACGAGCCGTAGATACGATTTACGTTTTATTCTAAGATCGATGGCGGTTAATCTTACGTTATCCCGCACACTTTGGGGCGGATTTCAAATGATCGAACCCGAAAGCGAAAATGAAAAACCCGCTGGCCCCTTAACGCAGTCCCATTGGAGGCAGCTTCATCCGAAGCAAGTGGACGAGGAGCCTGGGAGCGCCGACGTCCCCGTCGGCATCCGAGGAAGTGACTTCGTGAGTAAAGGCAGTGCTCTCGCTATAAATAAATCTGACACCAATGGCACTTAGTTAAGCGGTCCAGCGTATTTTTCTGCGACATGTTACATCGTGGGAATCCGCCCCGAAGTGGGCGGGATAAAGTAGCCCGTGTGCAAGGCCGCGAAGCGGCCGCAGCGTCGAGTTACGTGCAGGCGTGAGAAGGCAACGAGGGATAAGCTCTATATTGGAAGAGAACGCGAACCGAGGCGCAGCACCGCGCCAGATGGCTAAAACCGTACAATTTTCAATTGAAAATCGTATTCTGAGCACGCATCAGTTGACCTCTGCTTTTTTGAAAGGCACCGCCCATATTGGTTTCTATTCCGACCGCGCTTCCAGCGCTTCATATTATTTCCCAATGAATTCCGGTGGTTCCCTTCGGTCACCGACCAGCTAATTGCCTTCAAGCCTCCGGCTTTCTTTTCAGGGCAGAGCGAACTCCTTTCCATACAAATCAGCTTATCTAAGTGCCATTGGAATCTGACAGGAGTCTGTCCTGAAATCGCAACCCTTGGATGTTGAGAGCAAACGGTGCGGATTTAAGACAGCTTTGGGTTTTGGTTCCCACTGAACCGTAGAGCACTGAAAGTGCGGGTTTAATTGATAATAAAGGTTGAGTCGCGCTTACAGCGCTACAATTTTTACCCACCTCAAACCCAGGGCGTTGACCCGGGCCATGTTAACTGAGCCCTTCAGGCTCGATGTGTCCTATGCAAAACATGCAAATTGGGATTTTCAGGACAGACTCTACTTAGCCGAAGGCTTGAAGCCAGCTAGGTTCATATCAACCGAAAACAGTCTTTGCCGCGCTGTGATGAAGAGGGTTTTGAAGTCGTCTCCACCAAAACAGACGTTGGCCGGATGCGCCTTCATCGCGATCACGCCGAGCTTGGTCCCGTCGCCTTTGAAGACATGCACCCCGCCCTTTGATGTGGTGTAGATGTTCCCTTTTACATCGACACACATGCCGTCACTGCGAATATCGATTTTGAAGGCTGGCTCGTCGCTCAGGCGATCGCCTAAAACATCAAACACCAAAATGATGCCGAGCGACCCGGTATCAGCGACATAGAGCCGCTTTTCGTCCGGCGAGAAAACGATGCCATTTGGCATATCAAAATGTTTGCTCACCACGGTGATGGCTTTGGTTTTAGGATCGAGGCGATAGACCCATTTGCCGTCGATCTCGGCCTTGCGCCCTTTTAGCCCGTAGGAGGGATCGGTGAACCAAAGCGAACCGTCGGATTTCACCGCGATGTCATTCGGAGAATTGAACCGCTTGCCTTCGAAGCGGTCCGCTAGCACCTTAATGCGACCATCGGCTTGGGTGCGAATCACGTTACGACCGAAATGCTGACAGGAAAGCAACCGGCCTTCGAGATCGAGCAGGTTGCCATTGGCTTGCTCGCTTTCACGGAAGACCGATAGGCCGCCTTCCTCGCTCCACTGCATGAGTTTGCTGTTAGGAATGTCGCTAAAAACGAGAATCTTTTTCGTCGGCAACCAGACAGGCCCCTCGGTAAACTTCATTCCATCCGCGAGTTGTTTGACCTCGGCGTCTGGAGCGATGAGCTCGGGAGGCAAGACCTGCGCAAAGAGAGAACCGAAAAAAAGTGGGAGGACAAGAAGGCATCTTTTCATTGCAAGATCATGAAGAGATCGAAAGTGTTTTCAATGGAAAAACGTGACTCAGCCTAGGAGCCCTTAACGCTTTTTACTTGCAATAGCGATTTGATGCCTCATGCAATCAAGTATGAATAGATTTACAAGGAAAACCAAAACAGTGAATACAGAAGCAACGCCTCTCCCCCAACCTGATCTTCTAGCTCGTATGAGTTATGCTTTTCTGGTGGTATCAGCTGTCTTGATGAGTTTACCACCGCACGCCAACGCCCAGAACATTGGTCCACTTTATCCGCATCTTCATGCGGATCTAAACCGAACGTGGACCGATGGCGCGACTCCAGGTGAACTGGCAACCGGCGAACATGATGCGATCAATGAAAATTTTCTCTTAAGCATGGATCTCGGTGTATCGCTTCGGCAATCCCTTGGGGATTGGGGACAACTCGAAGGCTTTGGCAACTGGAATTTTACGGGATACCGCGACGATGATTCTGACGTAGAGTGGCGGGATGAAAATGAAGAAGCGTTTCTAAAACTAACGCAGCTTCCAGTGGGACTTGAAGTACGGGCGGGACGCTACTTGAATCGCTTTGGAGTGGAAAACACCAGGCATTTGCATGGACGTGACTGGCTACAATCAAGCCTCGTCAATGGACGCTTTTTGAATGGAGCTAACCTCTCGACTGAAGGGGCGGAAATCACTTGGATACCTAAGACCCGAGGAGAGTTTCAGTTCGCCCTCTCGACAAGCTTTGGTCGTGTCGTTTCCCATGCACATGGTGACCACGGTGACGAAGGTCATGACGACCACGGTGACGAAGGGCATGACAATCACGGTGACGAAGGGCATGACGAAGGTCACGATGATGACGATCACCATGATGATGATCACGATGACGACCACGGTGAAGAACATGATGATCACGATGACGACCACGGTGAAGAACATGATGATCACGATGACGACCACGGTGAAGAGCATGATGACCATGATGATGACGAGCATGATGATGATCACAGTGATGAGCACGACGACGAGCATGAGTCCGCTGGAGAGATCGAAGGAGACCTGATCACCTCTCGTTTTATGGTTCGTTATGCGGCCAATGACTTTCATCAGTTCACCGCTGGTGCTTCGGTTGCACACGGTGAAACACACGATGGCGACGCGACGATCTACGGTTTAGACGCAAGTTATCTTTGGCGCGAAAATGGTTTTGAGCCAGGCGGACGTTCGGTTACGTTCCAGAATGAAATGATGTTCCGGGAGCTGGACTTCGATGAAGGAAGCCGTTCGGACAGCGAATTTGGCGGCTATTCTCAAGTCCTTTTGGGCATGAATGATTATGTGCAAACCGGTCTTCGCCTTGGCTATGTCGATGGCATTGGGGAAGAGGAAGCGCGTACGCGTATTTCCCCGATGATGGTTCTTATACCCTACGCGGAAGATCGGAATGATCGCCTACGTTTAACCGCGCAGCTCAGCTTTGATGACCGCGAAAAATCCGGCTCAGCACAGTCCGTAGCCATAGGGGTTCGGTATGAATGGGGAGGAGCTGAAGTACGATGAAAGAACCAACGCGCGATCCCTTCCCCATCGCCGAATCCCCTCCACACGTTCAGTCGCGTCGAGGCTTGCTGGCTTGCCTTTCCCTGTTCACGGCTGCGCTTGTCTCCTATGGACCGGTTGACTTGATGGCCCAGGTCCCGGAATCAGGTGAAGACAATCGAATTCAGGTGGCCTCTTTGCATCCGATCATTGGCGATTTAGCTCGCTCCATTGGCAAAGACGCGGTGGTTGTGACGGAGCTGCTCCCGACGGGCGGAAACCCTCATCGTTTTGAACCGACGGCAAGTGATCTTCGGAAGCTAAGCATAGTGGATTTGGTCCTCGCCTCGGGAAAGCGTATGGAAAGTTATTTGCCGAAAGTCGCAGCTGTCCTGACCAAGAAGCAGCCCCTGATCGAAGTTGGAAAACGGATTCCCTCCCTTCGAGTGGATACCTCGAATCCGATGTTCATCTGCTGCCCCTCGCATGCGCAGGGTGGCTTGGATCCGCATTGGTGGCATAGCCCGCGTCACATGGGCCGTGCGGCCCGCTATGTGGCGGAGGCCTTGACCGACGTTGCGCCGGATAAGAAGGCGATGTTTGAAGCGAATGCAAAAGCCTATGCGAAAGAGATGGACGAGCTCTCGCGCTGGATTAAAAAGGAAGTAGGTCGTATTCCACGTGGCGACCGAAAGCTGGCTACCGCGCACTTGGCCTACAATTACTTTTGTCATGAGTTCGGCTTCCGGTACTTAGGAATTCAGGGGCTTTCCCAGAGCCAAAACCCAACCCCAAGTGATCTTGCTGCCGCGGTACAGTCGATCAAAAAGCAGAAGGTCGTCGCGATTTTCCCTGAGTTTTTAGCCAATGATAAATTGATCCAGATGATTCATCGTGAAACCGGGGTTACGGTTGGCGACACGCTGATCGCTGACACCTTAACCGCCACCTCGACAACCTACGAGGACATGATGCGCCACAACGTCAACGCCATCGTGCGTGGTTTGACCCAAAAGTCCTCGACCCAAAAGCCCTCAGAGTAACATGCGTGCCTGGCCCTTATTCGAATGCTTTATCGTCATCCTTTTGGGCACCGCGGTTCTCTTCCCCTTGGTGAGGTTGACCGGGGCGGATGCGACTGTGGCAGAAGGAATGACGGAGGATCATCATGCAGAGGAACTCGTTTCCGAAACCTGTTGGATTACGATTCGCTCACCGAATAAGATACAGACACTTCGTGTATCGCATGAAGGGAAGACGCTTTACGATGCGACCCCGGAGGCCCGCCAATTGGAACTGGAGGCCGAGCTTTCCATCGCGACCTTGGGCCTGGAACTTACGATCGAAGTCGAGTGGACGAGCGACGTGGAAAGCATGGTGGAAGTTCGGGTTGAGCCAGATGGGCAGGCTTCCCGAGTAGCAACGATCTGGGGCGAACATTCCCTTGACGATGTGGTGGAATTTCGATGGTAGACTCGTCATCGCAACCCATGGACCAGGAAATCGATCTGAATACTCAAGCCAGCAACCCTACCGACCAACACGTGGACAGGACATGGGATGGAAGTTGCCATGATCCGGTGCATCACCACCTCCAGGTGCGCGACCTGCACGTACATTACGGAAAGATTTGCGCCCTGCACGGTGTCAACCTCGACATCCATTGCGGTCAACGCGTTGGTATTTTCGGCCCCAACGGCGCGGGCAAAAGCACTCTACTCAAGTCCTTAGCTGGGCTGTTGCCAACGAGTCAGGGTGAGCGGCTCTGGAATGGCCAACCGGTGCAGCGCTCGTCGCATGAAATTGCCTATTTACCGCAGCGTGACGAAGTGGACTGGAACTTTCCGATTACGGTTCGTGGGGTAATCGAAATGGGACGCTACCCGCAACTAGGGTGGTTTAAACGTTTTTCTGCGCGGGACCGTGAAGCGGTGGACCAAGCCGTTGAAACCATGCGGCTCGAAGACCTTCAACGCCGACAAATCCGTGAGCTTTCTGGCGGGCAACAGCAGCGGGTATTTCTCGCTCGGGCCATCGCGCAAAAAGCGCACGTCCTATTGCTAGATGAACCCTTTACCGGCCTCGATGCGCCGTCGCATGAACTTTTGGCCCAGCTGATTGCAGAGCTCGCCAGTGAAGGCCGACTTGTGATTGCCACCCACCATGGTTTACAAGAAGCCGAAACGCTGTTTGACATCATTCTGCTCCTCAATCGCCACGTGGTGGGTATCGGACCTGCACAGGAGATTTTGAGTTCGGCAGAGCTCCGGAAAAAAGCTAGGCTCACCTAATGTGGGAAAGCATCGAAGCGGCCTTCGGCTACGAATTTAATCAACGCGCACTCTTGGCAGCTCTGATGATCGGCTTCATCAACGGTTGCTTCAGTGGCTTTGTGATTCTACGACGTTCAGCTCTATTTGCCGGAACCCTTTGTCACGTCTTATTCCCTGGGGTGGTAGCGGGTGCCCTGCTCTTCGGCTTGGGAGCGGCTAGCGCCTTTGCTGGATCGGTAACCGTGTGTTTAATCGTCAGCTTGGGCACCGTGATCATTGCGCGAACCACGCGGCTGGATCGAGGTACCGCACTCGGAGTCCTTTACCCTGCCAGCTTTGCGGCTGCGGTTATTGCGCTGCAGAAAAGTGGCGAATCCATGGATCTTGAACATTACTTGCTCGGCTACATCTTGACCTTAGCCGACTACGACCTCTGGTTTATTTTTGGCATTGGCATCACAGTGCTTCTCACTCTTGTGATGCTGCAACGCCCGTTACTGCTTTACCTCTTCGACACGAACGTAGCACAGAGTTTAGGCGTTCCGGTGCAAGGTCTGAACATCTTGCTCATGGTGCTTTTGGTGTTGATGACGATTACGAGTTTCCAGGCGGTCGGAACTATTTTGGCCCTCGGATTAATGGTTACGCCGGGGGCGATCCTCCTGCTTTATGTCGAATCCCCTCGCCTGCTTTTTTGGGGCGGCGGGATCCTTGGCGCAAGTTTGGCGGTGACCGGCTTGCTTATTGCGATCGTCACGGATCTGCACGCAGGTGCGACTATGGTACTACTCTTTGGGATCGCGTTTTTGATTGGCTTCGTGTTAAGCCCAAAATACGGTTTGCTTCGCATTTTGCTAGATCGTAGACGAAGCTCTCATTGAGCACCAGTTACGATCCCTGAAGCAGCTTCCGACTGAGGTTTATCATGAACGAAGAACAAAACATTCTAGAGCATCTATTGCAGCAAGTCTCCGAAGCAGGCATGCGGAAAACCCGTGCCACGATCGAAGTCCTGAAAGCGCTGGTCGACGCGAAGGGTCCGGTGAGCCTCAACGAACTTTGTGCCGAGAATGGCCCGCTAAAAGCAGAGTACGAAATGCCGACGATCTTTCGCCTCATGACCCGGCTTGAGCAGCAAGGATTGGTTCAGAAACTTGGTTTTCGAGATCGCGCCGCTTACTATACCTTGCGCCTAAAAAATCGGCATCACGATTATTTGATTTGCACCGACTGTGGAAACATCGAGGCGCTCGAGATTGCCTGCCCTGTGCACGAGCTCGAAATCGATATCGCAAAGAAGCACGGCTTCAGCGAGATCTACCACGAGCTCGAATTTTATGGGAAATGCCCGAGCTGCGCTTAAGCGAGCAATAGCTAGGCCGGAGATTTTGCCCCGCACGATCATCATGACCACCACGACCGCTACCACCACCACGACCGCCGCCGCCAGAAGCTTGGATTTTTACCAGATAGCACCCGCTTTTCGTGACGAATAACTCCGAAGGAGCGGCGGCACTTAGCCCCGAGGCTCGCCTCGGGGTTGCGAATCGGCCAACCCATCAAGCTCCGAAGGTGCGCAGGCACCCTAGCCCCGTGGCTTGCCTCGGGGGATACGTATCGTTAAATCACGCAGGCTCCGAAGGTGCGTAGGCACCCTAGCCCCGTGGCTTGCCTCGGGGGATACGTGTCGTTAAATCACACAAGCTCCGAAGGTGCGTAGGCACCCTAGCCCCGTGGCTTGCCTCGGGGATACGTGACGGTAAATCACGCAAGCTCCGAAGGTGCGCAGGCACCCTAGCCCCGTGGCTTGCCTCGGGGATACGTATCGTTAAATCACACAAGCTCCGAAGAAGCGCAGGCACCCTAGCCCCGTGGCTTGCCTCGGGG
>ENA-ORXR01002345-ORXR01002345.1-marine-metagenome-genome-assembly--contig:-NODE-2345-length-18230-cov-13.937586_pt1 | contig 18230 bp, 22 predicted proteins | sample MGYA00237866_ERZ511479 | MGnify/ENA metagenome assembly ERZ511479 | reverse complement strand
TGTAGCCTGCTTCAGAGGTGGGCTACAAGACGCGGAATCCGGTCGCCGTCTCGAGCCGTCTCGAGCCGTCTCGAGTACGTGACATGCAGACTTGTAGCCCACGTTTCGGCCGCCCTGGCACAGGCCGGGCTGCGGCCGGGCTCCATTTTGGGCTCCGGGCCTCCGTTTCGGGCCCACAGTACGGAAATCGGGCCCCAGTACGCCCCAGTACCCCCCAAGTAGGGTGGTACACATTCCCGACGATGCACCGCGAGACTATCAGGTGCACCACTGCTTTTTGTGCATGGTACCCCGTTAAGTACTGTGAAACGTGGCATATTGAGTACCACGTGTACCAAGTACGCTCTTTTCATTGTTAGATTCAACCTGAACGCTCCACTGTTCAAGTGAATCAGGTTGAGATCCGTTCATGTTTTGTAGATCAAACCAAACGCTGACAACTGCGCTCAACGCAGCAGCGTTGGCATTCTTCTATAGAATTGGTTGCGCATTGACAATGCGAACTGTCTCACTTGAATGCGAACAAAGGTGCAGGTGGCCCCGTATCGTGTGCAGTATCCATGCTCAGCTGCGCATTTTGGCGAAAAAAGTGGGCTGCACGTACGGAGCACAATTGTTCGTCTTCCGTAGACTCTACGTCTGGAGTGCCGATACCTTGTTCTTGGTTGTTTTGTTTAGGAGGCCTTCAGGAACTGTGGTGATGCCGCCTCAGCACAAGAGCACCTACCACGGTGGCAGGGCGCGAGATTGGTGAAGAAGCATGAGGTAGGCAGCACGATGGCGCTTTGGCCACAGAAAACAAACACAGTCACGGTCCTGGGCGGGAACGACGCACAGATACATGCAGGCAGACGCCGAAGACTAGAATATCAACACGCTGCGGAACAAGGCACCCGCGCGTGGCCGGGTAGAGGCACACGATGGCGGTGGAGCTGCTGCCCGAGGTGCCGAGAAGGGGGGCAGCGACAGGCTTCGAGCTATTGATCGGGCCACAGAGGCGTTTTTGTACGCTTCAACTGCAACCTTGTGACGCACCACTGAAGACTCACACACGGACACAAGTGTAACAACGGCACCCGCCGCATGAACGCCCAAGTGAGTCTACTCCACATCCAATAAACGTTGCAGGCGACGGGTAATGCGGTCGGTGGCTTCCCGTACATCTTCAGCATCCGTCTTGGACTTGACCATCCATTGAGCAAACGGCTCCGTGCACTGTCGCAGCCTGAACAACCGCAGCATCGAAAGGTGGCCACGGACGAGCACCTGCATTTCCTCCGGAATGGTGGAGCCGCTACGCGCGGCAGGTGCAGTGTCACTGTCTTCGTCGGCGTCAGAAAGGGCAGTCAGGGTGGCAGGTGGCATGTAGCTGTCCAGCTTTGACAGCCACAGCGCATGCAAGTTCTGGCGCGTCGCCTCCGTCGAGTCGTCCTCACGGACGCTGCAACCGCCATCGCCGTCGTCGTCGTCCCCGTAGCCGTCATCGACATCAACCGTGGCGCCCCGTTAAATCTCCGAATCGACGTCCGTGTCCATCATGTCCGCTCCACGAGCAGCAGCCAAGCTCGCCGTCGCACCAAGTCCCGACAAGGCAGCCACAATACCAACAGGATCCGGCGCGGACACGGATCCGTTTTTGGATGCAGCCGTGCCCCGCGCCGCGCGCATGGGTGTTACCGCACGCGCTGTCTGTCCGGCACCTGCCGCCCTGGACGCAGCGCTCAAATCTTGCTGCGTATGGTGCACCTCGGCCCGAAAGATGGACGTGACGTTCTTGGCCTCGTTTATTGCGGCCGACTCCTTGCGCTTGTGGAAGGCGTTCGTAGCCTCCTGTGCGACCCCGTTAGGGAGCTCGCCCGTCATCTCGCCGCAAACGCACATGATGATGGTGTCTTGCTCCTTCTTGAGCGCCCGCCGCAGCACCTCCTTTGTGCTACTTGGGCTCGCTTGCTTGGCGACGTTCCTAGACTTTGTCCTGGCGAGGCGTCCGTTCTTGTGCACCAATGTGGGCAGCGGAATATTTACGGTGCAGCGCCCTCTCTCGTCCTCGACCACGCGAAAGAGGGGAACGTTGAGAGCAATTCCGAGCGCTGCTTTGTACTCGACGTCACAGTTATCCGCAATATCGGCCATGCACGGGCAATAGATGATCTCCGCCTTACACAAGAGACCCGACGGGTGGCTGCGGCCCCTACCGCCACATTTCAAAATCACGAAGCACAAGGCTGCCATGTCAGTAAAGAGCTGCACGCTGGAAGCATTGTTGGCCCGCGCGTGGGGATAGCGAGACGAAGCCCGTAGGTGCGCCTCAACGTTTTCGTCTGGCAGATGCGCGACCGCTGTCCTGTTACGTCCAAGGTGGCCGCGCAATTGCGCAACAGCAACATTCAGGTAAGCGGTGTGGACGCCAACGTCGGCCGTTCTCACGTCCAGGGGCTTGCATACCTCGTACAACGGCGCCATAAGGTTAGCCCTGAGCTCCAAAATGGCAGCGGCGCCCTCCCGGACATCCCCGTCCTTGTCCGTCTCCGCCGTGTGCCATGCGGCGTTCAGAAGCTGCGTCAGCTACAGAAGCAGTCGTCAGCACTTGTGTACCGGCCCGCCGACCACGTCATCGCAGACGATTGAGGCAGGCACGAGCTCTCGCCAGTGACGAAAGTACAGATCCGCCGTCGTGTTCCGCAGAGTGAGCGCGTACACATCGTTGCGGCCGATGACGTTTCTCTTGGTGCTAATGCCGTCGAGGAGGAGGCTCCAGACCTTCTTGGCAATGCTGCCAATGCAGTACATTACAGGGACTTGCATTTCGACCTTAAAGCTGCGGAGGAAGGGGTAGCCACGAATACCGCCCGAAAGGCGACGCGAGACGGAGAAGGCGTCCTTTAGCTTGGAAAAGGAGAACGGAGGCGCCGCACTGACATGTCCCTCGGAGGAAGCTCAAGCTTGAGAAGAGCACCTCACACGCAGCAGCATGTCCACGTTGTCGGGAAAGATAACCACGGTACGATGTTAATGCTGGCAGACCGCACGTACCGTCGCATCTACCAAGCTGTAGCCATCCGCGTCCAGGATGCAGGATGTTGCGAGAGTCCACACAGAGGTCTCCCACTGTCGACTCATGACGACATTGGTGCGGTCATCGACCATGCCGCGGTGACAGGAGGGTGACATGTACCTCTTTGGAAAGCTCTCCCGTCGCCAAAGACATCGCGTGATCTCACTGTTTCCGACGCAGCGAGTCAGGACTTGCGACATGGACAAGTATCGTGGGATGATAAAAGAGGGGTAACAACGCGAACAAGTAGACAGCGGGAGTGTCTGAGTCGGGGACATGCGGCAGAGGGGGTATAAGTGGCACATCAGAATGGAATCCCATGCAGCACACATGGTCAAAAAGTGCAGCAGCGTTCCAACGCTAGGTCATCAACACCAAAAAACTTCGGTAGTCCGTCTAGCACACCAAGAAGACTAAGAGAACGTACAGAAAACTTGGAGCACCTCGTGGATGGGAAGGGCATCCTTGACTATTTTGGATGACGTCCCGTCGTTGGACCCGGCTTCCGTCAAAGGCCGTGCCTCCACATTCAGGGACGCGTTCATGACTTGACGAAAAAACTCAGCAATATGGAGATACACGGCAGCTGACACGGAGTTCTCCGATCCGAACACGTAAGCGAGCCCAACAAGGTTGGTCCTTTCGGCACGAAACACGGACGACGACAGCGCCACCGTGACCGCCAATACCGACCGGCCACGCATTGGCCCGCAGTCTGCACCGAGGGTGAGCTTGGAATCAGGCGCTGAGAGCACGTCATGCGTAGTCAGGTCCTTCTTGCGCCCTCGCTCCAAAGAAAGTTGCGGGGAGTAGGCCGCGTCCAGCAGCAGCGCGGCTACCTCAACGGGATCACCCCCTTCGAGAGTCTTCAACATGGAGATGCTGTGCGCCTGCAGGGAAGAGAGGTGCACGGAGTCCGACGAGGGACCACCGGACGTAGAACCTGCCGACCGTCCCGCATCAGCTGCACTCGGAGCAACGTCGTCCATAAATTGGTCCAGGGATAAATCGGGGATATCCGACGGCGCTTCGTGCCCACCGGGGTCACGTACCAACGTGCTACTCCACGGCGTCCGCAGCCGCCTCACAGAGCTCGAAACGTCCTGGTACTGCCTGGCACCAACTACGGCCGACCCCGACACGTGCTTCTAAACGTTGATTTTGCCGGCAAACTCGGTCAGAAGAGAGTGCGGAGCGTGCTCAGGGTCGTCCAGCAACGCCTTGCGCGCGGCCGACACCTCGTGCTTTTTCGGCCAGGCCCGCGAGGCACCGACGCCGTATCCGATGCGCGTCCATGTTGCGCGACGTCCGTCTACCCCCGGAGTGAGCTCTGCCAAGCGGCGCGCTGTAGCAACTTGACTCATGGCTATACTGAGCAGGACGTCGTGGAGCTTGAGAGCTGCCTGCTTGTTCGTTGTGCGCGCGACGCTGCGGGCTGCGCCTCGGCTGTGGTGTCGGACGGCCGCCCGCCGCATTCTCTGGTGCCATGGATCAGCGGACAGTGGTACCTTTGACAAAAAGGATACGCGTCCATCTTCATCCCTGCTTGAGGCCTTGACAGCCACACCGGCTTTGTGGAGCATCGACGCCAAAAAGATGTCAGAAACACGGCTGCATCTGGCAGGCCCACTCCAAGACGACCATGGAGCCGAGGCGTCAAAAGGCTCCCCTTCACCAGCACATGTGGCCTTGTAAACGACCTTGATTGAGTTTTAGGCGTCCTTACGCGTCGGGTAAAGGAGCTTTACATGCCACCGTGCCACGATGCCCTCCCAGCGGGGAAGATGGTGCGCGGCCCGGAAGACGAGGGACTGAGAGAAGGTAGGCTCATTGGGCTCCCCGCACCCCAAGGGAGTGCGCACTAGCCAACAACGCCCGACTCCAGTGGCCTTAACATCCGGCCACTCCTGAAAGATGGGGAACGGGGCTCTCCGCGGTGCACCAGAGCGGTGGTAGCTGCGAAAAAAACGGCCGTCGGCATCCCGCTTCAGCCCCGCAGCGCGTAGACTCGCAGCGATGGCAGTCGGTGTTACCGCTGCAGCATCAGGTCCACGGCCGGTCGACACGGGCCCATCCTCGTCGTTCTCGTCATCAATGACAATGTCGCTGCCGTCGTCGCTTCTGTAGTCGCTACTTGCGTCACTCCCGCTGCTGTCGCTGTAACCGCTGTGGCTGCTGTCTTCAGAGCTCATCTTCTTTGGCCTAGCTAGAGAGAACACAGGCAGGCAGACGAAACCCCCGAAAGAGCGCAGAAAACACCATAGCGTTAGAAGATATGCATGTGAATGTGGACAGCACGCGAGTTTTATTCTCGGTTTCATCGTCGTCATGTCCGGCCAGTGTCCCTCTTTTTCACCACCCAAACGGTATCACAGACGAAAGAAAGACTACAGCGACATCACATGCCGTTATCGACGCGGTAGGACAAGGAACTAGGGGCGAGATGTACAAAAACAGCAGAATTTTGCGCTCAGCGTTGGGCGCGACCTGCTAAGAGCGTGGCCGTAGTTTTCAGCAGTCCTGCAGAGGGAGATAGCTTCGTCAGAGGCGCCGTCCGCGAACAAGAAAGTGACAGAGGCGGAAGGCAATTGGTAATCTTGCTTGACACGCGCCGTGGCGCGGCCGTGGAGAGGGCTACAGCGCTGCAGCGGTTGCAGCGGCTGCGACACATCAGTAGCCATGATGCGACTCAGCCGGAGCTCTGCGGCTGAGCGTCCGTCCTTTACTATCAGCTGGTGCAGCTGCGGTTCGAGGGCGACATTCATAGACATGGTGGAGGTGTGGGCAGCCGCTGATGACGAGGCAGCCTCCATCGAAACGCTCGTGTCCTGCAGCTGCTCCGACGCGACCGACTGCGCAATAGGACAGATGACCGATGGTACGGCCAAGTGGCAGGCACAGCAGGCGCCTGAAGCTCTCGTGCGTTCACACGTCCGCGCGGGGGCCCGCCACATTGCAAGCTGCTGAAATTTCCAAGTGGTGTGGACACCGGCTGGAGCTCCTGAGGCTGCCGCTGGACTTGTGACGCGCGACCTGTGCATCGCTGTATTGCAGCACCTGTAATGTAGATGCCGCAGCTGCAGCTGGCTGCGCACCACGCTGAAGCCTGAGTCCGGCCTACTTCCACGGACGCGCCACTACTCGGCCGCAACAGACTCGATAGCGCATCCCAGAAGAAAAATCGGACCCAAAAAGCTTCGCAGCATGTCATAATGTGCTGTGACTGTGCTGTGACCATGATTCAATGTACGTTTCATTCTCTGGGCTTCTGGATGGTTCTGTGGGAGACAAGGGCGGTCACGTATAATATAAATCGATGTTGTGAGCTGCTGTGAACTGCTGTGATTTGCTGCGAGGTTTCCTCGCACCCTATCAATCTTCTGGGACGCGCTCTAACAAGCGTTTGCACACAGGCGACAGCAGTTCTGTGAACAACTGGCTGAGCTGGGTGTGTTAGAAGCAAATGTAAAAGAATATCTAGAAACTCCCGCGGCAGGGATGGTGCATGTGGGAGGTTGTGGGGGGATACGTGCCTTATTCAGGAAATAGACGGCATTGTATCGGGATGGGTTTCTGACCCTCTACTGTTGACGGCAAAAAGGGTAGTGGGTCGCTCTAAAGCTGTTTGCTGCCCCTCGAGACTCTTTGTAACCTATCCACAAGAGACGTACGGTTTTTTGATCGCGCCCGCTGCGGGTGCCGTTCGCAGTTCTGCCGCTCACTCACAAGTTGGCGAAGCACTTGAACGTCAACCGGCTCCCTCAGCTCAAGTCTGTTTCACTCTATTAGTCCTCTGAGAACCGCACTTTTTTTGGAGAGACCAGAACTCCGCCGCTACGACCGCAAAGGGCAAGCAGTTTTCACACGAAGGATAGAGACCCCCCAAAACTTTTTGCTGCAAGAAGTGGTACGCATTCTTCAGTCGGAAGCCCTTCATTGGCACACCGATATCGAAAAGATACGGCGCAGAGCTTCGTTTTGATGCCTTCCGGCACACTGGGCGAGCCGCACGAGGTCACGCCACCGTTTCTGGCATTTGTCTCATGTTCCCATACTTCGCGCACTCGATTGCACTTTCTGCACAGCGCTCCAATGTCACTGGCCGAAGGTCGACTACCGTAAAGAGATTGTCGAGAAGAAGCGTAACAGTTCCTTCCCAATCGGTTTTTGGAAGATGAAACGGCCGCGCCTGCCGAGGATCACACGCTGCCTCTCTGTGGGGGAAACCCCCTGTCAGGGGTGACGCGGCCCCGGCATGATCCGGGGACGGGTCGTGACCACTCACGTAACACCCCCCTAGGGGGGTAGCGTGGGACATCCCGCTTGGGCGGGTGTCCAGGGAGCCCGAGGGTCACACACGAAACGACCCCTCTAGAGGGGCGCGAAGTGATGAGCACCCGATCTGGAGGGGTCTGACACAGCCGAGGGAGAAACGTGTCTTCCCGAATCCGGGCCCTTTGGAGGTACCGGGAAGCTTGCGGAAGGTTCCGCTATCCGAGCGTATGCCAGACCGAGATCTGATCTCGACCAGGGATAAAATCTCACCAGAATTCTATCCGGGAAAATTGAAAAATCTTGGGATAAGTCCCGAGGTACTGATTTTGGGTAAACCCTGAGATCTAGGAAGTCTTGGTGACTTTCCTGCTTCCACCCGAGACGGGCGGGGGTCCTCTTCCAGTCGAAGGGTCATCGAGGATGCTGGGCAGGGGCCATTAGAGGCCCGGGCCTGAGACCGTGGCCCGTTGGGCACCGGTCCGCCCGAGGTGACGCCCGGGGTTCGGGATTGTGCATGTCCTGCGTCTTGTTTCTGAGGGGATATGAGTGTATGCTTTGGGGTCATCGTGCGTATTCGAATAAATCAGCGTTGCGTTTGCATTACTGCCGTCGTTCTGGTGCGCTTCGCGCCCCGTGATCCCGGCGTTGGTGATGTTTCGCCTGTGTTTCGCTGCGCATCCTGTGCTGGGCTTTTCGACGTGGCTATACCCCGTCGGCTTTGAGAGAAGGATCCACTACACTCTCCAGCGGGACCAGAACTGGTGGCCAATCATATAGCGGCTCAGTTTCAAAACTGCTAGGCGGCGAGAAGATTGACCGGCAGTCAACATAGTTCACGGGGAGAGCAAATGTTTTCCCGTAGGGCAGCAGGTGCAGAAAGATGAAGCCGCAGCTGCATCAAACGTTCTAGAGGCCAGGATCGCCGCGCCGATGGAGGGCACAATGGCACTACTGGGGGCCAGCCGTAGCCGAAGCTGCAGCTACTGTGCCACTCTTAGAGAAGCGTCACACAGGTGTCGATGAGCGAGTATCGTACGCGTCAGTGCCCAAAGTAATGCTCTGGTCAAGATGACGGTCGAATGACAGCTGTCATCACGGATTAATCTTCTTTGTCGGAGACTCAGTGGACGTGAGTGGAATGAAAACCGAAGAGCGGACTGTTTTTCTCTCCATGAAAGCAGTTGGGGTGTGTCCTTTGTCGAGGCCGTGTGGTCGATACTCTTTAAGTGGGCTGCAGTGCTGCGCTCTTTGATGCTTGATGTCTTTTCATGGAGGCTTGCGTGAACGAGTCTAGGGCTGCCAGTAGCACCGCAGGAAACAGAGGGTTCGCCCTACGTGGCTGCATTCTCTGAAAGAACTTATCCAGAAGCCTCTGCTGCGAGCACTACGGATCCCATGCCGTCGGCAGGGGGGGGGACGCGGCCGTCCCCGCGGCGCGTGACGGCGCGCCACGTCGAAGAGAATTCAGATGGAAGAGAAGTGCAAGTCTTTGCGCGGCGAAACAGGTCGCACGGGCTGCTGTGAAGCAGAATATGACCCCCGTCTGGTGACCAGCGGCCCCATCCGGCACGGCCTCTGACTTGGACACAGCCAGTTACCCACAATATATTCCGAGCACGCGCCCGCTTCCCCTCGCGAGCGAAAACCCTCCAGCCCTGAGGCGTTCTTTCGTGAGTTGCTCCTGCTGCAGCTGCCATCAACCCGTTCCCATCGTCCACAGGGCCAGCTGGCAGAGAGTTTCAAGACCACAAGGACGAAGGAGAATTTCCCGTGTCAATGACAACGCGCGCTCTATCCCGATGGGGGACCTTGTCGAGATGGGGCGTGAGGGCGTCGCGAACGCCCCGCCGGCAGGCACTGTCGGTGTAGATGTTCATCAGCTGTGGGCACACAGGGACGCTGACCATGCCATTACATGGTCAAAGGTTGTCAAGATGAAGAACTGACAACTATGTGACGGCGTGTTTTTGGCTGTCGAGACGATCGGCACCCCGTTTGTCTTCATTATGCCGGAGCTTCGCATTGATTTTGTGCTGCAGGACGAAAAGACAATATACTCATCCCATTTTAGGACCATGCAGGTCTGGAAAGCCACCTCGTGCAGTGCAGAAGCGGCGCCGTCGTACGTGAAAACAGCGACGGGGAATGCGACATCACTCCCTTATCTTTCTCAGAAACAGTGTCCTCCTCGTAGTTGCAAAAGTGCCGTCGTCTTGCGCCACTGTCGCCTCTGGCGCACTCTCTTCGTGCACGAGCACAGGAAACTAACTCTTGTCTCACCAGTGTGATGTCTGCCTAGTACCTCGCTTATAGCCTCTGTTGAAGTCTCTCTATGAGCGATCTCGGATACCCTACCGACATCACCAGCTCGCTGTACATCTCGGTGCATCGCTTGTCACTCCAGTTTTACTCTCCATGCACAATCAGAGACAGACACGGATATCACTATGTTACTGGCCAGTACGTCGTCCGTGTTGTTGCAGTGCTTGTCAGGGATAAAACCGAAGCTACCAATGTTGACAATGCCAGAGCGCACTGAGAAAAGCACCTCAAGAGGGAAGAGAAGGAGAATCTTGAGTTGAAAGGTCTGCAAACAATCTTCGGCAAGTAGGGCTATGTTATAAAAGTATTGCTGCAGGACAGCAGCATTTTTATATCATTCAAAACAGATTGAGCCTGTCAAGCTATTTCACGGCTCGTTTGGGTGGCCAACAAGAGTTAGAGCATGCGGTCGCTCCAGCCTTCAACAGTTTCAGTCCTGTGAGTAACTTTCTAGAAAGTATGACCGACTTCTCATATTGATGAGCCGTGCTCGTCGTGGCACTCATTGAAGAGCAAACTACTGCACTGACAGCACTGAAGGCCTATTGTGAAGAGGCTCGACTGATGTTTGACGCCAGAATCAGATACCAGCGGGTGTCGCCACTAGATGCAGGTGACAGGCAGCAGTGGAGAGCGGGCGGCCGTCGTCGTCACCGCTGTCGGCGTCGCCACTTCTTGCTCCCTGTCCTCAACCGGCCCGCCCCCGGCCCACCCTGTAGTAGCCGACGCCGCTCGCAGGGAGAACAAGTCGAGTTCAACCATGGCCTACATGTTTCTCCCGAGCGACACTGATTAGGACATGGCATACGACACGGCAGCACGTTATCGGACACGCGGGGCCCGGCGCGATTGTCGGTCGTGTGGCCGCCACGGCGGCAGGGGCCGGGGAATCATCGGTCGATTTCCGACAACGCGGCTCAGGCTGAGCTCCATGGGATGCTCCGTCGATTGTCCTCACTGCAGGCGCGGCCCCCAACGATGGAAGTATTCTATTTGCATAATTGTGGCGGCGCAAGTGGTAGACACTGCTCTTGCAGGGGCCGAGTGCAGCCGTGGTGGAGGTGTTGCATGGGTATTGGTAGTGCCCTGCGTTCTCTACCCCTCCTCCTTATTGTCTTAGGGTTTCGTACTCGCGTGATGGGCAACCGATCGTTCTTGCCACCGTGGTGCTGTCGCTGAGGGACATAGATATTGTCCGTCAACCGGCATGGCGGGTAATGCATTTTGGGGCTGACGATACGCTCGTCAAGCCGATAGATACAGCTTCGATGCCTCTGCGCACCCCACCGCCACTCTAAGCCTGTTCTTCTCGCGTTTGCCTCCATGTATAAAATGGGCTGGTGCCTCGTGAAAAAGTGCCCGTGCGCGCATGCATCAGGCGATGGGAGCATGCTTCCTGCAGGAAACAGCGTCAGCGTCTTGCGTCGCGACCTTCAGTGTCTATTTCGCTTGTTTCAGTATGCAGTGGATGCTCTTTCTGCCCTGCCCCCGCAGCCTGACATGTGGACATCTGAATAATGCGCTGCGAGTGTACGCATTGTGGCAGGCGGAGAGGGCCTGCTCAGCAGTGGGTTGAAGGAGGAACCACGACCAAAAGAGTCGTACAACTGAGAATAGTTGGAAACATGAGCAGCGTGAGGGCATTTCGGAGCAATTCAGTTGACTGTGGAAACAACATGGGTAACAGACAGGCTCTATACAAGGACATGTATTGCTGATGCCCCAATTTTGTCCTCATCGGCCAAGACTGGGACTGCTTTGTAAAACAGGCCAACCATTGGTCTAATACAGCTGCAAACAGCTGCTGAGTGCGAATCTACGACGCGCCATTGGCTCTCCAACGGACAGGTCCGCGAAGAATCGAGATTGTCCGTTTCCTTGAGATATTCTTCCTTTCTCGGTCGTCTCATGAGGTAAAGTAGCCCAGAGCAGTTTGTTATCGAGATTTTCTACGAGATTCTCAGATAATCTCAGAAAATCGAGTGCGCCGATTGTGCGTTTGCGGGCCGTACGGGCACATTCTGTAAAGATGGGACCCGACATGCACTGCTGTCGTCCCTTTTGGCCAATCAGAAACGTCCCTGCATCGCTGTTACACTCCCGTTCTCTGCCGATGAGGACAAAATTGGGGGATCAGCAATACCCTGCCAGGGTATGCACGTACTACTAGAAATGTACTTCCGGCACTGCGCGCTGAGGGCCTTTGTGTCGGCAGAGGGCGGCAGTGCCGACGGAGGGCGGCCGTGCCGGCAGAGGGCGGCAGTGCCGGCAAAGGGCGGCGGCACCCGCGGACGACCATGGTGCCAACGGAAAACGGTGAGGCCAACGGAGGACGGTGGAACCAACGGAGGGGGGTGGTGCCAGCGGAGGACCGTGGCGCCGGCAGATAGCAGTGGTGCCGATGGAGCGGGGTCGTGCCGGCGGAAGGGGATGGTACCGAAGGAGAGAGATGGTCCTAACCGACGAACGTCGCGTCGGCAGAGAGGGATGCTGGTGCGGTAGAGGGGGGCGGCCGTTCGGTGGTGACCACGAAAGCAGCTGGCGGAGAGCTACCAGTCTCGCGAGTCGGGGGGTACGCGATAATTCCAGCTTTCCAGCAGCGCTGTCACGTGTCGCCTCAGAACGAGCAAGTGCCGAGGGCCGACACTTCCCAGGTTTGAAAAAGGGTCATTAATAATCAACACCGAGGAGCAGTGCGAAAAACAGCCAAAATGAAGCATGATTTTAGAAGAGTCCCTATTGTCGTCTACTGCTTCATTTTAAAATGTAATTTCGTCTACTGTTCTTGGTTACGACGTACTAAAGGTCAATTCCATGCATTCAAGCGTATGAAGAGAGAGTTTTCCCTGTCGTTCGAGACATTTTTTGGCCATGAAAAGCTACAGAATTGGTCTTTGCGGCATGGGTACTCAGAGAAAAAAGGAAATTGCTCAATGGGTATTGTAGAGCTGAGATACGCCTCGGTGGTTCTCTGTGCCGCGAGAATCTCCCCGTTTTCTCCATCTTTGCCGATCCGGAACGGAGCCTGACCAATTTGGGATGCTGACACCAAATTACTGTACTTGCATTTGCGGTGCTTCTTCTTTCGCTGTCCAGATCTTGTGCCTTGAACTCGTCTGTCTCGCGATGGAAACGCGTCCGTTCTCTTCGTGGCTGCCGGCCACAGATTGACTCCCGGCGTGCCTCCCTTCCCCTCCTGTATTTCGCTGCGACTCGCACCACCTGACCCACGAATCCGCATCCGGCGCCTGCCTCTGATGCAATGCGGTGGTGACGCTCGGGGGGAGGGGGGGGGGGGGCTTCCGCACGTTGCGAATGAGAATCGCTGCCTCATCTGTGATCTCCCGGACGATGCGCACACGCACGTTAGCAGTCACACCGCGAACCGCAGCCGCGCCGACTCGGGCTGCTGCGGCCGCCGTCAGGCCATGGGCGGCCCCCACCGTACCACGAGCAGGGCGGCGCACGCGGGGAGCCATGACGGTGGGCAGTGAGCCGGTGCGTGAGCCGCGGTAGCGTGCGCCCGCCAGGCGAGGCGAGAAGCGCCGTACGGCAGTCGGCTTTCTCGGATCGAAAAGGCGCCACGCTCGACTGAGTGGGACTGGAATCCACCCTCGGATAGAAAAATGGGCGCCACTCCCGACATACGAGCAAAGAATCACTGCCGGGCTTGTAGCCTCCCCCATTCCATTTTCGATTAAACCGATCTGGCATCGCTTGGAAATGCGCTTCTTCTCGGCTGGCTGCGAGCATCACGAGCCCGCCACCACCACGGTCCATGCACTCCAATGGCCACGAATGCCGTCCACATATCCCCTCACTATCTATTACCCGCATTTCCTCGCCAGGCCACGTCGAAATGCAGCCTGCAGCGTCACCATCGGGCACCTTACTGCAGAAAATGCCGTTTATTACAACGATGGGATGCAAGAAAAAACCTCTATCTCACCAGAAGATTGCCGTATCCCCTTTAAAGGGCGTCATAAAGAAGCTGATGAAGTAGGCTCCAGGATGCATTCAAGACGAGCAGAAACGCTTTAGCCATTGCTGAGTTCTGGGGGCCGCAATATGGGTCGCGCCCATGCGCCTTATTGCGCAGAATCGACCTTTAGTGCCGCTGTGAGCAAACGCATTGGGGGAAGAGGGGCTGATCGCTGTAACCCATAATTTGGCTTACCGTCGATGGGCAGATCCTCGCGCAGAGCTGGGGGAACACTTTATCACATTCCTTTTTGCAACCAAAGCCGCATGCGGCTCTGCAATACTGGATGCAGTGCCCCAAATGCTGACATGGCCGGGAATCTTGGCATGTCGAGCGGTGCCCGAAAGTCTCGAGAGAGCAAAAAGCCGGGACGGTTGATCTCACCCGCGGGTGAGTCGGCCGACGTCCGCACTTGTGTTCCGCCCCAACGCATGACGCAGCACACTGTCGTGCGGAAGAGGCGTGAGGGAATCGGGCGTGGGCTGTGCGTCAGATCAAAGGGGCTCAGGTGCTTGTCGTGGGCGGAGGCCCCATTGCGGTATTGCTTTGAAGTGACGGAGGCGATTTTCTTGGCCATGGTGCGAGTATTTTGAATAGTGCGGCGTGAGATTTTCACTGGAGCCCTTATATCGCTTGCTGGGCAGCGCAGAAGGAAGGTCAGTGCAGATGGCGCAGGCGGGCCGGAAAGCGCGTGCAGGCAGAGACCCCCATGAGGAAGCAGTCCAGATCAAACTCTGTCGAGTTCCATTCGACACTTTCATAATGTCCGAACGTCCAGAAGAATCTGATCGCGTGGCACCAGAGGCGTATGGCCTTGTCGAGTTCCATTCGACACCTCCATAATGGCCGAGCGTCCAGAAAATTCTGGTCGTACGGAGCCAGAGAAATATAGCCGTGTGGCGCCCTCTCCCTCGTTCCACGCCCATGACGCCCGATGCTTCGAGGAAGCCCCCACATGTTTGTTGAGCCAGAAATTTCTAGAAACATCTCGTTCGGTCTGCTCCATTCGGGTCACGGCATTGTCGATGCACGTTGGCCGCTCTGGGACAATCCACGGCACTCCAGATCTGGGGTGGTGTGCTGGTGATCGGTGATTGGTCACTCAAGCCGAACCTGGCTGGGTCGACACTGTTCTGCATGTTTCTCGATGATGACGGGCGCATTTCGATGCTTCCAGGATTTTCAAAGTACTGCGTGCGTCGCGATGCCTTGTTGGCTCGAAGGAGTCGAGCGACGGTTTGGAGCCTTCGCTCTCCCTGGCTGCCGCAGGCAAGCCATGGGCATGGTAGGACACGGCCTAGCATAAAAAGGCGTCGCATCGGACTGACGCCCCGTTTTCGATTCTCAGATCGATCTCACACGACCACTCTCGACATCGGTCTTCGGGTCTGTCCCCGTTCCAGTCGTCCAAACCTCCCTCTCACCCCGCGAAGCTCCGCCTCCACCTGCGCCCTCCACCTTCGTCCTCCCCTGCCCTACCGCTCCCTACGACCCCTGCACCACCACCACTCCCCGGCACAATGGCGACTGCACGCTACTTGCCCGCGTTTGCTTCACTGGCGCGGCTACCCCGCCGCCTTCCGCATCCCGCGGACGCCGCCGCGTCGCTTGACGCGTCTGTTGCGGCGTCGGCCGCGGCGGTAGCGGCGGCGGGGCCAACTTCACTGTCACGGAGGAGATCGTCTTCCTCGGTTCTGTCGCTGTCTGCTTCTGCGTCGCGCTCGCGCTTGCGCTCACCGCCGGCCACCAGGCCCCAGGACTTCATTGACGACGACGCCGAATCGGTGCCTCGTCCACCCTCGCGCTATACGGCATCGGGCTCGAGCAAGACAGGGTCTGGCTGACGGTCGACCTCAACTGATGGGGGGCGCCTTGTCAAGCCCAGGCGCCGCCTCCGCCGAAGTGCTCGGGTGGAGATCCCTTCCACCCTGGGGTCGCGATTGACGGCGCCCTCCACGCCGACACCCGCCACGGCTTCTGCTCCTTCCGCTTTGACACCGACACCGGCACCTGTGCAGCTTCCTGGCGCCGGAACTCCATCGGCTGCCGTACGCACGCCGCCGGCTCGTGCCACAGTGTCTCCAGCTGGTGCCTCTGCGCCCCCGGCACTCGCCCGAGTCCTGTCGGAACTAGCCCCGGCCAAGCGCACCCTGGCCTGGTCGCCGACTGAGCCCACCCCCGCCTCTGCGGCGGCGGCGCCATGTACAAAAGCGCAAAGGGCAATAGCTATGGCCGGGATGCAGGCCGCGAAGGATAAGCTTTCTGCGGCACTGGCTCTGCGGGCTGCTCGCGCGCCCGCATTGGTCTAGGCGGAGAAGGGTGTCGCGTACGCTAGAACGGACTTCCGCTGCCAGAAGGGGATCGTCAACGCCATCCTTGCCTCTGTGGGATGCCAGGATTGCCTTCTTCCGAGATGCCGGCGTTGTGGGTGTGTAGGGTGGTCTGTTCCTCTCTGTAGGCGGTCCTTGTGTAGTGCAGGTAGATAATGTAGAGAAAGCCAATAATAGACGTCGTGGGTGTGATTTAGCAAGGCCCTTGCAGACTTTCTTTTTTCCCCCCTTCACGACCTGGAAACGCAACTCATTTCGGACACAATCTTATGCTGGGGTGTGTTGCTCAACAATGCATTTTCCGTGAAGGCCAATCAGAAAGCGCCCTTTCGGAATGAAAAGCAGAACTTTCACGCGAGAGTGGCTCATGACATCCAATGTAGCACATGGATATCCACGAAACCAGACAGCGTGCAGTTCCACGCCACATGAGAGGACCTCTTCCGTTCCTGGAGAGCACCTCCATCCCCTGACACTACCTGCTGATGACACATGGTCATCCCAGATCGCGAGTGATACGGCTCATGCAGTACACGTCATCGCCTTCCGGAGGCGTCCGGAACAGATATCCATGTTTGTTGAACCGTGGCACTGGCACTGTTCTTTGCGCTCGCCCTACATTCTGTCGTTTTGAGCACCTTTCCGATTGTTTTAGCCTTGCTTCGCTCTCTATCGCTCATTTCTTGGTCTCGTGGCGCGCTTCTTTCCGTTTTCGAATGACTTCGTCACGGATCTGGTATGGATCTCCACCCGACGTGAGAATTTTTTTCTGACCTTAGATATCAGCTCCTTCTCTTCACGAGAAATTGTCATATTTGGGTCATGACTCACCCAGCAACGTAGACCGTGTTGTCCCAACTTCCACGGTGGACTCGAGGGCCGATGTCGTGCAATACATATCGCCGGTCGAGATTTGGGGTCCCAAGGATAGTCTTCCCACTCAGCGGGCCACACGATTCACCCCAGGATTGGATTAAATGGAAGATGAGGCCGACGCTGCTGGGATTGCTCTCACTTCATCGACGAGTACCTGTCTCCAGGGCATGGAAATATCTACCGGAGAGATCTCGATGGCTTGTGAGACTTGGTGGGTCTGGGGTTCTCCCTCTTCCTCGGAGGCACCAGCTCGGCCTATCATGCGGGCAAGCCGCAAATTGCCCTTGCGGCAGCCACTGGAAGTGCACGAAAAGCGCTGGGTGAGATGCGTCGCGCAATGAGTGCTGAGCAAGTTTCGAATTGATCAGTATAACTTCACAGTTATTGGGAACTTACTGAGTTAATTGTACTGAAAACTACGAATCGCTTTGGAATTGGTAACTGGATGTATCGAGAACTGGTTGAGCCGGTTTGGCATCACCATACGATTGGACACCCCTAGTGTCCCTTCAGCCAGTAAAAGGGATCAAATGAGGTCAGCCTGGAGATGAAATGAGGTCCTGCCGGAGTCGGCGATTGCGGACCATCTGAGCGAGAAAACGGGCCTTGCGGCACATACGAACGCACGGTCTTGCTGTTCTAGTCAATGCTACAGAGCTGGGCGCTCTCCACTTCAGCCCAACTTGAAGAGGGCTCGTTGAGGATGACCCTAAAGATGTATTTCACACATTAAAACTTCTCTCGATTTTGCCCTTGAAGTGTGGAGAAAGACGCCAGAGTCGCCAAACTCTCACAGAAGGTGGGTAGAAGGCTTCCGGGTACCTCTAAAAAAAGTGACTCTTCGACTCGAAGTAGAGCTTGAGTTTGCTTTTTTGCGCGTGACGGGGGAAGCGCTGCTTCGGATTTCTGGCCGCGGATCACGCGTTGCACCTTCGTGACGGCCAATTCAAATCGTCAAAGTAATCCAGACGGGTGCTACCTCTCAAGAAGTATCTTGGAAGAGTACTACCTTTGGATGGCGACACCGATGCATCGGAACAAGTATGATCCAGGAGATCGCAGGGTCGGTCTTCTACCCAGCACAAGCTGCAGCACTCAAGACGAAAAACAAGAGCCTCGCTTCCACATTTGGGCTCCAGTGATTGATCTACGGGCCTACTCAGACATGGCATCCTCTTCTGTGTCACTCGCCAAATCCCCCAAAAAAAAACCGCGATCTCGTCGTCTTCCCGGTCGCCATTGAAGGCGGCCTCTAGATCAGCGCATACCTCGTCGACAGCTCGATAGTAGTTCTCCACTGCTGGATATGTCCACGAGGTGAGCCCGCACAGCGGGGGGGGGTGGGGGGATGACACGCGCCGCCCGGTCCGCATAGTGGGGAATGGGAAGG
>ENA-ORXR01002343-ORXR01002343.1-marine-metagenome-genome-assembly--contig:-NODE-2343-length-18252-cov-5.721926_pt1 | contig 18252 bp, 15 predicted proteins | sample MGYA00237866_ERZ511479 | MGnify/ENA metagenome assembly ERZ511479 | reverse complement strand
GGGAGCAGCCTTGCCGTTTCATCACGCAGAAATTTAGAGGCTTCGGATTTATTTTGCACCAAATCCCATTTACTCACCCCAATAACAAGAGCGCGCCCTTCCCGCTCACAGAGGGAGGCAATTTGCAAATCTTGCTTATCAAAGGGCGAGGTCGCGTCCATGAGCAGCACAACAACTTGCGCAAATTTAATCGCGCGAAGCGTATCTTGCGCCGAGAGGACTTCGAGAGTTTCCTGCACCTTGGCTTTCTTGCGAAGGCCTGCCGTATCATGAAACTGTACGCGGCGGCCCTGCCACATATAATCAATGGTGATGCTATCGCGCGTCACCCCCGCTTCAGGCCCAACCAGTAATCTATCTTCGCCAATCAGCGTATTTATCAGCGTGGATTTGCCCGCATTGGGACGGCCGACAATGGCAATCCGCACAGGGGATTCTTCAAAATCAATATTGTCTTCGCGCACACCTAAATCGACGCCGCGCAGCGCCAGCTCTACCGCGTCATCCAAATCAACAAAGCCGATATTATGCTCGGCGGCGACTTCGACGGGATCGCCCATGCCGAGCGAATAGCCTTCCGTCACGCCCGTATCAGAGGCGCGGCTTTCGCATTTATTGGCGACCAAAATCATCGGCTTGCCCGTGCGGCGCACAAATTGCGCAAAGGTTCTGTCAAGCTGCGTGACGCCTTCGCGCGCATCATACACAAAGAGACAAATATCAGCGTCTAATACAGCGGCCTCGGTTTGCGCCCTCATTCGCGCTTCGAGCTTTTCGCCTTTGGCATTCTCAAAACCTGCTGTGTCCATCAAGACCATATCGTGACCGCGCAACTTAGACCGAGTCTCGCGCACGTCGCGTGTCACGCCTGGCGTATCATTGACAATGGCAAGCTGTTTCCCGGCCAAGCGGTTAAAAATGGTGGATTTGCCCACATTAGGCCGGCCCACAATGGCAATCTTGGCCGGACGCTGTTCAGCAACAACCTCAAGCTCTTCGGGAGCCTCCTCCTCGAAATCTTCAAAGTCTTCGGTCATGTTCAGTCGCCCTTAAAAGGCCTTGCCTAGCGCAGCGCAATAAGCTTAGCAGAATCGGTCATCACATAGACGGTTTCATTAGCAATAATCGGCGCGACAAAGACATCACCGCCGACTTTAAATTCGCTGATAATCGAACCATCATAAGGGCTCAACGTCACCGCTTTGCCTTGTGAAGACATCACCATCAAACGCTCACCGACCAAGATAGGGCCTGACCACGCGATGCGGTGCTTTTTCTTTTTAGCATTTTTATGGGCTTGAAGCTGCTGAATCCAAACAACGGAACCGTCCAGTTTTGACATGCAAACAACCTGTCCGTCCGTCGTCGCAGAATAGACAAAGTCACCGGCGACAAGCGGGAAGCCAAGCGAGCCTGCGGGCTGTGTCCAAACACGCTGTCCAGTGCGAAGGTCAAAAGCAGAAGTCACGCCGGATTGCGCAGAGGCAATGACATAACCATCGGCGATGACGGGGCCAGAGGCAATATCGTTAAGCGAAGCCAGAGGCGTTAATTGCCCAGCAGAGGACAAGGCGTCCTGCCATAACACGCCGCCATTCTGAACGCGGAACGCAATCAGCTCGCCTGAGGCAAAGCCGGAAATTACGGTATCGCCAACAACTGCGGGGCTGGGCGCAGTTAACATGCGCGCGCTTTCAATAATGCCTTGATAGGTCCAGAGAACTTCGCCCGTATTGGCGTTAAAGGCGTAGAGCTCATTATCATCAGAGACCGCGAATACACGGCCACCCGCCGCTGTTGGCGCGGAATGCATTGGCACGCGTGTCACGCGGCGCCAAATCTCGTCACCGCTCTGCGCGTCAAACGCCGCCATGACACCAAGGCCTGAGCTTACAAATAATTTGCCGTCAGCCACAGCAACACCGCCGCCGACAGATTCTTTATCCGTCCCTGAACCATCCAGAAATGTCAGGGGGTCCCGCACGCGTTCAATAATGCCCGTCTTACCACGGCGCGTTTTCTGGCGTTCTTCGAGCGCAATTTTAATATCCCATATCCGGTCGCCTGTATTGGCGTCCATAGCTGTAACGCGGTTAGCTCCGTCCATCGTATAAATGCGCCCGCCCGCTACAACCGGGGGCGCCACAACGCGGCCCTTACGCGCGGAGCCTTTGCCTGCATCCTTGGACCATAGCTTATCGAAATTGCCCGTCGCGCCTGTGTGCTGCACCACGTGAGACGGGTTTCCGCCAACTTGGGGCCAGTCCGTATTAGCATAAGCCGGCGGTAAAACGACCTGGTCAGGCGTAAGGGTCTCTGAGACTTTGAGGGTCTCGTTAAGTTCCAAAATAGAAATACGGTCTGTATCGCCCGCAACATCGCCTTGCGCGGCTTTGGCATTTTCTTCGGACTTATCAAACGGATTAAGATCACCAATTGCGCTCAACGTCGAACACCCGCCGAGCAAGAAAGCCGCCGTTAATGACAGTGTCAGTTTTGTAAAATCAATTTTCATTTGGCGTCTCAATTTGGGTCGTCGGGGTTTCAGGAGTAGCAGTTTCAAGCGGAGCCGTTTCTGGCGCAACAGGCTCAGGCGCTTGCATGGCGGCAGCAGCATCGGCGGTGCGCATCAAGCTTAGATTTTGTTTGGCGCGCTCTTTGATCGTAGCAGGAACGCCCGGAATAGATTCCAGATATCCAAATTGTTCGCGGGCCAAAGTTTCGTCGCCTGATTTCAGCGCCGCAAATCCCATCAACTCGCGCGCCAGAAATTCATAAGGCGCGTCTTTTTCCATTAACGGGCCCAAGCGGTTAATCACATCGGAATAAGCCCCGTCATTTGCCAGAATGTAAGCCGCCTTTATCTGCGCTAACTGTTCATGGCGGCGCGTTTCAAACACGCCCGCCGCGCGGTCCAAAAGGCGCACGGCCTCCGCGCTGTCACCCGCTTCCAGCTTAAGGGCTGCCGCCCGCACAAGCGAGAGGCCTGCATAACCCGCAGGGGCTTTATCTGCGATAGCCATAAAATCTGAAATAGATTGATCGACATTGCCGGCCGCCGCCTTGTCAGACGCGGCCACATAGCTGGCAGATGTCGCGCGCGCCGCTTTATCCTTAGAAAATTTTTGATATTCCATATATCCAGTGACAGCGACAATCGCGACGATAACGGCCACGATCAAGGGGCCATAGCGCCTTAGAAGACGATTATACTCGTCCTTGCGAAGTTCTTCTTCAACTTCATTGATAAAATCGACCACCGGGTCACCTCTAAAGATTCAATTCAGACTCAGGGCGGGAGACCCGCCTAATTTCGCGCGAACCTATCGGTCTACCCGCCATTTCGCAACAGTTAAGGTCATGAACAGACAGTAAGAATTGAAGTCATATGAAGCCTTAATTTCCAACCTATTCCTCATCCTGAGGCGCCGCATAGCGGCGGGACTCGAAGGATTGGCGATGTTTAGCTCTTACCTCTTTTAGGCCCTCGCTTAGTTAACCCCGGCAAGGCTTCATAATCCCCGCGAATAAGCGCTTCTTTCTTCGCGCGGCTCCAACCTTTAATTGACCGCTCTGCATCAATGGCATCCGATGCCCATTGAAAAGATTCTGCCCACATTAGTTCCACAGGACGTCGGCTGTGCGTGTAGGCTTTAGGATAAGCACCCATATTGTGCTCAGCGACACGTGTGTCGATATCTTCGCCGCGATAAGATCCCGTGTAATACTTACCATCTGCACATCGCAAAATATAAACTCAAACTGGCCGCATGGCTCATTTTAACATCCAATCCTTCGAGACGCTATTCATTCCTGCGGAATGAATAGCTCCTCAGGATGAGGTAAAGAGGAAAGCGATTATGTCTTCGTAAATTTATAGGTATTCGCCTCGCCCGGGAAGCTGCGGTCTTTGACTTGCTCCGCATAGTCTTTGGCGGCGCCTTCGATGAGGCCTTTCATGTCTGCGAATTTTTTGACAAATTTTGGCACGCGGTCAAATTGGCCGAGCATGTCGGGCGTGACTAGGATTTGCCCATCGCACCCTGCCGACGCGCCAATCCCTATGGTCGGAATGTCCACGGCTTTGGTGACTTTCTCGGCAATATCAACGGATGTACCTTCGACCACCACGGCAAATGACCCAGCTTCGGCAGCGGCAATGGCGTTTTCGACAATCTCGTCAGCCACATCCTCTGTGCGGCCTCTTGCGCGAAACCCGCCCAGCACATTCATACTTTGCGGCCGCAATCCGACATGGCTCATGACAGGAATGCCGCGCTCCACCAGATAGCTAATCGTTTCAGCAGCGTATGAGCCGCTCTCAATCTTAACGGCCTGACAGCCCGTTTCCATCATTACGCGAGAGGCGCTGCGAAAAGCGGTTTCAACGCTATCCTCATAAGACCCGAAGGGAAGGTCCACCACGACAAGCGCGGTGTTTGAGCCGCGCATCACGGCTTGCCCATGCATAATCATCATATCAAGCGTCACGCCCACAGTCGTCGTCAGGCCATGCACCACCATGCCGACACTATCGCCGACCAAAATTAGATCGCAATGCTCATCCAGAATAGCCGCCGTCGGCGCATCATAAGCGGTGAGGCAAACAATAGGCTCCCCGTCCTTACGCGCGGTGATTTTCGGCGCGGTCATGCGCGGGATAAAGGTTTGTGCAGACATTTAGTCGCTCCCAGATAAATCTAACTGTGATATAGAGGCTATGATGTTGAAAAACGAGCAGAAATTTTTACGCCCCGCAAAGACTACCGCCGAGAAAATGATCAAAGTTGATCATACGGGTGAAAATGGCGCCGTGAATATCTACCGCGCTCAACGCTTAGTCTCTCACATTCGCGCGCGGCATCTTCTTTCACAGCTTGCTGAATTTCAATCCCATGAGGAAGAACACCGCGAGATTTTCAAAGAGCGGCTGAATAGCATCGGCGTCAGAAAATGTATGAGTTATCACCTCAGCGGCTTGGGCGGTTTTGTATTAGGCTTTGTAACGGGTCTCATTGGCCCTTCAGCGGTAGCGGCGACCACTTATGCCGTAGAGGATGTCGTGCTTGAACACCTGCGGCATCAAATGCCTTACTTAGAAAAAGAGGCCCCTGAGAGTTATATTGCCGTTCGTAAAATCTATGATGATGAAATGGCGCATCATGAAACAGCGGCCGTTCAGATGCAGCAGGATAAGTTTCTAACCAAACCTCTTATCGGCATTGTGAAATTATGCACCGAAGCCGTCATTCGGTTTGGGATGCGATAACCTCAAAGACCCAGCTAGTAGGGTGTATTAGTTTGAATTTTCGATAGTAAATTTGAACGTAATACACCATAGCAAATTTGCAGCAGTTTTTGGTGGATTACGTCCTTTGTCCTAATCCACCCTACAATGTGACACTTTGAAGATCCTACAAATCCGCGAGCTGCGCCATTGGGAAATCGAAGACGGCTTTTTGGCCGCCGCGTAAAAACTCTAGCTGACTAACAGCTTGCGGCATGACCGAGAGCGCGTGATAGCGCGCTAGGCTTGCCATATTCTCAGTCAGCTCATCCCCTGCCACAGCGCCATTGGCAACGGCTCGGATGATGTAAGCCCCTGAAATGACGTGAGCGACGAGGTTCAGATATGGCGTCGCCCCTGATAGGGCGTCACCTTCATTAGCATTGAGCATAATGGCCGTCGCCGTTTTCACAGTTTGAATACCCTCTTTCAAAGCTTGGATGCAAATAGACAAATCCAGGGTCGAGGCTTTGGCTAAAGCGAGCATGTTTTCTAAATCTGCAATCAGCGCCTGCATTCCCTCCCCGCCATCGCGGCGAAGTTTACGGCCCACAAGGTCCATGGCTTGAATGCCATTCGTGCCTTCATAAATTGGGGCGATACGGCTGTCGCGGTAATGTTGCGCAGCCCCTGTTTCCTCAACAAAGCCCATGCCGCCGTGAATTTGAACGCCGACAGAACTGACCTCTACGCCCACATCAGAGCCGTAAGATTTAGCGAGCGGCGTTAGCAGAGCTTCGCGGATATGCGCCGCTTTGCGAACATCTTCGTCTTCGGCATGGACGGCCAAATCCCCTGCCGCCGCTGTCGCCATACAAATAGCGCGAGCGCCCAAAAGACGCGTTTTCATATCAATTAAATTACGGCGCACATCGGGATGACCGATAATTGTTTCTTGCCCAGTAATCGTGCGGCCTTGAACGCGCTCATTCGCATAGCCTAAAGCCGCCTGATAAGCCCGCTCTCCAATCGCCACGCCTTGGACGCCGACAAAAAGGCGCGCTTCATTCATCATGGTGAACATGCAGGACAGTCCGCGATTCTCCTCACCGACAAGCCAGCCCGTCGCGCCCTCAAATTCCATGGTGCAGGTCGGAGAGCCGTGTATGCCTAATTTATGCTCCAGCCCAATCGGTTTGAAACTATTCCGCTCGCCAAGATTACCGGCCTCATCAACAAACATCTTTGGGCAGAGGAACAGCGAAATGCCCTTCGAGCCTTCGGGCGCATCGGGCAGACGCGCAAGCACAAGATGGATGATATTGTCCGCCACATCATGGTCGCCCCAAGTAATATAAATTTTCTGGCCTGAGATGGCATAAGTCCCGTCTCCATTATCTACCGCCTTTGTGCGGACAGGGCCCAAATCAGAACCCGCTTGCGGCTCGGTCAGGCACATCGCGCCCGTCCATTCCCCCGTCACCATCTTCGGCAAGTACTTGGCTTTGAGCTCATCACTGGCATGGGCGTGAATAGCTTTGGCCGCGCTTGAGGTCAGCATTGGACATAACCCTAATGCCATATTTGCAGCATAGAACATTTCATCGGCACCGGCTTTGACAACTTGCGGCAAGCCCATACCGCCAATCTCGACAGGTGTTGCCAGCGACAACCACGCCGCTTCGACGAAGTCTTGATAAGCCTCTTTAAAGCCTGGCGACGAATAGACATTATCACCCTTGAGCGTAGCCGGATGTTGGTCACCATCCCAATTGGTTGGGGCCCATTTATTCTCCGCAAAATCAGCAGCGCCTTGCAGGATATCGCCGATTAATTCACGGCTGACATCTTCAAAAGCGGGGGCGGCCAAAATGGCGTCCAAGTCGATGCTGTGATTAAGCAAAAATTCTATGGATTTTTTCGGGGCGTTGAATGTCATGAGAGTCCTTTTAGCTATGCCGTTAATTGCATATGAACAGACCAAAAATAAAGGCACAATTTGACGCGTCACTGTATTGAGTCAAATGACATCGCCGCATAAAAAAACCCGCTCGAAAGCGGGCTTTCAAATCATATCTAAGCTTGAAAGCTAAGCTTTGCCGCCCATCACTTTACCTAAGATAAAGGTCAGGATGGATCCACCTACACCGCCGGAGACAACACCACCGAGAAGTGAGCCAATATTTAAGCCCGCACCATCAGCTGGTGAGGCAAAGATGCCACCAAGTCCTGGAATCATTGGGGCTATAGCCGCAAGACCTGTACCGCCGACGATACCTGTAATGACACGTCCCATTGTTCCCATGTTCGAATTCATGACTTTACCGGCCAAAAGACCACCGCCGCCACCGCTCAACAGGCCGAGACCTAAGCTTACAATATCCATAATTTCCCCATTTCCCGGCTTATTGCCGGTCTATAATGTTTGAAATCCACCTCTTGTAGACTTCTTGAGGTTAGTTTGCCGCTATCTAAAACCTTAATCAAGTGTTAAATAGGACGTGAAACATAGAGAAAGACCCGCGTGATGACATTTAAATGTATGATTTTACCTGCTATTTTACTTGTCGGGTGTGGCGCGAGCAGCGACTCTACAGGGCCGTCAGATTCGACCATCCGCGCTGAACAGGCCCCTATTGTCAAAACAGCCTCATCGCTGACCCCAATGGAGCGAGGGGCAAAACTCTATAAACGCTGCAAGGCCTGCCACACACTTGATGAGGGCGGCAAACACAAAGTAGGGCCAAATTTGTGGGACGTTTACGGCGCGAAAGCCGGCGCGAAAGACGGATTTAAATATTCCAAAGTCATGGCCGCGTCTGAGATTGTCTGGGATGATGCCACGCTGGATGCTTATCTTAAAAAACCGTCCGAATTTATGAAGGGCAACCGCATGAGCTTTGCGGGCCTTAAAAAAGAAGAGGATCGACAAGCGGTCTTGCTTTATATGAAGGCCAAAACGTCTCCTGCATCTGACGCGCCCTAATAGCGGACCCAAGTTCCGAGGGTTACCGTGCGTTCTTTGACGATATTACGCCCGCCCAGCGTTTGAAGATAGCCAAATTGAACGAGGCGGTTTTTTTTAAACTCATAGACAATCGAGGCCTGCACCTTGGCGCGTTTCTGCACAGGCACGAAAAAACTGTCTTCACGGCCAAAGGAGGCGCGCTGGGTATAATATCCCTGCACTAATGCCATCAGTTTTTTCTTATCTTTCCATCCCAAAGTCAGGTCCGTGCGCCAGTCCTCAATGCGGTCTGTATTGCGCGCGCGTATGGCGGCTTGGGCGTCGAAGAAAATGACATAGGTCTCATATTCTTTACTTTGCCCCCACAGCCCGCGCAGTTCAAAACTGTCTTTACGGCTACCTATATCTAAAATAGATTCAGGCGGTCCGCCGCCCAGAATATAGCTACCTTGTACTGAGACAGCCAAACCCTCACTCCGTTTAAGCTCATAGCGCAAGCCCAATTCCGTTTTATCGAAATCGCTAAAATTGATCGCGCTTTGCGGTCCTTGAAAGCCAATCGTTTGGTGCGCGGCGTTGACGACTACGGTCACATGCTTGGTCAGGCCATGTTCGTAAAATACCCGTAACTCGGATTTGGTAAATTCTACCGCGCTGTCCAGCCCTTCAATGTCCGAATAGGCCTTATCCGCTTGGCTGTAGTTAAAGGTCGAAATGACCTGTCCCTCACCAGGCGGAAGGTTCCACGCCCCAGCATAGCAAAGAGACGGCCACGCCATGGCCGCACACATCAAAATAGTCTTAGCAATATTAAACTTCAACATTTAGCCCCTTATATCTCCCGCATGTCTTTTAGGCTTTGCGCCGCCCTAAGGTCAAATGCTATAGCGGCGCAAAGATATTGGAGAGACTGTGGCTAATCCCGCTAAATCATTTAAGAAATTGGCGATTTACAGCAATGACCGCACCGAGGCGAAATCGGCGCGCAAAGCTCTAATTGCGAAATATGGCCATCATGATGCAGCAGAGGCTGACGCCATTATCGCCTTGGGCGGTGACGGTTTTATGCTGCAAACGCTGCGCCGCAATATGACGCTAATCCGCCGCGGCCTGCCTGTTTACGGCATGAATAAAGGCACGATTGGGTTTCTTATGAATGAGTATAGCGAGGATGACCTCCCCGCGCGGCTGGCCGCGGCTGAGGCAGCCATTGTTAAGCCTTTAAAAATGACAGCCAAAGGCGCGGGTGGCACTTATGAGGAGCTCGCTTTTAACGAAGTCTCTCTTTATCGCCAGACACAACAAGCCGCGCATATCAAGATTAGCGTAGACGGTAAAACGCGGCTCGACCGCCTGATTGCAGATGGGGTTTTACTTGCCACACCTGCGGGCTCTACGGCCTATAACCTGTCCGCTCATGGTCCAGTTGTGCCGCTTGGCGCGCATATCCTGGCCCTAACGCCGATAAGCGCGTTTCGCCCCAGACGGTGGCGCGGGGCGCTATTAAACGCGGATGCCGAGGTTGAATTTGAAATCTCTGACCCTGATAAACGTCCCGTTGCAGCGTCCGCTGATAATATGGAAATCCGCAACATTACACATGTCAAAGTCTCGCAAGATCACGACACGTCTCTGACACTCTTATTCGATAAAGAGCACGGGCTGGGTGAGAAAATATTAAGAGAGCAGTTCTCTACGTAACCTCAGAAAGCCCGTCCAGTTTTTCAAGGAACCAAAGCTGATCTACTTCGGGCAAATCAAAAGGTAGCGTCAAGACACGCTCAATCATCAACTCTTGAAATTTCTCTCGGTCGTAATCCAAAGCTGACATTTCTAAATCGCGGTAAATCACAACTGCCGCGTGGATAATTTGTGACATTTGCTCATTCAGCCCCGCTCGTGTGCAGAGCGCTTTTAAGCCAAAAGGCCCGCCATCATGTATCATCAAGACTGCCTTTTGAAGGCTGACGCCTGACAGGATGGCAAGTCCATGTTCTGTAAAGCGCATCTGGCCCGAACATATTGCCCGCACAAGTAATGACGTTGTCAAACGGCCATTCAAGTAAATATGCGCTACTAACCCTTTTAAGTCTTTTGTGACCCATGACTGGTCGACGAAATCCACAATAGCGCGTTCGCGGCTGCGCAGGGCTAAATCTATCGCCATATCCACCGGAACGGCATGACGTTTGGTGAGCTTGGTCACCATCTCTTCGCTGACCAGTGTAATCATTTTCTCGACGATCTTAGGCGGCAAGTCGCGCCGAGATATCATGCTCTCGGCAATCAGGTCATCATTCTTATAAATATCCAGAATATTCGAGGCCGTTTCTTCTGAAATCAACGCACCGTCATTGGCTGCAACTTCGGCCACAGCATAGCTATCCCCAAAACGGATAATCGCGCGGGCCACATGATCACTCACAGAAACACGCTTGGCCACGGCCACCGCTTTGGCTGCTGCTCTGGATTTTAAAACTTCGACCAAATCATCATCCGTGAAAACTGGAGAATAGGTCAGAATCGGCACTGCGATGCTTTCAATATCCGCGGATAATTTGATAGCAATCTCTCTTGGGAGTTTCGGCGAGTTCTTAAGCGTCACCGCCAAGGCTCGCCTGACCATATCCGCGCTGTCTTTTGAGATATGGTCTAAGAGTTTATGCGCGAAAACACGTTCCGCCTCGCTGAGGTTTTTCGCGCGAATATCGCGGCAGATGCGCTGAGCCGCATTGGCCCGCACAGTCTCGTCCGCATGACGCACAGCTTTTCTGACGTCTTCGGACTTTAAATGTTTAAGGGCGAGTTTTTCCATAGGCGTTACATTACGCCCATTATGGTAAACAGGGTGTTAGTAAGGAGCGCGTTTACCAAGATAAACAGGCAAAACTTTTAAATTTGGAATAAGAAAAAAATGAGGCCGCACATATGAATTATGGGAATATCATATGGCGGCCTCTTAAAAAGACCTGACTTGTATGCTCAGGGTTTAACTATTCTTGGAATAGTTGGGCCTTCCCGTAAGGTGAGACATATCGGGAAGTATTCGGTTTAAATTATAAAGGATGATGACGAGGCCGCTAGTATCAGTAGTGGGACATCAATTTGCGGCCTCGGTATTTACCCGTAACGTTATTGTCCGGGGCTAACTAACTTTTAAATGGCAATTATTCTCTAAACAAATTTGGCATCGCTTTAGCTGTCGTTGCGGTAGGACGGAATGTCTTTGTGTTCACAGCCTTACTCGACTTGAAAACAAAACGACCATCAGATGTCATAGACACGTCTCTGGCGACAGGCGCTTTAACTGGCTCAATGACAACCCGTGTAATGCGGCGCTTCTTTGTTTTTGAAGAGAGTAAGACCGGCGCTTTTACAAGTTCAGCGTGACGTGTCGCATCAGACTGAACAGCTGTAATATCAGTTCCATTCCCTGCAAATGCAGATGTACTGATTAACGTTAGAAATCCTGCAACGATGGCTGTTTTAATGATCTTCATTGTCTTACCCATTCTTCTAATTATATGTGTTATTGTCCATTTCCTATGATTTGAAGTTAGCGGTAAAGTGTAAATAATCCTTGAATTTTCAAGAATTGAAATTTCAATTACTTTTTTATCTATATATTTCAATGACTTAGAGAAAGATTAAATTTGAAATCGCGTGCAAATAGACGAAATTTCAAGCATAGATCCTGCTAAAGTCATGTTTTTTAAAGGTATTTTAAGTATAAATATGAAAAATCAGACCCCTCATCAGGGCTGTGCATGTTTATTTGTTCGGATATCATAAAAAAAAGCGGATAATAAAAAAACGCCCCTCTTTCGAGAGACATTTTATGGGACTCTATATATGCCGAGTTGTTTCGGGCGAGAGCCGAAGACTCTCTATTTACCGCCGTCGAGTTTATCTTGCAGCTTTTTAAGCTCGGCCATCATCCCGTCCCGCGCCAATCGCGCTTGCTTAGGCCAGCTATTGGGTTTGTGAAATGAGAAGCGCGGTCCAGCGTCTTTAAGTATCTTTTCTAATCTACTGACCTTTGCCTTAGCCAAATCCGCAAAAGTGACAATGCCGTCAGCATGTAGCAAAGACGCAATTTTGGGCCCTATACCTTCAACCACCGTCAATTTATCTTTTTTCGTAGGCTTCGTTCTTGCCTTAGAAGCTTTTGGCTTTGCTGTGGGTTGTCTCTTAGATTTAGGCTTAGCTCTTGATGAACTTGGCGCCGTTTCGGCTTGATGCCAATAAACATCGGGATGTTGACGAAACCCATCCGCCTCAGCGATGCGGTAAGCTTCTATCTGTTTCTGCTCATAAGTTGTCTTGCCTGACATTTAAATCTCCTCAGTTCCACAAATCTCTTAGTCGACTTACCATCCATATAATTAAGCTAAATTACTGATAAAGTCGATAGTTGCTCCGCTATAGCCCTCGCACAGCAACGATATGAAATTGGCCTTTATATATGTAACACGCACGAAATTTAGGCGGGATCGGCTATATAGCCTTGCGATTGAGCAGCGGCTGAATCTGTCTGTTATAAGAAAAAGAAAAATGGTACCGCTTCTCAGGTTTGAACTGAGGACCTCTGGTTCCACAAACCAGCGCTCTAACCAGCTGAGCTAAAGCGGCACTAACTGCATACAGCAATGGGCGGAACCTCTATACGAAGCCCTGCCCATCATCAAGCCAAATATGACAGCAATAAGATTAAGTTTGGATATTCTTAAAGCCTTGTGAGCCCATCGCTTCTTGGCGGCGGATGTAAGCGTCAAGCTCACGCGCACGCCAAGCCGGATCCGGATGGGTCGAGAGGAATGTCGGCTGACGGCTTGGGCTATTCTCGGCCATTTTTTCCCAGAGTTTCACAGATTGTTGAGCTTCGTAACCAGCTTTATGCATATAATTCACGCCGAGCTTATCAGATTCAGCTTCATGTTTGCGTGAGTAAGGCAGGACAAGACCAATCATCGTTCCAAGACCTATAGCCTGAACGAGATATTGTGTCTTCTGGTTGGCGCTCCGCAGGCATTGCTGACGCTGCGTGCCTTCGTATTTTTTACAGCCCTTGCTGATTTGCGAGCCGCCTAAAACCGCCCCGCCAATAACTGCGGCTTGAGAGGCCATTTGTAGAGAATAACGCTCACGCGCATGTTGCCCTGAGACGTGGCCAACCTCGTGGCCCATGATACCCGCAATCTGATGATCATTATCAGCAAAATCCATCATGCCTTTGTAGAAGCCAACGCGGTTGCCTGGCAGAACAAATGCGTTTTTATCTTCACTGTCAAAAACGGCGTAATCCCATTTTTGATTGCCGCGATTGGCTCCCCTGGAAATGCGGTTACCAATATTACGCAAGCGGCGCGTATAGCGCGGATCTGTCGATGTTGGTGTTTTTTTCTTCAATTCAGCCCAAGACGCTCCGGCCATTTGGTTAAGCTGGGCATTACCCGGCGCAAGACCCAAAAATTGCTTGCGGCCAGTTTCAGCATTGGTCGCACATGAGGTTAGCCCTGGCGCAACTGTAATGATGGCGCCGGCCCCCAAAGCTTGCACAAGATTACGACGTGCGAGCATATCCTTATCTTTGTGTGTTTCGTTAGTTCCGCAATGACTCATGCACATAAGAGGTCTCCATTATTTGGCCATCTACATGACCTTGTGATTAACTATAGCGCAATCTGCGCAAAAATACAGGGCAACACTGTCATTTTTGCTGAAATATGTCCTAATATAGCGTATCATCGCTTTTTTTTTCAGTTAGGGTTTATCTGAGCCCTTAAATGGCACGTCTAACGGAACATTTCGGATAACGATGCGTTTATTCCGCGGGAGAATTTTATGAAAAAGTTACTTATCGGCTTTGCCGTCTTGCTAGTTCTGGTCATTATCGGCCTCATCGCGCTTCCATCGCTCATCCCCTCATCAGTCTATAAAGAGAAGATTGAGACGCAATTGACTCGTGAGTTAGCCCGCGATGTCCGCGTCGAAGGCGACGTAAAACTAAGCGTCTTTCCAGTGATAAAGGCCAATGCTGGCCGCGTTGTTATTGATAATCCCGATGGCTTTAAAACTGAGACCTTTGCGCAGATGGACGGGCTCAGCGCGCGCATTAAACTCTTTCCCCTCTTTTCTAAGCGCGTCGAAATCGCCTCCTTTAATCTTAAGAACCCTGCGATCAATCTTGAAAAGCTAGCAGACGGTCAAACGAATTGGACGTTTAAACCAGACGATGCGGAACCTGTAGCGACGCCTGTTGATGACGGACCCTTTAAGCGCGATGGGCGTTACAGCAATATCGACCCCAACATCGGCGCGTTCAGCCTAGAGAACGGGACCATCACCTATAGCGACCGCACAAATGGGACCGACGTAAACATCATTGAGGTCAATGTTGCCTTCTCACTGCCGAGCTTATCTGAAACTGTAAAAATTGACGGCGCGCTCACCTATGATGGTACGCCCGCTAAGATCGATTTATCATTGGATTCTATCCGCGGGTTTTTGGACGGCAAAGCTGCGCCCGTAGAGCTGACCCTTAAAACTGATTTTGCCGATATCTCCGCAAAGGGCCGTTTTCTGGAAGGCCAAGATATTGCCTTTAACTTGGACATCAATGGGGACGTGTCGGATATGTCCAAGCTCGCCGCCCTCTCCCCCAAAGAGGTGCCTTACGCCGATATCGTCAATAGCGCCAAGCTCTCTGGCAATTACGGCTATAACGGCACAGTCATAACGGCCAAAGGCGCAGATATTTCAGCCACCGGTGATGATTTCACGGCCAGCTTTAAAGGCGGCGCAACACTCGCCGAAACGCCCGTCTTTGACGGACGCGTGGAATTGGACGCTAAAAATATTGCCGCACTCGCCAAGAAAGTTGGGCAAGATATAAAAGGTGCGTCACTGCTTTATACGCTTAAACTCAGTGCCGATTTGGCCGGACAGGATAAAGGCTTCAAAGCCAGCAATATTAAAGCCGATGTCAAAGGCGAAGGCCTAAGCGGGACATTTACGGGGGCCGGAGCCTTTACGGACAGTATGGCCGCCACTGGTAATTTCACTGCCGATATCGCCTCGGTCCCAAAGACTATCGCGGCGCTAGAGATGGACATCCCCCAAGCCAAGGCTGTGCAGTCAGTCAAAGCCTCAGGCACAATCGATATGCAAGGCGAGACCATCTTGCTTTCTAATTTGGACGCAAAGACCACAGGCGGCCTTGTCAACGGTAGCTATACAGGCGGCGCTAACCTATCTGACCCCATTTCGGCCAAGGGTGATTTTACCGTCGATATAGCCTCCGTCGCCGAGACTATTATCGCGCTGGAAATGGACATCCCCCAAGCTAAAGCAGTGGAGTCAATCAAAGCCTCAGGCACAATCGATATGCAAGGCGAGACTATTCGCCTCTCAGGGCTCGACGCTAAGACCACGGGCGGTAATGTCAGCGGAAGCTATACGGGCGGGGCGAGCTTAGGCGATGTGCCAGCCTATGATGGTAGCTTTGTTGTCACCATCGACTCCCTGTCAGAATTTGCCAAAGTCACGGCGATGGAGATTCCATACGCCGCCTCAATCGGCAAAATTGTCATTGATGGCAATGTATCAGGTCAAGGCGATGCCATCACCCTGCCCACTTTGTCAGCAGCCTTATCAGATGGCCAAATCAATGGCCGCTATGAAGGCTCGGCGAATTGGAATAAGGGCGCGACTCTCGACGGCACGCTCAACATCGATATTCCGTCGTTAAGAGAGGTTGCCGCCACTGCAGGCACGCAGCTGCCGCCCAATTCTTCGGCGGGCGAGATTTTCGGCCCCTTCTCTGTGGACGGCACCGTTAAAGGCACGCCCGATGATATTCAATTTACTAATGCCAATCTCGAGATGGATAAGATTAAAGGCCAAGGCAGTTTCTCTGTAGATATGAAACCTTCAAAACCTTTTATCACAGGCGAGATGGCTTTGGACGGACTTGATCTCGCGCCTTACATGACCGCCTATTCCGCGCAAAACCCGACGGGCGAAATTCAGCCTTGGAGCGAAGCCCCTATCAATACCGCGCCGCTGCGGGCCGTTGACGGTGACTTTAAATTCACTACCCCCAATATCAAAACAGACCGTATCACGATGGGGCAATCCGATATATCCGCGAAATTGCGCGGCGGCGTCTTAACTGCTGACATGCCCAATATCGCGCTTTATGGCGGCCTTGGCAAAATGACGACGACACTGGATGGCTCGGGTTCAGAGGCCAAATTTGCGCTTGATATTGGCCTTAACGATATTAACTCCAACAGCTTTTTGGCCTCAGTCGCAGGCTTTACCCAAGCGCAAGGCGAGCTCGGTAGCAGTTTCAAAATTTCAGGGCGCGGCACGACCCAAGCCGCTCTTATGAAATCGCTCAATGGCGGAGGAGACTTTAAATTGCTAGACGGGCAGATTAGCGGCGTTGACTTACCGGAACTTTTGACGGGTCTAGATCAGGCTTTGACGAGCCGCAGCATACCAGCCGGCATTGGCCCTAAATATGTGACTAAATTCCAAAATCTTGCAGGCCTTGTGACTATCAAGAATGGCGTGGCCTCTATCAATAGCTTCAATCTCGCAGCTCTAGGCGCGGCAGCTGAGGGGAGCGGAAAAATTGATCTGGGTAACCAATCGATTGATTTCAGCTTACGCCCGCGCCTAACAGGTGAAGCCGCAAGTAATCTCGGAGCCTTCGGTATTCCCATCCAAGCCAAGGGCAAATTTGGAGCCGTGAAGGTCGGGCTTGATACCGATATGCTCGGCAAGATAGCCGCAGAGCGTGCCCGCGCCAAAGCTGGAAGCCTTATTCAGGAAGAAATCGGCGGGTCTCTTGGCGGTATTCTCGGCGGCGTTGTCGGCGGTAATACGACATCCACTGGCACGCAGACTGGGGCATCCGAAACGGCCGCGCCTAAGAAAACCGATGAAGTTGTCGGCGATATCCTTGGCGGCTTATTGGGGGGTAAAAATACGACTTCCGTTGAAACGGCTCCGACCGAGTCGGCTCCCCCAACGGAGACTCCTGCGGTGACCCCCGAAGCCGAAAAAGTTAAAGAGCCCACCGTTGAAGATGCGATTCTGGGTATCTTTGGTAAGAAGAAAAAGAAAGAGCCCGCGGAAGAGTAATTTTTCTCAAAGCTATGCTCCCATCCCTTATGATGGGGTCATAATTGTTAAAGTTTATGCATAATCGTTAGAGATTTTCCGTCTTTGACGCCCCATATTAGGACTATGCCTCTTAACGACCCCGTCATTGCCGAGCAGACTCACGCCGCCGATTTCACCATTGCGCAGAAATGGGACCGTTACACCGAAGATGAGCATGATATCTGGAACACGCTTTACGCCCAGCAGATTGAGGTCTTAAAAGGCCGCGCTGTTGAGGAATTTTACACAGGCCTTGATGCGCTTGATTTAAATATGGGCGGTATTCCGGATCTGTCTGTTCTTAATCCCAAATTAAAAGCGCTCACAGGATGGGAAGTCGTGATGGTCCCGCATCTCGTGCCCGATGAAATATTCTTCGAACATTTGGCCAATCGGCGCTTCCCAGCGGGACGCTTTATTCGTGGACGCGACCAGATGGATTACCTTGAAGAGCCGGATGTCTTTCACGATATTTTCGGCCATGTCCCCCTCCTCGCCCAGCCGGTTTTCGCTGACTATATGCAAGCTTACGGGCAAGGCGGATTGCGCGCGCTTAAGCATGATTGCCTCAAAAACCTCGCGCGGCTTTATTGGTACACCGTCGAATTTGGCTTGATGAAGACTCCTCAGGGCATGCGCATTTACGGCGCAGGGATTGTCAGCTCTCGCACGGAATCCGTCTTTGCCATTGATAATGCCTCCCCTAATCGTCTGCACTTTGATCTCGAGCGCGTCATGCACACGGATTACCGCATTGATGATTTTCAGCAGGTCTATTTCGCGATTGAAAGTTTCGAAGAATTATTTGAGGCCACGCAACAAGACTTTGGCCCTCTTTACAAAAAGATGAGCCGCGAAAAATATATTCACCCCATCACGGATA
>ENA-ORXR01002342-ORXR01002342.1-marine-metagenome-genome-assembly--contig:-NODE-2342-length-18252-cov-12.957634_pt1 | contig 18252 bp, 23 predicted proteins | sample MGYA00237866_ERZ511479 | MGnify/ENA metagenome assembly ERZ511479 | reverse complement strand
CCTCACCCCACACCAACCTCCGTCCCGTAAAGCCCCACCAGCCGCGCGAGGCCCAGCTTGATAATCTGCTTGCCTGACCCTGCGGCCCAGTTTTCTATTCGCTCTATTTCGTCCAGATTCTCTTGGCGGCAGCAGAGGGCGATGAGGGCGGGGGCGAGGTCCGGGCCGAGGATTTCGCGGGCGGTGCGCAGCCGCGTCGAGGCCGTGATCCGCGCGAGCATGGCCCGCTCCGCCGCGCCGTTACGGTCGCCGCCTTGCACGCCGGGATTGGAAAAATCCTGCGAGCTAATCCGGCCTTCGCCCGCCCGGTGATAATCCCGCGCCAGCGCCGTGCCGGCTTCGATCTCGGCGGCGCTGAGGAAGCGCTTATTCGCCTCGCTCCCGACCCGCCGCGCGAGGCGGTCCAGAGGCGAGGTGCGCGTGTTGATATTGGCGGGGCGCACGACGCGGTCAGGTGTGTAGATCTCGCGCGGCTCGCGGTCCTGATGCTGCCGGGACGCATCCCCCTCCAGCTCGTCTCCGGCTTCAAGACGCCGCACGACCGTCTCGGCCAAGACGAAGCCTTTCAAATGCGGTTCAATCATCCCGTGGCCGCGTAGCCAGTGAAAGCCCGCTTGCTCGATCCAAATCACGGGGCGTTTGCGTTGGTCGCGATACGGAAAGACGGGATGGTCCCGCCCCTGCGCGTCATGCGCGATGAGGCCGTCGACCTTGTGAATATCGCGCACCATATGCGTCATGGCGAGTTTCTGCGCGGTATAGGTCATGATAGGTCTCCTCTGGCGGGCTCGCCTGTTGGCATGGCGGTGAAGGCGCGCAGGGTCTCGGCGAGGTAATCTTCCAGCTTCATGAGCTTGCGGTTGAACACCGGGTCCTCGCGGCTGTCCTCCACCACCGAGAGCGCGTGCTGGATGGTGGAGCGGTCCCGGGTGAACAGCTCCGCCACGCGCGGCGTGCTCATGTCGAAAACGGTCTGGCAGAGATAGGCTGCGACCTGCCGCGCGAAGACTTCCTGGCGCATGCCGATCTTTCGCCCGTCCCGCTCCAACTTTAAATCGGGCAGTGCAAACTCGAGCCCGACCGTCGCCACGGCCAGCCGCGCAAAGCTGGGGTCATCGGGATGTTGTCGTCGCGTGGGCATAAATCCTCCTATGGGTGATGAAGGACCAGTATAGCCTACGCGCCCAATGTGAGGATTATATTCCTATGAAAAGTATTAACGAGTCAACGGAAGATGTTCATGATACGTTCTCGTTTTCGACAAACCCTTGATTCAGCGCGTTATATTTATGGGAGCAGAATTTAAGGCGCGTTGAAGAAAACTCCGGCAGGCGTCCGCGACCTGAGGATTAAGTTTTGGGGCGCATCGGATTTTACGCCGATTTGGCGTGAATCGCGGTGGATTGAATCGCGCAAATCTTAAAGCTGCATTTATAATGGCGTGTAAGCGCGGAAAAGGATGAAGCTTAAATAAACTTCATCCTAACACCTGCGCTCCGCATCCGGGGAGATAAACTATAAGCTCGCACGGCAAGGTTGCCGGTCGCCGCACGCACTCATTCTCAGAGACACTTATATTCCAAATCATAAGTTGCCAAGACAAGAGATGGCCCTGGGACGGTTTGGGTCGTCCCAAACGTCGCCGGAGCTAGAAGTTTCTCTCAAAGGGCTCCACATCAACGATCGCGCCGTCTGTGTTCGGATCAACCTTAAACGTAACATAGTCGGTGTGCTGTGTGCTGACTGCGAGTTTGGATTTTTTGAGGGCAATCCCCAAGGCTGATTTACTCAAGCGATTCATTTTTGAATCCTTGGTCCAGCTGGGGGTGGCGCCAAATTTGGAACGCAGCGTCGCATTTGCGATCATCGCGGCATTTTTCAACGCGCTTTCGCGAGACGAAAATTCCGTCGTGACAGAGACGCAAAACCCGTGATTATCGACGCGGTGGGGCGCGCTAAGCGGCCAAGACACGGCTTGGCCCTCTTCGAGGTCGATGATGATAGCGTCGTCGTCAAATGACGGATCATAAGGCAGATCATCTTCGAGCATATTGGTGACGGCATTCTCATAGGACTCATCAGAAATGAATTTCTCTTCGACGGGATAGAAGAAAATCCGTTTTGGCCCGCGAACGTGCCAAAGAATGGTTTCCGTTTTATCGAAATGATACGGCGTTCTGGCCACAGGCGATGTTATCAAGATCCCGCCATTGGCGTTAAACGGTTTGCTGCCGGTATTTTGTCCAATTTCGCCATACATCTGGTCGAGAGCGACGGCATATTCGGGATGGACATTCATCGCCTTGCGCAGATTAATCCAGACTTTTCCTGTTTGGGCGGCCGCAAACAAATCTTCTGCCGAGCAGTCCCGGAAGTCTCCTGTCCGGAGCTTATTTGGATAGCGCGTATCCGTATTCGGCCCCATAGTGCAGACATCCGTCAATTCTGCCGGGTGCTTTTTAATAAGCGCAATCAGGGCATCATCCGTGAACAAATTCGTCGCGGCGAGATCATGTTTGAAAGTCAATACGGATTGTCTAAATTCCGCGGTCTTTTCTTCGGTCCAATTCGTAATCATTGTCATGTCCTGACACTCCAGCAAAGTTCGATAACAACGAAGCAAGTATAGTGCCACTCTCCCCTCAATTGCGGGGGCCGCGATAGAATTTTTACGATTTCGCACGTTAAGCGTTAACGGACGCGCATTCAGCGTCGCGCCGGATCGCCTTTTAGGAATAGAATTGCAGGTCTCGCCCGGTCGGATAACACCGCGCCGCTGGGCGCTCGCCTAATTCGGCAGACGCTCAATAAAGCGCTTGGCGAATAAGGGATCCTCATATCGGGCGATTTCCGTGCCCGCCTCGTCCCGAAAGACATAGACGGCTTCTCTCACCTTTTTACGCCGCGTCGGCGGATGATACATATTGGGAACGGTGCGCTGAACAACGCGGGGCGGCGTTTTCATGACCCGGCGGGTTATTGTTTTTGTGACAGCCGGAATATCTACCAAGGACGCCTGCGCGGATTGCAGCAATGATCCATCATCAGCGAAGGTCGCGGGCGTGAGCTTCAACTCTGAATAGGCCTCCTGTACGGTTATCGTCTCATTTATGGTTTCAAAGGTCGCTGGAATTGTCACCCATTGCGGCTGCTTCATCCACTCGGGCGTTTCCTCAACAGAGGTCACGAATTTGCCTGGCTCGACCTCTAAGAATACGCCGTTCCCGAGATTGGTCAGCGCCGCAACATCTGCGTCCTGCGCGGCAGCTGCCATTGCCGAAGCCGAAAAAAGACAGAGTAAGATCGGCGCGAATACGCGCGTATAATTAGAACGATACATCATCTCTATTTATTCAACTCCAACAAATTTTAGGGCCTAAGCGCCGCGACCTTTGCCCTTGCCGCCCTTGCCGCCTTTGTCTTTCGATTTGCCTTTTCCGCCGCCTTTTTTACCGGCCCCCTTTTCTCCGGCCCCCTTTTCATCAGCCCATGGCGGACGACCGCCCGCGTGGGACTCTTTCCAAGCCTTGCGCCGATCTTTGCGGTTTTCCCGGCGATCCTTGCGGTCCTCTTTGGCAGATTCAAACCTGCTTTTTAGCTCTTCGCGGTCATCCTCATGTTCGCGTTTCAAAGCCTCACGTTCTTGCTCATGCCTGTCTTTCAAATCTTCCCATTCAGTATGATGGGCATCCTTGAGGGCATGTCAAGCCGCCTGTCCGGCCTTTTTATCCTCGCGGTCCTCTTCGTCCTCTTCCTCCCAGTCATTGACCTCTTTGGCCTCATAGGCGTCTTCGACGTCTTTAATCTCTTTCGGTAGGTCCCTAGCCTCTTCGTCCGTTTCGGTTTTGTCTGACGTGCCCGGTAAGGGTTTATTCAACGCTTCGATAATTTTCTCAAAGACCGTATCCGTATCCTCATCCGCCGACTCGCGCCGCGTCTTTACCGGCGCCGGGGGCTTTGTCTCTTTCGACTTGGGCGCGGTTCCCGGAAGCGGTGCGTTTAATATGTCGCCGATAGTTTCAAAAATATTGCCGGCCATTATATTTTCTTAATTTTGCGAACGACCCAAATCAGGATAAGCGCACCGAGAAACGCGGTGATGAACGTTCCGATCAAGCCGCCCGTGCCCGACCCCAAGAGCGCCAAAATATAGCCCCCGACGAACGACCCGAGAATTCCGAGAACAACGTCCCCAATCACACCATAGGGTCGCTTTGCCCCCATCAGATTTCCGGCAAAAAAACCTGCAACACCGCCAATAACCAACCAAATAATTAAAGACCAAATAGGCTTAGGACCCTCCCAAAGATAATTTACAGGATGAGCTCTACGTGCGTTATCCTACTAACGCAAATTCTGCGCCGCTATAGAGAAGGTGGTACAAGTCTCGCCTGAATTCGTCATGAATGCGATATCGGCCCTGATTAACACCGATACTGCCAAAAGGGTTTTAACGGACTAAGCGACTTCGCGCTGACGGGCCGGGGCGAGTTCTGCGACATCGCTCATTTTGATTAAATGGTCATAGCCGAGGATCATATTAATATCCGTGCCATTGTCGGAGAGCGGCAGGCGGACCCAAAACTGCGCCATATGCGAGCCGTTGGGCGTGTTGGGGCGCGTAACGCCAACATAGGGTTTACGGGTGTCTATAACTCTGTCGAGAATTTTGTGCCAATAGTCGACGCGGCAACCAATCGGCAATTCATCAACGTGAGAGCCTTGGATTTCGCCTTCATAGAGGTTCCAGAAACCTGTTCCGGCAAGACGGTGGCGATAGCGGCGATCGTCTTCGCCTTCGGCCTCTACGCGCTCCATAATCGTCGTCATGGGGAGTTGGGCCGGGATATCTTCCGGCAAAATGTCATGGCGCGACGGGAAAGCCCCCGCGCGGCATTTGCTGCGCCAATAGTCATAAAATTTCTGTTGTTGCGGCAGTATGATCTGATGCCGCAAAGCGTTCCCCGATAGCATAGCGCTAGGTCCCCGTTTAAATTCCCTTTTGAAAAGACCTTATCCCCAAGTTCTTTTCCTATTGCATGTATGGCTACGCTAACGGCTATTCCTCAAGACTTTGTTAACCATATTTGGACTCAGCACAGCAAAAACAGGGCAAATTCCGATTCGGTTCCGATTCAAACCAGAGGCAGCGGAAATAATTTGCGAGTTTTAGCTAATCTTTACAGGGAGATACCGCGAATCAAATCGCCTTATCTCGCTTGCGGTTCAAAATTAACCGCTGGATTTACCGAGGCCGGATCGCTTTGCGAGGGCAGAACGCCGCTTTGCGTAATCGGGCGCAACCATAGGATAGTCACGCGGCAGTCCCCATTTTTCGCGGTACGCCTCCGGCGTGAGATTATATTTCACGCGCAAGTGACGTTTTAGGCTTTGGAACTCCAGACCGTCCTCGAGGCAGACCAGCGCATCATCACGCAGCGAGTCTTCAATCGGAACGGCGGGCGTTTGTCCGTGAACGGGTCCTGTCTCGCCGGATTGCGCGCGCTGCAAGGCGGCGTGGACGGCGGCAATCATCGCAGACACGTCAGCCGGATCAGGCGCTGTTTCGCCGGAAGCGGCCCCGCCAAAGACAGCCGACACGATCTGCGCCGTCAGGCCCAATAGGGGGTCAATCGGCGGATCGGCTTTATTTGGCAAAATATTCCAACATCAAAACAAGGAAGAGCAATCCCGCCGTCATAATGGCCGCCAGACCCGATGGGGTCGCCTCTGACGCTGCGCCCGCAGGAGAGAAGGCTTGATAGAGCTTTCGCCCGGCTGCGCCCAGAACGCGGGTTTTCACGCGTCCGGTGCTGACGGACAGACGGTCCCACATCGCCGAGGTCCAAGTGGCAACGCCCAAGCCCATCTTGCGGTATGTCCAGTCCAAGTCGAGGATTTCCGCGCGCCGCTCCGCCGGATAAAGTTTGAACCGTTTGAGCAAGGTGAAGGCGAATATCGCGGCAAAGAGAAGCTGCATCTGGAAAACCACATGATCGACCGTGTACGGCTTATAGGGCTTGTCCATCTCGAAGGGCATCAGCGCATAGAGATTTTGGAAACCGCCCCACGGCCAGGCCAGATAGATGCAGAGGAAGGCCGCAATCCCCATTGCGGCGAGCATGTTCCACGGCGCTTCTTTCACGCGGCGGCCACTGTCATGGGCGAAGAAGGTGAAATGCGGGACCTTAATCCCCGAATGTTCCATCACGCCCGCCGAGGCAAAGAGCATCATCAAGAACGGAATATAGTGATAGTCATAAACGGCCGCAGCCAAGATCATCGCCTTTGTGACAAAGGCCGCAAAGAGCGGCACTGCCGCAATGGACGCGGCCCCAATGAGGCAGAAAATCGCGGTATAAGGCATGGAGCGGAACAGCCCGCCAAGCTCTGACGCTTTGGCTGTGCCCGTGCGGTACATGACCGCGCCGATGGACATAAACAGCAATCCCTTAAAGATGACATGGACGAACACCTGACCGACAACGCCGTTCAGCGCGAGCGAGGTGCCGATACCGATACCGCAAACCATGAAGCCGAGCTGGTTATTCAGGGAATAGGCCAAAACGCGGCGAAGGTCATTTTCCACCACGGCAAAGAAGACGGGGAAGCAGGTCATAATCGCGCCGACCCAAATCAGGATTTCTTCGCCCGCAAAGCCGCGCGCCAAAGCATAGACTGCGAATTTCGTGGTGAAGCTGGCGAGGATGACCGTGCCGGTGATGGAGGCTTTTGGATAAGCATCCTGCATCCACATATGCAGCCCCGGAAAGCCGACCTTAATTCCCATCGCCAGCAACATGAGCCAGCCGCCCGGACTTTCGAGCCCGATCTCATTAAACATAAAGTCGCCGCCATTGGCTTCTGCATGGAGGATAGCGCCGGCGAGCAGCATCACGCCGGAAAGAACATGGATGGCGAGGTAACGAACGCCCGCCGCATAGGCATGGTCGCCGCCTTTCCAGATCAGGAATACGGAGCTGATCGCGGTCAATTCCCACATGATAAAGAGCGTAATCATGTCGCCCGACAACACGCCGGCAATCGCTGCGCCCGTGTAAATCAGCGCGGAACTATCCGTCATGCGGCATTTTTCATGCAGCGCGTAAATGCCGTTTATGATGCCCGCCAGACAGAAGAGATAGCCCCAAACAACCGAGAGCTTATCAATCCGCAGCGTGGTCAGCTCGACGGGACCAAAAATCAGTTGTCCGCCAAAATGCGCGCCGGGGTTCAGGCCGTGAATTTGGAAAATTAAGACTCCGGCAAAAATCGGGGCCGCAATAACAAAGGCTTTGCGCGCATGACCAATCGGCAGAAGCGTACAAATGAGGCCTGCGAGAATAACCCAGAGTCCGGGATTAATCTCGGCGAGAAGTGGGAATTGCTCAATCATGATGCGGGGTCCCGGTTATATGGGGATCAGTAGAATAGTCTGGGTCCGGTAAACCGCCCTCCCCGTAATATGTCTCATCGCGCCCGAGAAACTTGAACAAACTATTCGCCGACAGCACGATCAGCGAATAGGCGATGAAACCATATATGGCCCATGAGCCCGGGATATATTTCTCAATCGGCAGCGCTTTCGCCTGCGGGTAGAACAGTCCGAGCATGATGCAAATAATCATCCCGATCAGCGGGAACCAGATGAAGTTTCGCTTCACCTTCTCATTACCCAAAAAGAGAAATGGTCTGGCGGCGGGGTGAATATCATCCTGAACGACTGGCGTTTCATCGGCAGGCGGAACGGCCTCAACAGGCGGGGTTTCGGTCTCAGTCGTCATTAGAGGCCTCCTCCGGGCAAGATAGGCTGTAGGAAATCAATGATACCGCCCGCGAAGAAAAACAGCACGAGCGACCCAATCGCGGTGATCACGGGCGGAATAATCACCCAGCGGTGTTTCTTGCGCACCTCGGCAATATGGGCGTCATCTTCGGGATTAGCGGGCGCTTTCATAAAGCCGCGCACCGCAATCGGCACGAGATAGATGATGTTCAGAATTGACGAGGCGATCAGCGCGGCGATCAAGATCGCTTTTCCACTATCGACCGCGCCCATCATCAGGAAGAATTTCGGCCAAGAGCCGCCCAGCGGCGGGATTCCGATTATCGACAAAGCGCCGACTAAAAACGCGCCGAACACCCAAGGCATGGTTCGCCCCAAGCCGTCCAGCTGCGAGATATTTGTCCGGTGGGCAATCGTGTAAATTGCGCCCGCGCACATGAATAATGTAATCTTGCCCCAAGCGTGCATCACGATCTGAAGGCCGCCGCCCAAAATACCCATACTCACCGCCAGCATGGCGCCAAGCGTGATGTAGGAGAGCTGCGAGACGGTGGAATAGGCCAGACGCGCTTTGAGATTATCCTGCCGCAGCGCAATGACTGAAGCGAGAACGATGGAAATGGCGGCGATCCAAGCGAGCCATGTCGAAGACGGCGTGGCCAAGGTCAGGCTCGGCCCAAACGTATAAGTCACGACTTTGAGCATGGTGAACACGCCCGCCTTCACAACCGCCACGGCATGGAGCAAAGCGGAGACCGGCGTCGGCGCGACCATCGCATTCGGTAGCCAAGGATGGGTCGGCATCAACGCCGCCTTGCCGATACCGAAGGCAAAAAGAATCAATAGAATTGAGGTCGCGAAAAGCGATGTCCCGGGCGGGAATATTCCGCCGACGACGAAATCAGTTGTGCCGGCAATAACATAGGTTCCGAGGATCGCAGGCAGCAAGAGCGCCAATGACGTGCCCATCAAAATCAGCGCATATATCGTTCCGCCGCGTTTCGCTTTGGCGTCGCCCTTATGGGTCACCAAGGGGAAGGTCGAGATCGTTAACGCTTCGTAGAAAATGAAGAGCGTTATGAGGTTGGCAGAGGCCGCAATCCCCATCGCGGCGGCAATCGCAATCGCAACACAGGCGTAAAACCGCGTTTGGTTCTTCTCTTTATTCCCCCGCATATAGCCCAGCGTGAACATGGAATTCACAATCCATAGCGAGGAGGCAATCGCCGCGAAGGTAGCGCCAAGCGGTTCTAATTTCAGCGTGAAATCAAACTTTCCTGCAAAACTGCCGAAATGGAGTTCGGGCCGCCCGCCGCCGGCTACATCCATACAAAGATAAACAACCGTCGCCAGCAACGCGACGCCGGCGACGAATGTGACGCCTTCCCGAAGGTTCGGGGATTTCCCAAAGATCGGAATGAGAACCGCTGCAATCAGCGGAATAATCAGCAATAGCGCCAGCGCAATTTGGGGTGTCATTAAGAGTTCCATTGCCCCTACCCCGTGCCCAGTAAGAGTTCAGCTGCGCGCGTCGAGGCGTCGACGATAGCGCTCGCATCAATACCAATTATGATCGAGGCAATCGCGAGCCCCCACATCGGCAGGAGCATCGAGAGCGGCGCTTCATTTCGCGCGACAACAACGCCCTTTATCTCGGGCGGCGATTGGAAGTAGGCCGCAAGCAAAACGCGGCCAATGTATATTAACGCCAAGATAGACGTCAGCATGATGATGCCGACGGCCCACCACCAGCCTTCATCCGCCGCCGCGTAAACGAGGTTTAGCTTCGACACAAAACCTGCCGTGAATGGAATACCAATGAGGGACAGACCTAAAACTGTGAACGCGCCCATCGTTAATGGCATGGTCTTGCCAAGGCCTTGGAAGTCTTCGGTGCGGGTAATGCCAAAACGATACCACATTGCGCCTAAGGCGAGGAAAAGCCCGCCTTTGATAATCGCATGGTTGAGCAAATGCAGATAACCCGCCGCCACGGACGCCGTTGTCGCAATACCAATACCCAGCAACATATAGCCGACTTGCGCGACGGAAGAAAAAGCGAGCATGCGCCTGACATCTGTTTGGAAAATCGCCTGCAGGGACGCAAAGACCATCCCGACAACGCCCAACCCGACAAGCACGAACATGAGGACATCCGCGACATAAGTATAACTCGGGTCGAAGACGAAAAATGTGAAGCGCAGCAAGAGATAAAGCGCGGCCTTGGTCGCAGTCGACGCTAAGAACACGGTCACTGGCGTCGGCGCATAGGCATATGCGCCGGGGAGCCAGGCATGCAGCGGGAACATGGCGAGCTTTAGGCCCAGCCCGATAACGATGAAGCCAAAGGCAACCTTGGCAACCCGCGAGCCGCCGTCCAGATCTGCCAGAATTCGCGCCATATCTGCCATGTTGAGCGTGCCTGTCTCCATATAGAGAAAGCCGACGCCGATAACGTAGAAGGTCGCGCCAATGGAGCCAAGAATGAGATAATTATACGCCGCGGACAGCGCGCGGCGGTCCCGCGCCGCGCCCATGGCGACCAGCACATAGGTCGAAATCGAGGAGACTTCGAGGAACACAAAGACGTTAAAGGCATCGCCCGACACCACCATGCCCAAGAGCCCTGCAATACAGAGCAGGAAGGCCGCATAAAACGGCGCGCGTTTATTGGGTTTAATTTCCGCAACCGTCGCCGGCATCGCGTAAATGACTGTAATAAACCCCATTAAGGCAATGAGCAGAACCAAGGGCGCGCTCAGGGCATCGATAACCAAAGAAATCCCATGCGGCGGGGCCCAGCCCCCCATTTTATAAATAGTTGTGCCGACTTCGGCATTATAAATCGCGATAGCGAAGGCCGTAAGCGTGAGAATGGCCGTCACAATAAAGGTGCTGGTCCACGCAACGCGTTTATTCGGCAAGATGGCGGTCACCGCCGCCATAATTAGCGGCAACGCCATTAGAAAGGCTGGCCCGTGAATCAGGAGCCAATCCGGGACGAGATCAAGAAAAGACATCAGTCAGCTGTCCCTTCGAGATTATAAACAAAGTCAGCAGACTCAATTTCATCTTCTTCAATCGTTCCATAAACTTCGCGAATTCGCACCGTCAAAGCCAGCCCAATGGATAAGGTCGCAACCCCGACAACAATCGCTGTCAGGATCAAAACATGCGGCAAAGGATTGGAATATAGAACATCACTGCCCGGCCCCGGAAGGATGTAGGACTCGTTTCCTGCGGCCACTTGGACAACGCCGTCCAGCAGCGCTTGGCCATCGTCATCCGTGCCGTAGGATTTATCTTTGACAAGGATGGGCGGCTGACCGCCATTCACTTTGCCTATCGTGATATAGAGTAAGAAAACTGAAGTTTGAAATACTGACAAGCCCGCGAGTTTTTTGATCAGATTCCGCGAGGCGAAAACCGTATAAAGCCCCGTCATCATTAAAATAATGACGACGACATAATTAAAATGTGAGAACCATTCAAACATCTACCAATCCTCATCCGAGGTTTCGGGCTGGCGAGAGCCGAAGGCGTAAAAAATTGCGATCATAACCGTTGTCACAGTGACCAACACGCCCAGCTCTACCGCCAAAATGCCGTAATGTTGGCCGTGGGAGGCGTCATGCGCGAGGTTGGAATAATTCAAAAACTCGCCGCCCAAGATAAAGTTCACAACCCCTGTACCGCCATAGAGCAAGACGCCCAAGGTCATGCCATAGCGAATGAGCCGCGGCGGAAAAGCGCGCTTGGCTTCGGTCAGGCCAAAAACAAGGGCGTAAAGAATAACGGACGCGGCCAAAATGACCCCGGCTTGAAACCCGCCGCCGGGCCCGTAATCGCCGTGAAACTGCACATAAAATGCGAATAAGGCGATGAGCGGAATAAGGAATTTAGAGATTACCCGAAGCAGGACATGCGGATCGCGGCCTAACGGATTTTCAGGTGAGTTTTGCGGATCGCTCATGACGCGCCCTCCGCGATTTGTTCCGGCGTTCGGCCGTCTTCCGACAGCGCTGCAGACGGCGCGGAGTGGTCATTGAGCATTTGGCCATTTGGCCGCGCAATCCAGCGCCCGGCATTTCCGTTCAGGCCCAAGAGCAGTAAGACGCCGAGGCCCGCCGAGAAAATCACGACGACTTCGCCAAAGGTATCATAGCCCCGATAGCTCGCGAGGACGGCTGTCACGACATTTGGAATTTTAATTTCTTCCGCCGTTTTCGCCATGAAATCCATACCGACGTAAGTGTTTGCGGGAGAGTTCACATCACCAAAGGCCGGCATATCGCCTACTGCGTAAAGCATCGCCGCGCCCGCCAAAATAACCACAGCCAGCGCGCCAAATTGGCGGCGCATCGGCACCGGCGTCGACTTCCTATCCGCGAGTAACATCGCCGAGAGCATCAAGACGGTAGAGACCCCTGCCCCCACGGCGGCTTCGGTAAAGGCCACATCTACAGCGTCTAGCGTAACAAACCACGCCGCGGAGACGAGCGAGTAAACGCCTTGCAACATGACAATCCCAAAGAGCGAGCGCATACGAACAATAGAAAAGGCGACGACGACAAGCAGCGCCAAAAGACAAATATCCAAGAGGATAAGCGGCGGCACAAATGCCGGTTCTGCAGCGGCAAAAATGAGGCTCATGATCCATCCTCCTCAAGCTCAGGCGCGCGGTATTCGCCGAGCAATGGCTTTAGTCCCGCGCGATAGGCCGCATGTGCAACCGCATGGGTCGCCGTTGGGCTGGTCACCAAAAGGAAAAACGCGACGAGCAAGAGCTTCAACACCATTTGCAAATTATCGCATTGGAAAATCAACGCCAATAAGATGAGTTCCGCGCCGAGCGTATCGGTCATACCGGCAGCATGTAGCCGAGTGTAAAAATCCGGAAGGCGCAAAACGCCAACAGTTCCGGCAATGATGAAGAATAATCCGGTTACCATCGAAACTATTGTGCCGATGACGGATATGATGCCCCACCAATCAATGTCGCGCGCGCTTTCAGCGGCGCTGGAGACATCTGCTGCGGCGGCGAGAATTAGGCTCATCGCGCATCTCCCCGTTCGACTTCATCCGATTGAGTCAGGCCCACGTCCAGGGCGCGGTAATTAAAGAACTTCAAGACGGCAATCGTCGCGATAAAATTCATCAACGCATAGAGCAGCGCAATGTCCACCCCGTCAGGACGGCCAATGATGAAACAGAAAACGCAGAGGAATAGAACGGTCTTAGTGCCGAAACTATTCACAGCCAAAAGGCGATCATATAAGGTCGGCCCGCCGAGCAAACGGCCGAGCATCAGGGCCATCGACAAAATAATAAACAGGGCCGAGCCCAGCATGAAATAGCCCATAAACGAACTCATGAGGAGGCCTCCCCATTCGTGTTCTTCTTGCCAGTCTTCTTCTTGCCAATCTTCTCATTGCGCGGCGCATTAACATCCTCGCCAATTGCAAAAGCTGACCGCTCTGCCATTTCCGCAAAATCATCGGGGTCAGACATTTCGGATAAAAGGGCGTGAACCAGAATATGATCATCTTGGATATCAACACTGACTGTGCCCGGTGTGAGGGTAATTGAATTGGCGTACATTACCTTTCCGATATCGGTTTTTTGCGGTGTGGGTATGCGCGTCAAGGTTGGCGAGACCACCATATCAGGCGACAAGACGGCGCGAATAACAGCCATATTCGCTTTCACGATCTCCTTAAAAAGCCAGAGAAAATAGGACAGCGTTTGCGGCGTGGTCATATATGGCGCGGTTTCGGCGTCCAAAATACGCATGCGTTTGGCAATCCATAGGGTCAGCACAATGGAAATTACGCCCAAGCTCAGGAGCATGGGTTTGAAATAACCTGAAAGCGTGAGCCAAGTGGCCCCCAAAGCGACGATCAATATAAGACTATAACGCAGCAGAACTTGCTCCCTGAAAAACCTTTACGGTCATAGCGAGGGAATCAGGGCGGTTAAAGTCTAAAGCGAAAGGAAAACTGTGTGTTTTGAAAACAATATTCAGCCGCGCCCCAATATTTCTAATTTTAGCGCGTCGGTGATGAGAAACTAAGCGCTAAACCGTCCCGGCCCCTTGGGTCCTTGGATAGCGAAATCCTCCCCTGACGAGGCGAACATTTTCGTTGGAACCTATTCGCCCGGCATGTGTTTAATTTCCATCTAACAACGCGCGGAATTTTTCGGGGCATATTATGAAGTTTTTATTATCCACAACCGTCTGCTTAATCGCATTTGCCAGTGCGAGTTGGGCCTACTCCGGAGATGAAATTTCGGAGATAAGCAAAGATATCGTCTCCGTCATCAATCCGGATACAAATGATATGCGCGTCGCTGAACCCGCCACGAGGATTAAGCCCGGCGCAATGCTTTATACTGAAACGGGCGAGCGGTTAGGCGCCATCCGCGCGATCATCCGAAACGGCGATAAAATCAAATCCGTCCGAGTCGGGACAAAAGATTATTCAGCGGGGACCGTGGCCCTAATAGACGGCGTCGCGAGATATACATCCGACCCCGTGACCACGACAGATTAGCAGTTAGAAACGCGCGCGCGTTTAGGGAGCATGATCTTTGCAGAATGGCGTGTGGGGCAGCGTCTTAAGGCGTTCCGGGTCAACCGGATCGCCGCAGGTCACACAATCGCCAAACGTCCCCTCTTTGATGCGGGTCAACGCAGCGTCAATTGCGCGGATTTCGCTTTGCCCCATTTCGTCCAGATCATCGAGAACATCTAAATTTCGGACTTCGCCACTATCCCCGTCGAAAGGCTCGTCCCCTGATTGTTCGAACTTATCTTCAATGTCGTCCGATTGTTCGACCAGATAAGCGCGGCGGTCCAATAGGATTTTTTCGAATTGTTTTACATCGGTCATAATAAGTTTCTTTCAGAGAGCCGCAGCTACCCCTTGTGCGAGAAGACGAGCGCCGCTGTGATAGCCGCTGCGCCAAATTCTTCTTCACGCGGGATAACGCCGTTTTTGATGTAGCGCAGTACATCTGCATTCAAGGACGCCGTCAATGACCAGTTCCAATAGCGCAATACGGTTTGGGCCTTATCCGTTGAAATGACGTCATAGGTTTCCATCACGCGTTTCAAGCCTTCATCCATGGCACCATCCATGTCGTGAAGCGGGCGTTTCATAGCTCGGAATAATTTTTCGATATATTCGCGTTTCAATCCCGGGGCTTTACACAAAATAGCAATACCCTCGCCGCCTTTATCCGTCAGAATTTGTGCGCCTGTCGCAGGCTTAATACCCGCCATATAAGAAATTTCTTCCGTTAGTTTACGCGTCAAACCTTCTTTCTCTGCCACGTCGATGGCCTGTTCTAAACCCTCATAGTCTGAGCGCTCGATCGCAGCGCGGTTGCGCTGGCGTCGCTCAATGAATTGTAGGGCCTTTCGAACGCCGGCATCCGTCCACCCATCAGCCGCCGCTTTGGGGAAAAGGTCACTGCAGCTTTCCTGCAAGACGCTTCGAGTTACAGCGAAACGATGCAGGATTTTTTTACGGTTGGCGGTATTGGCCCACCAAAACATCGTCAGTCCATGGGACGGACGAAGTTCATCGCGCTTAACAAGAAGCTCGACATAGGGCTGATGCGAGCGCGAAACGGTTAGGATACGCTGGATCGCCGTTTCAGAGAAATTTGCGGATTTATTCTTCAAGAGAGCCTCCACAACATCTTCTTCCAAAAACTCGACCATGATATCCACGACGGCATCCGAAATCTTGCGGCGTTTGGCGATCACGGCGCGATGCGCCCAAGAGACCTTACGCGCAATTTGAATGAGATCTGAGTCGGTGAGCGAGCGGCTCTCTTCCAGAACATGGCGCGCAATTTTTATGTCATCTTTCGCCAGAATAACGAGGATCGTGCGGGGCGCTTCGTTTAGCATCACCAGACGTTTCGCAACAGACTCGCGAATGTCTTCATCGGCAACGCGCAGCAGCTCAACCAAAACATCCCCGGCCATATGGCGTTCTTGCGGGGTTAATTGGCTGGCAGGGATACAGATCACATCGGCCAATCGCTTGGCAAGCTGACGCCTAACGGCGTTATCATCGATGTCCACAATTGCGGGGTCGAGCGTCAGCGGGGCCTCGCCCGGCAAATCGCTTTTCTGGTTTATTGCTAGTCCAGCCATTTTGCGCTCTTCATTATTATACGACTCACGCCGCACCCTACCCAAATAGGGTTAATGGGACGTGACCTCGCAAATGACACTACACATTCGCTAAAAGGCTCCCTATGTGAGGGTCTCACTGGAGGTTTACGCCATGAAAATTCGCCCGCAACAGCCTGCGCCTGCCGCTAAAAAACAAGGCTATACCCAGACCCGTTTCGGCGTGGAATGGTCCGACGACTATGCCTGGATGCGGGACGAGAATTGGCAAGCGGTGATGCGCGACCCAAAGGTGTTAAATTCCGATATCAGAGGTCATTTAGAGATCGAAAACGCCTACACACAGGACGCGCTGGCACCTTTGTCGGAACTGAAAGACAGAATTTTTGAAGAGATGAAAGGCCGCCTTGAGCCGACCGCGCGCGGCATCCCCATGCCGGACGGCCATTTTGCCTATTTCCATTTCTACCGCGAAGGTGATCAGCACGGCGTTTATGCGCGGCATGACACCGCCGCCGCTGATCCCGAAGACGAAATCATCTTGGATTGCGACGCGGAAGCCGAAGGCACCTCCTTCTTTAACATTGGCGACGTCGCGCATAGTCCGGATCATAAATGGCTCGCTTATTCCATCGATGACAAAGGCAGCGAGAGCTATCAGGTCTTCCTGCGCGACCTCGCGACGGGGGACGTCTCGCCGACGGGGATTGATCGATCTGCGGGCGCGCTGGTTTGGGCCGTCGATAACCGGACCTTATTCTGGGTCGAGCGGGATGAAAACCAGCGGCCCTATGCCGTGCGGTTCCGCGATATTTTTGATGCAAAAGGTAAAATCCACACAGCCTATGAAGAAAAAGATCCGGGCTTTTTCGTGAGCGTCGGCAGTTCTGATGATGACGCCTTTATCGAAATCAGCGTCCATAATCATACCACGAGCGAGATTCACCGCATACCGTCCGCCGTGCCGCAAACGCCGCCGGTTTGTTTTTCGCCGCGCCAAGCGGGGATTGAATATAGCCTGCATGACCAAGGCGGGACGACCTATATCCTGACGAATGCCGCCGATAGCCACGGACGCCCAGCGGTGGATTTCCAAATCATGACCGGAACGCCCGGCGGCACGCCCTCGGATTGGTCGGCCTATATTCCGCATCAACCCGGACGCCTCATTCTGGGGATGGAGAGTTTTGCGAATTGGCTCGTCCGCCTTGAGCGAGAAGACGCCCTGCCGCGTCTCGTCATTCGCAATATGGCGGCAGGCGAGAATTACGGCGAAGAACATGCGATTGAAATGCCGGAAGCGGCCTATGGGCTCGGCATAAAATCCGGCTATGAATATAACACCGACACGCTTTATTTCAGCTACGCCTCCCCGTCCCGCCCGGGAACGGTTTACCGCTATAACATGAAAAGCCGCGAGCGGGTGACAGTCCGCGAGCAAGTCGTGCCGAGCGGCCACAGCCCCGATGATTATCGCGTCGAACGAATCTCAATTCCGGCGCGCGACGGCGAGACAATTCCGGTCACAATCCTCGCCCGCAAAGATGTCAAAATTGACGGCAGCCACCCCTGTTTGCTCTATGGCTATGGCTCCTACGGCATCACTATTCCCGCAGGCTTTCGGACGAACCTTCTCTCGCTTGTCGACCGCGGCATGGTTTACGCTATTGCCCATATTCGCGGCGGCATGTCCAAGGGCTACCAATGGTATCTGGATGGCAAGCTCGAGAAGAAAACCAATACATTTAATGATTTTGTTGACGCCGGCCGCGCCCTGGCCAAGCTCGGCTGGACCTCCGAAGGGCGGCTTGTCGCGCATGGCGGATCTGCGGGCGGATTGCTCGTCGGGGCCGCAATAAACCAAGCGCCGGAGCTCTTCGCCGGGATGATCGCAGCCGTGCCTTTCGTGGATGTCCTCAACACCATGAGCGATACAGAGCTGCCGCTCACCCCGCCGGAATGGCCGGAATGGGGTAATCCCATCACGGATGAAGAGGCCTTTAAACGCCTCTGGAGCTATTCGCCTTATGATAATGTTTCCGCGCGAAACTACCCGCCGTCCCTAATAACGGGCGGCCTCACCGACCCGCGCGTAACCTATTGGGAACCCGCGAAATGGGCGGCGAAACTCCGCGACTACCAAACCGGCGACGCGCCAATCCTACTAAAGATAAACATGGATGCCGGCCATCAAGGCGAAAGCGGACGTTATGACAGCCTCAAGGAGACAGCACTGGAATATGCGTTCGCGCTGGATTGTGTCGGGTTGGCTTAGGGGGTGGAGAGTAAGGCGGCTTAAGTGTCCTGAATAAGACGC
>ENA-ORXR01002339-ORXR01002339.1-marine-metagenome-genome-assembly--contig:-NODE-2339-length-18259-cov-13.348092_pt1 | contig 18259 bp, 14 predicted proteins | sample MGYA00237866_ERZ511479 | MGnify/ENA metagenome assembly ERZ511479 | reverse complement strand
AACAACTGATAATCAATAGATTACGAATTTTAACCTAATTTCCCAGTTTCCCAATTCCCATTCTGTCCAAAGTCTAAGTATGTTAGAAGCCCAATACTACAGTATTTTGTTTTTGTACCGCTTATTGTTGTGGTGGCTACGTATGCGCTTGCGAGTTTGGAGATGAGTTGGTGGAGGTTTGTTTTGGGATTGGCAGGTAGTGTGGCGTTTTGGACGATATTTGAGTATGTGACACATCGTTGGTTTTTTCATGCCAATCCGCATAATACATGGATGCGAAAATTGCTGGATAGTATGCACTGGGCGCATCATGAGTATCCGAATGATGACCGCATTATGCTGGTCAATCCGCTTATCAGTGTGCCGGTAGCGGCGGAGGTATATTTGGTCTTTTATTTATTAGTTGGTGAGTATGCACATCCTTTTATTGTGGGTGTGATGGCAATTTATTTGTTGTATGATTGGTTTCATTTTGCTTCGCACAATAAAAACTATGATAATTGGTGGTTTCAACTGATGAAACGTCATCATATGAGACATCATTATCAAGATACCGAAAAAAATTATGGCTTTACATCTACGATTTGGGATAAGATTTGGGATACAGAAATTGAGATAAAGGATAAGGCAAAGAAACGAGTATCTACCAATTCATAGGGATAAAACATACTTATCTCTATAAGTGCATTTTTCTTGAAAAAGTGATATGAACTGTTTGGTTATAGTGAATGTTAATTTTCTTAACATTATGTTAAGTCGCTGATTTTCAATTTTATATTAAAATAATTTATCTTTTTTTTTACAATGAATAATGCCTCTGACAGTTTTTTCTTTTTTAAATTAATTCGGGCTTTATTGATTATCCGTCACAAAAAATTTTGAATTGTAACATTAATTTACAATTTTTGTGGCTGTCAGTTTTGAAATCCATTGTTTTATTGTTTTGAGCTTCATGGTTTCATCGTTCAATTGTTTCATTGTTATAGTGAATTTTGTTTTGCAAAATTTTTAACTAAATCAATTAATAATGAAGCAATAAAAACAATCAAACAATATAATACGGAGGGGTGGCCGAGTGGTCGAAGGCGCACGCTTGGAAAGCGTGTATACCTCTAAAGGGTATCGTGGGTTCGAATCCCACTCTCTCCGCAAAGGAGAAATTCCAAATCACAAAACCCAAATTCCAAGTCTTTATTTTTGGGATTCGGTGCTTGGAATTTGGAATTTTTCTCGTGCACACACCAAAAGACGTTTGAAATTAATCTAATTTATAACCAATACAACTCGTAAATTATTAATCCGAGTTGAGAGTTTTGGGTTTCGGCTTATCAAAATACTACAGAAACAACACATTAAAAAGGTAAATAAACTGTTTAATTACTATATTTTGATGTGTGTTTTTTAGCTCGTAACTCGTAACTCGTAACTCGCAACTTGAGTTTCTAACTAATGACTATTATGAGAAAGCTATTAGCATTATTGCTTGTTTTGGGCATGGTGGCGTTCACAACGGACTATGCTGTTGCTCAAGACGGTGAACAGACTGTCGGTGAGCAAGTTATTGAGGGCGCAGAAAATGCTGCCGAAACTGTCGGTGATATGGCGCAGGACGCTGCTGAAACCGTAGGTGAAGCAGCTAGCGACCTAGGAGATGCTGCTGCCAATGCAGTTGCCCCTAAAAAATTCGGACACCAACTCTTGAAGGAGTACTTCATTCAAGGTGGTTGGCAATTTATGGCACTTGTACTTGTATGCCTTATCTTAGGTTTGGCATTCTGTATAGAGCGTATTATTACGTTGAACTTGGCTTCTGCCAATACCGACAAACTCGTGGCGCGTGTAGATGATGCACTTCGCAACGGCGATATGGCGCAAGCCAAAGAAATTTGCAAATCCACTCCCGGTCCTGCAGCAAGTATCATTCACGAAGGCTTGAAGCGTTCGGGTGGTGGCTTGGAAAGCGTAGAGAAAGCAATGGTTTCCTACGGTTCAGTTCAGATGGGACTTTTGGAAAAAGGTTTGGTTTGGATTTCACTCTTTATCGCTATTGCACCGATGCTTGGTTTCATGGGTACGGTAATCGGTATGATCACAGCCTTCGATAAAATCGAAGAAGTGGGTGATATCAACCCGTCTATCGTTGCAGGTGGTATCAAGGTAGCACTTTTGACAACAGTATTCGGTCTTATTACGGCGATTATCCTTCAGATTTTTTACAATTATATTGTATCAAAAATCGACAGTATCGTCAACCGTATGGAAGATGCCTCTACTTCATTGGTAGATGTATTGATTGATAACAAAGTAATTAGCTAAGAGCCAATTTAAGTCTGATTTTTATAAGTTAAAAAATTGACACCCCAAATACAATTTAAACTTAATCTTAGACTTAAACTTAAACTTAATTAAGTATGTATAATTTTTTAAGCAAAAACGGACAGTTAATCGCTTTCCTCTTGGGCTTGTTATTGGTGGTTATCTTTGTTATCTCTGCGGTCACAGGTATGAATGGCTATGATGATACGCCTACCAGAGAAGTGTTGTACGAATCCAGTATTTTTGACTTTGGGTTGATTGCTGCGCGTTGGTTGACGTATATTGGATTGATACTAATGGTTCTTTTCATTATTCGCTCTGTGATTATGAATCCAAAAGGCTCCTTGCCTTTGGTTATTGCAGCGGTAGTAATTGCAGTTCTCTTCTTTGTATTCAAAGGTATGGATTCGGGTGAAATCACTAAGTCCATGTACAAGTATAAGGTATCTGCCGGTGAGGGAGGAATTGTAAGCGGTGGCTTGTGGGTTGCTATCATCATGTTCTTCGGTGCATGGATGGTACTTATCCTTTCCGAAATCAGAGGAATGTTTAGATAATAACGAGTTGGTGAATTGATGAATTGACGAGTTGATGTGTTGATGAGTTGTTGAAATAGAGACAGCTCAACAACTCAACAACTCAACAACTCATCAACTCGTCAACACATCAAAAAATAAAATTATGGCAAGAAGAGAATCGCCTGAAGTAAATGCAGGTTCGATGGCAGACATTGCCTTCCTGCTACTCATCTTCTTCCTCGTCACCACTACGATTGACGTGGATAAAGGGATTACGGTCAAATTACCACCGTGGTCAGATGAGCCGCCACCGGAAATGAAGCTCAACGAGCGTAATGTGTATTCGGTACTCGTCAATGCCAATGATGAACTCTTGGTACGCGGGCAGCCTATGCGCCCCGGAGATTTGCGCGAGAACACTAAAAATTTTATCGCCAATCCAAGAAAGATGCCTAACATGGCAGAAACGCCTAAAAAGGCGATCATCTCACTCAAAAACGATAGAGGTACTTCTTATGAAGCCTACATTAGGGTGTATAATGAGTTGAAAGCCGCCTATCGTGAGCTTTGGGACGATGCTGCCGATACACAGTATGGCAGAACCTATGACGAACTGGAACTTGAAGAAAAAAGGACGCTACGTGCTGACATTCCTTTAGTTATCTCTGAAGCCGAACCTACTTCGTTTGGTGAGGAGAAATAATTTTTAAAATCCCAAATTCCAAGTACCAAATTCCAATTTGAAAGTAAGTGTCTTTTGGAATTTGGAACTTGTGATTTGGAATTTAAACTAACAATTATGGCAAAATTTGGTAGAGGAAAAGGACGTGGAACGCCGAAAATATCAACGGCATCATTGCCGGATATTATCTTTATTCTGCTGTTCTTCTTTATGGTCGTAACGGTGATGAAAGACTCTGAACTTAAGGTCGAAGTCAATTATCCGTATGCTACCGAACTACAAAAGCTGGAGAAAAAATCACTCGTCAGCTACATATATATCGGTGTACCTGCACAGCGTTTTCGTAAGAAATACGGTAGTGCGCCACGTATTCAGTTGAATGATTCTTTCAAAGAGGTAAAAGACTTAAAACTTTTCCTCGAACAAGAAAAATCAAAACTGCGTGAACAAGAACGCGGTCTTATGACCGCCTCTATCCGTGCTGATAAGGACGTGACAATGGGTATTGTCACGGACGTAAAAACCGAACTACGCAAAATAGGTCAGCTTAAGGTGAATTATTCATCTAAGCCACGTACAGACGACCTATAGAATTGGTTACTATACAAAATGATGGAACGCCATCCCGATTTCGGGATGGCGTTTTTCGTTTGTAGTAGAAAGCATTGAATATGTTTGTTTTGTATTAGTAAGTGTCGGCTATTTTTTATATTTTTGTTATCCCAACATCCTTAAAAACTACCCGCTAATGATATCCGCCTATCTAATCCATATTTGTTTATGACTAACAATATGATAAGTCTGATATGACACAACAAGACAAATTATTTGTATTTATTCAGTCGCTGACTCGTGCAGAAAAGTCTTATTTCACAAAATATGCCCGCCTCAATGCAGCTAAGGAGAAGCCAGATTATTTGCTATTGTTTGAATACTTGAGCGAAGTCCGCACATATGATGAAGCTGAATTAAAGAAGCGCTTTAAAGGGGAGAAATTTATTAGCCAGTTGGCGGGTAAAAAGACGCGACTTAAAGATAAGATTATGGAAAGCCTGAGTCATTGTCATGCTAATCATACGGTGGAGGCATCGTTGAGGTTGCAGATGAATGTGTTGCCGACATTGTATGAGAAGGCGAAAGAGAATAAGGTTCTTTTGAAGGAGTATGAAAATCAAATTAAGGCGATTAAAAAGAAGGCAGAGAAGGAGGAGTGTTTTGCTGTTTTGGTTGATTTGTTTATATGGGAAAGACGACTATTGGGTATATTGGATACGAATAAAGGGGAGAAGGCTATCTTATCATTATTGGAAACTCGGCAGAAATTTCAAAATAAACTGAATCAGGAATTAGATTTAGAAAGGGCATCACTTTGTACAGAGCTAATAAGGTTAAAAGACCCAAAGATTGTAAATCCGAACAGTCGCCGACAATTTCAAAATTTGGTCGTCAATGTACTGGAGAAGTATGATTCCGAGGATTTATTAATATTGGCAAAGCGTAACTATTTTTATGTAAAATGTAGTTATTATTTTTATTTAAAAGATTGGAAATTGGCTCACGAAATTGCCAAAAACCTTGTTAACACTTATTCTGAAGATGATACTATAGATCCTGTTATTTCCAAGGATTATAAACATCACTTATGTAATTATCTTACTGCCTCTGATTTTGCTAACAAATTTGATGATTACCCTGATACTATTAACAAGTTAAAGGTGACAGCTTCTGAAGAAAACATTCGTTTATTCAATACCATTCATTTTAAAATGCTGATTTATCATTTAAACAATCATCAGATTGAAGAAGCAGTTAGTGTGTCTGAAAATGTAGAAAGCAGATGGGATGAGTTATGTACTGTTATAGAAAAAAGAAGACAACTTGCTTATTGTTATAATATTACGGTAGCTTATTGGTTTGGTGAAAAAGTTGAATCTACAGTTTACTGGTTAAGTAAAACTTTAAATTTTGAGACGACTCAACAAGGACAACGCTTTGTTAATGCTGCACGTATCATACAGCTTCCAATTTATTATGATTACGAAGATGATAATTTGGAAAATAGAATTGATTCTACGCGTAAAGTTCTTGCGAAAAAAAAAGTGTTGAACGATTACCGACAAATTATTCTTTCTGGTTTCCGAAAGCTTGTCCGTTGTATAGATAGGCAAGAAAGAGAGGCTTGTATCACTGATATGCGGCTTGTACTCATTCAAATAAAGGATGAACACAATATTAAAGCAATGGATTTAGAGTGTTTGTTGCTTTGGAGTAAACTAAAGGTCGGTGATTAAGCCTTGATAGAAAAATGAGTTGAGCTTGGTAGACATCTGAAGTTATTTAGATGTCTACCAAGCTCAATTTTTAAACGGAGGTTATTTGATGAAAATCATTTTTTTGGATTCAATGATAACTCCATCAATAAGCAATGAGTAAACATAGGTACTGCTGGTGATACCAATTTGTTTGGGGCTAAAGGTAATTTTCCCTGTTCCTGTACCTTGTAAATTAAATTCGGTAATTTTATTGCCATTCATATCTTGAATAACAATTTGAGCAGTTGATACTTCATTAGGTAAATGATATTCAATATCAGTAGAATTGTAAATTGGGTTGGGACGGTTTTGGGATAGACTTGCCGGATTTGTTGTAGTTATTCGATTAGTGGTTTGTCGTTCATGTTCCCCGTCTTTTCCAATAAGTTGGGTCAATATCTTTTCTAATTCATTGACTCGTTGTTCAAGTCTGTTATTTTTTTCTACCTCTGCTTCCAATTCTGCGACTTTATCCTTCAATACTTGGTTTTCCTCATCCAATTCTTTGATGGCATTTAAGCCGGAGTATATCAAATCATTCGGATTAAACATCAAAAACTCATCGGCTTTTTTATCCGTAGGGTTTTGTCTTTTAGCCCCTTTTGTGATAGTACTAGGTAGTACTTCCTGCATTTCTTGAGCAAGTATTCCGTAGTATTTTTTATCGGAATTAACACCAGACAAATCGTTGTATTGAAATTCTACAAAATTACTCTGCCGGATGACATCCAGACTGTTTTCGAGTGGAGTAATATTTTTCTTAAATCGCTGATCTGATAAAATAGTAATTGTGGCACTGCCACTATTTGAAGCAATTTCTCCATTGACATACAATTTTATATCGCTAGACTTCGTGTAAACACTATCTCTCATATCTCTTAAATGTATACAATCGTCATTCCCACCAATCATTACTGTACCGTCATTGGTAATTATCAAATTATTTTCCCTATCATCCGGTGTAGCTCTCATATACATGTAGTCAAATTTCTGAGCAATTGCCGGTAATGTATCACTATGAAAGTTTATCAAGCCCACTCCAGGCGTGTAATTCTCGCCTTCGTGCAGACGTTGCATGACTAGTCCGTCAGTTTGTTTTACTCGTGTAAAGTTCTGAAAAAATTGCCCATAGGACACAATGCTCAAAAAAAGTAAAAAACATGTGGATATAGAGTTTTTCAATAAAGCGGTTAAATTTTTCATAATTGTTGTGTTGTTGGATTTACGCGAGTGTTTGGTATTTAATAAACACCAGAGTAAACGTTAATAAATGTTGTTAGAAAACACGAGTTCAGTAGTAGAGTGTTGTGCTTGTTGTCGGAGGATATTGGCAGTCCCGCCTTGCGGCGAGACTGCACATAATGAATTACTGATTTGTAATTCTCCAACAACATGCCTGTGAGGGATACCGGAGTGTCGCCCCTATTTCTTTTTCTTCTTCGTTTTATCTTTCTTACTTTTCTTTTTTTCATTTTTCTTCAATACCTCAACTTCGCTTTTCAAAGAGGTGTTTTCTTCACTTAGTGTTTCAACCTCTTTGTGAAGTTCTATCAAATGAAGTGTCAATTCTTCGACTTTTTCGAGCAAGATAGCGTCCATTTCGCCAAGTGCATGACCGTTTTCTTCTACTTCGCTTGCAGAAGGTACACCGGGTAGATGTCCGAGTGTTTCTATTTCCTCTTCAAGTTCCGGTAGAGGTGTCAACTCATAATCTTCGGTGAATACATAGTCGGGCCAAGTGATTCTTGTCATGACTTGTACTTCTTCTGCGATGGCTTTGCCGTTGATAGCGAGTGTATAAGGTGTGTTGGTGTCAGGGTCAGTGGGAATGTAGCTTGTACCTATGCCGAGTTGCTTGGATGAGAAGTCACCATAAATCAATGGCGTGACGATATCATCAGAGTTTTGGATGTAGAGTTGGTCGCTGACATTTGTAAGACTTGCGTTGAATCCTGCCTCGTAACCAATAAATACGTTTTTGCTTCCGGTGGTATGAAAACCGGCAACACGACCAATCGAAACATTACCATCACCGGATGAATTCTGTTTACCTGCACTGTTTCCTATACTTATGTTATCGCTACCACTATTGGTGTTTTTTGCAGCATTATTACCTATGGCAACATTGTTTGCACCTGACTCATTTCCGTTTAGAGCGAGATTACCTATGGCAGTATTTCCTTGTCCATCAGAGTTGGCACCTGCAAAAGCTCCCATGAAAGTGTTAAGTATTCCTCCCTCTTTACCAGCATCATATCCGAAATAAGAAGACCGGTTGCCTGCTGTACCTGCTCCCGTTCCGTAAGTGGTAGGAGCTTGTGCAAGGGCTAAATTAGAAGTCAAAAAAGCGAAAATTAAAATTTTAAAAAATTTCATAATAATAAATGTTGTTAGAAAATTAGAAATAATTACATGTTATTCGGGTGTAAGTTTGGGCTTTGTTTTTGGTGATTTTTAAGCCTCCAGAGTTTTTACTTTTTCGGTTTCTTTTTGGATGTCCATCTCGTGCATACCGCGTTCGAGTTCGCCTTTTACTTGTGTTTTGGCATTATTAAATTCGCGGATGCCTTTGCCGAGACCGTGCATCAGTTCGGGTATTTTTTTACCGCCAAACAAGAGAAGGATGACCATAACGATGATGACCAATTCCATCCCGCCGGGCATACCAAAAAGCAGTGTCGTATTCATATCAATTTGTATTTTTTCAACAATCGCCTAAAAAATATTGTAAGGGCGCGGGGTTTGCACCCTTACATTCTTTTCAGCGGTTATTGTTGTCGTGGATTAAAAAATTATTTCAATGTTTTATCGGGTTATTATTGCTTTTAATGGGTAGTTTTCGTTGTTCATATTTTGGGGAAGACATACGAAACTCCGTCCATGCCATTGCATAGATGTGGAATCAATCGTAAGCGTATAGTGGATAAATTAAATTGGGGTGGATTGAGCAAGAGTAGTTTGTCGGTTTATTTTGTTGTCTGAATTTTAGCGAAGTTGTTATTGTCTTGTTGCATTCTCAATTCGACCACAAGATGCAGGGTTTTTGTGACATCGTAAAGGAACGGTTTGGCTCGTCTTTACAAATTAAAGCCTTAACACTATTTAATTGTTTGATTGTCTTAACTTAACACCTTTAAAGTCTAAAAAATAAAGTTTGTTTTCAGCCTAAAAATTGTGATGTAGCGCAGCGATTTACGAATAAATCACCACACTACACCATCTGAAATGCTTATTTTTTAGTGCCTCGTTTTTTTCGTGGCGTTCTTTTTTGTTCCGTTGAAGTGCTGAGTTCGGTTTTCAAAGCTGCATTTTCTTCATTGAGTTCTTTTTCGCTCTGCTGAAGTGCTTTGATAGCTTTGTCCATTTCAATTAAGTGTAGGGTCAATTCCTCTACTTTTTTCAGTAAAGTAACGTCCATTTCACCTACTTTGTATCCGTTTTCATTGACTTCTTCTGCCGATGGTACTTCCGGTAAGTGACCGAGCTTTTCGATTTCTTTTTCCAATTCGGTGAGTGGCATCAAGTCGTAATCTTCAGCGAAGACGTAATCAGCCCAGCCCGTAGTATAAGATTTGATAGTAACTTCTTCGGCTACCATGTGTCCTTTTACTGCGAGGGTGTAGATACCTACATCGCTGGTGCCGATACCTACCTGTTTATCAGCAAAATCTCCGTAGATGAGTGGTGTTTCGACATCACTGGAATTTTGGATGTAAAGTTGGTCGTTGGCGTCTATAAGGCTCTCGTTGACTCCAGCATAATATCCAATAAACACATTGTTATCCCCACTTGTCCAGTAACCGGCTGCTAAGCCAAGACAAATATTATTATTGCCTCCATAATTTTCCTTGCCGGCACTAGATCCTATTGTGATATTATTATGCCCCCCGTTAGCATATCGAGCAGCGTTATTTCCGATAGCTATATTGTTTTTACCCAATTCATTGTATTCCAAAGCATAAGTACCAAAAGCCATGTTTCCACCTTTTATGGAGTTCATGCCTGCGTATGCTCCAAAAAAGCTGTTATTTGCTCCAGCTGCATTGAGTCCAGCTTTATAGCCTAAAAAAGTGTTTTTGTTTCCAATTGTACTATTGAGCCCAGTTCCATGACCTACAAATGTATTGCGTTTATCAGCATTTGTTTCTTCTTCTTCTGTTGGTACCTCATCACGGGGTTCAGGAGCAAAATATTCAGTTTGATTTTGTGCAAACATCATATTTGCGATAAGCATCATTAAAGCGATTAATTTTAAATTTTTCATGATTATTATTTTTAATATTTTATAAATGTTGTTAAAATGTTTTTTAGGGGTGTGATTATGATTTTTTTAATAAATTGATTTACATTTTTACCACCGTACCGGTGGCACGTGTGAGTATGCCGGTGTTTTGTTGTTTGATAAGTGCTTGGTAGAAGTACACGCCTGCTATCCAATGTTCGGTAGAGACATTGACGGTCTGCGTACCTGTGTATAGGTTTTGGGCGGGTAGGTGTGTTATCATCCTGCCATTGACATCGGATATGATGATTTGTACTTCGGCATCAAAGTCAAGAGTAAATTCGAGGTTGATTTCGTCTTTGAATGGGTTGGGGTAGTGCTTGACGGACGCGAAAAGAGATTCCTCTGTTCTTTCTCCAACAGGTGTACATTCCTCAATTTTTCCATTGAAATAGGTGCCACTACCCGTGGCACTAAATCCCGGTTTTAGATTGATATAGTCGCCTGCCCTGAGTTCGAGACTACCACTGACGGCTACTTCTGCGCCATTTGTACCATCGGTTTTAATCCAGTCGAAGGATTTATACAAGCCGGATTCGGTTGGTCCGTAGAGGGTGATTTCCTCTTCACAATCACCTTCTGAGTCGATAGATGTACCTATACACTCGCAGTTGGCTGTCCATTTATCATCCAGTGTATTCGAGTCATTGTCGTCACAAGTTGTACCCATCTTTAGGCATTTACACATACAACTTTCTGTGATTACATAATTCTCATTCGGGCAGTCATCAGCAGCATTATTAAGTTGACATGTACCTCCTGTGCAGTTGCAGTTGTCATCCCATCTTGTACCGACAGTATAGGGATTACTATCATCACAAGTTGTATTTAATACCCCGTCACATATACCTACACAATTGCAATTTGTATCCCATTCGTCAGTATGAGTGTTGGGATTACTGTCGTCACAATCATTGTCAATACCATCTGGGGTATAAGTACATGGAACACAATTGCACAATCCGTCAAAAGTATCATTTGATGTATTGGGGTCGCCATCATCACAGCTATCACCTGCGTATAAACATTCTCCGGCGCAATTACAATTGGCATCCCATACATCGTTTATGGTGTTGGGGTTGTAGTCGTTGCATGGTAAGTCACATAGTGCCTCACAGTCGGGATTCGTTGAAACAGTAATATTGCCTTCGCTGCAGCTTGCATTATTAGCTTCTATGCTTGTAAAATTACCGGAGATTTGTAGATAATAAGTTGTACTTTCCAACAGCCCGCTTACAATCAAATCGTCATTATAATCCGTTCCGTTTAGTTTGCAGGCAATTTCGTCAAGCTCGCCACATATACCTTCATATACTGTAATGACTTCGGAGTAATTGACTACCGCACTTATTTGTACTTTATCTACACCGGAGGGCGTTTCGAATATGTACCACACGGATGCACCTGCGTATGGATTACACAAAGGTCTCGGGTTGGCATAAGAGGCGTATCTGTTGTTGCCTGTTACACCGCACTCGGTATTGAGTGGTATCGGAGTAGCACCACTACAATCCTGATTATCAGGTGGAGTTGCCTCATTTACGTCAATACAAAATACGCCTTCAGTGATACCCGTTCCGTCTTCCGACCCCGTGACCATGATGTAGTATGTGGTATTGGCATCCAAATCCTCATATAGACGTTCCCCAAAACCAAATTCATCATCATTGACACAGACCATATCCCCAAAACTATTATCAAATAAAGTAAGCACACTATTAAATGAAGTGTTCCTTGCTGCCATTTCCTCGTTGAGCATCGTGTTCCATGAGGTGACTATGATTTCATGGTATCCGGCATCGTCAGTTGTAAAGGTAAACCACACACTTGCCTTGTTGAGTCCACAACTATTGGGATAGTCACTTTCATCCGCCGCACAAAAACTCGAGTAATATGTACAGTCATTAGCAATTGTAAGCGGAATAGCATCATCGCTAATTTCATTGCCTGAAAATCCCGGTTCGCATTTGTCGCCGGGGTCTGTCGATGTCTGCGGTATTAGAGGTGTGTTCGTGTCATCTGCGCTCAGACCGCCTGTTTCCTCGTCATTTGTCAAGCCATCACCATCGCAGTCGATGCCGGAGATAGGGTCGCATGGGTCAGTGGGGTCAGTAGGAGGTGTAGCTTCAAGTTCCTCTCTGTTGGTGAGTCCATCTCCGTCGCAGTCAACATCTACGAGTCTACCCGATGGTTCACACGGGTTGGCGGGGTCTGTTCCATCGTCAATTTCTTGGTCATTATCGATTCCATCCCCATCGCAGTCAACATCTGCCACGTCCATTCGTGGCGGGTCGCAAGGGTCATTGGGACTTGACTTGCATGTTGGCACGGCTAGGGTTGCCGGGTCATCTTCACCGGTTGTTTCTTCGCCATTATTCAGTCCGTCTCCGTCACAATCTTCGGTAGCAATGGAAGTATCGCAGGAATTGGCATTAGCCATTAATTCGGTATTGACTGCTTTATGTGTGTCCGTGTTGTCTGCGGAATAAGCACCTGTACTAAAACATACGACAAGACCGAAAATCCACAAACAATATTTTATTTTATACATGATATTTGTTTTAATTGTTAATAAAAAATTAGTGAATAATAAGAGTGCGCTCTACTGTCATACCATTGATTTCCAAGCGACAGATATACTTGGTATTGGTGTTGAGTATCGTAGTAGGATTACCCTCAATTTCCGGCTGGCTGTCAAATTCGTAGGTATAGCTGCCTGCTTCCTGATATTTCTCTACCAATGGGCGAAGTTCTGTTCCGGTATTGCCGTCATTGTAGGCTACCTTTCCGCCATTTGATTCGAGTATCTCCAGTTTTACATTGGCATCCATCTTTGTTGCGTATTTGATTTCGACCTTTGTACTATCGCTTTGTTTGATGTTGTAGCCCAAAGTAACAAGAGAAGCAACATAAGCATCCAATGTAGAGGATTGTGAAACCGTAGAGTGACATCCACCGATAATCATACCGCCGAGTGGGTCGTCACAGCCTCCGGGTGTTGATGCTGTAGTAACCACGTCTTTGCAGTCTGAAAGTGGATGAGGTGGTGAAGGAGGCCACGTAGGGTCAGGTACATCCGATCCCATAGATGTGCTATTGCAATCCTCGTAGTCATGGTTAGCATCACCTCCAGGTCTTCGCAAGAGTACATTCTCCACGGTGTCTCCATCTACACATAGCCAGTCGCGCATTACTTTTTCATAGACATGCCTGAAGTCAATAGCTCCGGTTTGACCTTTGATATCAACACCACCTTCCGTTTTATCTGCAAAGTGGATTAAACCTTTACTATCTATCTTGTCGGGAGAGAGGTCTATGGGGGTACCGTAGAAGTTTTGGCCGGTGACAGCATTACCGAATAACATAACCGGAGCAAGTGTGCCGTGGTCTGTTCCTTCCGAACCTGAGCCTGTTCCTTTTTCAACTACTGTTCTTCCAAATTCCGAGAAAGTCATCGTGAGCACTCTATCACCGTGTTCTGCTCCCAGATCTTCGTGGAAAGCACTGACTGCTTTTGACAATGCTTGAATCAAGTCAGGATGATTACTTCCCTGATTGGAGTGAGTGTCGAAATCTCCCCAAGAAACCATATAGACTTTGGTTTTAAGTCCTCCTTTTATCAATCGTCCGACTTTCTTGAGTTGTTGTGATAAACCGTCATCTTCGTAGCAACCATAACCGGGAACATTATAGTAGGCTTGTTGTACTGTTTTTGCATAGCGAAGCGTACTGTTGGCTACGTTGCGGACAAATGTGCGCTCAATATCAGCAGTACAAGTCGGGTCATCTCCAAACATTCCCGTATTGTACAACTGTCCACTTAGTAAGACTTCCTCAAAGGCTGCCAAATCTGAGAATACCAAATCGTAAGGTGTTCCTTTTGCGCCCCTGAAAATAAGGTTGTTGGAAACACCGATTTGAATAACAGGTGGCGTAGTGGGCGGTGCGCCCAAAAATGCAGGAAGGGTTTGGTCGAAATATCTTCCCATCCATCCGCTACTTTTGCGAACGTCAGCGTATTGAGTTGTATTATTAGCACCACTTGTCATCAAATCCGAACCCAAAAAGTGAGAGCCGTTTTGATTGGCAGCTCCTACATTGTGGATGACTGCCATGTTGCCATTCTGATGCCACATATCATGCATTTCCTGTGCGTAGTTGGGCAGTGCAAATTCTGAATCAACACCTCCTACTTGTAAAGGGAGTAAGTTGTTACAATCAATTTTGAGTTTAGGTCGTAGTCCTTCATATAAGATGCGTCGGCGGTTATCGCCAAAGGGTACGATGGTATTGAGTCCGTCATTACCTCCTTTGAGGCGCACAAGTACTAGTATTCTGTCGTTGTCGGAATCTTCCGTCAGAGCGGTCAGCAGAGGTGATGCCCAGGATAAGAGGGGGGAGCTACCGAATATCATACCGCCCGCAGCCATCATACTTGCTCCTGAAAGAAACTGACGACGACTCCAGTGATTGTGATCGGCAGCATGAGCAGCAGCTCCATCCTTCAGACTCATCCCAATACGTTCATTTTTATTTTTTTTAAACATGATTTTTTATTTTCAGCAACGATAAAAAATAGTTGCATTTCTCACTACAAAACACTTACAATGAAACACTTATATGCTTTTTATTCGTTGCTTATTTTTAAGAATAATGGAATTGTCTAGCTTAGGCTAATTGAAACTCCGGTTGTCTGATTAAATGTAGTAGAAGCTCTTTTAATACCAATTGTCCCTCCGTTGGCTGGTTGATGATATAACCAAAAGTGTACGTGTTATTATCCAAAAAGACAGACAAGGCATTCTTGATTTGTCTTGCCGTTGGGTCTACCGCGAAAAAATATCGCCACACTTTGAATATGAATGTTATTCCGGCAGGATCCTCTCCGGATAGTATCGGGTCGTTCATTATATCGCTGGGTACTGTAGGGTTTATAGCATCCAGATTTGTGAAAATATCCCAGAATTTTTCCATTGCCTTTTCTACCAGTCCTGTTTGACTATTGTTATATCCACCTAGAAGGTAGTTGCTAATCATTTCCCAGCGTTTTATAAGGGTAAACTCATTCAGCCAATTGTGATGCCCGGGCCACCCTGCTACGTCCGGTGGGTTGAGTAGTTTTTGTCCCAAGACGCCGCACATATCTCTTATCATGATGCTTGTACCTTTGCGGTGTCCACCTATATAGGCTTCTACCTGTGCTTTATCAATACCCTCACCTGTTAGTAGCTTGTAATCAGGAATTGGACCATTAATGTCACTTTCAGTAGAGTAAAAATTCGAGTTATTGATGTCGGTGATTTTGTATCCATCCCAATTAGCAGCACCTGCGGGGTTATCAGGCAAAATATTCAGCCTGTACCTGTACTGGTAGATATATCCATCATCTCCATCATTGCCTCCACCGGGTTGCAAATTTCCGGCTCTGAAAAAAGAAGCAGCACAAGCCACCGGGCTTTTAATTTGAGTACCCATCAAACCTACGTCATAAAAATGTTCGCTTTTGAAGAGTACCTTCAAAACATCTGTTATGCTCCATACGGGATCTAATGTGTCATCTTCGGGGTCTAAATTTGAATCAACATTATCCAATCCGTAGATGAATACATTTGCTAATTTTTCAATGTAGGCATCAAACTGCCCTAATGTAGTGGGAGTACTGATATTATATGTATCTTGAAAAATCTCTGTATCGGTATCTGCATACACGTAGAATTTGTACAGTTTTTTGCAGATGAAATAGGCAATTGCACGTTGTTTCTGCTTAAAAATGATTTCATCGTGTACGAAGTTGTATTCGTCCAGTCCGGCAGTAACTATTTTGCGTTCTGCTATTTCCTGATATGTTGCACTGCCCTGACTTGGGAGAGTAGGCATGTCGGGGTATTCATCATTTTCATCCTTCTCATAAGGTACAGCTACTATATTTTTGGTTGTATAAGGTTGTATAGAGCCATTACCGGATTCAAAGGGTTTAAATAGTTCACGTTGTAAGCTACCCGATGGTAATAATACTTTATCCCAGCCTACCAGTCTATCAGCGGGTAAAGTACCAACAGGAATATTGGTCTCGTCATAAGGAGAACCGGTAGCGTAACCTCCATATTCGATGCCAAATAAAGTTTTATTTGTCCAGTCATGCCTGTTATAATGAAATCGAAGCTCACCATCCGCTTCGGAGGGTGGAGTAATATTTGCCCCGTAGTTTCCTACCCTCCAACCCGAGAGTGATCTTGCCAACATATTAATCTCCTCTCTGCTATAATTTTCACTTCCTTCGTATTTTATGCCCATAGTAAAAAGTTCAAGTAACTCACGAGCATAATTTTCATTTGGAAACGGGTTGCCACCACCTTGTGCAGAGTCCGGGCCTAGTGGGTTGCCGTTGTTTTCATTTCCATTAAGGTACATGAGCGTGATTGGTGTCAAACCTATAGCTTTCACAAATTCTTTGAAGTTACCAAAAGCACCAGTGAAGAGCAATTTATAGTATCGCAGTACAGCATAAGTACGTTGATATATTTTCTCTTCAACTGCAAAGTGACCATGCCAAAACAACATCAGTTTGGCTCTGATACTATTTTCGATATCAACTATAGATTCATTAATCCAGTAGTTTGATAATAAACCGTTGATAGTTTCAGGAACGAGATTAAACTCACCTTCGACACGTCTCGTTATACTTACAGGTCTATCTGTCCAGTTAAATTCTGTGGGAAATTCAATAGCGGCAGCACCTTCAATCAGTGTGTCTGCAAGTTGTGCAAACGTAGTGCCGCTTGGAATATCATTAATATCATCAAATCCGGCACCATAGCCTAACCTTCGATACAAATGCCGAATTCGTTGACGGTGTGATTCCGATGAAGTATTAATCGTTTCACCCAAAGGACTCGTACTAAAGCTTGCATCTATATTTATACAATCCATCGTTCATAATTTTAAAAGTTAAGAAATCATAGTCGCGTATAGACATACCTCGCCTACCCCATGCCGAGGCACAGATTCGGAACTACCCTCCGTAAAGGCGTTTATTGATTAATTATTCGCGCGAATCAAAAAAGGTATGTCCGCGATTCATGTTGTTATTTGAATTGAAGTGGATTAAAAGGTTTTCATCCGTTTTATCCCTCAATTCGATTGCAAGGTCAGAGAATTATTCGGGAGTTAAAAGGAACAGTTTGGCTTAAAATTACAAATAAAAGCCTTAACAATTCTTAAAGTATTGATAGTCAGTATTTAATAATGGTTTTTTTAAAAAAAAATATAGATTACCTTATTTTCAGGAGAAACAACAATGCACTCCCATCAAATCTCAATTCAAATCACACCTCCACCCACCAAATCCCCACCCAATCACATCTTCATAGTGTAACGATTTTTTAACACTTAAAATAGTTCATCATGAAACGTTTTGATAATCAAATCAATGCAGGCTCAATGGCAGACATCGCCTTCCTGCTGCTTATTTTCTTTCTTGTAACGACTACAATTGATGTAGATAAAGGTATTACCGTCAAATTGCCGCCGTGGGACGACGAACAAATACTTCAGCCTGTACCGCCGCGCAATGTTTTCTCCGTAAAAGTCAACAGCAACAACGAACTCCTTGTACGAAAAGAGCCGATTCCCATTTCCCGACTCAAAGAACGCACCGTTGAATTTATCCTCAATCCCAACCAACGTGGAGACATGCCCAACAGTCCGAAAAAAGCAGTCGTCTCTCTTCAAAATGACCGCGAGACCAATTACGAAACCTATATCGCAGTCTATAACGAACTCAAAGCTGCCTACAACACCATCTGGCAAGAAGAAGCCCTCAAACGCTACGGTAAAACCTACGAAAACCTGAACCGCGAGGAAAAGAAAAGTATTCGCAGTGATATTCCACTTATCATCTCAGAGGCAGACCCCACAGATTTTGCCTTGAAATAATAATGCGACAATGCGTTAATGCAACATTGTTTACTTCATTATCGCATTAACGCATTGCATCATTGTCGCATTACCATTCACTCACTCGCTCATTCAAAATTCACTCATTACTTATGGCTAAATTAAAAAGTAAACCGAAACGCAGTCGCCCCACGATTTCTACGGCTTCACTGCCCGATATTATTTTTATTTTGTTGTTCTTTTTTATGGTCGT
>ENA-ORXR01002338-ORXR01002338.1-marine-metagenome-genome-assembly--contig:-NODE-2338-length-18268-cov-19.363751_pt1 | contig 18268 bp, 31 predicted proteins | sample MGYA00237866_ERZ511479 | MGnify/ENA metagenome assembly ERZ511479 | reverse complement strand
GCCGAGCTTTCTGAGTGGCATGGGCCGTACACCTACGTGTGGCCCTGCCCCCCGTCCTTACAGGACAATGACGCGCCACCCACGCCTGTTACCCAAGGCGCTGGATCCGAGCCTAGCGGGCTACTGCTACCTTCGGTCCATGACCTAACCACAACGGTGGAGGACCTAATGTACCAAAGTACAGAGGCGACGCTTATAGCCCCCAGATGGGAGAGAGCCCCCTGGTACGCGGATGCCAAAGCAGCTTGTGCATCGCACGAGGTACTTCCCCACGCGTCAAAAGACCATAATGACATGGCCACATGGGCGCTGGTTGCCTTTCACTTTAGCAGGAAAACCAACAGTGATACACAAGCCAAACCCTCTTTTTCCAAATGACAGCACCTCATGAGCGGGCGAGGTGTATGAAACACCGCCTCAGCATCACCTGCCGACGGGCATCGGCCGTAAAACAAGCCAAACAAAACAAAGGCACAAGTCGAGCCCACACCGGTCTTGGGACACCCGCCTCAGTTGCGGAAGTGCCCCAGGCTACCCCCGTCCACCGAAGAACTGCGACGGCGCATATTGCGCGGACGCTCCTCCTCATCCTCGTCGTCACGGCTGAGACGCCGGGCGAGGATGTCGCTCGCGTCAAAACGCACGGGCGACGGAGGCACCGCCGCCACTTGGCGCAGACGTTCGACCTCCTGAGCGAACAGGTCGAAGGCAGCCGCCGAGTCTGCAGCCTCGCTCATGGCCCGAGCCAACACCGGCATGGCTTCCTCAAGGACCTAGCCATGCGTGTCAAGAACCGCCCGGCGTAACGCCTCCGTCTGGCGCTTCCACGCCGAAGCCAGGGCGGCCGCCCCGACGCCACGAGGCACGCGCTGCCCGTCCATCCGACGACTCGGCCCGTCGCCAAACAAGGCCACCGCCGCCTGAAACGCCTCAGGCGAAGTCCAAACGTCCTCTTGCGTCGAACGCGCATGTCCGCCGGACGCGGTGGTAACACGCGTCTCGCGCACCGGCGAGAGCGACCGCCGGCTAGGGGAAGCAGCCCGACGCGAAGGCCCACCGGCCGCCCGCGTCCCTTGGCGGACAAAACCGCCGTTTCCTTGGGCTGCCGCCGCGGGCGTATCGCCATCGTCGTCCGACCCCCCGCCACAAACGGGAAGAGACGCAAAGCCCCGACAAGGGTGGTTCAGCATGAACCCGTACTCGGCCAACGAGTCCAAATGGACGTGCACTTGACGCGCAGAACGCGTCTGCGTGTCCCGTCGGATGACGTCCTTGACCACAATGGTCCACGGGAAGACTACCGTGTCCTTGTTCATATTGTGGAACGTGTCCAACATCGCCTGGCCACCCGGCCCACTGGCCATACGGTGCAGGTCCAAGTTGGACATCCGCTTAAGGGCCTTGCCATCGATCCAGGCGAAGAACGTGTCCGTCAACATGGTATGCACCCACCTGGCCGCGAGGAAGTAGTAGAACTCCGCATTGACCACATGCCAGACGGCACTGCACTCATCAACCAGCTTGTGAGCCATATACGACAGTGCTGAAGGCATCTCCATCCACACCCCGCGGTTTAACCACCAGCGGGGGTAGCGGGGAAACCTTCGCGACAAGTCGAAATGACGGGACGCCCGGATAGCACCGGAACACTAAGCGGTGGGAAGCAGCCCGCGGCTCGTGATGCGAGCCGCGTCTTGAGCACGCCGATGGGTGGGGGCATAACTCGGCGCCCGAAAGGAGGAAGTCAACGCCAATGTGCGGGCGTCAAACGTCTCCTCCACGGCGTGTTCAGCCTCTTGAGCTGCCTCTATGAGCTCATCAAGATACTCCTTCATGCCCGTCTTCTGGGCGAAAGGCACCGACAACTCCGTGGCGGTGTGGCGCGACAGGAAGACGGCCTCCGGCCAAGCCCGACGCGGACGCCCGAAGTTGTTGGCGGCGACCTCAAAGGTCCCCATCTGATGGACGGGGAACAAGAGGGCCCAGGCGTAAAGACGCGTGTGGAAGTTATGAAACGGGCGTCCGTAAGAGCAAGGCCGTGACAGCCTCGCCTCGCGACGGACGGGGCACGGCGGACGAAGGACCCAGAGGTCAACGAGTGCGCAAGCGCAAGCCACCGCAACCTGCCCAACTGAGCTACTCAACCCGGACCCCTGACGGCATGGGGAACCGGACAGGCCCTCGCCGTCCCCCAACCCCCGGTGTATATACCAAAGGGCGAGCCCAAAGGCCCGCCAAGCTGCTCCCGGCTTTGCCCCCTGCGGGACGCGGGCAAGAGCCCCCCCACCCCTGTAGGGGCCGATCTGATGCCTGCGCGGCCGATGCAGCCCGGTGGGTGCCGAGAGGCTGCCCGTCCACGCCCGTCGGCACGCATCGGCCACTCTGGGCCGCTCGCGACCGTTCGGGCCCCGGGCTCCCTCACCCCGCCTCGCGCGAAGGGTGTCAGGGGTCTCCCCGACCCCCTTTGCAGGCGCCGGCCAGGGCGTAACGCCCACATGCCCCTTCGCGCGTCGTTACGCAGCATTCTGATTGGTTGCCACAAGTGGCGTTCGTGGTGGAGGATCAGACCATCTGCGCCCACTTGCCGGGACAGCTCGAATCTCATTACACGGGTATGTAGCATATCTCCTTAATATTCGGATATTGGGCCCGGTAGCCCCCCTGACTGGTCAGTCTTCATGTGGAGGATTGAACTGACTTGTGGCTCGTCTTTTGGGAGGATACTTCCGTCTTGTAGATCTGTCCTTTCTTTTTATCGTCTCTATTTTGGTGGTTATTCGACCTTTATGATCACTCGGTCGATTGACCCCGCCCCTTTACCGTCTGATAATAAAAGCACCATGGGACCGGGGTTTGCCGTCTTCGGCTCCCCCGGCTCCCCATCGGATGTTGCACGAACAACGGTTCTTCTTCCTCGCCTCTAAGGCGATAGTGTTCGCCTTATCGCGCGTCTACGGTCCGTCGCTACTTACCGGTTATTTAACCAACGTCCTTAATCCCACAACGGGCGTCCCTGGAATGCCAGATCCCACCAGGTTCCAGCACGTGGAGGCAACATCTCAGGGGGTCACAGTCAATTTCTGTGCGGCGGTTTTGTGGCCGAAAGGTTTCTACGAATACGCACCTGGCTGACTCCTGACCAGGCTCAGTGCTGGCAATCAAGCCGGGGCAGCCGTATTTTTTCTACTCAGCCAGGCGTATCCACGGTCAGACACGGACGCCCCTTGCATCCGGCACCCTCTTTCCCACATCAGAGACATACATAAGGCCGGACCACGGGCGCGGGGTGCCCGCCGGGGCGGCGCGCCCAGCGTTGTTGGTCGGCGAGACGCACCACCGCCCCCCCCCCCCCCCCCCCCCCCCCCCACTACGACGGTTTCGTAGCCAACAGGGGCCACCAACACGGATCGACAAAAGAAATCGGTGAGAGTCGGTTTCCCGATCAATAAACGGTATGGTCAGATTGCTCAACGATCGTTACACGTCAGTATAGAATATGGGTACACAGTGTTTAAACATGGGTGAGCCCGACGGAGTCCACAAACAGAGCGAGGCATGCATCAGTCACTCTCATTATCTGTCGTCGACCAGAGAGACAACCAAACCAGTACGAGAAGTACATTACAGAGCGAATTGGCATCCGCATATTGCATGCTGTCCATCCAGCTCCAGTCCAGCTGGCCCAGAGGCTGCACATAAACTATGCACCACCATAAGTTGGTCGGCCTTCACACATTTGACGGAGCATCAAGCACTCGAGTCGAGCGACGAGGCCCTCGTGCAAATGGTCCAGCTGACTCCGTGGCGTTACCATACCTCCTTTCCACCACCGGCTTTCTAGAATGGATTTGCGTGTTTGGGAGCACGAAACACAACCCTGGAACGGAAAAACTTGGCTCGCAGTCGCGCTGAGCATTCTCGATGGGCGGCCGCCGCACATACAACTACTGGGTCGTATACTGCATGGCGTGCCTCCTCATACCGTAGAAAAATTGACACCGAGGCGAAACGATGTGCCCAAGAGAGCTCGGGACTGGCACAGTCTCCGTCGTGGTGCAAGTTTGGTGCCAGGGTGGGCTTTTTGTCAGGTCCGGGTCCAGTGGTGGCCATGTAGGTGTGAGCCTGGTGCAAACGTGAGTGGAGCCTCTTCCAGAGTATTATCAACTTAAATGGAATGCTTACCATACCGACATACCGATTATAAATCGTTAGATCGGTCTTACCGATTGCGAAATGGTATCCAGAAACTAAAACATCGGAAAATTGCAAGATTGCGAGCAGAGCCCTTCCGTTGGGAGTGGCCGGGGTGCCACCAGGCACCATTCTTCTTGGCTATACAGTGCAGGTGCACCGACGATGACGCGTTCCATGCTCGACAGCCGAGCACGCGGCTCTTGTCCATCCCCGCCATGCCGGAATTCAATTCTCATTAAACACAAGCAAGTCGTGTTGAACTACACAAGTTTTATTGTAGCCCCTCTGATTCAAGGGGGTGGTCATGGCATGAAAGAGTGCACTTTCTTTCTTAGAAGCACTGGCGAGGCTCAGAAGCCATTCTTTTCACGTAGATGGGTAATATCTGCACTATCCGAGAATCCCAGTGAAGATGGCCTTGAGAAGGACCAGGACCGACCAAGTTAGGGAAAGGGCATCGTAGAGCAAAAAAGAACAGGCGCGACCTGGCTCTGTGATAAAGGAGCACTGACCTTCGGCAGCGACGACTTTCTGTTTCTGTGCTGTCTCTAAACGAGAACAAACTGATTGTACTCAGACACAGAATGCGGAAAGAAACCAGTCAGGCGGAGCTGAGGGGAAGAGATAGCCGAGGGATCTGATTCGCGGCCAGATCGGCCGCTCGAAGTGAACTAATAAACGTCACTGCCGGCGTAGCGATCGTCTGCAACGCGTGGTAGGGGAAACAAACGTATAGGATAGGGAAATTGAGGACGATCACGCGAGGGAAGGGTTGAATCGACTTCCCAGAAATAATCAATATCGGCGGGTTCCTCCATGGAGAAGGTGTGAAGAAAATGTGTCCAATTCGAAAAGCGTGCCAGGAAATCACAGAAAAGCTGCCGAGAAGTCAGCACCTGCTAATCCGTGCAGCAGAAATGGGGAGAAACCGATTGTAGACTCTGAAACTCGTGAAAAGACATGTGCCACGTTTGGGCCGGATGTTCTGTGGCTCATATGGTTTGCACTTGGCACTTGCATATCCTATCGTCATCTCGGATGGCTGAGAACTAATCTGATGAGCGACGTCTGCGCATCGATAGTTGTCGTAGAGATAAAGATGTGCTCAGGATTGTTCTCACATCCGTCACTCCGTGTGTGCAGGGTCCCCGGGCCTCGGAAACTGTTACAGTCAGTGTCCGTCCATGAAACAGGTGGCCCTGCAAGGAGTATTGACTTGGAATTCTTTGATCAGGCTCGATGCTGGAAAATCAGGCCAAGACTCCGAGAGCTATTTCTGTTGACGTCGCTCTCAATTAAGTTGCGATTGTTTCAGCTCAACGACGAGGCGTTGCCGCGACCGACACCTTTGCACCACACACCGACGCCAGAACTGTGGCGGAAACCCCCTGTCAGGGGTGACACGCCCCCCAGGTATGATCCGGGGACGGGTCGTGACCACTCACGTAACACCCCCCTAGAGGAGTAGCGTGGGACACTCCCCTTGGGCGGGTGTCCACGAAGCCCGAGGGCCAGACACGAAGCGACCCCTCTAGAGGGGCGCGGGGTGATGCGCACCCGATCGGGCCCCCCTGGGGCGGTCTGACGCAGCCGAGGGAGACGCGCGTCTTCCCAAATCCAGGCCCTCTGGAGGGGCCGAGAAGTTTGTGGAAGCGTCCACAATCCGATCGTAAGCCGGACAGAGATCTGATCTCGACCGGGGATAAAATCCCGCCCGAATTCTATCCGGAAAAATTGAAAAATCTTGGGATAAGTCCCGAGGTACTGATTTTGGGAACATCCTGAGATCTGGGAAGTCTTCGTGACTCTCTTGCTTTCGCCCGATTCGGGCGGGGGTCCTCTTCCAGTGGAAGCGTAGTAGAGGATGCCTGGAAGGGGCAACTAGAGGCCGGGGCCTGAGACCGTGGACCGTTCGGCACCGGTCCACCCGTGGTGGTGCCCGGGGGTCGGGATTGTGCACGTCCTGCGTCTTGTTTCTGAGGGTACATGAGTGTACGCTTTTGGGTCATTGTGCGTATTCGAATCAATCAGCGTTGCGTTGTCGTTACTTCCGTCATTCTGGTGCTCTTCGTGCCGTGTGATCCAGGCGTTTGTGTTGTTTCTCCTGTGTGTCGCTCCGCATCATGTGCTGAGTTTTCCGACGGGGCTTTACCCCGTCGGCTTTGAGGGCAGGATCCGCTACTTTTTGTAAATCAGCGAAGAACAGGGTCAAGCCCTTCCTGATCAGTCTGTCCGTCCCTGTCTCGTTCTCTTACGGTGGACTTGCTCTCCTTTTCCTACCCTTGGGTGTCACTGTTGCCGTCACATTTTGACTGGATTCTCCCACGGGGGAGTAGGGCCTTCATCTTTATGGACAGCATGAGGGGGAAGATGTTCCGCGCACAAGGCGGGGGCTCCTCTTCACGAGGCATCCGTGAGGGAGCTAGTGACGGCTCAGGGCCTAGTGGCCCTTTGGGGGACCCTCCTCATGTGGAGGGTCGCGCGCGCGTGTCCACGGGCAAGCGTGGCTCCGCGAGCGACGGAGGAGGGGACGGAGCGGAATTTTCGTTCCCCCTACTTTTGCGACGGCCACAAGGTGTCGAGAGCGAGTGTCCCCCTGAGTGCCGGGGCCTCCTGGGGGGTGGAAACAAGCAGTCCCGTCGCAAGAAAAGGGGCCGTATGACGGTCTGGCTCGGCGGGCTATGCCCGTGGGTCTACGCCGTACACCCCCACAAGTCAGTGGGGTTGGGGCTCCGCAAGGGGCCCTAGAGGGGGACGCGTTCTCGGCGGCCCCGCGTGATTCACAGGAGGCTTTCATTATCCCATTACATGAGCGGCTGTCTTTGTTGGCGACAGCCCTCGGGGCCTCCCCACTGTCAATGTGGTGGTTCGGTCCCTCCCGTGGCGGGCTGGCCTGGGCGGTGGTGTACGTGGCCGGCGGATCAGCCGTGATGGTGGCTGGACGGCTTTCGTGGGCTCTACGGTGGCCTCGCCGATCGGACAGACCGAGGCCGTGATGTCGCCGTCTGATTAGGCCACGTGCGCTTGGATAGCCTGGCCGCTGCTGGTGGCGGTTGTCGGACTTGATTCTTTTTTGATTCTATTTCGCATTGTTTGGAGGGACTTAATTTTCGCATTACGGGTGACCTGCATTGGCCAGCTTTGATTGGAGGCCGAGCCGCGGGCTCCCGCGGGTCGCTTGTTTCCACATATTTCCGCGGGTTGGGACTTAATAGCGGCCATCCAGCGAAGGCGCCTCGTTTTCCTACTAGGAGCCGGGGTGCTGGCGTGTGTTCGCCCGCTGTAGCCCCACTAGGGGGCCGCCATGGGGGCTCTTAAGGAGAGGTCTCGGCCTCCCCCTCGTGTCCAGAAGAAAAACCAATTGTGCCTTGGGTCTCTCGCTCCCTCGGGTCTCTTCCGTAATACTTTTGTCCCCCTCTTTGGGACGGGCGTGGCTTGTACTTTTCCCTTTCCGGTTTCGTCTGGGCCTTCCTCCTTTGGACCCCAGGTGTTTTTTTTTTCCTTTTCGGACAGCAGAGAGAAAACCGCTACATTAATGGTGGAGCAGCAGGGGAGGGACATACTGTTTTTCCGTATCGTGACGCCCCTCCTCTTTCTTTGGCCGAGCCCCTCATTTCTTTCCCCCGTTTGGGTTCTCTTCCCTCTGGTATCCTTAGGGGACCAGTCGAGTGCCGTGGGGACAGCATGCCGGACCCTCCCGCTGGTGGACGGGGTCGGGGTGCGCCCCCGGACGTGTCTTTATTTGCTCCTCCTGGCCGAAGGGGAGGGAAAGGTCTCCGACGGACTACTTCCGATGGGGGTCAGACCGGGATTCCTCCTCGTGTGTCGCCCCCTCCTCCTCCTCCTAGTGTTGACGACCCACCTGGCCATGGTGGATCGTCCCTCATGCCGACAGATCTACGGTCTGTGCTGGACGCGTTCCGATCGGACACTTTGGCCGACGTGACGCGGGCTCTGAGCGAGTCCCCTCAACGGGCGGAGCCGGGCGGACAAGCGCCGGAGCAAGGTGGGTCCAGCCGGTCCCACAAGAGGCAACACCACTCCCTTCGTCGCCGTCCATCCTCCTCGTCTTCTTCGTTGGATGAATCTTCCTCCGGATCCGCCGACAGACAAGATGCCAGGGGGGCTACTACGCCCCACGGGACCAATCCGGCGGTCCCTCCTATTCCGGTTCCGCAATTTTCGGACGATCGGTTTTCGCAGGTGTTGGACTAAAAGACCGACCGCTCACGAAACCGTCGGAGGGGCTACGAGGCGGCCCAGGCGCGAAAGATGGGCCGAACGACTAAAGACATGAAGCACTTCTTCGGCGGGTTCCCGCCGTTATCTGGAAAGGACTCCCTCAAGGTCTTCTCCTGGCTGAGCAAGTGGGTCAAAGCGTGTAACGAGAATGAGGTGTCAGAAGGGAGAGCCCTCTACGCGGTCCCCCACTGCCTGTCGGGCGACGCGAAACTACGCTACACCCGCGAGCTTCCGGACTCTGGGACCGCGCTGGACGTCGCGAGTATCACGTCCTACCCTGTGGCGGTGAATTGGTTCCTGCAGACCTACGCGAAGCCACACACGCTGGCTCTCGCGCAGGACACCTTTAGTCGGGCGATCATCGAGCCCGACGAGACCATCGAGTCCTTCTCGGCCCGCTTGCGGGGCCTGTCGGACCGGTGTGGGAACATCCATACGGAAGGGACCATGAAGCAACAACTCATTCAAGGACTACCGGCCTACATCCGGAAGGACGCGTTTGTCTACAACACGCCGGCCTGTTTCTTCCAGCAGTTGGTGACCTACACGTCGGGCAAGCATAAGGCGGAAGAGGAGGCCATGACTCTGGCCCGTGAAGGACAGGCGCCCTCGACACCATCTTCCTCTCGTGGTCCCCGTCGTCTCCCGGTTACCCCGCGGGCGCGTCCCACACGGGCGGATTTTCCGATGATGGCCCTCCGTGAGACGGAGCCCCTTGTGGCCCCTCCTCCGGCGGCCAACCCGGGTCAAGACCAACCCCTTTGGGGCCGGCAGGAAAACCTCCCGCGGTTCTTGACGGGGCGCCCAGAAGACTCACGGCGCCCCCGCATTTGTTTTATATGTTGGACACCGGGACACATGTCCTACACGTGTCCGATCCTGACGGACCTGCAGAAGGCGCTCGTGAACAAGGCCCGAGAGTACTTCCCACAAGCCACGAGCAGTCGTGGGGCCGGGCAGGACGAAAATGGGCGGGTCACACGGACCTACAACCGACAGATCCGGATCGCCATGGATCAGGGCCTCTGTGACGGCATCTACAAGTCGGACGCAGAGGACAGACCAGATGGGGACCCTAGGATCCAGTTCTGGAACGAGAAGGACAAGCCCGGCTCGGGGAACGTTTAGTGGGGGGCGGACAGCCGTCCGACTGCCCTTTGTGGGCTAGTCCATGCGCGGACCCTGCTTCAAACTGCGTACCCAAGTTGCTTACAAGAACGGCTGGACAAGCTCCTCGTCGGCGTGGTCTCGCTGGTCCCTGTGCGTTCAAGGGGACCTTGCTAGTTTTGCGCAAACGGAACTTCGTGGTCTCGGCGTCCCTGAGTTTGTCGTCGGACCATCCTTTGCACCGGACCCCCTGCGTGTTGGACACCGGGGCGGGACCAAGTGTCGTACGGGAGTACGTCCTCCCCCCTGGCTGGAAACAGCAGGCTCGGCGGGCCCCTCAGTCAACCCACGTTTGTGAAGCGTCCGGACAACTCCTGATGGTCAGGGCCCAAGTGGGGTTGTCTGTCATTGTTGACGGCGCCTCGATGCCCTTCCAGTTCCTGGTGGTCAAGGCTCTCTCGGTCCCTGTCATCCTGGGCATGGAATTCCAGAAAGAGCACGTGAAGGCCATCTACCCGGGCTGTGAGACCGTCGCGTGGAACCACGGTGGCTTGACTAGGGCGGAGAACGCGTGGGACGGCAAGAAGAAGGAGCCCAAACAGGCCAAGGGCATCCCAGCCCGTCGGGACAAGGACGCCATCTACCTGCGACAGGGCGTGATAGTGGCCCCTCGCACCGTCCAAGCGGTCTCCGTGGTGCGTGGGACCGCGGTCCGTGTCGACTCCTGGAACGACCCGAGGTGCTGGCGCAGAAGGGACTCCGCCTACAAATTGCCCTTGCGATACTCAAGCCCCTCCGGGAACTCATCCTGCACCTGACCAACATTTCGGACAGGCCGGTCAACCTACCGAAGAACTACGCGATCGGACTGGCGGAGACCTACGCGGGCCCGACGTAAGAGATCACGGAGGAGGACAAACCAGCTGATGTGGGGGCGGAACCGCTCTGTACGGCTGGGCCGACGGAAGATCACCCGCCCACGGAAGCGCCGTCGGTCCCAGTTGAAGCGCAAGCCCCGAAAACCAACTGGCCGCCACAAGATCGGGTACCGCCGGATCAAGAGACGCCGGAACCATCGCCATCATCCAGGGTGGCCTATGAGCTGGTCCCGCCGGAGTTACATCCCGCGGTACATCAGCTGATGAATCGGTAGAAGGGCCTATGGAGTGGCAGGTTGGGCCAAATCGACGCCACACCCCACCGCATCGCCCTCCACCCTGGGACTCGTCCTATTCGGTCCCAACCTTACCGGACGGGCTTCCACCACCGTCGTCTCCTGGCGGACGGAGTGACGAAGCAAGTCCAGATGGGCGTCATAGAGCCGTCTAAGTCCGAGTGGTCCTTCCCGGTCGTGATGGTTCCTAAGCCGGACGGTTCCCAAAGATTCTGCGTGGACTACCGCCGCTTGAACGACGTGACGGTGAAGGACACGTACCCGCTGCCCCGCATGGACGATTGTATTGACTTCTTGGGCTAGGCGTCCATCTTCTCCATGCTTGACTGCAACTCGGGTTCCTGGAAGATCGCGGTGGCCGTCGAGGACCAGGACAAGACGACCTTCACGTGCCACGAGGGAACCTACAAGTACATCCGGCTCCCTTTTGGTTTGACCAACGCGCCGGCCACCTTCCAGCGGGCCATTGACATGATCCTGTCGGGCGTCAAGTGAAAGACCTGCCTGGTCTATTTGGACGACGTGGTTGTCTTCACCCGGACGGTCGAGGAGCACATCACCCACTTGAACGCGGTCTTTGGTCTGTTGTCTCGCGCTGGAGTGTCCCTCAAGGCGTCCAAGTTCTTCATTTTCCGGGAGGAGGTCTAATACCTGGGACATATCGTGGGCCGCGGACACATGCGGGTGAACGAAAAGAACCTGGTGGGCCTACGTCGTGCCGAACCGCCCCAGACCAAGAAGGACCTACGGAGTTTCCTCTGTATGTGCAGCGTGTTCCGCCTGCTTTTGAAGGACTACGCACAAGTGGCCAGACCCTTGACGGCCCTAACAAGTCCTAAGGTGTCAGACCCACTTTCCCCGTTCTCAAACGACCAGCGGGCTGCCTTTGAGAAGCATAAGATGCGGCTCACGAGCACGCCGATCCTGGATCTCCCGCAGTCTACAGGGGCCGACGTGTTCGACACATACGCCAGCGATTAACAAGTGGGCCGCGTCCTGACACAAGAACAGCCGGATAAGACCTAACAGCCGGTTGGGTACTGGAGTGGTCCTATCACGGGGGCCGAGAAGAGCTACAGCACGACGGGGAAAGAGTGCCTCGCGGTTGTTCGGGCCCTCTTCATGCTGCGTCCGTACGTCCAAGGGACCCGGTTCATCGTCCGGACGGACCATTCTGCCCTCCGATGGATGCTCCACATGGAAGGGGCCCATGGTCGCTTGGCCCGTTGGCGATTGAGACTCTCCGAGCTCGACTATTTGGTCGAGGCCCGCGCGGGGGCGGCTCACCACGCAGGGGACACGATGTCCCGGATCGCAACACCCGCGGTGGACACAAGGCCAATCTCTAAGGAGATCCCCTGCCTCACCCTGGTCAAATCCTCGCGGGCCTGGACCATGCCATCCTACAAGGACAGACGGGACTATCCCCCCGTCACGGTGGACCGTCTGGTAAAGGTCCAAGCGCAGGACAATCGGTGTCATGAGCCGCGACAGGATATGGACCGCAACGCCCACTCCCGCTACTCCGAGAACGCGCAGGGCTTGCTGGTCCGGCGTGCACCTCTGGACCAGGCCACGAAGGTGTACGTCCCCAAGTCCCTACAAACGGAGCTCCTCACCTTGGAGCACGTGCCGGCCCATGCGGGACACCCGGGCGCCAACAAGATGTACGTGCCCATGCGCCGATTCTTTTATGGGGAGGCCATGGTGGCCGACGTGTCCGACTACGTGGAAAACTGTGGGACCTGTGCCAAGGTCCGCGTGGGCGGACGCCGACCGACCAACCCGCAATGGCTCTTTCCCCCGACGGAACCGCTGTCCGCTGTGTGCCTCGACCTCTGAGGACCACTTCCTAAGACCGCCATGGGCAACCGGTACCTCCTCGTCATGGTGGACCGCTTCTTCAAGTTGACCGGCGTTGTGGAACGCCCACGGGAAGACGCGGAAACCGTGGCCTCGGCGTTCTTTGACACCTGGGTGGCGTCCTACGGTCCCCCGGAAACCCTCCTGACGGACAATGAGCCCCAATTGACCTCCACGCTCTTCCAGGGGGTCTGACGGCTGTCGGGAATCACCAACCTGTACTCCACGACCTACCATCCCCAGACGCCAGGACAAGTCGAGCGGTACAACAGAACCATCGTGGCCCAAATCAAGGCGTACGTCGAGGACCATCCAGCCACGTGGGAAGAGCTGGTTTTTGTCGTAACGCTAGCCTACAACTCACGGCCACAACAGAGCACCGGGGTAGCCCCACTTGAGTTCGTTGTACCAGATCGAGTACGGACCTTTGCCGTCGAGCGCCTCCCCAAGAACCCGTTCCCGCAGACAGTCCCAAGGATGACCCTCGCGGAGAGGGAACAACAACGAGGCCACCTACGGAACCTCATCACGCAGGTCCGAGCCACCCTCGCCACAGCCCAACGACGGTACGAGAGAAACTTCAAAAAGCGAGTCCGGCCGGTCAACAAGGCCCTCAAGATCGGTAATTGGGTCTTCGTGGACGCACACGACACGGAAAGACGCAAGTTGGACGACAAGGTGGTCGGCCCGTTCGAGATTGTCCGCACGGACGGGCACACCTGCACGGTCTTCGCGGATGGGCTGCTGGACACGGTGCGTAGCGACCACGTGACGTGGGCGCCTCCCTCAACAAGACAAGAACCGAACGTGGACGGATGGACAGTCCCGGATGCAGTCGTTCCGGACGGACACGGGCCGGACGGTCCATCGTTCGTGCGCGACTGCTTCCTCACCCGCGAGGTGGACTACGACGGAGACCTATGGCTGAAGATCCGTTGGTGGGGCTATGGGCCCGAGTAGGACACATGGGAGCGCGCGCTCGCAAGTTCTATCCACGAAAGGTCCTCCAGTACTGCCGGCGCAAGCGTCTCCCTGACCCTAGTGGACTGGCGGCCTTTCTGAGCTGGTGACCAGTCCGAGGCCTCTGCGGCTCAGTCCCAGAGCGGCCCCTTCGTGCCCAAGATCGGACATCCTCGCTGCTCTGCCGGGCGTCTCCCTGCGGCCCCTTCGGTTGTCTCCCTTGACCGGCTGGCGGCGGTCGGACCTGGTCAGTTCTATCCAGGACGGCACGCATCGGCTCGACACACGCGAGTCTCGTAACCGACGGAACGGGTGTAACGGTCGGCCCCTACATGTAACGGGCCTCTCGAGACTCTCATGTGCTTCGGTCCCGAAGTCACGCTGGGTTTTGGGACCGAAATCCTTCATGAGAGCGGAATAGCAGCGTACGCAAGCAAGACGTCTTTATGTCCACGAGCATGGGCACAAAAGCAAGACTATCCCTCGTTCTCTACGGCGGACGGTATGGACCCCACTACGGACGGTCAACCACCAAGACGAAGGCCCGGACCGATAGCGCTGAGCTGGCCCCGCCTGGTCCCCCTCCGCCGAGTCCTCCCTGGCGCGCACCTGCCCACGACCGGACGGCTCCCCGGCATGTCCTCGGCGGGAGTGCCCGGCGTCCGCACTGTAGACCTCCCGAAGGACCATCACTAGGCGTCTTCGAGTTTCTTAACCGCTTCGTGCAAGCGGTTAATGACAATTATGTGTCAGACGGCAGAGCCCTCTACCTCCTCCCGGAGTTCACCAAGGGTGACCTCGAACGGGATGTACACGATCATGCTGTCACTCCAAGGAGGGTGGAGTGGAGAGGTCAGTTCCTATATGGAAATGGTCAGCTGGCTCCTCCTAAAATACGCGGACGAGCAGTCGCTAAGCGACCAGGACGCTCTGTTCCATGGATCCTCGCAGCAGTCCGATGTAGCAGAGAATGAGTTCTAAGTACTCGTTCGGAGGCTACGTTGCCTCCGAGGGTATATCCACACACAGGGGCCAATGAAAAGCCGCTACATGCTGGGGCTCGGTGGGGAGATTCTCGCAGAGGTGCGCGAACACAACACCGGAAATACGCCGATGAACCTTCTGGTGCCATATGTTCAGAAGAAGGGTGTCGTCTGTCGCAGACGTCACGTGGAAAAACAGGCCGAAGAGGCCCGACGGGCCGAGGCCCGTCGAGAGCGCCGAGCCACACGTCGTACACCTCGAAAGTGTGTTTCTGCGGCGGTGACAGTCCTAACCAAGGTGGGGGAAGTCCCTCCGGGTCCTTGCCCAAGGGATAAGGGTCGCTTTGGGCGACCGAGGAACTGCAGCAACTGCCTCGCATGGAACATGCGAGGACGTTTCTTCCGTGAGGGTCCCCGCCTCGACGCGGTTTTCAAGGCCCTGTTGAACAAGGCCTACAAGGAGTGTATGGCGGAGCGTCCCCAAGTGGACCAGCGACATCCTAAGCAGGCAGTAGCAGCCGTAGGCACAAGCCTGGGCCCGCCTTGGTCGTCCTCGGATGACACTCCACCCCCAGGAGTGGAAGCTGAAGAACGTTTCGAGGAGGACAAGTCCTCCTCTGAAAACGAGTAACGGCGGCGGTGGTTCCGCCTCACCCGACAACACCAAGGGCAACAAGGAGGTACAAGTCTTCCCGGAGAGCCGGGAAGATCTGGCCCCAGCGTTCACAGGATGTAACCTAAGGGAAGCCCCCTGAGGGCACGGCATGTGCATTCATGCGCTCCTCTATCTAACAGCCAGTCGTCAAGTTATTCCTGACGGAAGGTGTCGACCTTACTACATGGGCCATCCTGGATACAGGGAGTGGCCCGACGCTTACAAGCCGGGCGATCCTTCCGATCGAAACCCAGCTCTAGCCGCTGGGTCAGTTGGCATCCATGTTCCATGATGTCAATGGGGGGTGGCTCCCCATTTTTGGTTCTGTGTGCCTCGGTGTGGCCCTCGGGGGCCAGACCTCGTACATCTCCTTTGGATTTGTCGACAATATGAGTGTCCCAGCTATACTGGGCACCTTCTTTATGGATATTGCAGCAATGAATATTGCAACGCAGGAGCAACATGTGGAGCTCCTCAATGGTACCAAGGTACCCTTATGAAGAGGCGGTGCCCGCAAGGGGCACCCGGACGCGTCAGTCAGTGCAGTCTGTGCGTGTCCCCAAGGGGACACAGCTAAGCTACGGCCGGCCCGAAAGACATGTGTACAACCCGGGACTATTGCGCACATCCCCGAGAAGAGTACCTACACGGGGCATGGCTTTGTAGCGGGGCGACCCCCTTTGTACCACAAGCATGGGGTAAAAGTCGCTCAAGGACCCACCATCATGGTGGTGGGCAATCCATTAACCGTCCAAGTGATGCACTTGGGCGCCACGCCCTTGACGCTGACGACCGACATGACAGTGGGTTATACCTAACCCTATGAGGGGCCGACATACGAGGTGTCCCCGAACGAGCTGAAAGAGCTCGACAGGAGAACCAAGGAGGAATAACAACTCCCACTCCCGGGAGTGGACGTGTCGTCAGTACCCGAAGAATCTTCCGGGGCCCGCAAGGCCCTCTTGAAGAAAAATGCCCCCTCTGGGAGGGTAACTTTGGGTTGATACGAGGTGGAGCCCCTCATTCGGCCGAAGCGTGGGGCTGTCCCCGTGAGGAAACCCCCCTACAAGGCCGGGCCTTTGGCCCGGACGAGAGAGAAAGCCAAATTCGAGCGCATGCGCTCGATGGGGGTCATCCAACCCTCCACTGGGGAAGGGAATAGTCCAGTCGTTATTCTTTCAAAGCCTGATTGCTCGGTATGTTTCTATATTTATTGCAGAAAGCTGAAATTGATGACAGTCAAAGACGCGTACCCCATTCCTAGGATGGATCAGTGCATAGATCTCTTAGGGGATGCCAGGGTGTTCTCCACCCTGGACTGCAACGCGGGCTACTGGCAGATACCAGAAGCCGAGGAGGATAAACACCTGACGGCGTTCACGTGCAACTCAGGCGCGTGGCAGTGCGTGCGCCTCCCGTTTGGGTTGTGCGATGCCCCCGCCACCTTTCAGAGGGCTATGGATACGATCCTAGCAGGGGTCAAGTGGCAGATATGCTTAGTATATCTGGACGACGCTATCGTCTTCTCACGTTCCCCAGAGGGACACTTGCAACACCCCGATGAGGTTTTGACACGCCTAGAAACAGCAGAGGTCACCTTGAAAACGGTCAAGTGCCACTTCTTTCAAAAAGAGGTGGAGTACCTCTGTAACGTTATCAGACCGGGAAAGGTACATGTCCAGGAGAAGAATCTCCGGGCTCTGAAGGGCCTCCGGTATCCCGAGACCCACACCCAGATGAAGAGCATCCTGTGTATGTGCGGCGTATATCGTCGCTTCTGGATGCCCTCTCCAAGATGGCAAAGCCCCTGCCAGCATTGAAGAGCACCAAGCTCCCCAAAAGGCTACCTTCTCCTATGGAGAAGAAGACGACCGCTTTCGAAGAGCTAAGAGGACGGCTCTTAGCCGCCCCCATCCTCGCTCTCCCAGGGAGAGACGAGCTCTACATCGGAAATGTAGACGCCAGCTATCAACACCTGGGCTGTTGCTTACAGCAACAACAACGTGATGGGGAGTATCATTCCATCGGCCACTACAGCCGAGATTTTCTCCCGGCGGAGAAGAATGACATCACCACCGAGATAGAGGCGCGAGGCGTCGTCTGGGAAGTGATCTACTTGAGGTCATAACTCGACGGGGCAGAGTTGTTGGTCCGGTGTAATCACCGGGCCCTACTATCGGTACTCATGAACATGAGTCTGAACGCGCGGATAAACCGCTGGCGACTCCGATTATCGGAGTACAGCAGTGATCCGGCATAAGCCTGGTAAGGACCAAAAGTTCGCAGACGCGTTATCGCGTCTGCCCACAGAGAGACTCGACTCGACTCCCCTGGACGAAGATATCCCCGTCCTTGCTGTTGAGCATGGCTCAGCAATTCCATTTGTCTGTACTTACCCGGTTCAGCATTGGGACTCAATTTTGGGTACATACCTATGCACTTGTTGTATGTTTTGTACTTGTATGTACTTGATTTATTGGTCTCGTAGTGGGCACTCTCTGCTGGGGTGAGCTCGGGGGGGGGACTCGTGTGGGGAGGTGCATGCCCCGTTCTGGGAGGTGCGCCGCGGCCCGCGCGCACTGAGATCTGTGGCACGTGGGTGTGCTCCGAGAGAGGGGCTTCCCGACGACCCGTCGTGGGGCCGCCTGGGGTACATTAGGTGGCTGGACACGGCCCAGGACCTCTGCGATAGTAAAGTACCGCACCCGCTAGACCAGACCGACTTCACAGGTTATGGGCTCAGCGTTGCTGGTGGTCATCGTAGTCTTCCGTGCCGTTGTAGGCGGGACGACCTTGGTTGGGTTGCCGTGTGTTCCGGCGTCGGGCAGGCGGGTATAGCCTCCCACGTCTTCAGTGCCGCGCCTGCTGGCGTGGTTGTCATCATCATGTCGGAGTACGGCCGCTACGCTGGCTCTCGCTTCGCGCAGCTGGACGATGACTACGAGTTTTGGGCTGTGTACTGCCGTGCACAGATGGTCAAGGAGAAGGTCTGGGCTGCGGTTGTGACGGACCTCCCCGCGTCTGGGAGCGGTGCCAAGAGCGACGTTGCAGCTGAGGCGTGGGACCTCATGAACGAGTCGGCCCTGGCGA
>ENA-ORXR01002336-ORXR01002336.1-marine-metagenome-genome-assembly--contig:-NODE-2336-length-18276-cov-11.873564_pt1 | contig 18276 bp, 15 predicted proteins | sample MGYA00237866_ERZ511479 | MGnify/ENA metagenome assembly ERZ511479 | reverse complement strand
CTGAATAACCTCCGCCTCGTACTCGAAAAAATTTCACTCAAAGCAACATATCATAATTAGATTGACTTACTACTCAGTCAAAAGCACAAATTATTAGAGACTGTTATTATTTTAAAAAAACAAAGAACAAAAAGTGTATGGTTTTGAACTTTTACGTATCAAATGATTGTTTTAAAGTGTAATAATGTTTTTATTTTCCTATAAAATTAGTAGATAAATATGAAAGGCATACAAGATACATCCAACAAAACTTACCGTCAGTTAATGGGGAATGGGCTGTGGTATGAGATTCCCAAATTTCAGAGAGATTATAGTTGGGAAACTGAGCATTGGGATGATTTATGGCAAGATATTTTATTTGTATTGAGTAAAGAGGAAGATGAACATTATATGGGGTATTTGGTCTTGCAGACTAGCAATAATAAACAATTTTTCATTATAGATGGGCAGCAAAGATTGACGACATTGAGTATTATGATGTTGGCTGTTCTAAAAGCATTGACCGATTTGGTAAATGATAATATTGAGGCAGAAAAGAACAAACAAAGAATAGAATCTTTCCGCGACAGTTATATTGGTGTATTGAATCCTGTAACATTAATATCTGATAACAAACTGAAACTCAATAGGAATAGTGATGAATATTACAGGACAAATATGGTTTTATTGAGGGATTTACCAGTACGCAATACAAATTCGTCAGAAAAACAGATGAGAGAATGCTTTAAATGGTTTTACACCAGAATAAAGAAAAAATTTACATCAGGTGAAGAACTTGCATTATTTGTAGATACTATTGTAGATAAGTTATTTTTTACCGCCATCGAAGTTACAGATCAAATCAATGCTTTCAAGGTATTTGAGACGCTGAATGCAAGAGGTGTGCAGCTTTCATCTTCCGATTTATTGAAAAATTATCTATTTTCGGTTATCGATAATACTAAGCCAGCTATATCAGAAATTGAAGAATTAGAAACACTTTGGAGTAGTATTATCGGTAAACTTGGCAATAAAAAATTTGAAGATTTTTTGCGTTATTTTTGGAATAGCCATAACAAAACGGTTCGGAAAAATCACCTTTTTAAGACCCTCAAAAACGCAATTAAGGATAAAACACAAGCCTTCGGCTTAATTCGAGACTTACGGGATATAGCAGATTTGTATATGGCTATTCAAGACCCCGAAAGTGAATTTTGGATGGATAGACGAGAAGTCAGAAAACACCTCAAAGCCCTCAAATTATTCCAAATCAAACAAACTAATTCTTTACTCTTGGCAGGATATAAAAACCTTGATGAAAAACAGTTTCTTAAACTTGTCAAAGCAAGTGCTATTGTTTCATTTCGATATAATGTAATTGGTGGATTAAATCCTAATGAACAGGAAGATGTATATAATAACATTGCTAATAAAATAAGCAAAAACGGTTCGTTTGATGTTGAAGATTTACGTCCAGTTTATGTATCGAACAATAATTTTGAAAACGATTTTTCGACCAAACAATTCAAACACACATCTCGAAATCACAAAATTGTAAAGTATATTCTTTCTAAGATAGAATGGACTAAATATCAAAATGAAATCAACATTGATAGTGATATTTATACCATCGAACATATCCTTCCTGAAAGTGCTGATGAAAGGTGGGGTGAATTTTCAAACGAGGAGGTGAATAGGTCGGTTTATAGACTCGGCAACCTGACACTTTTAGAGAAGAAGCTCAATAAAGAAGCTGACATTTTACCATACAGTGAAAAGAAAAAATATTTTGATAAATCTAATTCCCAATTGACTAATTCCTTATCCACACATTACGATATTTGGTCGGAAAGCAGAATTTCGGCAAGACAAAAAGAACTCGCTAAAACAGCTAAATCAATTTGGCAGATACAGGAATTAAATCGAGTGAAATGAAGAAATAACTTATTTTGGATAGATGAAAACGAGATAGAAAAAATATCTTTGGATAAGTTGACAACTTGGTTTAATTTTGCAAAAAAGGAAAGCAATTCAAAAAAGTGCTTCGCATCCATTTCAAATTTGAGCAAAAAAAACGTGTTCACTCGAAATTGAATAAACACGTCCCAAAAACCATTATGAAAAGAATAAACGAACTATGAAAACCTCTATTAAACTTTATTATCGTTAATTATATAAGGTTTTACGCTAATTGTTTTTAAATGTTTCAAAAAAAAGTATTTTTTTATAAAATTTTTTAAAACACTCGTTCTTATAGAATACAATATACATAAAAGTTTATATAAACGCAAGTATATATTAGTAAAAAATAAAAAATAAATGACAGAGCATTTGTCACAACATATAGAGGCACTGATATTTACAGCAGAGCAGCCTATCACATTAAAAGAAATAAAAAACTGTTTGCAGGAGACATTCCAAACCAAATTTAAAAAAGGAGAAGTCGAAGAAGCCATACAAGGTTTGATGAAAAAATACGAGGAAGACAGTTATTCCTTTGAGATTATTGAGATTGCAGAGGGCTATCAATTTCTGACCAAAGGAGCGTATCACAACACGGTTGGTACGATGCTCAAACAGAAAACCAAAAAACGTCTTTCTCGCGCTGCACTCGAAACCCTCTCTATCATAGCCTACAAACAGCCTGTCACAAAAAGTGAGATGGAAAAAATCAGAGGAGTCAGTTGTGATTACTCCATCCAAAAACTATTAGAAAAAGAACTTGTTGCAATAGCAGGGCGCAGCGAAGGACCGGGACGACCATTACTCTATGCAACCAGCGAAAAATTTATGGATTACTTCGGTATCAAATCCATCAAAGACCTCCCCAAACTTCAAGACTTTAAAAACCCCGACAACGAAATCGGTGAAGCAGGAACAGGGGAGGAGGTCGTAGCCCGAGCGGCAGCCGACAACACTTCACCGCCAGCTATACCAGAAACACCGACACCAGAAGAAGCCGCCTCCGAAGAAGTAAAAACACTTGAGAAAGAAGTACCACCAAATGAAGAAATAATACTTGATGAACATACAACGGACGAAGAGATAACACCCAATGAAGAAACAACACCCAATGAAAAGACAATAGACGAAGAAGAATAGAATCGTTCAAGCATTTTTTTATGAAAAAATACGATAAATTTCCCCCAAAACGCGAACAGGAAGACCCCCCGAAACCGCCCCGCCTCAATAAATATGTGGCAAATGCGGGCATCTGTTCTCGTCGCAAAGCCGATGAATACATCAAGCAGGGCTTTGTGCAAGTCAATGACGAAGTCATCAAAGAGATGGGCTATCGCGTACAGCACAAAGATGTTGTCAAATACAAAGGTGAGGTCATCAAGCCCGAAACCAATAAAGTCTATCTCTTGATGAACAAACCCAAAAATGTAGTCACGACTGTCAGCGACGAAAGAGCGCGTAAAACGGTCATGGAAATCATCAAAAATGCCTGCACCGAGCGCATCTATCCTGTGGGGCGTTTGGATAGAAATACGACGGGTTTGTTGCTGTTGACCAATGACGGTTCACTTGCCGATAAGCTCATGCACCCACGCAACGGTGTCCGAAAAATCTATCATGTTACATTGAATAAAGCCGTTACGAAAAAACACCTTAGAGAAATTGCGGAAGGCATCACACTCGAAGACGGACCGGTTATGGTGGACAAGGTCAACTACGTCAAATCCGATGACAAAACTCTAATCAGCATAGAAATACATATAGGCAGAAACCGCATTGTGCGTCGCATTTTTGAGCATTTTAAATATGAAGTCAAAAAATTGGACAGGGTTTATTACGGAGGTTTGACCAAGAAAAACATCACACGCGGTTACTTTCGACATTTGACGGAAAAAGAAGTGATTATGCTCAAACACTTCTCGTAGTTTTCCTTCATTTGTCGTAAAAAAAATGCGATACGTCCTTTTTTTATACCAATATTGCGAATTTATTCGTTAATTTGTGACTAAAACCCTTTATCAGCATACTCTCATATCCAACTAAACAATAATAATCAATAAAAATGAACATTTTAGAACTCAATCAGGTCGTAAAAACTTACGAAAATCATACTGCGGTTGACGGTGTGAGTTTTAATGTACCTAAAGGTCGGATTTTTGGTTTACTCGGTCCGAATGGTGCGGGAAAAACCTCGCTCATTCGCATCATCACGACCATCACACGGGCAGATGCAGGAACGGTCTTGTTCAATGGCGAACCACTCGGTGCAAGTCACCCCGAAGCCATCGGTTATATGCCCGAAGAACGCGGTCTGTACAAAAAAATGAAGGTCGGGCAACACCTCATTTACCTCGCCCAACTCAAGGGACTTTCTGCCAAAAAAGCCAAAGAAGAAATTGATTATTGGTTTCAAAAATTTGACATTGAAGATTGGTGGGATAAGAAAATCGAAGAACTCTCAAAAGGGATGCAGCAAAAAATCCAATTCATTGCGACGGTCATCCATAAGCCCAATTTGCTAATACTTGATGAACCCTTTTCAGGACTCGATCCAGTGAATACCAACCTCATCAAAGACGAAATTTACCAACTCAACCAACAAGGAACGAGCATCATTTTTTCTACACACCGCATGGAACAAGTAGAAGAAGTTTGCGAGGAAATTGTATTGATTAATAAAGGAAAAAACATACTCAGTGGCTTGGTAAAAGACGTGAAAAACCGCTTCAAAGAGAACCTTTTTGAAGTCAAATTTGAAGGAGAACTTCCTGTCGATATTGAGAATAAATTTAGGCTAGAAAAAAGGACGAACGATTCCCTTATTATTAAAATAAATGACGACGACGATTCCAATAATATTTTACAATATCTCGTCAAAAATAATTTACACATTATTTCTTTCAAAGAAATTTTACCTACACTAAATCAGATATTTATCAAACAAGTAGAAGGGTAAACCGTACAGGCGATTTTAATCGCCATGTCAATTTAAATAATATTAAACATAGCGATTAAAATCGCCTGTACTAACTCAATAATTCATTCATTATGAACAAACTGTGGCTCATCATCAAGCGTGAATACCTAACGCGCGTCAAGACTAAGGCTTTCATTCTGACGACCTTGTTGACTCCCATCGGACTCGCTGCTTTCTTTGCGGTAGTCGTTCTGATATTCAGCTATGAAGGTGACAGCCAACGCATTGCGTTAAAAGATGATTCCGGGATTTTTACCGAAAAAAGCATCAAAGACAGCGACCGCGCCAAGTTTTTTGTTCGCAATGAACCATTGGATGAACTGCTTGACACCTACAAAGAAAAAAACTACAACGGAGTCATTCATATTCCTGAAAAAGTAGCCAATCCGGGTGATGAAGTCGGCGTAACTTTCCACTCTGACGAGCAGATTAGCGCAACAACCAAAGTCTTTATTGAGTCCAAAATGGCGAGTCGCATCAAAGACTACAAAATCGAACAATCCGGCTACGACAAAAAGAAAATAGAGAGCTTCAAAACCCGAGTCAAAATCAAGGAAAAAGGCACAACGGGCGAAGCAAAAGACAAGGGCAATCGTGCTGTGATTGCTACGATATTGAGTATGATTATCGGTACGATTATGCTGATGGTCATTGCCATATACGGACAGATGGTCATGCGGAGTGTCATGGAAGAAAAAGTCAGCCGTATCGTAGAAGTGATGATTTCTTCCGTCAAGCCCTTCCAACTCATGATGGGCAAGCTCATCGGCGTAGGCGGAGTCGGACTCACTCAACTACTCGCATGGGCGATACTCATTCCGGGCTTGCTGTTTTTGGTGAGTATCGCCATGCCGATGGATCCCTCCGGTATGCAAGACATGAACACCGCCGGCGTAGAGATGGACTCGGAAGATATAGAGTCAATTATCTTTCAATTTATGGAAACCCTCAGTTCGCTCAATTGGTGGTATATCATCCCCGTAGTCATGCTCTTTTTCTTGGGTGGTTACTTTATGTACTCGGCGATATACGCCGCAATCGGCTCCGCAATCGGCGACGATCTCGGCGAAGGACAGTCCTTTGCTGTGCCCATCGGAATACTCCAAACACTGGCATTTTATATCTCTCTCGCCGTCGTCCAAAACCCAAACAGCCCTATGGCAGTCTGGGCATCTATGGTGCCTTTCTTCGCGCCTATGGTCGTGCCGGCAAGACTCGCTTTTGACCCACCAATGTGGCAGGTTTTTCTATCCCTGTTCATCCTATTGATCACATCCATTTTATTGGTTTGGCTCTCTGCCCGTATCTACCGTATCGGCATCCTCATGTACGGCAAAAAAGTAACCTTCAAAGAACTCGGCAAATGGATGTTTTACAGAGGCTAAGAACGTGTTTGAAAATTTAATTTGGATTTATTCTTCAACACTCAACGAATTTCTGACGGTCTTATGAATTTTAGCCAAATTGTTCTGGAAATTCGTTAAGAATTTCATACTGTTTGAGCGAAGCGAGTTTATGAAATTTAGAATTTTTAGAACAATTTGGCGTTAAGAAATTCATTAAACCTTGATTTTTGGTGCTGCCTCATCAAGGAAAAGAACAAAGTAAACATCTAATTTACAACAATTTACAACCGAATTATTGTCCAATTGAAAATTTCATAAATTTTCTTTCTGAAAAATTTAAACACGTTCTAACAGCAAACGTTTTTTATAAAAACAATTAAAAAGCAACGTCTTCCTGAACTCGTTTCAGAATCTCCCGAACGACAGGGCGCAATTTTGGATAAAAGCCACTATTTAAAATTGATTTTCATCGTCCGGGAGGTTTCGAAATAAATTCGGAAAGACGTTGTTTTTTATAAGAAAATCCTGATTCTTTGATTTTACACAGTAAGCAGAAAATAAGGGCGTATCCCCTAACGGGGTCGGGCTATCCGGCACTCTCTCCATTCCGCTATCGCTCCACTTCGTTCAGACAACACCTCCTATCCCTTACGCGACGAATGACGAAACGAAAAATAACAAAATAATAATTGTCAATGATTTACGTGAGTCTAAAAAATCTGCGTAAATCCGTCCAATCCGCCAAATCCGCGTTCTACCACACCAACACCATAAATTTTGAATTCCCAAATATTATATCTATTTTTAACGGATTAAAATTCATTCAACGGAGCATTAGGGACAGGGTTTTAGTAAATGCAGGTTTTTGACGACTTTATTTTTTTCTTTTTCAAGGCATGAAAACCGCGCATAGCCAAGCTATACAAGGATTTTCATAACGCAGAAAAAGAGAAAAAGAAAAAGTCAAAATCTGCATTTATTAAAATTCTGTCCCTTAACTATCTCCTTTCTGTTCAATGCTAAATGTTCCCTGTTCAATTCATTTCCAATGAAAAAATACGACTACATTATTATAGGTGCGGGTTCTGCCGGATGCGTACTTGCCAATCGCTTGACTGCCGACGGGAAACACAGTGTTTTGCTGCTCGAAGCAGGTGGCAAAGACACAAAAACGGACATTTCCGTCCCTGCTGCATTTTACAAATTATACAAAACAGAAGTTGATTACGCCTTCCACACGACACCACAAGCACACATGCACAATCGCGAGATGTTTCTTCCGCGTGGCAAAGTACTCGGCGGTTCGAGCAGCATCAATGCGATGATTTACATTCGTGGCAACAAGCAAGATTACGACGAATGGGCGACACTCGGCAATCAAGGTTGGTCGTACAAAGAGGTATTACCCTATTTTAAAAAGTCTGAAAATCAGTCGATTATAAAAAATGACTATCACGGACAAGGCGGACCATTAGACGTACAAAACCGGAACTACACCAATGAATTGTCACTAGCTTTCGTAAAGGCAGGTGTGGAATTGGGCTATGAGGAAAACAAAGATTTTAATGGTGAAAAACAAGCCGGATTTGGTCAATACCAAGTTACACACCGCAATGGTGCGCGATGCAGTACGGCAGTAGCCTATTTGAACCCTGCCAAATCCAGATCCAATCTCGCAATTCAAACCAAAGCTACCGTAGAGCGTATTCTCATTAAAAATCAGACCGCTACGGGTGTAGTCTATCATCAGAATGGACAGCAACACCAAGCCGAAGCGATGCGCGAAGTTCTCCTGTGTGCAGGTGCGTACAACAGTCCACAAGTATTGATGTTATCGGGTATTGGTGATGGCGCGGATTTGCAAAAACATAACATTCCGGTACAACAACACCTACCCGGCGTTGGCAAAAATCTACAAGACCATCTGGTATATTTTGCTTTATTCAAAAGCAGTTACAAAAAATCACTGGACAGCGCAGAGAATTTTCCTGTCGTTGCCAAGCACTTATTTCAATACTTTTTAGGCGGAAAAAAAGGACCGTTTGCGAGTAATGTCGGCGAAGCAGGTGCTTTCGTAAAATCCTCTCCTAACCAACCCGCGATTGATACACAATACCATTTCGGACCGGGTTACTTCTTAGAACACGGCTTTCAAAAACCGGCAGGAAATGGCTATTCTATAGGTGGCAAAGTCTTGAACCCAAGTAGTGTAGGTGAGGTGACGCTGGCTTCCGGCAGATTTGATGCTGCTCCCACGATTGACCACAATTATATGAGTGATTCGGATGATGTTCGGCGAGCTGTATGGGGATTTCGACTGGCACAGAAACTTGGTATGACAAAGGCATTTGAGTCCTATCGCATCGGCTATTGCCAGCCCGCACAACCACTTAATGACGATGCAGCCATTGAAGATTTTATTCGTGCAACTGGCGAGACACTCTATCACCCAACTTCTACTTGTAAAATGGGGAACGACGACATGGCAGTCGTTAGCGATGAACTTAAAGTGCATGGAATCAAGCAATTGCGCGTCGTAGATGCATCTATTATGCCCAACGTAACACGAGGCAACACCAACGCACCAACGATTATGATTGCTGAAAAAGCAGCCGATATGATTTTGGAAGACAGCAAAACAGCAGTAGAAAATAATCAATTGGAAATGGTGTAAGAGTATGTTTTAAAATTCGATATGGATTTGTTGTGGAATTTTCAACACTAAACGAATTTTGACGGTCTTATGAATTTTAGTCAAATTGCTCTGGAAATTCGTTAAGAATTTCATACTGTTTGAGCATAGCGAGTTTATGAAATTTAGAATTTGCAGGGCTATTTGACGTTAAGAAATTCATCAAACCTTGATTTTTGGTTTTTTTCATCAAGGAAAAGAACGAAGCAAGCAAGCAAGCAAGCAAGCAAGTAATTGATAGTTCTTTACAGATGTAATTTTGCTTAGTTAGTTGTTTTGCAAGCCTTTTTGTGAAAAAGCTAATCATATTTTTACCGATTCAATCTCAATAAAATGGTACTCAAAATAATACACCCACCACCCACAATCATATTCCAACTCAGCACATCACCGATAACAAAATAACTCAACAAAACCGCACTCACGACCTCTACATAAGTCAGCATCGAAGCACGTGAGGCATCCAAATATTTTAAACCAAAAAAGAAAAAATTATACGCTACGATGCCCACCAAAAAACCATAAGAAACACCTAAAATTATGTCTGATTGTGTTGGTGTAGGTTCATTCAAAATAAAGAAAGGTAAGAAGACAAACGCACCGACAATATTTTGATAAAAGATAATTTCATTACGAGTATAATTCGGTGTTTCTGTTTTAAAAATAATCACCGAAAGCGCGTAAAGAAATGCCGAACCAATAGCTGCACTCATGCCAATAAAGTCCTGATTATCAAAAGAAAACTCTTGGTTTGAATAGGCAATGATGATACCTGTAAATGCCAGACCAAGCAGTCCGATTTGTCGCCGGCTAATCTGCTCTTTCAGGAGGATGACACCAAGCAAAGTTCCGAAAATGGGCCACGTATAAAATACAATAATAGCATTGCCAATCGAGGTATAAATAAACGCCGCCAAAAACAAATACATCCGTACCGCATTAATCACCGAGCCACCGAGCATGACCTTATAATTGCCACGAAAAAAACGCATCCCTGCGTACCGCATCCAGACACCGAGCAGCACACAAGGTATCATCATACGAATACAAGCAATCGAACTCGCCGGAATATTCATAAACTTAATAAACAAACCACCGACTCCACCAATCATTGCACCCGTAAGGATGGCGAGATATGCTTTTTCTTTCATAATTTGATTATATTTGCTGTGCTTCAAAACCAACAAGTTCACAAGGTAAACACTTTCTATAAATTTGTAAGATGAAAAAGCTATTCAACCTATTTGTTTTTTGCCTGATTTCTACGGCAATATTCGCTCAAAAAACCTTCCCGCAAGATGCAGTTTATGACGAGCGAGAGGGGCATTATGCCTTCACCAATGCGACCATTTTTACCGATTATAATAATAAAATGGATAATGCGACTTTGGTCATTAAAAAAGGAAAAGTCGTCAGTGTAAGTGCGGGTGCAGGTGTACCCAAAGGCGCGACGAAAATTGATATGACAGGGAAATATATTTATCCCTCTTTCATTGATATGATGACCAATTACGGGATGCCCGAAGTACCCAAACCCAAGCGAGACGGCAAGCCACAGGAATATTCCAAGAAGGACGGTGCCTATAGCTGGAATCAGGCACTCAAAACCGAATTTCGCGCACATGAGGCATTCAAATATGATGAAAAAGCGGCAGAAGAATACCGAAAATCAGGTTTTGGAGTCGTCCAAAGTCTGATGGAAGACGGTATTTCGCGCGGTAGTTCTACGGTGGTATCATTGGGCAAAAAACGCGAACATATTACTATGCTCAAAGACGTTTCTGCACACCAATTATCGGTAAGTAAAGGCTCGTCCACACAAGGTTATCCGAGTTCGCAAATGGGGATGATTGCATTGATGCGCCAAACCTATCTGGATGCCGATTGGTACAAAAAAACGGGTCACAAAGAAGAGAAAAACATCCAACTCGAAAGATGGAACGAACTCGCCGGATTACCGCAAATCATGGCAGTCCGTGACCGACTCGAAATACTCCGCATGGCAAGGCTAGGCAAAGAATTTGGCGTGACCTATATCATGCGTGGCACAGGCGACGAGTACCAACGCATTAATGAAATCAAAGCGACAGGTTCGCCCTTGATTGTTTCGCTCAAATTCCCGAAGGCTTATGATGTAGAAGACCCTTACGATGCCCGAATCGTCAGCCTTGCCGATATGAAACATTGGGAACTCGCACCCAAAAATCCGGCGCGATTGGCAGCCGCAGGTATCGAATTTGCGCTGACAACCAATCTGTTAAAGGAAAAATCTAAATTTTTGGATAACGTAAAAAAGGCAGTCAAAAATGGACTTTCAGAAGCCGATGCCTTAAAAGCCCTCACACATACACCCGCTAAATTGATGCAAATGAGCAACGAAATCGGTAGTCTGTCGAGTGGAAAATGGGCAAATTTTATCATTACATCAGGTAATATTTTTGAAAAAGAAACGACGATTTATCATAATTGGATTCAGGGAGAACCCTTTATTTTAAAAGAACCCGCTACGGTGGATATACGCGGCGATTATGAATTAAAAGTTGATGGAAAAACATACATCATCAAATCAAAAGGCACAAAAGATAAAGCCAAAATGGTGTATGAGGAATCAGATTCTAACAAAATTGATGTCACACATTCTATTAAAGGCAATACAATAAATATCGTTTTCAAACCCAATAAAGAAGGCGGATTTTACACCCTTACAGGCACAGCCAACGGCAAGAATTGGGCAGGTAATGGCACAGACGAAGCGGGCAATTGGCTGACATGGAGTGCCACACAAGTTTCACCATTTAAAAAGGAAGAAAAAGACGGTAAAAAGGATAAAAAAGACGCGGAGAAGAAAGACGAAGTGATTGGTGATGTCGTGTATCCCTTTCTTTCTTATGGCAATAAAAAATTACCAAAAAAAGAGACCTATTTAATCCAAAATACCACCGTTTGGACGAATGAAAAAGACGGTATTTTAGAAAATACAGACGTACTGATAAAGGACGGTAAAATCTCGCGCATAGGCGAAGGACTATCGGCAGGTGGCGCGATGACGGTTGATGGCGAAGGTATGCACCTGACCTCGGGGATCATTGATGAACACTCGCACATTGCGATTAGTCGGGGTGTGAATGAAGGCACACAGAACAGCAGCGCAGAGGTACGCATCGGTGATGTGGTCAATTCGGAGGATGTCAACATTTATCGCCAACTCGCGGGCGGTGTCACCACCGCTCAATTGCTACATGGTTCGGCGAATCCGATAGGCGGACAAGCGGCTTTGATTAAGATGCGATTTGGCTACGAACCAGAGGCGATGAAGTTTGAAAATGCACCGGGTTTTATCAAATTTGCACTCGGCGAAAATGTCAAGCAATCCAATTGGGGCGACGATAACAGAACCCGTTTTCCACAAACAAGAATGGGCGTAGAGCAAGTCTTTTTTGACAACTTTACCCGCGCACGAGAGTACGAAAAAGCGCGTAAATCCGGCAAGCAGGTCAGACGCGATTTGGACTCGGAAGCAATTTTAGAAATACTAAATAGTCAGCGTTTTATCACTTGTCACTCCTACGTGCAAAGCGAAATCAACATGTTGATGAAAACTGCGGAAGCCTTCGGTTTTAATATTAATACCTTTACACATATCTTAGAAGGTTACAAACTTGCCGATAAAATGAAAGCACATGGCGCGGGCGGTTCGACCTTCTCCGACTGGTGGGCATATAAGTACGAAGTCATTGACGCAATACCTATTAATGGCGCGATTATGCACGAACAAGGCGTTACGGTTGCCTATAATTCGGATGATGCCGAAATGGGCAGACGCTTGAATCAGGAAGCTGCCAAAGCAGTGATGTACGGCGATATGAGTGAGGAAGAAGCATGGAAATTTGTTACGCTAAATCCCGCAAAACTACTACGTATTGACGATAGGGTAGGCAGCATCAAAACCGGAAAAGATGCCGATGTCGTGCTTTGGTCAGACAATCCGCTTTCCATATATGCACAAGCCGAAATGACTTTTGTGGACGGTATCAAATTCTACGATAAAGCCACCGACCTCGCCAAACGAGAAGCTATACAAAAAGAACGCGCAAGATTGATTCAGAAATTACTCGACGCTAAAAATAGCGGTGCAGATACTCAAAAACCGAAGAAAAAAGAAGAAAAGCATTATCATTGTGATGATGTGCATGATGAAGGGTATTAAGGAGTTAGCGAGTGCCGAGTAGCGAGATAAAATTTAGAAAAAAGAAGCGTCATTTCGATTCAATCGAAATGACGCTTATGATTTAGTTCAAATTTTTAAGGAAGGCTACTAAATGATACACATCTGTATAAGAATTTATGTCATATATCGGTGTTCCTTTTTCGAGTTCAAATTTCCAATGTTTGTTTAATAGCCACTCATTATTGTTAATCGCTATATCAATCTTGTCATAGAGTTTTTCGTAATGGTCATTCTTTTTCAGATAATCGGTGTCATAATTTACTCTGATGTACTTGATGATTTCATCGCAATTCGCAAATGGTTTGGTGCTTTTTTCGTAATGCAATAAAACCCAAAATTCAAAACAAACATTTGAAAATGCGACCTTAATCCTGTTGTCTCTTGCCATTTGAAAGGCATCCGGCAACTTCGCATGTTGGTCTCTGTCAAATACCGCCCAAACCTCTATTTCGGAATCTGGTATTTTAGATTTTTTGGCAATTTTTATCTCCTCTTTTGCTGCCTTCACAATACCCAAAGGAGAATTATCTTTTGGTTTGACAACACGCGCTCCCCGTATTCTATTCGCCTTAATAATTCCCCTAAAATATTTCGGTTCAGTCTTTTCACCTTCGCAAAGTATTCTAATGTACTTGTTGGCTTTCATATTTTTCTACACTATTTAAATCAAGCGAAAGTTCATATTCATCTATCATAGGTGTTGCCCCAAATCTGCCCAATAGATACCATTTAGATAGTGGCGCAACTTTGGACAAATTCGTGAAATCTGACAACCTGTAATAATTGGATATTCCTTTAAAATCTTTTTCGGCAAAATAGATTTGGTCCAACCTAAATAAGTCTCTGTTAATCAAGGATATATCATGTGTAGCAAAAATTAATTGAGCGTTATTCGGATTATTCTCCGGGCTATTAAATAATTGAATAAGCATTTCAGAAACAAGCGGATGCAAACTTTTATCCAGTTCATCAATTATAATGGTTGAGCCATCTTTGAGCGCATCAAGAATAAGCCCACCAACAACCAACAATTTAATTGTACCCGTTGATTCTTCAGTAATATCAAATAATTCCTCACCTATAATTTTCTCATCTTCATCACCATTTCCATAAATATTATGCACTGTTTTGATACGATGTCTAAATTTTTCAATTAATTCTTCTTTCACTCTCTGTGGCATGTCCTCCGGGAATTTAAAGGCTTCTTCTGTATATTCTTTCGTCCTTACTTCAAAGATTCCGGTATCAGCAGCTCTGATTAATTTATTAATATTAGCTCTGAATACAGAGGATTGCTCATTCAGTAATTCGGTAAATGATTGAATAATTGCATCATCATACCTCGTATCATGTATAGTAGAGCAGAATAAATATTTTGAAAAAAAACGAAAAGGAGCCGTCAATGATTTTATAGGACGAGTTGCGACTTGGGATAAAATGAGTTGATTATCATAAACTTCGATTTCTTTTGTTCCTTCATAGTTTGTTCCAAACTGGGTCTTCTTCCCTAAAGCCCGTTTAAAAATCAGTGTTTTTCTTGGTTTTTCAGTTTGAGGATAAAAAAATAGTTCCTCTTTTAAAAATTTATTTTCATTAAATGCAATACTATAAAAATATTTTATATTATTTGCAATAAAATCAATACTAAAAATTGTTGGACTAGTCTTGTTTTTAGCGCATAATTTGAAAGGATTGTACTTGGCTATCTTCTCATCAAGTTTGAAGTCCATAGAATGTGTAACCAAGAAAGATAGTACCCCGATAGCATTTAGCATATTACTTTTTCCGGACGCATTTCCTCCAAACAACACCGCAGATTTTACAGTTGATACATTATAAAATTTATCTGGAAGACTAATATTATCCTCAAGTTCATTAGATGAAAATTTTTTGACCGAAGCTAATTTTAAGCTCTTATTTTCTTTGATAGATTTAAAATTACTAACTGAAAATTCGATAAGCATTTTTTACTTTTTTTAATTAAAAAGTCAATATTTGGAATAAAATGACAAAAAATCACTTTTCGTGTGCAATATATGACATTAAAAGTAGAAAATCCAGTATTGTAACTATTTTATTAAAAAGGGCAATATTGGCAACCAAAATTCGAAAAGCATTATCATTGTGATAAAGGATATTAATGTAGTAGGGAGATAAACTTTATAAAAAAAAACGTCATTCCGCACCGAAATGCAAAATGACGCTACTATATTTTTTTCTGTAAATGTTACGAATTTGCCGAAGGCAAAACCTTGTACTTGAATTTGCTCAACCGCCTGTCTCACGACGAAGTTGTGCAAACTGCGTATTCCAAAGCTGTTTTTGCTCATCAACTTCATCGGCATCACAATAGTCCTTTAACTCAAGGACGGTTTCTCCAGTTACAGGTGATTTTTTGAGTTTGATTTCGAGCGGCTCACCCGCGTCTCTATCTTCCCATTCAAATCTGAGAAACTCATTCTCGGTGTTTTCGGTCAGTTTGGCGATTTCTTCTGCGCCATCCCAACTATAGGTGAATACGCCTTTTTCAATATCGACCTCGTCACAAAACCAACGAATCAGGCAACTGGCATCGGTCAAAAATTTATAAATTATCGTCGGTGAGGCACGGAAGATAAACTCCATTTCAAAGGAAGTCCTGTCCATATTATTTTTTATTGCGTTTTAAATGTTTTGACTTTAGACAAAGTATATCAGGTATTAAGTGAAAGCACAAATTCATCCCGATTTTCTTTCACTAAAACTTTTAATCGTTATTATTTTATCCAAAGTACATGAAATGTAAGCGGTCAGAGTAAAGCGGTCAAAAATCGGATGTTGAAAGTCTCATCATCTTTGATTGGATATCAGCTGATACGTTCTGCCTGTTTACGTATTTGATTCAAATATTACACTTTAGATTAGAGTATGTCTTCTTATAATTATTTGAAATTTAAAAAACCACTTATATCTACATTTTTATATTTGAAAATATTTAAAAACGTAGATTTTATTAAAGAAAATCATAAAGTGTTGCTCCCAATTAATAATAAAAAAACGATTTTTCCAAATTTTATTGAACTAAAAAAGTAAAAAAGCTATTAATAAAGGGAGAAATGACAAATAAATAGGCTTCGGAATAAGACCAGAGCCTCATTATGACAAAGAGAAATATGGCATTGCCTGTCACAATTATTATTTGTTTTGAATTTTTTTTGTTCAAAAATTGCATTAAATGGACGATTCCCGTATTTTTGTGTGATTTGCAAGAAAATCTGTTTTAATTTATGTGAAGTAATGATTAAATACGTTATTCGATCATTGCTCCGAAAACCTGCCGCTACTACATGAGACAATTAAAAATCACTAAGTCAATTACTAATCGCGAGAGCCAATCGCTTGAAAAGTATCTGCAAGAAATCGGTAAAGTCGATTTGCTGACACCCGAAGAAGAGGTTGAACTTGCCAAGCGCATCAAACAAGGCGATCAGCAAGCGTTAGAAAAATTGACTAAGGCGAATCTTCGTTTTGTGGTATCCGTTGCGAAACAATACCAAAATCAGGGCTTATCATTGAGTGACCTGATTAATGAAGGTAATCTTGGCTTGATTAAAGCCGCACAAAGATTCGACGAAACGAGAGGGTTCAAATTTATCTCGTATGCAGTTTGGTGGATTCGACAATCCATCTTACAGGCTTTGGCAGAGCAATCGCGTATTGTGCGATTGCCACTTAATAAGGTAGGCTCACTCAACAAAATCAACAAAGCTTTTTCTCAATTGGAACAAGAGTATGAGCGTGAACCGTCATCAGACGAACTCGCAGCTTTGCTCGAAATCAATACAGAAGAAGTGGAGACGACTTTGGGGGTAGCTGCGCGACACGTTTCTATGGACGCACCTTTTGTAGAAGGGGAAGATAATTCTTTGTTAGATGTGTTGGAAAACGGCAATACGCCCGGTGCAGACCAACAATTGACTTACAGAGAATCGCTCCGTAGAGAAATTGAACGTTCACTCGGTACATTGACTGACCGTCAGGAAGATGTCATTAAATTGTACTTTGGTATTGGCGTGGAACATCCGATGTCCCTCGAAGATATTGGTGAGAAATTTGGTCTCACCCGTGAGCGTGTCCGTCAGATTAAGGACAAAGCCATCAACAAACTGCGTACTACTTCAAGAAGTAGATTGCTCAAATCATATTTGGGCGCGTAAGTAGTGGTTAGTTTATGGAGTTTACAAAGTTCATTGAGTTCATATAGTTTATAAAGTGAGTAGTTTTCATGAAAAACATTCACATTGAATAAACTTTATACACTCAATACACTGAATAAACTTTATAAACTCAATAAACTACCACAAATCAAACACCTTACATTGCGGAAAATATTTAGCAGCACAGTCGTTTCGGCTGTGCTTTTTTGGTTATCCGTCTGACGTTGGACACCGTGTAAATGTTATTTTGGTGAATTTAGCATAAAATGCTCAAAAATGTGACAAAAGTGTAATGTTATATTGAACTTTATAGTATGTTTAAACAGATATGGCATAAAATACAGTCTTACGGGCGTTCCAGTAAAGGTGAGAGTCTTCGGGAAGCGAGTAAATCCTTAGATATCCCCAAGAGTACGATTTGGCATCAAGAGAAACGTAATGAAGAGCGTAGTGCCGAAATGGGTACGGATTATTGGAATACGGCAAAGAGTCAGTATGATTTGAAACGGATGATTAGGGAGGACCAGGAAAATAAGCTACCCCAAATGAAGCAGTTATTTTTTGGGTGCATCTCAAAATGTCGCATTTTTATTTTTGTCAAATGAAAAATTGAACAAGAATCATGGCATTAAAATTAGTGATAAAATATTGGTAATCAATCCTATAAGGTTTTTGAAAACCTTATAGGATTTGAGTAAAAGACCAAATTTCACATTAATCAACAACGCTTTACGCTTTTCTATATGCGACAATTTGAGATACACCAAATTCCAACAGAAGTCACAGATATATTTATGTGCTTGAATTGGAATTTGGTGATTGTTATTTGGAATTTAATTAACGGCAACTTTCGTAGCACCACTTTCTGTAACTTCCTCATTTTTAGGAAGTTTGAC
>ENA-ORXR01002334-ORXR01002334.1-marine-metagenome-genome-assembly--contig:-NODE-2334-length-18294-cov-21.048691_pt1 | contig 18294 bp, 30 predicted proteins | sample MGYA00237866_ERZ511479 | MGnify/ENA metagenome assembly ERZ511479 | reverse complement strand
CCTCTAAGGCGATAGTGTTCGCTTTATCGCGCGTCTACGGTCGGTCGCCATTTACTGGTTAGTTAACCAACGTCATTCATCCCACACACACCCCCTTGGCGCAGATTTAAGCCAATTCTACAAACACGACGGGGATGTCCTCTTCCAGCGGGCTAAGGTACGCCCCGCCTCTGTGGAGACGCGACACCGAGTAGGACGAGTGGTGTGAAGCCCCGCTTTTCAGACGGGTGCGGAAGTCATACCGGGTCAGCTTGAGTCGCAACTGGGCCAGGGGTCCATGCCCGTCCGAATCCTCCTCTTCGTGGTTGAGAAGCCATCGGAGGCATTCGTGGTCGGACCGGACAGCGAGCTAGCCCCCCTCGGTGTAGTTCCGGAGGAGTGGAACCGCACACACCACCCCAAGAACTCACGCTCCGTAGCGCGATTGTTACGCTGTTCAGGATTGAGGTGGCGGCTGATTTACCCTACCGGGTAGAGGTCCGCTAAGGGAGCATCCGCGTAGACATAGTGGTCCAATTGCAGTAAGGTACACCCTACCTGCGTATCACATGCACCTACGTCCATGAAGAACGCGCCATGCGAGTGCGGCAGTGACAACACTGGAGTGTTCAGGAGGTGGCTAGTGAGACCCGTGAACGCGGCGAGCTCCCCGTCCGGTAGCGGAGGATATTTCTTCGGCAGGGTGTTGCTCGTCAGGACCGTTGACGGTCGGACCATGGGCGCCAAGTCCTTAACGAACCGTTCGTACACGTTGCACGTGCCCAGAAAGATCTTAAGCTGCGCCTGGGCTATTGGATACCGCGCTTCCTGGAGGGTGCGGGTGTTGGCCTAGAGGACCCCGTTTTTTCGCCGCATAATATCATGACACAGGCACTCTACCGTCCTCTTGAAAAAGGCACACATCTTGAGGCAGAGGGTGACACCCGCTCGGTGTAGAAGTTTCCACACTTTGTCGACGGCGTCCCACCCGTCACATCCACAGATGGTGCTCAGTCGGCAGCGGACTCGGAAGCGCCGTCAATCCCATTCACCGCTGAGCCACTGACCTGCGCTTCGGCTGCCGTCGCGCCCGTTGATGGGTTGTCCGAGAAACTGCAGCAGCTACCTACCACACGGATCGCTGCGCTGCGCGCCGCCCGCAGAATCTCGAGCCAAGAGGCGCCGCGCGCGGCCGCGTTCTGGCGACTCGATTCCGCCACTGCATATTCGGGGATGAGCGGCTGCTTGCTGGCCGCATCGCTATCACCGGGCCACCAAACGTTAGCCGACAGCCACGCGCCGACCCCGAGTCCAGCACCCGATGCCGCAACCGGTGCTTCTGATGTTACCTCCGCCGCCCCGGCACCGCTCGGTGTCCCTGCGGGTGCATCACCAAGAACTGCGTCAGCGGGGCCGACCCCCATAGAGGCGCCCGTAGTCGACAGCCGCATGGGCGGCACCGGAGCAGACAGCGAGAGCACGCGCGGCGTAGGCGCTGTCGGCACCGAGGATGCCACAGGCGGGGCGGGTGGCGCTGGCGCGGCGGGCGGCTCAGGAGGCGCGGCCGCCGCTGCAGTTTCGAGAAGCACGGGCGCTGCTGCAGGAGCAGGTGGCGCGGGCGCGGGCGGAGCAGGCGCCACAACAAGAGACGTTGGAGGTGATCCCAGCCACGACGATGAAGCGGCACCCGCCGTTGTGCGGTCGCCGATCCGGAAGGCACCCACGACCAGGTTTAAAAGCCGCCGCTTTCTACCGCCGTGTCAAACACGCAAAAATACTTGAGTCCAGCGGCTGGAAGACAGATGTACAGTTTGGTGCAACAGAGATAAACTTGACCTGGTCGCTCTCGAGTTTGTCATGCGCGCCACAATTGTCGGAGATGAGGGCCACCGGGAGTGTAGTGCGCGCCCGTACAGCGGAAAGGAAGTCGGAATCAAACCAGGTTTGAAGAAGATCCCCGTCCATCCGCGCACTCTGCTGAGAGAAGTACGGGAGGATGCTCGCTTAAAGAGGGGCCTTGAAGCACTTCGGCTTGGGTGTCGCTCGGGTATTGGTTTTACGTGGATAGGATGGCGCCGTGTTGCGTAAAGAAGAAGGGGCGGCCGGCATCCTCCTTGCAGTAAAGCGGCCGGAGGAAGGCCCACACGTGCTCGTCGGGCTATCCGGCCTCCGGAGGGATGCGGGTGTAGACTGGCTCCGGAAGGCGGTCTGCCAGGAGGTTGACGCGTTTGAAGTCCTCGGTCCATACGTCCCAGCCCAAGGTGGCGGCAGCGGCAGTGAAGACGCGGATGGCCTTGAGGGAGACCACGAAAGCGGCGCAGAGAGTGGTGTCCTTGTCGCGTTCCAGGTGCCCCTGCATGCAGAAGCGGGCACTCAGCGGCGGCGTGCCATTTACGCGATCCTGGCTCTCGGTGCAGCGCCATGTGTAGGGAAACAGCTGCGTGCCCGGCGGGACAGACGACTCCGTGACGGCGGTGACCGATCAGAGGGAGTGAAAGTAAGAATCCTTCGTGACCTTGGCGTCGTGCTACCGGAGGTGGTGGTGGGAGAAAGGGGGCCGGCGAAGAGGCTCCGGATGCGAGGTAGATACGAGCTGCAGCGGGCAGCGGGGGGATGTTGGTGGACTGGGCGGTATGGCCCGGCGGGAGCGCGGACGGCGCGGGCTGGTTGTTTGGAAACCGGAAGGGGTAGTGCGTGTGGTGGTCAATATTCATGGCGGGGTCGCGGTCGGCGGTGTCGGTGCGGGTCTGCTCGTAGACGGGCGCGGGGCGCAGGGAGTCCACGTATGGTGTGAAGCGGTTCTTGTGGGCGTAGAAGGTCTTTCCGCCGCACTGTACGTAGATGTCCTTGCCGTCTAGCGAGGTGATGCAGCCGTGGAGCCAGTCGAGTTTCTCGCGGTGGGAGAGGACGTGTCCGTCGACAGACACGTATGGCACCGTGGTTCCCCGGTGGGAGAAGGCGCCTTTCAGTCGAACACGCACCGTGTAGGTCTTCATGGAGGCACTGGCGGCTTGGGCGGCGCGGGCTCGAAGCGCACAGGAGGGGTCCCTGTGCGTGATGTCGCCCTCGAGCGAGCGCGGCCGCTCGCCGAAGACGGCGGGCGTGGGGGAGACGCCAGACGCGCGGGGCGCGTCGTTTCGCGCCTTGTGGGCGCGTTCGAGCAGGAGGTATGATTGCACTGTCGGTGATTCGGCCCGGGCCCGTTGGAAGGCGCTGCCGAGCGGCCCGTGGCGCCGTTCGTTTTCTCCGATCGCCCAGGGTGCCTCGGTGCGCGCCACGCGGAGGTGGATGCCCAGGATGTGAGGGTCTCAGCGACTGCCGGGGCGTGCAGGTTGCTGCCGCGGTCCGCAAGCACCGTCTCGAAGAGCCCGTATCGCATGCTCCACGAGAGGTAAATCACGCCAATGTCCAGCTCCGCGCGCATGGTCCGCAGGAAGGTGCCGTCGTTGAATTTGGTGTCCCGGCAGGTCACATCGAGCACCTTGGGCAGGTCTGTGGCAACTCTGAACGTGTCGAGGAGCACGTCGCGGATTATGTACGCAGGCCGGGCGGGCAGGCCATACTTGGGGAGTCGTGCCAGGTGGGCGTGCGCTTGGCACGAGTCGCAGTGCTGCACGACGCGGGTGAGACGTGCCAGTTCCCGGGCGGAAAACGTCCCCGGTAGAAGGCCACGACCTCCTTGTCAGCGCCGGTGTTGTCGAACTGGCGGCGGATCTTGGGCAGCTCCGCCGCGGTGCGGTAGGTGGAGTGCGGGTTGGCCTGGCGGGGCAAGCACAGGGGCCCGTTGGAGACGGCGCAATGGAAGGAGAAGTCCGTGCGGCGCACGCAGACGGTGTCGGCGGCGGAGTCCATGATGATCCCGTAGGCGGCGCACGTCTGCGGGCAGACGAGGAGCGGGATGGCGTCGATGGCCACAACCAGGACGGCAGGCAGCGGCAGGGTGTGGGCGTGTCCGAGGGAGTTGGCGAGGCAAAGGATGAGCCCGAGAGTGCCCAGCATGGAAAGGTTGTCCTTGCTGAAGCGGATCCACGTGGTGGCGGGGTGGAGCGGATGTGTGATGTTGAGGCGGTTGGTGTGGGGCCAACCCTCGCTCACGACTTCAGGTCGGCTGCCCGTGTCGAAAATGGCCAACGGGTGCAGGGGAGCGGTGGCGTGGGTGGGCTCCAGAAAGTAGATGTAGGACAGGTCCCGGTATCTCAGGTCTTAGTCGGAGGCAGCGGCGGCAGTGGCCGAAGGGGCAGCGGCGAGCGGGGGTGAGTAGGAAAAAAGAACGGTGGGTCGGTAGGGGCGGCGCGGGCGGAGCGGGAGTGCGGAGTCGCTGTGCGGCTGGTCCGGGCTGGGGGCACGGGCGGCATGGCAGGGGCAAGAGGCAGCCCAGAGGTCGGCGGAGCCGCAGGGGTTGCACCGGGCGGATGGGCTCGGTTCACGCGGGCGCTGGGGCGTCCAGCGGCTCGTAGCGTACGGGGTGGCTGCGCCGTGGCGGATCTGGCGCATCTTCTAGTAGACGGCGGTGTGGTCGGACGGGTCGTGGTCGACCGTGAACACGCAGGTGTCACCGGTGAAGGGGTCGTTGAGAGGCGGCAGCGGTGTGGAGGGGGCGGCGAGGTGCGCGGAGAAAATGGGGGCCGCGGGCAGCATCGGTGCCATAGTGCGTGGCGAAGGGGCGTGGGCGGGAAAGAGGGGCGAGGGCTCGGAGGCGTGGCGGGCTTCTAGCAGGGGCTCAATGACGTCGACAAGCGTGTCGGGGTCGGGCAGACTGCGGGAAACAGGGTCGGCCCAGTGCGGTTCCTCATGGACAGCGTCGAGCACGCGGTCCCGGAGGTAGAGCTTGTGCTGGTACACAAGGCGGACCTGCTCCTGCAGCTGCTTCAGGAACTCAATGAAGCGGCCGAAGTGCGTGACTGCGGGCTTTGCAAGCAGACGCTGGAATGAACGCAATGTGGTGCGTTTCCACATGGTGCACAAGCGGCTCATGCGGGCAGGGGTGTAAACGAGCTGTTGGATGAGCGTCCACAACTCTGTCTCGTTCTTGGACGGGTTGTCGTGGCAAAGAGACGGGAGGTTGTAGCGTGATGCACTCAAAGAGGCGGGGATGCAAGTGGGCCGGCCCGAGGGGTGGAACCCCTGGCGGGAGCACAGCGAGCGGAAGGAGGTGACATGACCTTAGAGGGTCTCGGTGCCCGCGCCGTGGTACTTGCTGGTTTCGTACGCATAGTAACGCTGCACCGCCTGGAAGTTGTGGACAGGCGTGAGGGAGAGGGCCGCCACGCCGGTGCGGAGGTTTGGCGCGTCGTCGGGCGGGAAGAGGGCGCCGCAGGGGAGGTCGCGGGCCGCGAAAGCGGCGTTGGTGTTGGTTACGAACGCCGAAAGGGCATTGGGGGTCTCGTCGGCGGCGAGGGCGCGGTCGTCGGGGGTCGGGGAGGGGAGGGGCGGTGCGGGCGGGAGGGCCAGCGCCGCGGGGGGCACGGCCAGGGTGGGGGCGGGCGACTTGGGCGGAGCGGGGATAGCGGGGGCAGAGGCTGGGGCGGGGTGGGCGGGCGGGGCGGGAGAGGGCGGCAGGTTGGGGCCGGGACAGCCGGCGGGGGGGGGTCAGGGGAGGTGTGGGGGCGGCCGCAGCGCGGGCGCGGATGGCGACCTTGGTGTCGGCGGCGTCGTCACAGGAGAGGTAGGTGATGAGCGAGTCCTTGTACGTCTTGCCCGACGTTTTGAGCGGCGTAGAGGCCCAGGGCATACAGACGCACGTGAGGAGAGAGCAAGCCTGGGGCTCAGTGAGAGCTGCGGGGTTAAGGTCCCCGGCGGTGTCCGACACGCGGCAGTGGATGTCGGGGGGTGATCAGAGGGTGCGCTCTGGGCGCGCGAGAAGGAAGTCGAGGCGGTTGTGTGTGGTTTCAAATGAGAGGGTCCCAGCGTTGGGAGGTGTGAAGTCGGTGTGGTCAAGTGGGTGCGTTGCTTTACTATGGCAGAGGTCCTGGGCCGTGTCCAGCCACCTAATGTACCCCAGGCGGCCCCACGACAGGTCGTCGGGAAGCCCGCTCTCGGAGCACACCCACGTGCCTCAGTTCTCAGTGCGCGCGGGCCGCGGCGCACCTCCCAGAACGGGGCATGCACCTCCCCACACAAGTCCCCCCCCCGAGCTCACCCCAGCAGAGAGTGCCCACTACGAGACCAACAAATCAAGTACACACAAGTACAAAATATACAACAAGTGCATAGATAAATACCCAAAATTGAGTCCCAATGCTCAACCGGGTAAGTACCGCCAAATGGAATTGCTGAGCCATGCTCAACACTATAAAGGTGGGGGCGGCACCCGGCAACCAACTTCTCCTCCCCTCCGACGGCAATGTTGCCCAAGGCAGCGGCACCGCCATGACACGGGACCTCATCGCCGTCACTGTAGTTATCAGTTCCTTGCCAGAGGCCACCGCCTTTCCACTTCGCTCGGCCGACGGCACCAGGCCGAGTGACTTGGCCATCGAGTCGTCCGTGATCAAGCACGACACCCGAGACGCGCGGGGGACGTCGTGAATCTTTATGGGCGTGTGGCAAAACGCCCTCTTGTACTTGACGCGGTATCCAAGCTGAAATCCGTCAAAGAGACGACGGTGTGGCTGCTCTCGGCGCGACGGCACGTGGCGCATGACACAGTGTCGTACGGGAGTCCCTTGATGAAAGACGCCAAGTAGAGCAGCAGCGATTTGCGCAAGGTTATCACCGACCGCATACGCTTGTCCGACCGCGGGTTCTCGTAGAACGTGTGTAGCTCCGTGAAGGACTCCCGCAAATATGAAGTGGAGTGCAAGGAGGTGCCGTTGCGGGAGACATTGCCGGCCACTTGAAAAAAAGGAGGCCTCGGCGTACGCGGTGTCACACAAGTGGAAGATCACGCGGCGGGCCGTGCCGTCCGGCAGCGCGCGGAAGAGGCACTTGTGGCAGCGCCACATCTCCACCGTGGCAGGGACCACCCCGTCCTCGAACTCGACCTTGGCCTTTTGGATGAAAATGTCGACCGTGGCCGACGAGGCAAAAGAGGCATCGCGGGCCACCAGGGTAGTGCTCCTTGTGATCCCGGTTGCGTCACGCGCTCATCAGGATGGCGCGCTCCCGCTGCGCAATGCGGGGGGGCACAGGTCTTTCAGCCGACATCGACTTTCTTACTACCTGTTGACCGCCGCCAGCGGGACTGAGCTGCCTGGAAGGCGGGGAGGTAGCTCGACTGCTCCGGCCGAATCTATGTCATGGCCGTTCGACGCTGTAGCCGCTACAGCCAGCAAGCGCACCTCTTCTTTGTCGTGTTCATCCATGTCCGAGTCCGAACATTCTTCACCCAGCCCATCCTCACGCGCCTTGTTTGTCCCCACCGCAACGCTGACATGGTCGTACGTCCTGTCCCCTGTCCTACACGATAGGCAGACCCACGCCTCGCTGCGCGGCTGGCGCAAGGCTGAGAAGGGCAAGCTCTTCATTCCGTTGCGAACAACGCAAAATCTGTCTTCTTCGAGAACCTTCTTGCCAGATTGAAGGCGTTGGAGCTTGCCTGCCGATTTGCGCGCGTCGAACAGGGTGGCCATGTCGCCGCCCATTGTCAAACCCACATTCTTTAGAGCGCCCGCCATCAGATAGCGCAGTTAGAAACCTTCAGCACCGAGGCACTGCTCCTACTCGCTGTAGGCACACTGCACGTCCTTTCCGTTCAGCCACGCGTTCGCCACCACCACCTGATGTTGGCCCGCATCGCTGTGCGACGCTTGGCTGCCACAGCTCAGCACAACCCCGACGGCTCCACTCGAGGAAAGATCCCACGCCCGACCCGTCAGCACCTTTTACGTAATATTAGCGCGCATGCGCCGAATGCGGGGTAGCACCGCTATGGCCCCCAGCGTGTCGTCGCTCGAATCAAACCGCTGCTGGAGGCTTTCGTAAGCCATCGTACAAAAGAGACCTCCAACACCTTTCCCAGAGACTCGCGCAAGCTTAACCCACAGCCAAACCCCCTGTCAGGCACCTTCTCTTGCCAGCTGGCTGCATCTTGGCGAGCTGTGGGAGGAGCGAACCCACTGGAGCTGGGCGGCTGAGCGTCTTTGGCCGCCAGGATGGCGTCGGGGCTCAAACAATCCATCGTTACGCCGTCAAACATTTGAATATTGCGCGCAGGGGCCAGCTCCTCTGCCATGGACGAGTCCCACATGGCCCAGAGGTCGGAGAAATGCGCCTGAGGCTCTGTTGTCCACTTCAGAGCCCCCTCCGACTGGAAAGACTAATCAACAGCCGCCCGGGACCGTCCAGAGGCCGAAACGACCATGTTCGTAAAATAATGCAGCGACGAGGACGAACACGAAGAGAGGGAGGCTGCCGCTTCCGCACGCTACCACAACGATGGAAAAATGCACCGTCTTCGGGAACCCACCCATTGTGGAAGGCATGTGCCACCAAAATACAGCGGTGAAAGTAGAAACCTGGGAGAATGGAAGAGCCGCGGGGGCTACAGCGGCTGAGACAGGAGGCAGAAACGCGGGAGAACCGTCACGACGCACCAAGCACAGCCGCAGGCGCGGAGCGCCGGGCGGTCGGGCGAGCACCAGTGGCGCCACGGCAGCGGCCGGCGCACCACCGGGTCAGGCTGCTGGAACCGCTGCCGCCGCAGGCGTATCAGAGGCCGCCAAGACGGGAAAGGGATTGGGGGAAGCTCCATAACGAGAACATCACTGTCTCCAGCAGCAGGAGCCAGACCGGCGTAAGAGCAGTGGTGGCGCCGTGGAAGCTGCCCCCACGACGCCGCTGAGGGCGCACGCAGCGTCTGCCGTCGCACGCGCTGCAGCGGCGTAAAGAGATGACAGGGACGCGGGTCGTGATTGAGGTCGAGCAGGGTTCTTCTACCGCCGGTATTGGGCGCCAGCAGAGCCGGCGATCAGCAGCTGCTCCGAGGATGCAGTCGCCGCTCCGCCACGGGGAGCGCTCTAGAGGACGGCCGCTTCCTGCGCAACAGTAGCGGCGAGAGGAGGCATTGGCTTGGGGGGAGCTCCACCAGAGAGAAGAGCCGAAGAAATCACAGCCACTCGCACCAGGTGTCAGCCAGGCGGGAGAGCAGCGCGGTCGCCGCGACATGGGCCGCTTCACCGCTGCAGGTGCGGTGTCGGAGGCCGCAGACAGGGGCGGTGCCGGGGCGGTAGAAATCGCGGCTGTGGCAGTACACGGTGCAGATGCACAGCTGCATGTCGGAGAGAAAGGGGGAAGGAAAGCTAGGCAGCGGGCGGTGGCGATACGGGGGAATACGCAGGGTGACGCGGGGGCGAGCGGCGCGACGCGGCACGACAGTGGTGGTGATCACCCACCAAATTGATTGCGGCAGGGACCCCGCTCCCTGTCCTTGGAGCGGTACCCGATTGCTGCTCCCATCGTCGCGAAACTGTGCGACATACTGAGATCGCCCTTGGGACTTGGCCCGCAGATGTGTAGGTTTACGTGAAACGATTCCAAACGGGGCCCCAGCACGATGTTCGCATGTGTTTTGTCGCGTACTGGACCCCTATTTTCCACAGTGCTCGTCCAAATGGGTAGGGTCCCAGGCTCGCAAGATTGGCCCCCAGTACGATCTGAAACTGATCAGAGACCTGTCCGTTAGCCATTTTCTCACGTTGCGCGCACACATTATGCATTCTAGAGGCACCCAGAGGCAATTTAGCGGCACCTGGACGCACCCAGAGGCACCGGGAAGGACGCCCCATGGATTTACCCAGAAGTTACGTCACGCCCTCGTGCGGTGATTCGTGGCCGCACTGCCCCTCGATAAGAACCGCGCGCGGGAGCACTGTCTTACGGGGCAGCGGTCCCGTCACGTTGTCGCTCACTGGTAGAGAACGTTGTATAAAAGGATACGTTTTTTATGTGCTGTCACGACTCCTAGAGGAGAGGGACCGGGAGGGGCGGGGCGGCGGCCATAGGGGTCTGATACGCCTTTCCGACCGCTCGCCAACGCCACCCTTCCCCTCCCGCTTCGACTATCCCGTCTCGCCCGTCGCACCCAACGTGAACATGTAAAGCTACATACAAGATGTCCACCGCACACGAGCGAAGGGCAAGAAGGTAAAAACCAGACAGGCAACAACACAAGGATCACAAAAGAACAGGCACACCACAGAAAGTTATTCCCGCGCCCCACATCGCAAATGTCCGGGTATGCACGCGTCCCGACGCATGCGTCCAACCAACGCGGTTCGGAGCAAAGGGTAGCATTGACGCCAAAGAGGCATGGAGCGCTTTCGGCGGGCACCAGCACATAAAACCCCTCCGTGCGCTTCACATCCGTCGCCCCTCTTCCCGCCGGCGCCGCCCAACCTGCTTTAACTACTCGCCCAACACCGCGTGCGAGTCGCCCCACTACCTCCTTGGCCGCCCTTCTGTTCACATGCATGGATTGCCAAACAGCGGGTCAGTACATGGGATAAATGGGCAGTACAGGGCCGTATAGGCAAGAACAGAGTAAAATGGGGCAGTACGGGGCATAAAGGGGCAGTAATGTTGCGATGGGCGCAGTACAGGGCAGCAGCACAGAGAAATAGCAAGCAGTTTTCTTCAGACAATGACGCAGAACGACACCCGAACGAGAACAAAATGACGCGCCATTCTCCAGATCATCACCTGCACGCACAAAAAAGAGATGATACGAGAGCTACGGCGCACACATTAGCAAAACGTAGGCGTCATCAACAACAGCGAGAGGAGTGGTCCAAATGCTGGTCGTAGTGGGACGGCGGGCTGATCCGACCGCGGTAGAAGCGCGGCGGGCTCGTCCAAGACTGATATGCAAGCGTATTCTCGGCCTTTAGGCTGCACTGCTTCCGTGGATCCACTCTGTACGGTATCAGACCGAGTGGGAGGGGTCTGGAAACCACCGCGGTTGGGCATGGGAAAGGCGGTGGGCGGTGAAGGGGAGGGGGGGTGGGGTGGCGGTCCCTGAGGGGCGCGCAATAGTGCAAGCTAGGACTAGAGACGAGCTCTCCACTTGCACAACACAAACAGACGGTAGACCAATATACGTTGTGAGGGGGGGCACCGTCCAAGCAAGGCCCTATTCTGCGATGTGTCTCGCCAAGAGGCTCTTTCCAGGCCTGCTTCCAGCCTCTCTCCTGCGGTGTTCGCAGCCGCGCAGTCCCCATTCAGAGGTCTTTCGACCCATCATGACACGATCCAAAGGAAAACGACAGCGGGAGGTGCAGCCTTGGCGTCCGGCTGCGCCACACAATCTGAAAGATGCCTGGGAGGCCTTCCTCTACCCCGACAGGGTGCCCTCGCGGCACCAATCAACACGCGCCAGTAGATCGCAGCCTGAAACGGGCTCACGGTGATGAGCTGTACTCATGTGACTCCTGACTGGTATGTCGCCTCGCAGTGACCCAAAATGAGAATCAAGGTGCCAGCGCGGGGCCGACTACGTTTGTGTGCTCGGCGGTGCGTGACATGGGCGCGGCTGAGCGGTTGCCGGCCACATTGGGTTGGGTTCCTCGTTGAGAGATGTGTTCCTCGTTGCGAGATGTGACCCGCCGGTCACTCGATCGAGGATGATTGAGGGCCACTTACGTAGTAGAAGGTCCAGTCCCCTGGAATCCAGCGATCAGCGACCGCAGTTTTCATTGTATCCAGTGCGCCCTTTCAGGCATTCGTTCGTCCCAGGAGCTGCAACTCTCAGGCAATCCGATCGACTTGTAGCCTGCTTTCTGAGTGGCTACGTCATACAATTTCCTCGCAGGCGTTGTGGATTAATGCTGGCTCCGCTTGTAGCCTGTGTTCCCTGGTGGCCAGCACGAGGCACGCCTGGTCAAGACAAACTGTACATGATCTTCTGGGTTCTGACAGCAGTTTTACCTTCCAATTATGTTCTCGTGTCAAATGCGGTACGCTGTTGGTCCAGCGGGATGCTTTCAATTTTCCTAACAATCGTGCGGAACAGGGTCCTTGACTTTATCATAATCGCAACATGTTACAAGATAACCGCCCCGGCGATGCCTCAAGAAGGGGGGGAACTTTCGTGACAGGGACAGCTACCATGGAGATCGGCACCGACCCGCCATCCGTTCGTCGGTGCGGCGGGTAGCATGGAACTGCGCCGCTCGACCACTCGGTAAAATCTAGATTGCCACCGTCCCGCCGGCACCATGGCAGCTACCCACTACCCTCAGAAACTCTCAAGAGCAGCGTTCACCATCAAGAGTGATTGCACACACACAACTTTCATACGGAATACCACACCTCCATTCCCCCAGTCCGTTCTAGCGCTAAAACAGACAGCAAGATGCCAGGTGTGCGAATCATCGGAGTCAGGCCAGGTCCCCTGTGGAGTTCACAGGCAATATTCCCATTATGACAAACGGCAAGCCGCGTGGCCTCGCACTCGGCTATCACATCAAGTGATAGTAGGAACAACGTACGTCTCATGTGCGCCAGGCGCAGCCACGTCGGGACCCTCCGCAAGGTGAGGGTTTCAGAGAAGCAGCACAGCAGGCGCGTCTGAACAGACAGCGCGCAATTGGCTCATCACCTTACAAGGCACTTTCGTGTTGATCCACCACAAGGTGGTGCCGCACCCACGTCAGAGAGGTCGGGTGGCGCGACACAGAATTTTGTCGCCACACAATTGCGTTTTGGCCATTCATACTCTTGCACGTTGCAACTGTACTTTCGGACAGTGCCTGTAAAGGTGAGACCCAGAAGAGCCACCTCGACTAGGCGTGGAGGCCGTCCGGGCCAGCAAGAACTCTAGATTGGGAGTAAGAATTTCTGGCCACAGCGTACTCTGCAGCACGTCCAGCACGCCCAGCACACCCCTGTGCACCCGCAGTAGAGTGTTACGGTTTAGCGACGATAGCGGAACTGCATCGGAACATTGATTATTTTCATTTAAGAGGCTCCCCAACACGGCCATCAGCCGACAAGCACGGATTGACTCACAGCCTTCCACGTTCCCAGCTCGAGACAAGCGAATCTGACGTTGATTGCACGATATTATACCAACCGGAATGGCCATTGCTGGGGGGTGATGCCGATCGCTTCAACCCCTTCTGGACGTTGAAAACAGACAATAATGCTGGAGTGTTTTACCGTGTTCGCTATCGCACGCCTGTGATACGGACCCCTCCCCCCCCCCGCCCCCCCCTCGTGACGTCACGGCCATAGTCGCTGCAGGCGACAGCCCGAACAGAACGCCATTCTGTTCGGGCATCTGATGCCCAACAGACGCCCAACAGATGCGATTCTGTTGCGGACCTGCTTGGTGCTAGTGTCCATTCTACTGCTCCTGAGGCTGAAATGCGCCTCAGATGAGGCTCAACTGAGGCTCCCTCTCATATGGCCTGGAAACGCGGCCTTTTTGGGATGTCTAGGGCACCCCCTCCGAGTTTTCATCATACACAGCCGCCGAGTTGGCCCATAGGTAAGTGGACTACGCTGAGTGCAGATCTATTCTCAGAAAGAACAGCCGAGGCCGGGAACATGGTCACAGAGAGGCATAAAAAATAGCCTCAAATGAGCCTGAGAGGCTCAAATGAGGCGGTCAGTAGAATGGACACTAGGTCCTGAACCTCGGGACTATCGGGAGGACCGTGCAGTACGTGCGACCGAGAACGGGATCGGGAGCCCTTGAATAGGGCCATTGCAAGATAAGGCTTCGGAGTACAAGTTGCAGTCCAACTCTTGCAGACCATATCGTGCGTGACCCAAAAATGAGACATGTGTTCAGCATGGCTCAGCAATTCCATTGCTCGGGTACTTACCCCGTTGAGCACTGGGACTCAATTTGGGGTATTTACCTGTGCACTTGTTGTATGTTTTGTATTTGTGTGTATTTGATTTGTTAGTCTTGTAGTGGGCACTCTCTGCTGGGGTGAGCTCTGCTGGTGACTTGTGTGGGGCGGTGCATGCCCCATTCTGGGAGGTGCGCCGCGGCCCTCGCGCACTGAGAACTGAGGCACGTGGGTGTGCTCCGAGAGCGGGCTTCCCGACGACCCGTCGTGGGGCCGCCAGGGGTACATTAAGTGGTTGGACACGGCCCAGGACCTCTTCCATAGTAAAGTAACGCACCCACTTGACCACACCGACTTCACAACATGCGCGTTTTTTGGGAGAGTGACACATCACTGCACGGTGGCAGGCGGGGTGGGGTACGAGAAAATTCTGGACTGGCCTCCATGGAAAGAGCCTCTCCCGAGACGTTCTTGGCTGACTGCTGCTTAGTACCTGCCTGTGGGCCCCGTTCTGTGGACCTCTCAGATAACCCCGATCTTGGAGCCAGTCTTTTTCAGGTTCTTGAGGTTACAGGTTTGCAAAGCCAAAGCTCATGTGCAAACTGGAGATTCGACGAGGGGTGTCCCAAATCGTGTTTTCATCACAGGGGGCTACATGGCGTTCTTTTTCACGTTTTTATGGGTAAGGTGGTGCCCTTTTCTTCGTGCACAAATTGTCAGCACATGCCTGCCCTAGTATACGTCCATTTGATTGGGGGGCGTGATTGTCACCTGTCAAAGCTGCAATGAATGACACTTCCCCCCATGACACGTCAGGAGGTACCGCCTCTGCTAACACTGTCAGGGGCCGTTCTGGAAGAACAGTGAGACCGAGTGGGTCACATGACATTATCGGACCGCTGCAGAAGGCCAGTGGGCCGAGAAAAGAAGAAAAAAACCGCGATGTCTCATTTTTTGGACACGCACCATTTATGGACTGTTTTTACATTACTGTGATCTGCTGAATTCCTGGTCTGACCAATTGGGCCAGACTATCGGTCCTGCCCACAAGACAGAGCGCCACTCCCTGTACTAGCTTCCACATGGGCGAGCCTCAACACACAAACCCAGCCTGGTGCAAACAGAGATGGAGAATCCCCAAGAGATGTAGAATGACCCAGCCAGTAGAAACCGTGAAGCACACGCCAAAGAATAAGAAGGTTAGCACGCCCGTTCCCACAACGTCCTCGTGAGCGAAAGCGCCCACATATCATGATCACGTACACAGCCACTAGCGCTACAGTGCCAAGGTCGTGCCGCAGACACAGTCCCCAGCAAGTGGTGAAAGGGGGGGGGCGGGATTTAGGGGCAGAGCAACCGCACGCAAGGAGAAAAGGTTGAGCGACGGCGTTGACGCCCGGCGGGGGGGGGAGGAGCCCGGTAGGGGGTGGAGCGAGTGGAGTTCGTGATATCCGGCCGAAGACAATGGTTGGCCAGCCGTCGGCAGATGGCACGTGGGTGGTTGAGTCGACGGGGTGGAAGGCTGCCTGCACGCTTGAGGGCCAGTGGACAGATTGCACCAGCTCTTCTCCAACGAGCTACACATGAGCAAAGCCACCAATGTCGGTCTATCACAACGTGTCTATATTATTGGTGAAACGTGTCTAAATTCGTTAAATAGGCCACAGACTGCTGTGTAGCAAAGTGAACGTGCCCTAATGAACGTCGAACCACCTCCTCGGATTTAGATAATTCCAATCCGGTTGAATAGTCCGAGTGTCACAATTGATCGCGCATACCCTATATGAAGCCGAAATACGGCACGCGCACCCTATTCAGGACGGACGGACTATACTACGAGCCCTCTCATTGGCTGAACGCAAAATCGTTGCAATGTAAAACGTGTCTGTTGACAACCGACCACGCCAAACAACGACCGCCCGACGATCGCACAGGACGGAAACGACAGGTGACCCATAGTCGACACTGGCAGCCTCTACGGACACAGACGCGATCGATGTGAGACGCCGTGACGTATCAAGGCGACACAGACCCAAGGCCTGTGGCCACTTCACGGGCCCCCCCGCGCTCTGCGATCGCTCTCAGCCTCCCTCTCTGCCGTCGCCTGTGCGACAAGCGAGAGACGTAGAGCGCTTCTCTGTGCTGCTTGGCCGCACTTGTTGTGCTCGAGGATGGTTGGCTGAAGGCAGTGTGCCCAGGCTGTCAATATTGACTCGGTGGCAGCCTGGGGTGCTGCCATGTGTCACATTATTGACACATTCTAGCACGATCGCCCATTTGACGTCGTGTATGTGCTTCGTGTCTGCGTCGTGTCAGACGATCGTCGCCTTGAATCAGCCTGATCGCGACAATCTCGGGTGGATCACAGGGATGTCGCCTCTGACGCGCCTATCTGATTCCTCTGAGATATACTCCGTTGGAATAGACCACCGACAACCCACCGATAAGCGTGACTATCGGCGACAAAGTAGCCTCCTGTTGATTCAGTCTATGATTGTGCTGCTCACAATAACTGGACCCTGATGCATCAGCATCCGATGCAAAATCGCTGTTTCATTGGCTCAGAGGGCGGTGCATGCCGATGAGGCGGATGATGAGGATCCAGTTTTTGTGAGAAGCACAATACACATATCATCCTTTTCGGGGCCGCAGGTCAGGCGACCTCTGAGAGGGCGCCACGTCGCGTACCCAATTGAGATTTTAACAGGATAGTCCTGACATGGGTGGCTTTACTCTAAGGACAAGGCTGGTTGCGTCATACTTGATATTATTAACTGGCGATGATGTGGCACTTCCTCTCGACACAGTCCAGCAAGGGCTGTGTCACGTACTCTCTTTGGAGCCTGACACAGGCTTAGACCTTCAATGGCTCGTTCAGTCAAAGCCGAAGAGCAGTTACGCGAGCCAGTTCCTGGCAGGAGAGAAACTGAACCTCGAGGCAAACCAACAGCGGCGCCGAACAGAATGGCGTTCTTTTCGGCGCCTGTTCCCGAACAGACGGCCCCAACAGATGGCCTTCTGGTCGGCTGTTGCCCAACAGCGATTCTGTTCGGCGTTCTGTTGGGCTGCCGCCTGCAGCGACGATGGACAAAAGAAAGCGCCACGAGCGTCACAAAGACTGCATCTTGAACGGGAGGCCGAGTGGGAGTCCCGTTCGGAGGCCGTACGAACGGGAGAGACCCCCGTTCTCCCTCCCGTTCGCAAACGGGAAGCAGATCGGGAGCAACTCCCGTTCGGGGCAATCGATGCCAGGCTCTGACGCTTACATTTGAAGTCGTGAGTCGGTCTCGATGTTATCTGTTAGATCGTTGCTAGCGCAGGCCAATAGGATGGCTTGATGGTGGTGTATCGACATCGCCACGCTTCTGAGAGGTTTACAACTGGATATTTTCACCTGGGCCGTGCAATGTCATCCCGATCATTGCAATTTCCTCTCGGTTGACTTCGCAATTCTCTGACTCGCCGTCGACGAGACCACAGGTGCGACTGATCTTCTTCGTGCGATCCGATTGCGTCGGTCCCGGACTTGGTCTCAGCGGGCGAGACAGTTCATCGCGACACCGAAGCCATACCTTACCGGTCTAAATGTTCCGGGCTAGAAGCATCCAAAAAAACCGTCCCTTGTGTTGTCAACACGTCAGTCAGCAGGTATTTGGATCTCACGATGCATCCTGGCCGGGTGCATGCCGGTGTTCCAAGGGAAGGAACCGTCGCGCAGCAACGTCAGATGATCGCGGGTCGAAGGAGACGTCGCACCTCGCCAGTCGAGATGTACTTGAAGATCCTTCTGTATTTCTGATCTAGATCTTGTAACTTTGGACACGCTTCCTACGAGCAAATCTAAGTTGGGGCAGTAGACCCTCGAGACCGGGACCTCGGCTACCCCGAACTCGTTTAGAACGGGAGAAGCTCCTGTTCGGGGCGACTCCCCCAAACGGGAGGTGAACGGGAGCGACTCCCGTTCGGCTTGTCGATATTTCTGACGAGCTAATTCGGGGTCAGCAGGCGACATTCCTGGCACTGTGCAGCTGGGGGCCGGGGGGGGCGCGGTGCACGTGTTTTCCTTGTCGGCAGTGGTGAAGACACTCGTGCCTGTCACGGGACAGAAGAAAACTTGCCACGAGATCTGGAGAGTCACCCAAGTAGATCTGGTAACCAAATTACAGCATGTTGATTGATATGTACCCTTCGAATACTGAGGACGCCGTCCCGATCGCAATGGACGAAGAAATCGGGGAGATTCACGACGAACAGAGATATAAAGACGCGTATCACAGCTGCAAAAGATCCTCTGAGCATGGCGTATTTTTTTTCGGAGTACCCACGTCTCAGTGACCAGGTCTGTCGCTTCTCAAGGTCATACAGTCAGTCTCCATTCATATCCCACCCTCCGGAAGAACAGGTGTCGTTGCCGTGTTGCACAGTCGCTTTGGAATACGTATGTAGCCCGCTCGTCCGGAGCCGCACTTACTGATTCAAATGCGGACTGTGGCAACAAAGACGGCGCGAACAAATACCCCGTAGCAACACTGACAATACAGAAGAGAAGGACCCAAAGGGTCGACCTCCCGAGAGGACC
>ENA-ORXR01002333-ORXR01002333.1-marine-metagenome-genome-assembly--contig:-NODE-2333-length-18296-cov-14.331083_pt1 | contig 18296 bp, 15 predicted proteins | sample MGYA00237866_ERZ511479 | MGnify/ENA metagenome assembly ERZ511479 | reverse complement strand
GCGACGAAGTTGCCCGCACCCGATGCCAAGAACCAAGCGCCCATAATCAAACCGACCATCTTGGGTGTAGAAAGGCGTGTCATGGCGGACAGGCCAACCGGCGAGAGACAGAGCTCACCCGTTGTATGGAGCAGATATATAAGAAAGATAAAGATGACGGGCGTCATATTACCCAAGCCTGCCGCGTTCGCGCCCCAAACCAGAACGAGGAAGCCGAGTCCGAGTTGAATGACACCTAAACCAAACTTCGCGCCCGTGGACGGATCAAGATTGCGTTTGGCCAAGAAGGCCCAACCAATCGCGAAGAGAGGTCCCAGGAAGACGATGTAAATTGCATTGAGCGACTGGAAGATAGACGCTTTTTGTTCCTGTCCGAGAATAGTCATATCGACCGCACGGTCCGTGAACAAATTGAGCGAGGAGCCTGCCTGTTCGAATAGCGCCCAGAACAGAACCTGCACGGTAATCAGGAAAAGCGCCGCCAGAATTCGATTTCGCGCGTGCGGTTCAAGCGTCGCAACGGCGCGGTAGAGAATATACCCATAGACCGACACCATGGCGATGAGCAGGGTAATACCAACCGTGGTCTCATCCCGGATCAGGAACCAAATAACGCCTATCCCGACAAAAGACAGAATATACACCATCCACTCGCGGGTTAAGACGCCGCCGACTTTTTCGCGTAAGTAAGCCGGATTTGGCGGCTCGCCCGCGCCTTTCAGCAAAGGCTTGCCCCAGACAAAGACAATCAGACCCGCGAGCATTCCGAGGCCCGCCAGTCCAAAACCATAGCTCCAACCATAAGTCTGGCCGACGCCACCCGCAATTAAAGCCCCGCCCGCAGCGCCCAGATTGATGCCGACGTAAAAGAGCGTGAATGCACTATCGCGGCGAATATCGGTTTTCTCATAAAGCTCACCGACAATCGCGGAGATGTTCGCCTTCAGGAAGCCGGTACCCGCAATGATAAGCGCGAGGCTGAGATAAAAGATGTTTAGAACGGTTGCATCGCGGAAGGCGGGGTCGGTGACCGGTGCGCCCTCAATCGCCATGCCTGCATGGCCCAGAACCAACAGGATTGCACCGACGAGAATGGCTTTGCGCTGGCCCAAATATCGGTCCGCTATCAAACCGCCTATCACGGGCGTGATGTAAACTAATGTCGTATAGGCTCCATAAATTCCGTAGGCTTGGCCGTCGGTGAAAAGGAAATGCTTCGTCAGATAAAAGATCAGCAGCGCGCGCATGCCGTAATATGAAAACCGCTCCCACATCTCGGCGAAGAATAAAATGTAAAGACCCTTTGGGTGTTTACGCATCTGCCAAAGTGCATTGGCAAGCCCCAAGGCAATGAATCCCAGCAGGATTGCAACAAAATAGTTCATCTGAATTCCTCTTGATCATTTTGTGTGCCGCATGCCCCGAGATTGCCTCTTTTCGCAGCTTTGCATTTGCTCTGACACAAGCTTTGCGTCGACGCAACGGGCTGATATATATTCTATTAACGCCAAAGACGGGTAAGACTTGAGATGTTGCAACTTCTGGATTAGGGGAAGGTTTGAATCGGGCGCTGTGACTTTTTGGGATTTCTTTGTGATACGAAGCCGTTTTTCAGCGTTAACGCTGGCACTAGTCATGTGCCTGCAATGGACTCCCGCTTGGGCGCAAGCGGCAGATAGTCAAGTTACAGACGAAAATATGATGCAGGGCGCGGCAGCGTCTTCTCAAACCTACACAAAAGACTATTTCGATCAATTTTCTCCCCAAACGGCGGCAGATATGGTCGCGCGCCTCCCGGGGTTCGAGATCACCGGGGATAGCAACGGCAGCCGCGGGTTTGGGCAAGCGTCTTTGAATATTCTCATCAATGGGCAAAGGCCAAGTTCAAAGTCCCAAGATGCAGATGATATTTTAGGGCAAATCACGGCGGGTACCGTTGTGGAAATAGAGATATTAGACGGTTCTGCATTAGATATCCCCGGCCTACAGGGGCAAGTCGCCAATATTATTGTTCGCGCGGGTGAATTGTCAGGCAGTTGGAATTATGCCGCCCGTTTTCGGGAGCGCTCAGAACCGCAATATTTAGAAGGCGGCGTGACGCTCACGGGCCAACGCGGTGATTTTAGTTTTTCTACTCAAATCGATTTTGGTCAATTCATTTTTGACGAAGTAGGTGACGAACAATTTTTCACGCCGAGCGGCACGCTTTACGAAGACCGGCAAGAGCGTCTCACGCTCTCACGGCAAAGACCAAATGCAAGCTTAAATCTTGGCTGGACGCCTCAGTCGGGCGCCTTGGCGGGGCATGTCGCAAACCTCAATCTCTCCGCCTCTCTTGTCAATCGCGATACGAGAATTCGGGAAAATTTCACGGCCATCACCGCCGATGGCCGCACCGGCACCTCAAAAGTAGCAACTGGCGAAGACGAGTTCGAATATGAAATCGGCGCGGATTATACGCTGCCAATGGGGCCGGGAGAACTCAAATTTATCGGACTTTACCGGAATGAGGATTCAGATTTCCCCACTCGCTTCGTCATTTCAGAAGACGGCGAAACCCCGATAAGACAAACGATATTGCGAGATGATATTGAAACTGAGTCTATTCTGCGTGCGGAATATAATTTTGCCCCTGCTGAAGATCACACGCTTCAGTTTTCAGGCGAATATGCGCTCAACACGTTAGAATCGGATACGCTTTTTACCTTTACGGGTGCAAATGACGCCTCCGACTTCGTGGAAGTGGAAGAAAACCGCTTCGAAGCTTTCATCACCCATGGCTGGAAACTCTCTGACAAATTTAACCTTCAAACCTCTCTTGGTGCAGAATATTCCGAGATTGACGTCGTCAGCATAGCGGCTGAACCTCGCGACTTTGTACGGCCGAAAGGGACGGTTTCCGCTAGCTACATCATCTCGCCCGAATGGACCGTCCGCAGCAGTATAGAAAGGCGCGTCGGCCAGTTGGGGTTCGGTAATTTTGTTTCAACGGTAAATGTCACGGATAACAGCGCGAACGAAGGCAATGATGATATCGTTCCCGATCAACGCTGGATCCTTGGCGCCGAAGTCCAGCGCAAAATCGCCGTTGGGCTTTCGGGTACAATCTCAGCGGAAGTTCAATTTCCTGAAGATATCATCGAAAATATCCGCTTTAATAATGGCACTACGGCAGACCTGACCGATGATACATTTGGTCCGGGAAATATTGATGCTGATTATCAATACAGCCTGCAAGCGGACCTGACCTGGGTCTTGGATGAACTGGTCACGCCGGGCCTGCGTTTCGGATTTCAAGGCGGCGTAATCGACTCGGCTCTAAGCGACCCGATTACGGGCGAGAGCCGTGCGTTTTCCGGGAGTACGAATTGGTTTTACGATGCAGAATTCCGATATGATCTCCCTAATTCACCTTGGGCTTTCGAAGGCGAAATAGAGCAATCGGGCCTGCACCCGAGTTTTCGGGTAAATGAGAAACTTCAAAATAGATTCGTCCGTCCGGAAATCGAACTCAAGGTAATTCATAAAGACTTACTGGGAATGCAATGGACGGTCGGCGTTCAAAACCTCGTTGACTTTAAATTCAAGCGCGACCGCCAAGTCTATGACACAGACCGCTTTCTCGGCGACATTATACGCGAGGAAAGATTTACGCGCCGCCGGGGACGACGGGCCATTATCGAAGTCACAGATACGTTTTAATATATACAATCCGTATAGGCGCGCATGATATCGCCCGCCCATTCCCTGTCAAATTTCTTGATTAGGCGATCCGCGCTGGATTGACCTGCCGCCACTTTGGCGTCCAATTCCTGCAAAAAGACAGTTTCATTCTCGCCGTGGGAGTTCAGTTTTGCGCGGGCATTCAGCCCGGCACGAGATATCTCCAAAGCGCGCTTGGCTAAATCATTCACGATCCCTCCGCGAAATTCCGTTTGAAGGCCGTGAGTCGGAACCGTTTCGCGTAATGTCTGACGTTCCTCTGCGGTCCAATCCTTGACCATATCCCACGCCGCATCGAGCGCGGCGTCATCATAAAGCAAGCCCGTCCAGAACGCAGGCATAGCGCAAAGTTCATCCCAATGCCCCGTATCGCAGCCCCGCATCTCGAGAAATTTCTTAAGGCGTACTTCGGGGAAGATTGTCGAGAGATGGTCTTCAAAATCCTGCATCGTGGCGACCTGCCCGGGCACAACATCAAGCTTGCCGTCGAGGAAATGCCGGAAGTCTTTCCCTGCCGCATTGAGATATTCCCCGCCGCGATAGACAAAATACATCGGCACGGTCAGGGCGTAATCGACATATTGCTCAAAGCCGAAGCCTTCATCGAAAACGAAAGGCAACATGCCCGTGCGGTCCGCATCCGTATCCATCCAAATACGAGAGCGGAACGATTTATAGCCGTTTAGCTTTCCATCTGTAAAAGGCGAGTTGGCAAAGAGCGCCGTCCCGATGGGTTGCAGCGCCAGACTGACGCGAAATTTTTTGACCATGTCGGCTTCGGATCCAAAGTCCAGATTGGCCTGAACCGTGCAGGTCCGAAACATCATCTCGCGGCCCATCGTGCCGGTTTTTTTCATATATTCCCGCATGATTTTATAGCGGCCCTTCGGCATAATCGGGACATCTTCCAGCTTGGTATCAGGACGAAAACCAAGCGAGAGAAAACCGGCATCCATCTCGTCGGCAACTTCGCGCACTTCGCGCAGGTGACGCGAGACTTCTGCGCAGGTCTGGTGGATATGCTCCAGCGGCGCGCCGGATAATTCCAACTGCCCGCCCGGCTCAAGCGAGACAGAGGCCCCGCCGCGTTTGAGAGCGATCAGATGGCCTGCTTCGAAAACAGGTTCCCAATCAAAACGCTGCAAGCCCTCGAGCATAGCCTTGATCGAACAAGGCCCGTCATACGGCAGGGGCTGTTTTTTTGCGTTACAAAAGCCGATTTTCTCATGCTCGGTTCCGACGCGCCAATCGGCTTTCGGTTTCGAGCCCGAAGCGAGATAATCGATCATTTCGGATTTTGACGTGATCGGAAGGGATTTGGACTGAGCTGACATGGGCCGTCGTTTAGGCCTACGCGGCTGTGTCGACAAGGCGCAAAACAGCACTGCCTGCAAACGATAATGTGAAACCGCGCAGCACTTCACGTTAGGCCGCCCGGAATAAGCTGCCCGGAATAAGCTGCCCAGATTAAACTGCAAAGCCAATTGTGATGCGCCGCGCCTGCCCTTATATGAAGCTCAAATATAATCCCACTTATCGAGACGCGTATGAAACTCCTCCTCATTGGTTCCGGCGGCCGCGAACATGCTCTGGCCTGGAAACTTGCGCAGTCCCCGCTGCTCGAAACGCTCCACTGCGCGCCCGGTAACGCGGGTATCGCCGAGGTTGCCGATATTGTTGACGTGAAAGCCGACGACATCATCGGCCTTCTCGCCCTCGTTCAGCGCGAAGCTTATGACTTTGTCGTTGTCGGGCCAGAACAGCCTCTCGCACTTGGGCTTGTTGACGCGCTTCAAGATTTGGGCATCAAAGTTTTTGGTCCAACCGAGGCCGCCGCTCAGTTGGAAGCCTCGAAAGCCTTCACGAAAAAGCTCTGCGATAAATATAACATCCCGACCGCCGCTTACGGCGTGTTTACAGATATCAAAGAGGCGAAGGCTTTTCTGAAAACTATGAAAGCGCCTTATGTTTTGAAAGCTGACGGATTGGCGGCAGGCAAAGGCGTCGTCATCCCGGAAACGCTCAAAGAGGCCGAGGCCGAATTGAAAGAGTTTTTCTCCGGGAAATTTGGAGAGGCCTCTAAAACCGTCCTCATTGAAGAATTTATGGAAGGCCAAGAAGCCAGTTTCTTCGCGATTTCCGACGGCAAAACCGCGATGCCCCTGATTGCCGCGCAAGACCACAAGCGTGCTTTTGATGGCGATAAAGGGCCAAATACGGGGGGCATGGGGGCCTATTCCCCGACTCCGGTTTTCACCGATAAGGTCCTCGCAACCGTTATGGAGAAAATCATTCAGCCTACTATTTACGGTATGGCCAAAGACGGACATCCCTTTGTAGGCGTTTTATTTGCGGGCCTTATGATCACTAAAGACGGCCCGAAATTGATCGAATATAACGCCCGCTTCGGCGATCCGGAATGCCAAGTCATCATGCGGCGCTTGCAATCAGATTTGCTGCCAATCCTTATCGCGGCTGAAGCCGGAAAATTGAAAAGCGCCAAAGCCCCGGCTTGGTTTGACGAACACGTCGCAAATGTTGTGCTCGCCGCGAAAGGCTATCCGGGCAGCTATAAAAAAGGAATGATTATTAAAGGTATTGAAACTGCCAATGAGAAAACCGGCGTCATCATCTTCCATGCAGGCACGCGCCGAGGCAAAAATTGCGGCGAATTGAAATCAAATGGAGGACGCGTATTGAATGTCACAGCCTCAGGCGAAACGCTGAAGGATGCCGTGGACCAAGCCTATGCCGCCATCGACGACATCAAATGGTCCGATAAACAATTCCGGACGGACATCGCGCATCACGCCTTGAAAGAGAGCTAAGCATCCAATTCATTCGCGCTGAAAATTCGCGTCACGGGTGAGTCCACTTTTCAAATGTTAATAAAGTGTTAATAGGTCTAATGACCTATCGTATTACCTACCGCAGACTTCTAACGTCCTATCTCGCTATCTGTCTATCCGTCGGCGGCTTCGCCGTTGCGTCCGAGGCTTTTGCGCATGACGAGACCCACGACAGCCATAAAGACTTTACGCTTATCCATGCAGGTCAGGTTATGGCCGTTCCCGGCGAAGCTGTCCTGGAAAATCAAACCATCGTCATTCACGACGGTAAAATCGTCGGTATCGAAGACGGGTTTTTAGACGATAAAGACGCCACAATCATTGACGGGAAGGATATGTTTTATCTCCCCGGCCTTATCGACAGCCACGTCCACTTACGCGGTGAGTGGAGCCCGCAGTCACGTTGGGATTCTGTGACAATGGAATCAGGCGATTTTGCGTTTCAAGCCGCAAAACACGCCAAAACAACTTTGATGGCCGGATTTACTGCCGTCCAAGATGTTGGCGGACCAATTGAGATTTTCGCGCTCAAACGCGCTATAAATAAAGGCATCGTTCCGGGACCGCATATCCGCGCGGCAGGTAGCGCCGTTTCTATCACAGGCGGGCATGGCGATGCGCATGGGTTTAAAGAAGATATTTTAGACGGCATGCACAGCCCCACGATTTGCGATGGGCCTGCCGATTGTCGCCGCGCCACACGCAAAGCCATTAAGCGCGGCGCGGATGTCGTTAAGATCACGGCAACCGGCGGCGTCCTCTCCAATACAAATGCAGGTGTTGGCCAACAATTTTTCGATGACGAGTTGGAGGCTATCGTTGAGGCAGCTGCCAATATGGGCCGTAAGGTTACCGCGCATGCGCATGGTAAGGACGGTATCGATTCCGCCCTTAAGGCCGGCGTGAAATCTATCGAACACGGTACCTATCTTGACGCAGAAACGGCGCGCCTTTTTAAGAAAAATGACGCGGTCCTTGTCCCTACGGTTCTTGCGGGGATGACCGTGAAAGAGTGGGATTTCCTGCCGCCGAATAGCTATAAGAAAGCGCAGGAAATCGGGCCTCTCATGCAAGACATGCTGCGCGTCGCGCATGATAACGGTGTCACCATTGCTTTTGGAACAGATTCGGGCGTGTCCAAACACGGCGAGAATGCCAAAGAATTTCAATATATGGTCGGGGCTGGCATGACGCCTACCGAAGCCATTCGTGCGGCCACCGTTGTCGCCTCAAAACATATTGAAATGGACGAGATGATCGGCACTCTTGAAGCGGGAAAGCAAGCCGACCTCATCGGCCTGGATGCCGATCCACGCGATGATATCGCCGAGCTTATGGACGTTGATTTCGTTATGAAAGGCGGCGTCATCTACAAGGGCGAGTAAAGCACACTACTCACGCGCGCGCCGAGAGATAATATCTAAGCTGACTTTTTGAATTTTCGATCTAACATGGCCGATAGAGCTTTTTCACTGATGTGTAACTCTCCATCCGCGCGGGCGATATTTTCAACGATATCGGAGATGAATGTTTTGTCCGGAATGCGGGCAAAATCTTCGAAAATTGAGTCAAACCAAGCTTCAAATTCTGCCGGACCTAATTGCATTTTCGCTTGGATCCGCTCGCGGTTTAACTCGAACCACAACAACAACTTTGGTTCACTCAATTGAAGATCAGAATTCACATGGGCTGATATGACATCTGCGGATTTCACAAAGGCCGTAATTTCAGTCGAGAGGACACGCTTGTCAGCGAAAATTGACAATGCGATTACAGATAGAACAGCCTCAACCTCATGATCGAACATAAAACACTCCCACGTCACCCCAAGTTAACCTTTACACAATGAGGCTAAACAAAGCGGAAAGTATTAAATTGAATAAAGGCTAAATTTCGGAAGAACAGATAGAAGACGTTAATAATGTCCTATGTTCTACAGCCCAAAATCGCCCTTGCGCCATTTGCGTCTTTTGCAATTTGGGTTTTCAAATCCTCGAAGCTGTCAAACTTCTTCTCGGCGCGGATAAAGCTTCGGAACCGAACGTCGATGAGTTGGCCGTAAAGATCGCGGTCAAAATCGAGCAAATGCACTTCCAGACGCGCGGCCTCGCCGTCCACAGTCGGGCGGCTGCCGGTATTCGCAACGCCCGGACGCCAGACGGCCTCGCCGTCAATGCGGACCTCAACAACATAAACGCCGAATTTCGGACGGACGAGATCTGCAAAGTCGAGATTGGCTGTGGGGAAATTAATCGTGCGGCCGCGCTGCTGTCCCTTTTGAACAATGCCGTCGACGCGCCAAGGCCGGGACAACATATGTTGCGCGTGAAAAACATCGCCGTCTTGCAAGGCTTTGCGAATTTCCGTCGACCCATATTTGCCATATAATTTATGCAGACCCACAGGCGAAATGGCGGTTACGCCAATACCGCGCTCGGCGCAAAGACGCGTTAGACTTTCCACATTCCCGCAACGGTTTTTGCCAAAGCCGTAATCCTCGCCCACGACGACATGGCGGATGCCGAGCCCTTGGTGCAAAACCTGCTCCACAAATTCGGTATCATCCAAATCCCGTAACGCGTCCGTAAACGGAATTTCATAAAGAAATTTCACGCCAAGCTCATCCATGACTTGCGCGCGAATACGGGCGCTCATCAGCCGGAACGGAGCCGCATCCGGTTTAAAAAATCGGTAGGGGTGGGGCCGGAATAATCCGATACCCATTGGCGCGTTCAATTCATCCGCAATGATTTGCGCTTGCGCTATAACGGCTTGATGACCGCGGTGCAGGCCGTCGAAATTGCCAAGGGCAATAACCGCGCCTTGATCAGTTTTGGACAGGCCTGAGTAAGTCTGGAGCGTTTTCACGCGGATCAGTCTTCTTTAGGCCGCTTTTGCACAAAGACGCCTGCGTCGCCGCGGCAAATTTTCTGGCCTTCAACTTCGCAATGGCATTTTAATCTAACGCGGCCCGTGCGCTCATTAATCTCGTCAATCACCGCAATGGCCAGCACTTCGTCGCCGATGAAGGCCGGCTTTCGAAACCGTAGATTCAGCTCCACGAAAACCGCGCCCGGACCCGGGAGGTCATTGCCGAGAACGGCAGAAATAAAACTGGCCGATAAAGCGCCGTGGGCAATGCGGCCCTTGAATCCGGCCGCCTTTGCCGCCTCTTCGTTCACATGAATAGGATTATGATCGCCGGTGATATCTGCGAACGTATCGATCATCTCCGCCGTTATTAAACCGCGGGTTTCCGCTTTCATGCCGACTTCGAGGTCTTCGAGGTAATATTTCACGTCCATTGCGCTACCTTAGCAAAGCCTTTCAACCGTTGCCACGAGAAAACAAGGCAAATCGCTATTTCGTGACCTTGGTCTGACCAATATTGGTTAGGCCAATTTTCGCGAATAAATGGGTTTAGGCCGTCTCTCAAAACGCGTATCCTCGACACGTCAGCAATCTGGAACACCGCTCAATGCAATATAGAAAAGATATTGATGGATTGCGTAGCTTGGCCATTTTGCCCGTTGTTGCCTATCATGCAGGTTTCAATATCCCGGGCGGGTTTATCGGCGTCGATATTTTCTTTGTTATCTCGGGGTTTTTGATCACAAGCCTTATTTTGAAAGACGCGGAAAACGGCGCATTTTCATTCCTCGATTTTTATTATCGCCGCGCCAAACGATTGCTGCCTGCGCTTTTCTTTATGATGCTACTGACGGGGATTGCGTCGCTTTTTATTTTGACGCCCGGCGAATATAAAGATTTTTCAATTTCCTCGGTGATGGCGACTTTCTTTGTCTCCAACATCCATTTCACGCAGAGTATTGATTATTTTTCTGCCGCCGCAGAGACGATGCCGCTTTTGCACACTTGGTCCCTCGCGGTGGAGGAGCAATTTTATATCCTCTGGCCAGTCCTCATTCTGGGTCTGGCGTGGCTGTTGAAGCGCGGGAAAAGTGCTGCAGTGTGGGCCGTGCTCCTCTTAATCTGCGTCCTATCTTTAGCGGCCTCTCAAGTCATGGCCGAGAAATCCCCGCAGCTCGCTTTTTATCTCACGCCCTTCCGGTTGTGGGAGCTTGGCGCGGGCGGGCTTCTGGTCTTTTTCATCCGCGCGAAAGGTCAACTGGGGCCGCTGCTCTGCAATAGTGTTTTCGCACTTGGCTTCATCTTGGCTGCCGGCTCTTTGTTCTGGATTAATCAGGACACGCTGTTTCCCGGGTATAATGCAGTCCCTGTCGTGTTGGGGACGGCGCTCATGCTCTGGACGGGGAATATGCTGGGCCAACGTATCGCGCAGATTTTCCACCTCTCGCCCCTCGTCTATATTGGAAAGATTTCCTATTCGCTTTACCTCCTGCATTGGCCGGTTTTTGCGCTTTACCGCGTCTATGAGGGCGGCAATGAAGCAGCGGCCATTCCTATCGCCCTGATCGCGCTCTCCTTTGCGCTCGCCATGATAAGCTATCATTTCATTGAAAGACCCGTCCGCTTTGGGTGGTCGAAGAAAGCCGTGTGGACAGGCTCCCTCGCGGCGGCGCTGCTCGTCAGCGGCGCGCATGTTTCGGCGCTTACGACCAATGGTTATGACGCCCGAACCGGCACGGAGGCGCTTCCCGCTTACGCCGCGGATTTAGACGTCATGTGGGACTGGCCTTGCAATCCAAACGGCGTCGGTCAGTCCCTCGGCAACACCTGCCATATTGGCGTGCCGTGGGAGAGAGCCGGCGCGAGATATGTGCTGTGGGGCGATTCACATGCCGAGCATTTCGCGCCGCTTTTTGAACAGGCCGCCAAAGGGGAAGATATCTCCATCCTCCTCATCCCCGGCTGCCCCGCCTTTATTGACGACAAAACCGTGCGGCGTATCGTCAACGGCTCCACCCAATATTCAGCGGATTGTGCCACGCAGCAAGACAAGGTCATTCAATGGATAGAGCAAGACAGCGCGCGGATTGACGGTGTCATTCTCGCGGCGGCGTGGTCAGGCTACTATAGATCAATTTTTGAAAAGGATCAAAAGCTGCGGTCCCGGCCGGAGAGTTTCAGGCTTATTAAAAACGGAACTAAATCCGTCATCTCAAAGATCCCCGAGACGATTCCTGTGACAATCTTATCTGATGTCCCGCGTCCGGGCCGGAAATTTACGACCTGTCTCATGAGTGACGACGGCTGGATTAAACGCAAGACTCGCAAGCGCGACTGCGACCCGCTGGAGCGTACAAGGCTGGAGAAACGACACGCGCCAAATAATGCGGCGTTAGTAGACGCGATTGCGGACCGCGAAAACGCCAACGTCTATGATATGATTGGCCTCATGTGCGGCGCCGAGACCTGCCCGATCTATATTGGGGACCGCGTCTTCTACCGCGATGATCACCATCTGCGCCGAAATCTAACCACGGCTGAAAAAGAATGGTTTGTCGATCGGCTGAAGCTTCGCGACATCCTCTTGGTAGACGCGCCTTAATTCACGGCCCTACCACATCAAACGCGGCGCGACATATCTCGCGCTGACGCCGTAGCTGGACAGAAGCGTTTTAAACTTATGCTCCGTCTCGCCGTGCAGCCCGTCTTGAATAAAGAGACAATCCATCCCTTGCGCCTTCGCGCCCAGCAGGTCCGTGAAGATATTATCACCAATACAAAGAATACGCTCTGGCGGCGGGACATGACCTGTGACCTCGTCGAGCCAGGATTTACAGAGGCGGTATATCGGCTCATGCGGTTTGCCCGCATAGACGACTTCCCCGCCCATCTCTTCATAGACCTTCCCCAGCGCGCCGCCGCACCAGATAATTTTCTCGCCAATCTTGACCTTCATATCCGGGTTGGCGCAGACCATTGGGATATTGCGCTCCCGCGCCTCGCCGAGCAGCTCCGTGTAATCATCCGGATGCTCATTATCATCATACATGCCCGTGCAGGAGATAAAGGCCGCTTGGTCGAGATCGCTAAAATTCAGCTCCAACCCCGCGTATAATTTGTCATCCCGCTCCGGCCCGATCTTAAAGGCCGGCCCCGGCGCGCGTCGCGCCAGCGCATCAATCGTCGCATCACCGGATGTCACGATTGCATCCCAAAATTCACCGGGCACACCGATCTCTGCAAAAGTCGCCGGGATGGACAGGCTCGGCCTCGGTGAATTTGAAATGAGCACGACGGGCCCGCGTTCTTTAAATCGCTCGAGCGCCTCGCACGCCTCGCGAAACGGCTCGCGGCCATTATGGATAACGCCCCAAATATCGCAAAGCACCGCATCATAGTGATCGGCAACTTGGCCAAGGCCGGAAAGAGATTGAAATTGTTGTGTCATGAGCAGGCGTTAAGGCGAAGCGGGAGGTTGGGCAAGACGATAGCGCGGTCTTTCCCCGTCTGCTTCCATCACATGAACTTCGATAAACTGGCCCGGCAAAATATTCTCACGCGTTTGAAAAGGGACAAATCCAATTTCTCCACTTTCAAACTTCACCTGCGCTACAGCGTTAGCACGATCCACACGAGACCTCTTAGGCGGAATTAGGACAACCTCTACCGTTTCTGTTCTCACATAGTGATACTCAGGGGGAGACGGCCAGAAAAAGAATACGAAAAGAAAAAAGATCCCGCCAATACCGCACAGGCCCACAGCAAACTGTTTAGGAGAGAGCGGGAAAAGAGGAGGCTTATTCATTCACTCTCTCCCGCATCCAGATGAATGTTTCTTCTGCGAGCCGCGCGCCCGTCATCGGCGATTTGGCCAAGGTCCGCGAGAGAGTGAAACTGTTCTGTCATAGACATTAGTTAGGGTGCGGCGGGGGGTTGAGCAAGACGATATCGATTGTGTTTTTTTGGGTGCTCCAGCACATCAATATAAATTTGGTCGCCCGTCTTCAAATTTTTTGAGTCCGGAAGCCTTAGCGTATCCATCCGCCCGTCTTGGAGTTTGAAAGATATTATAACGTTATGCCCACCCATTAGACTGGTTAAGGGACGCATCGATACAATCTCCACATTCTCGGTGCGGGAATAATTATATTCTGACTGCGATGTTGGAAAAAAGGCCCTTATTAAGAGCAAACAGAATCCGATCAGCACGACCCCGCGGGTTAAATTATTGTCGAAAAAACGGTTTATGCGGTTGTGAATATTCAAGTTGTCTCCTATCGGATATTCATTCTCAACACGGTAGGACAACGTTTGTCCTAAAACCTCTTATTCCTCAACTCACTCCCCCATGCAGATAAATGTTTCCTCTGCGAGTCGCGCGCCGACCTACCCCGTTGAAACGGCCACCCAAATTGCAACAGCGACAAGACTTAAAGAAAAGAAGAGTCTGGCCGGCAAGGATGTTCGCCATTTCTCAAAGGCAGCGCCCAGATTGGCTCCCAAGATAACGATCAACAAATGAACCGCAATCGCGACGCAGAGGTGCAATCCTCCAAGAATAAGAATTTGCCACCAGAACCCGCCAAGATCAGGGTTTGCAAATTGCCCGACAACCACAACGTAAAACATAAGCGCTTTGGGATTCAGCAAATTGGCGATCAATCCATGTCTAAATCCTTTTTTTGATAGTCCCGTAGCAGGCCCTGCGGAGCCGGTATCGGAAAATGCGTCCCATGCTAGCCAAAGCATAAATAGTACCCCGGCCCAGCGAATGGCCTGATATGCCATCGGAAAATTGGACAGGACGGCTGAAAGTCCGGCGGCGGCGGCGATAACCTGTATGGCAAGGCCAAGCGTAACCCCCATGACGGCCATTACCCCAACGCGTTTCCCATGTTGCGCGGAAAGAGCCGCGAGCCATCCCATATTTGGCCCGGGGGTTAATTCAATTAGAACCATCGCAATCATGAAAGCGCGCCAGTCCAATTGTGTCAGAAAATCCGTCATGTACCGTCATTTAGAGGCATGTTGGGAACAATTTTTTCAAAGCCTTAATCCAATTGAGAATGAACTTTTATCTGAGCCGAGCCTAACGGAATTAAATTATTCGCGCCAGTTGAAAGTCGTTTTGCGGAAGCGTTTTATGTCGATTGACTTCATTTAGCCCTATGATATCCACCCCATCTCGGCATAGTGATGTTGTGAACCCTGTCGACTTGGAGGAGTCTTATGCGAGACTTAATATTGAAATCCCTTCAACCCGCCGGACTGTCTCAAATCGCTCATGTGGCCGCGTTATCTCTGCTATTAGCGGTGGCGGGTTGTAAAGACGCGCCCGCGCCTGAAACCTTATCTGATGATAGTTTCGATGTGTCCTTTTTAGAATACGGCAAAAAAATAACGGAGGACCAATGTCTGGTCTGCCATAGCGTTGACGGATCACAAGATAGCCCGCGCCCCGACGCACCCGCTTTGAGCACCGTCCTGGCAAATTATAATCCAAACACCTTGGCCGATGATTTTCGCGAACACGTACACGTCGGCCACCCAGATATGCCGGACTTTGATTTTAATGTGAAACAAACCGAGGGATTGCTAGCATATCTCAGTTCAATCCAAGACCCCGTGACATCCAAGCCTTGAGGACCCCTGCAGGTTTGAAATGAGCGCGCAAGACCTGACACTGGCACAACGCGCCGCACGGAAATGGATGACCGAACACAAAGCGCTGCTCGCGGCTTAAACCGCCCAGAAACGGCCGCTGGTAATGTTTGTTTTCGACGCTAAAGGCTTCGTTGCCTTTAATGCAGATGAAGTTTAGCTTAACCAACTCTTTGAACATTTAGGCGTGGTTTGAATATTAGCGTACATAATGGAAATGCTGCGGACGTGATTGCATCCTCGAGATTTGCAGCCCCCATCCTCGCAATGATATTGTCAGCGTGTTCCACGACGCCCTCTCTTGATAATTCCGTATGTTCAGCACTTGATTCATGGATAAAATCTGAACCTAGAACGACAATGGCCGAAAGGCGTATAATACTTCCAAACTCGAATGACTGCTACGATGGCTCTGCAGTCGTTGTTACCTGCTTAACCACTGATTTAGATTGCCCGAAAGATGTCGAGTGTAAAGATGAAGCAGACACTGAATTTAAAAGAGCATTATTTCGTCCAGCACATTATTGGATTGAATATGATTATTTCGAAGTTTTTAATGTTTGTCTCGGAGCTCTAGAAAAGCGTACAGGTTCATACTCAAAAGAGTCTGAACAAAACCAAGTATATTCCACTCAAAAGCATGGACGGCTTATAACTCTAAGCTTCGATGAAGCTGATAGGCGAGTTACAATGAGTGTAAGTTATACGGATACAGAATCGTAACCTCTAGATTCTGATTTTACAGTATGTTCGAATGACCGTTTCCAGCATTCAACAAGCAAACACGAGTGTCCTAAACTCGCTCCAAGTAAGACACTCTCTGACGGCCGCTCTGCCCCCAAAGGCGAAATGCAACGAAGCGCGCTAGGTGCTCGTTTCAATATTAGCCGCTACCATCTTGCTTGATGGGGCAGGGGGTTTCTCTTTTGTCTGGATAGGTATGTTCGTGTGAACATTTCTCAAAATACGGGGAAATTAAGAGAGAATGTTCACACGACGTGTTGCGCGAAAAGCCTTAGAGTGTTGGCGGTTTCTCCCAATACCGCGAAACAAACATCAAGCCCTGGCGCTAAGTTTAATTACCCAATCCAATATGAATGCTGCGCCAGATTAGAAGCCTAAAAATCCTAAAGTCGATTCATCATGAATATATTGCAAATCGCTCGAAACCGGAAAAACTGCTCTGGTGTACTGGCCTTGCCGCCATTACCCGAGCCCGCTTTCTGGTTCCGCAATATGAACAATAAGCGGCCGCGCCATTGAGCCGTCGTCCTCGAGTGATTGGGCGTAGTCCAAGACGGTCTTTATGGCTCTGATGTCGCCTTCGAGGGCTTTTTGCGATAACCGGGCAAGAGTGGCTTCCAAGACCGTGATTTTTCGCACTTTCCCGTCTTCTTTGACGCTGACCTTACAGCTTAAGGCATAATCCACATAGGTGCTAAAGTTTTTAGATCCTTTGGGGCGTCCTTTCCGATTGCCGCTATGTCCTTTTTTGAACTGAGTGGCTTTGGGAGGTTTGCGGTAGCCAACCTCATAGTCATCAGATAGCTCTCGCGCGGCCCGCCTCTTGATGTCCTTATTATGGCTCATTTAAGTTTTACCTTGTCCATTGAGCAGCCGCTCCAAGCTCAATTCATCGAAGGAGGCGCCGCTGCCCGCAAGGATCGCCGTCTCGCCTGTGCGGCGCTGCCAGCGTGTTATGGCGACGTCGCAGTAGATCGGATCTATCTCAAGACAGGCCGCTACCCGCCCCGTGCGCTCGGCCGCGAGAAGCGTGGTGCCTGAGCCGCAAAAGACATCAAGAACCACATCACCGCGGTGAGTGACGTCCAATATTGCGTCAGCGACCAGAGCTGTGGGCTTGACGGTAGGATGCATCGCTAACTCAGCGTCGCGGTCTTTGCGGAACGTGTTTATGCCTGCATAGTCCCAGACATTGGTTCGGTAACGGCCATGTTTGCCAAGCTCGACATTATTGATATGCGCGGCGGCGCCTTTTTTAAATACAAATACGAGCTCATGGCGGGAGCGGTAAAGACTCCCCATGCCTCCATTGGTCTTTGCCCAGACGCAAAGGTTCTTGAATTCGTCAAAGACCTTAGACCCCGCGCTCATGAGCTCCGCGATATGACGCCAGTCCATGCAGATAAATGCGAGGCCGCCGTCACTTAGGCGCGCCGCGGCAGGGTTTAGCGTATTGGTTAAGAAGCGCGTAAAGGCATCAGAGCTCATCTCGCCTACGCCTTCAGCAAACTCACGGTGCTTGACCGAGCCCGATCCGCACACATGCCCGTCAATTGGCACATTATATGGCGGGTCCGTAAAAATCATTTGCGGCGTGTTCATACCCGCTAACAAAGTTTCGATATCTGCATCAGACTTTGCGTCGCCGCATATCAGCCGGTGCGGCCCGAGCATCCAGACGTCACCGCGCTGGGTGACAGCCTTCTCAGGCAAGTCAGTTAGATCATCATCAGGGTCACCGCCAGTGCTGGCGTCTTCCGAGGCCACTTTGTCACCCAGAACAATATCGATCTCGGCCATCTCAAAACCGGATAAGGTGATATCAAAATCACTCTCGAACTCGGCAAGATATCCCAGTTCAATTTTAAGGATCTCAATGTCCCAGCCGGCTTTCTCAGCCAGCTTGTTGTCGGCTAATATATAGGCCCGCTTTTGCGCCGCAGATAAATGCCCAATGCTTAATGTTGGCACAGCCTTTAGGCCGAGCTGCTTTGCCGCTTCAAGCCGGCCATGACCGGCCAGAATAGTATTCTCCTCATCAATCAAAATGGGGTTTGTGAACCCAAATTGCTTGATTGATCTGGCAATTTGCGAGATCTGTTTCTTGCTATGGGTTCTCGCATTGCCAGAATATGGGGTGAGGGTATCCGGGCTGCGAGATTTAATGTGTGGGGCTGGTTCAATCATTAGAAATTCCTATGTTTATGGAATTCTAAAATATCGCGGTCTCGTAATTTAGGCTAATGGACCCGTTGAATCTAGTGATTTCAAACACTTAATCGAAACCCTGATCGTTTTATCTAATGATTGGTGGGAAATGAGCATCTTGTTCCAATCTTTCGTTTCCGGCAGTTGCTCATGTACCATTTCTATCGAAGCGAGGCAAAATGTCTTGAAAACACCGACTTCGAAGAACTTCGTTGCGACATCACTGTCCTCATCGACGTA
>ENA-ORXR01002331-ORXR01002331.1-marine-metagenome-genome-assembly--contig:-NODE-2331-length-18301-cov-83.814146_pt1 | contig 18301 bp, 8 predicted proteins | sample MGYA00237866_ERZ511479 | MGnify/ENA metagenome assembly ERZ511479 | reverse complement strand
ATTCATTTCAAAATAAACGTCAAAAAATGTAAATAAATTTATAAAACAGTGTACTTAGTATCAGGAACAAAATAAATTTACATTCTTCGTGTCGTTATTTAGTTCCTGATACTTACGTAATAATCTTAGTTATCAGATGCCAATATCTACACCTTACGGTGGTCAAAATCGTGTAAAACTTTCTCGAAAGGAATACTTTGTCTGGGGAGGTATTACTTTGGGTATTGTATTGACTATGTTTCTATTGGTTTTTGAGCTGCCTCATTTTAATAATACGTTTGAATTGGCTAAAATGTTTTTGCTAACGACTATTTTAGCAACCGGAACGAGTGTATTTATTATTTTTAGAATAAAACATACTTTTAAAGATGCCGTGGACGGTATTCGCGTGTCATTGATAACTTATATTGGCTTGATTGGTTTGTTTTTTTTATTCGCCCACTTTATTAATAGAAACATTACACCAGGGCAGACCTGTACTGAAACCTATCCTTTTTTACAACATCAGTTGTACAGAGCAAGCGATTCGGAGCTTGTCAGCGAACATACTTTTATCACTCACATTCAAGTCGAAAATGATATGAAGCGACTCGTTAGTCGCGGTTCGCTTTACAATGAATTTTCTGAAAATCAAACAGTTACAATTCCTGTAAAAACAGGTATATTGGGTTTTAAAGTTGCAAAGGTATATTAACATTTTTTATGGGATAATGTTGAATATTAAGCTAAAAGGGTTCGAAATTGGTCATTTTGGGCTACCCGTCTAACGTTGGACACTTTGACAATCAACGAGTTATGAAGGTGTTGAAATTTAAGCGATTGTAAGAACTGCGGACTGATAGCCCCATTTTGTCTATGTGAAAAGGAAGGGAAAAGACGAGTTGTTTTGGGCTTTAATGCCCTTCGTCATGCACATCATCGCAGTGATAGTGCTTTTCCTCTTTCTTCTTTGGTTTTTGGGTGTCTGCGCCGCCGTGTTTGGCGGCGAGTAGCTTCTGAATTAGCCGTGCGCGTTCTGTGCGGATGGCTTTGCGTTTTTCGAGGTCGTCGTTTTTATCGTAAAACTTGATGCCATCTACAAAGGTCATTTCCGCTTGTGCGTATACGGAAAGCGGATTGTTTGACCACAGCACAACATCGGCATCTTTTCCGGTTTTGATGCTGCCTACGCGGTCATCTATACGGAGCAATTTTGCCGGATTTAGTGTCACAAATTTCCAGGCTTCTTCTTCGCTCATATCGCCGTACATGACTGCTTTTGCTGCTTCTTGATTGAGGCGTCTGCCCATCTCTGCATCGTCCGAATTATAGGCTACCGTGATGCCTTGCTCGTGCATAATCGTACCATTGAAAGGTATCGCGTCAATCACCTCGTATTTATATGCCCACCAATCGGAAAAGGTGGAGCCGCCTGCACCGTGCGCTTTCATCTTATCGGCTATTTTATAACCTTCCAAAATGTGCGTAAATGTATTGATATTAAACCCAAATGCTTCGGCGGTTTTCATCAACATATTTATCTCACTTTGTACGTAGGAGTGACAAGTGATAAAACGTTGACTATTAATAATTTCTAATAAAGCCTCCGAATCTAAATCACGTCTGACGGGCTTGCCCGATTTGCGTGCTTGTTCATACTCTTGGGCGCGTGTGAAATTATCGAAAAACACTTGTTCTACACCCATTCTCGTTTGTGGAAAACGGACGCTATTATCGTCGCCCCAATTGGATTGTTTGACGTTTTCGCCGAGTGCAAATTTGATGAAATTTGGAGCGTTTTTAAACTTCATTTCTTCGGGTGCATAGCCAAATTTCATCTTGATAATCGCCGACTGACCACCGATGGGATTTGCCGAACCGTGTAGCAATTGTGCCGTGGTCACACCGCCTGCGAGTTGGCGATAAATATTGACATCTTCCGAATTTACGACGTCACCGATTCGCACCTCTGCGCTGCTGTTTTGTGTGCCTTCATTTACGCCGCGACTGATGGCGATGTGCGAGTGTTCGTCTATCACTCCGCAAGTCAAATGCTTGCCTTTGCCGTCGATGACCGTTGTAGATACTGCGGATAAACCTTCGCCGATACGAGAGATTTTTCCATCGCGTATTAATACGTCTGTATTTTCCAAAATACCGTCTTCTTCATTCGTCCAAACGGTCGCATTTTGTATCAAGTATGTACCTTTTTTTGGTAATTCGACATTGCCGTAGGCATTAAAAGGATAAACGACTTCGCCTTTTTCGTCTTCTTTCTTGTCATCGTCTTTCTTTCCTTTTTTATCGTCTTTTTCTTCTTTTTTAAATTCCGAAATACGCTCTGCAGACCAACTTAGCCATTTTCCATTTTCGTCCGTGCCGCTTCCTTGCCAGTTTTCGTCATTTGCTATGCCTGTTAAGGTGTAAAATCCACCTTCTTTATTTGGCTTCAGAACGATATTGATGGTACTTCCTTTAATCGAATGTGTGACATCAATTTTGTTGGAATCCGATTCTTCATAAATCATTTTGGCTTTTTCTTTTGAGCCTTTTGATTTGATGAGATAAGTTTTTCCTGCTAATTTCAATTCATAATCACCGCGAATATCTACGGTAGCTGGTTCTTTTAAAATGAAGGGTTCGCCTTGAATCCAATTATGATAAATCGTTGCTTTTTCGTCAAAAACATTATTGGATGTAATTATAAAATTCGCCCATTTGCCAGTCGATAAACTTCCAATTTCGCTGCTCATTCCGAGCAATTTTGCGGGTGTATGCGTGAGCGATTTTAGCGCGTCTGCTTCCGACAAACCGTTTTTAATTGCCTTTTTCAGATTGCCTAAAAATTTACTTTTATCTTTTAAGCCATGTGTAGTTAGTGAAAACTCAATACCTGCGTCCGAAATTTGGGCAAGGTTTGTAGGGGCGAGTTCCCAATGTTTCATATCTGCGAGACTGACGATACGTGCATCGTAAGGGTCTTCGACATCATAGGCTTTCGGAAGATTCAAAGAGAGAATCAAAGGTGAACCCGTTGCTTTGATTTCATTGATGCGTTGGTACTCATCTCCTGCGTTGCTGCTTATGATATAGGTCTTACCAAATTCTTTTCCCAATTTCGCCATGCGGAGTATTTCGAGGCGGTCACGAACAGACATGATCTGCGGAACAGTCGCGAGTTCGTTCCATCTTTCGAGTTGAATATTCTTCTCTGTTTTGTGACCATTATTTTTATACCAATCGGCATCCAAATAAGTTTGGCGTAAGAGTGCCATCACACCCATCAAGGAACTTGGATAACCCTGTGTAGATGAGCCTTTACTTACGGATAATTGGTGTGCAGAAACATCTTTCAACAAGGTCAAATGTTCTCGTTTTTCACCTAAAGAAACGACCGTAGCACTACCGCGCGAAATACCATCCGCCACGAAACTTTGCACTACACCAAAGCCTAATTTTCGGTATTCTGCCGCCCCTTTTTTATCGTGCGTGAATGCTTCGTGTGCGCGAAATTCGGTTTTCAAGGCTTGATTCCAACTGTAGGCACCTTCTTTTTTGGAATGTTCCTGCGGTTTGCGACCACGTTCGGATTTCGGGACTTCGGGCATACCGTAGTTGGTGTGCATATCAATGAAGGATGGGTAAATAAATTTGCCCGTCATATCTATCTGCGTTGCGCCCCGGGGTACGCTTGCACTTGTACTTACGCTGACGACTTTACCTTTTTTAATAATTAAAGTTCCTTTATCTATTTTTGTCTGATAATCAGTATAAATGGTCGCATTGGTGAAGGCATAATGTCCGTCGCGCTCGTCGTACACGGCATCTTGTGGGAAGGTTTTTTGGGCGAATATTGCCGTAGAAATCAAGCAAAAAATAAATAGACTGGATAGGTTTTTCATATTGTGAATTTGTAGAAAGTATTTACCTTGTGAACTTCACCATAGTAGTGGTAATTATCCGCCGATTCCTGTCCCCTATGAACTATCGACTACCAACTATAAACTATGGACTAAGAACAGCAAATATAATGAATTTATGAAAGAAAAGGCATATTTAGCCGTCTTGACTGGCGCGACGATTGGCGGAGTGGGCGGTTTGTTCATCAAGGCGATGAGTATTCCGGCGACTTCGATTGCGTGTATTCGGATGATAGTGCCTTGTTTGCTGTTGGGGGGCTGGTTGTTATCTACGGGGACGCGCTTTTTTCGTGGCAATTATAAGGTGATGCTTGGCGGGTCGATGATTAATGCCGTGCGGATGTATTTATTTTTAGCGGCGTTCATTTATACGTCGATTGGTAATGCGATTATTGTGTTTTATACTTGGCCTATTTTCGGAACTTTGCTGGGTGCTACCTTGCTGAAAGAACATATTACACGACGACAAATCGCGCTGCTCGGACTGGCATTTACGGGTATCATTATCGCTTATTCGAATCAGGATTTTTCTTTTGAAAATCAAGACTTTATAGGCATGACAGCAGCTATCGGCTCGGCGTTTTTATATGCTTTATCGGTTATTATTTTCAAAACAGAAACCCCTAACTACACACGAAACGAAATTATTTTTTACCAAAATATTGTTGGCGCATTGGTTTTCATTCCATTCTTCGTTTTCAATGAGCCTACACCGACTGCGATGGATATGACTTTGGGCATTTCTTACGGTTTGATGGTCGGTATTTTGGCTTATAGTTTTTTCTTTTTCGGCTTGAAACATTTGGAGGCATCAAAGGCATCAATGTTGACCTATGTGGAGGTGGTGAGTGCAGTGCTGTTGAGTTATTTAGTGATGGGCGATGTATTGAGTTTGAATATGATTGTGGGTGGCGGGTGTATTATTTTGAGTACAATACTGCTGAGACTTGAGACAAGAGAGATGAGACGAGAGAAATAAGTACCTCTTGTTTCACATCTCACCTCTCTCTTCTCTCTCCTCTCGTCTCACCTCTCAAGTCTTCTATTTTCTCTAACAGCCATCGTTTATCGCTATTTACTTTTTGCTCGTTGAGTTTGTTTTTGATGCGTTCAATGTCCTCTGGTTTTGCGTTGATATTGTGGCGAGTACGGTAGAGAGCGATGAGGATTTGAATGAAATTTTTGTAGCCTTTTTTGCTTTTGGGCGTGATGGATTGATGGCTTCTAAAAAAGCGTTCTGCCGAGCGGAAAGCCTGCATGGTGTATTCGCTGTATTCGGTTTCTTTTTGGTATAAACATTTGAGAATCAATACGCGCGTATTGATGTCGTAGACGGTATCTATCTTATCGACCTGAATAAATTTGTCGTGTGCGGCTTCGTAATCTTTTTTGTAAAAAGCAATGGCACCAAAATTGAAATGGTACACACTATCTCTGATTTCTCGCCGAATGTATCGCTTATAATGATCCAATATTTCCTCCGCCCAATCGTACTCCTCTACCCGACAAGCAACTGTGACCATGTTTTTTATTTGCCCGATTTGGATAAAATTATCTTCTACGAAAAGGTTTTTATCGTGCATGATTTTCATTAGGTCAAATACTTTTTGATTGTACTTCACATGTCCTAAAATAATTTGTCCGGCACAATAAACATTAGCCGTCCCATAAAAAGATTTCATCAGATAAATTGGTACTATTTCAGCATGTTCGTCAAGCAATGCAAGTAATTTGGTGTAGGTGTCATTATTCTTTGTTTCGAGTAGCGTGACGGAGGTGATAAAAAGTTCAACTATCGGATGTCTGGCATATTCCGGTCGCTTCATCAATTCGGATATTCCTGCTTTAAACACCTCGCTGTCATATTGTTTTTTAGAAGAAGCATGCTGCAAAGACAAAGCGGTACTATATAGACTCAATTTACTCAACAAATAATACGTATCTAACTCGCTTATAATCTTTGGTAGATTATCTTCCGCTACCAAACGCCCTGTTTGATACAGATAATCCATTTGTTTTCTTTCAATGATATATCTTTGATAATGATGTAATTCATCTACTTTTTTCTGCTCATCAAGTATCCTATTATCGCCTTTCATACGTTTTTCAAACAAGCGTATCTGCCGACGCTTCAGCAGAGTATCATAAAGCAATTCGTTTTTTTGCAATTCATCATTACTAATATTTTCAGCTACTAAAAATCGCTCTGCCAAGCGGGTGAGGATACTCATTTTGGCATTGAGATGACTGCGTTGTTTTTTGTCTAATATATCATTTGGTCTTGGCAAATTAAAAAAAACTTCGGCATACACTTTCACTTGTAATTCGGGGGTAAAGGCAGTTTTTCCCAATACATGTTTTTTGAGCAAACGTAGCAAGGGACTAATGTAGCGGTCTGTATTGAAGTATTTGCAAGACATTAATTCCTTCAAGCCTTCCAACTCCTTTTCAGAAAAAGTATTTAATAGGTCAATACACAGAAATTGTCGCTGTTTCATTGTTGAAATTATTTTTTAAATGAAATAAAGTAAAGGTAATCATTTTTTTATAAAAATAAAAAATTTAAATTTGTTGTGCTTTTATTGATAATTCTCCAAAATCATTCAAAAATAACGTTATACATTTGTAGTGTAATCAGAAACATACTTGAAGAAAATTCCAAAATCCAAATAACAAATTCCAATGTATATTTCTGAAAAAACCACTATCACGAATAAAAAGAACTGACATGAGAAGATTATTCTATGCTCTGCTCGGTTGCCTGTTTTTTGCACCTCTCACTGCTCAAAAAAATCAGGTAACATCAAAACAACTTCAAAAAGGTTGGACACACTTCGAGTCCGACCAACAAATCAGTGCCGTACAATTGGCACAAGATAAATCGGCATTACAACTTGGTGCAGACGATGATTTGAAACTACTTTCCACAAAAAATGATGACTTGGGCTATCGTCATTATCGTTACCAACAAACTTATAAAGGCATCCCCATAGAAGCTGCTATCTATTTGATGCACGAAAAAAATAACCGCACAAAAAAAGCAAATGGGAAACTCATCTCTAACATCAGCACCCACACAGTTCCCCACGTAAGTGAGGCGGCTGCTCTACGGTCTGCTTTGCAATACGTGGGGGCTGATGTGTACGCTTGGGAAGATGCAACTCATCAAGCACTCATCCAACAAGTCGAGCAATGCGAAGATGCTACTTTCTACCCATCCGGCAAGTTGGTCATCATCGACCCTAAATTTGGACAAAACTCTGAAAACTACAGACTTGCATATAAATTTGATATTTATGCAATCGCCCCCCTCACCCGCCAAGTCGTGTATATTGATGCTCAAAACGGTACAGCACTGACGAGTATAGAAAAACTACACAGTTGTACTGATACACCCGCTTCCGGCAACTCCAACTATTCGGGTACGGTCGATTTTACGGCTTGTCAGGAAGGCGGTACACACACGCTTAAAGACCATCTTGGAGGAGTCATCAAGCAGGTATTTAACGCCAATAATACACTTTCCGAACCTCAAATTCCCTTTACCGACCCCGACGGATTTTTTGAAGCCGACCCAACCGCAGTGGATGTGCATTTTGCCACCCAAAAAACGCATGAATATTTTCTCAATAACCACAATAGAAACAGTTTGGATGGCAACGGCACACCACTGTACAGTTGGGTACACTACGGCAATGGCTATAATAACGCGAGTTGGAACGGCTCATGGATGATTTATGGCGATGGCGACAATAGCAAATATAGCGCACTAACAGCACCCGATGTAGTCGCACACGAAATGACGCACGGTATCACCGAATTTGCTGTCAACACGCTCATCTACTCTTACGAATCAGGGGCTTTGAATGAGTCTTTTTCCGATATTTTTGGAGAAATTGTAGAAAACTATATACGTGGTAATAATGACTGGATAATCGGTGCAGATTTTACAGTACAAGCCAATAAAAACGGCATCCGAAACATGAGTAATCCCAATGATGTCAACATGCTCACACTCCAACCGGACACGTATCTTGGCAACTATTGGTATGAAGGTGCAGGCGATAATGGCGGCGTACATTTCAATAGCGGCGTACAAAATTATTGGTTCTACTTGCTTTCCGAAGGCGGTAGCGGTATCAATGATAATGGAGATGCTTATGACATCGAAGGCATTGGTATGAGCAAAGCCGCTGACATTGCTTATCGGAATCTCACGACTTATATGACATCTGCCTCACAATACACAGATGCGCGTGAAGGTGCAATACAATCTGCTATTGATTTGTACGGTGCAGATTCGGACGAAGCACTCCAAACGGCAGCAGCTTGGTCGGCGGTAGGTGTAGGCGAATTGCCTCCTCCACCAGACTGCCGATATACGGACTCCCTCGCTTTGGTGGCTTTGTACAACTCGACGAATGGAGCAAATTGGACAAATACATGGGATTTGACACAGCCGATGCATACTTGGTATGGAGTGAGCGTAAATGCTGAAGGCTGTGTACTTCGCCTCACACTTGACCAAAACAACCTTGCAGGACAACTTCCGCCCGAAATTGGAAACCTAAGCAGCATGGAGCGATTAATTTTGAATAATAATCCATTAAGCGGTTCGATTCCGCCGGAAATTGGCAATGCGATTAGTTTAGAATGGTTGTGGATATACTCGACTAATTTGTTGAGTGGTCCGATTCCTGCCGAAATCGGTAATTTGACAAATTTGACTCACCTAAGTTTGAATGACAATCAATTAAGCGGTAACCTGCCGCCCGAAATCGGAAATTTAATCAATCTGACAAGTTTTAGAGTATCCAATAACCAAATAAGCGGTCAAATTCCTGCCCAAATTGGAAATTTGAGCCAATTGGCATCTTTAAATCTCGGTCTCAATGACTTTAGCGGTTCTATTCCGACCCAAATCGGCAATTTAAGTCAGTTAAAATATTTGACGCTATCCCGCAATGAATTAAGCGGTTCTATTCCTGCTGAAATTGGTAATTTAAATGAATTATTAAATTTAGATTTAGTTGAAAATGAATTGTCCGGCGCACTACCGCCCGAACTCGGCAACCTCCCCAATTTATACATATTACAGTTATACAATAATCAATTTAGCGGCTGTTACGATACGAATTTAGCGAACCTCTGCACTCAACTTGGTTCGTCTTTTAATACCAATACTCAAATTTCTAACGGCAATGACTTCGACACCCTTTGGGAAGACTTCTGTGCCACAGGTGCAGGTGGCTGCGTGCCTCCGCCCGAAGTGCCTTGTCGCGAAAGGGATTCGCTCGCACTTATAGCACTGTACAACGCTACTGATGGAGCAAACTGGACGAATGTATGGGATTTGGCACAGCCGACGGATACGTGGCATGGCGTCACATTGAATGAAGAAGGATGTGTGACCTGCCTTGATTTAGATGGCGAACATGGATGTACATTTAACTATTGTTGTAGCGGCGGTAATAATTTAATAGGTACGCTTCCGGCTGAATTGGGAAATTTGGGCAGTTTGAATTATTTGAGTTTGTCTCTTAATCAACTAAGTGGTAGTATTCCTGCTGAATTGGGAGATTTATATAGTCTGCAATATTTTTACATTAGTAGTAATGACCTCACCGGATCTATTCCGGCTGAATTAGGAAATTTAAGTAATTTAGAAGAATTACGTTTGAATGGAAATGGATTGACCGGAAGCATTCCTTCTACATTTGGTAATTTAGGCAATCTAAAATTAATGCGCTTAAATGGTAATGATTTGACGGGAAGTATTCCTGCCGAATTAGGACAATTAAGCAATTTAGAAACTTTATACATTGACCATAATGAATTTAGCGGTAACATTCCACCTGAATTGGGCAATTTAAGTAGTCTAAAATACCTCACTTTACACTACAATCAATTAACAGGAAATATTCCCGTCGAATTAGGCAATTTAAGCAGCATAAAAGATTTGAATTTAAGCAGAAACCAATTGAATGCTAGTATTCCTGCCGAATTAGGAACTTTGAGTACTTTAGGTACTTTGAGTTTAGACTATAATGAATTAACAGGCAATATTCCGCCCGAATTAGGGCAACTGAGCAGTTTAACCACATTAAAATTAGGAAATAATCAATTGACCGGCAATATTCCTGAAGAATTGGGAAACTTGACAAACCTCATCAGTTTACAGCTCCGACACAATGAATTGGAGGGTAATATTCCCGGTCAATTAGGGGATTTAAGTAGTCTGCAATACTTTTACATCCATGACAATCAATTAAGTGGCTGTTATGATGATAACCTCTCAATTTTTTGCAGTCAATTATATTCAGTTTTCAACACCAATAGTAATGTAAGTGATGGCAACAACTTCGATGCCCCCTGGGAAGATTTCTGTGCCACAGGTGCGGGTAGCTGCTCTCCCGTTTGGCCCAGCGATTTCAATAACGATGGTGTAGCCGATAACATCGACGCCATATTCTGGGGCTTGGCAGCAGGCAATACAGGAGCTACCCGCCCCAATGCCACCACCAACTGGCAAGCACAAACCGCCCCTGAATGGTCGCAATCTATCATCGGTATCAACGGCAAACACCAAGACGCAGATGGCAACGGCATTGTAGATGTTGACGACCTTGAGGTATTGGTGCAAAATTACGGCTTGACCCATGCGGTTGCTGCCCCCGCAGGCGCGAGCAGTCCACTACAATTTGAACTACGACAACTCGCCACCGAAACCCAAAATGGATTGCCTGCACTCCGATATGGCATATACCTCAACTCATCGCTGGATGTACCAATAAATGTACATGGTTTAGCTTTCAGCCTTGATTTGAGTGAGCTGTTTGTGATGGATGTACAAATTGATACCCTTGGTTCGGCACTTGCACCTACGGCAAGTCTTGATTATTATGATTCAAGTCCTTCTAGTAGGCAGCTCTATGTCGCACTTACCCGTACAGATAGAAACAATCAGTTGATTATCAACGGCGATTTGATTATGGAGACTATCATCATCGTCAAAGATATACCAACTAATGACCCCTTCAACATTCATATCGAAGGAGGAAATACGGCTTCTGCCAATGGTACTATCAATACCGTCAATGGCACATCGCTGTACAGTCTGTTCAATAATGGTATTGATGTTCCTCTTGCTACCTCAGTGAGTGTGACACACGAGCAATGCTACACATTAGGCAGTGCGAGCGTTGAAGTATTTGAAGGAACACCGCCTTACACCTACTCATGGAGTACAGGTGCCAATACTGCCGAAGTCACCCACCTGCCCGCAGGTATGTACACCGTCGAAATCAGCGATGCCAATGGACAGCAACAAAGCATACCTGTACAAATCGACGCCCCCACTTCGATACACGACGAAGCAGGCAATGAGATAGTTTGTAATCCGCACAGCGCATGGCTCATGCCTCAACTATACGCAATGCTCGAAGGACCTTACGATACCAACACAGGCATGATGAACAACCAACTAAAAACACTCAATCTCTTGCCCGACATTCAGCCTTACCAAGACCTCCCGTGGAATTATAGAGGAACAGAAGGACAAGGTTGGACGGCAGCAGATTACCCCGACGGTACGGTAGATTGGGTACTGGTTTCGTTTCGTGATGTACAAAATGTGAATAGAGTGTATGCAAAAACAGCAGCTCTATTGCAGGAAGATGGTAGTTTGTTTTTTCCCAATAACAGATTTTTATCAGCAGAAATTACAGATTCATTGCATGTCGTCATTCAGCATCGCAATCATATCGCCGCTATGACACCGCAACCTTTAATGATTAATAACAAAATAATTGTACACGATTTTAGCCTAAGCGACAGCTATCATCCGCCAAGTCAGCACGGACAAAAACAACTGCCCGACGGTACTTGGGTCATGTTTGCAGGCGACGGCGAACAATCCGAATCCGGCTATGACATCAACGGTGACGATAAAGGACTTTGGTCAAATGCTAATGGTAATTTCGGCAACTACTTTCCCTCCGACCTCAATCTTGACGGCGATGTCAATGGCGCAGATAAAATACTTTGGTCTGACAATAATGGCATCAACTCGGTAGCACCAAATTGACTTTAGAAAATTCCAAATCACGACATAAATATCATTCACTGCTACCCCTACGGCTTGCGCTATGCGCGAGGATGGGAAAAGTATGTATTTATGAAAGCGATATCCACGATTAATATCGCGATAAAAACAATGATTATTTATTTAAACAAGAATGAACGAATACAACATTGACACGACCGCTTCAACGTACAACTGAGCGCACACATTATTTACTCATGTTTTGTAACAAAGTAAGCTGTAAAATCAAAGGAAGTATTCAATCATTCAACTTATTAACAACGATTATTAAACATTCTTAAAACATTGATTATGAAAAACTTAAAAATTAAATTCGGGCTTTTTAGCCTATTGGCGGTACTCGCCGTTTCGGTCTTTTTGACTTCTTGTGAGCAACAAGAAATCCTTAGTGATTTACCGGAAGTTCAACTCAAAAATTATGAACTGTTCACGCTTAACTCACAAGAAATTTTCAACGAAGTCAAAAAACAAAATAGCTCCACAGTACAAGTGAAATTGCCGTATGATAACCTCAGTTTTGAATTAGAAGAGATTAATATTTTTGATGAAGATATGAAAACTCCTTTTTATACGATTGAAAAAGATGGCACTAAAATACCCGTAGAAATACCGGAAATACATTTTTATGGTAATAAAAAAGGCGCGGAAGAAACTGTATTTATGAGTATGCTTGAAGATGAATTTCGTTTGGAATACACGAAGAAAGGCAAATCATATACCATTGTTCCTGCTACTGACATCCTTGATGACCAACCCAAAGGCAAGTACATCGCTTATGATTCAGAAGAATTAATTGATGCTAAAGTAGAAATGGATTGCTTGCATACAGAAACGGAAGAAGACATCATGGATTCAGACAATCTAAACTTAGAGCTATCCGAAAGAGCAGGCTATTATAAATTGAGAGTTGGTGGTATTATTGATTACGCCATGTACCAGCATTATGGACATAACGGTGCCGTTAGTCAAGTACTCAACCAAGTAGCTAATGCCAACCAAATATTCGCCAACAACGGTATGAATATAGATATTATCTGGGGCGGTGGATATATTGATTCAAATAACACCCTCAGACCAACTACCGAAACCTACTATTCTCAAACTTTCTTCAATCAATGGGCTGCTTGGGCTACAGGTACAGGTGCTTGGGCACGCGCATGGAACGTAGATAACTTTTTTGTATGGACAGGACACTGGCTACAAAATACAGGAGCAATGGGTAGCACAGGATACTGCTGTCGAAGCAATTACTATACTTCCGGATTTATGAATATGAGAAAAGCAAATAACGGCGGCTGGACATGGAAAAACCGCGTATTGGCACACGAAATCGGACATTCACTCGGTGCTCATCACGATTCCGGGCTAATGGCATGGAATACCGCAAGCGGTACTTTCAGCTGGAATTCTAAAAACCAAATCAACAATCACCTAAGCTGGTATTCTTCATGTTTGCATGATTAATTAACGACAAATTTTACAAAATACAATATTGACAAACCGCTTCAAAGTACAACCGAGCGCACCCTTTATTTTACTCGGATTTGTTTACAAGATAAGCCGTAAAATCAAAGACGTATTCAATCATTTATTTTATTAACAATTATTATTAAACATTTTTTTTAAAACATTGATTATGAAAAACTTAAAAATAAAATTCGGGCTTTTTAGCCTATTGGCAGTACTCGCCGTTTCAGTTTTTTTAACTTCTTGTCAACAAGAAGAAATTATTGAGATGGCGACAGTACAGCAAGTGGAAGACAGAACCTCTGAAATTATGATTATGCCCTTTGGTATTGCTACGGATACTGAAGAAATCAGAAAGAATTACATCGAAAATGCCAGCCCTGAACTCTTGACAAAAATGGCAGAAAATGGCAGAGTTGCTTACTATTTAACAAGTATCAACAAACTCGAAGAAGCCGCTACACAGATGTCTTACGGTGATTTCTTTTGTGATGTAAACCTGATTTCAATTCTCACTGAAGCCGAAATTGCAGCACTGCAAAATTATGACCTTAGTACTACAAGTAACAACATTGAACTACGATGTAGTAGCTGGGAAGGTACTGGAGAATGCGAGTGGCGTAGGATAGGCTACTATTGGGAACGGTGTTGCAAATTCACTAGAGATTGTGGCTGGAAATTTTGGGCAAGTGAAACCAAATGGGAATGCTCATAATATAACTCAAAACCATAGTCCATTATAGTTGAATAGACAAGTCTTTTAGGCTTTTCCCAATTACTCATATTTGTTGCTATTAAGCCATAATGTCAAAGTAGTATTCAATCATTCACTTTTTTAACAATATTTATTAAACATTTTTTAAAACATTGATTATGAAAAATTTAAAAATTAAATTCGGGCTTTTTAGCCTATTGGCGATACTCGCCGTTTCAGTCTTTTTGACTTCTTGCGAACGGGAGAATATTGATATTATAGAAAATGTAGATTTTAGTATTTCTGAATCTGAAAATGTAATAAACTTCATTTTACCAGAGACAATGAATGACAAATCTCAAGATGAGATAATTCAATTTATTGAAAACCTATCGAAAGAGGAAATTAAAGAATTGAGCGAGACTTCTCATATCAATGAAGTTGAGTCTAGATCTTGTGGAAACTGGTCTCACTATGGATGGGGATGTAGTAACAACTACGGAGTCCAGGTCAAAATTGAAAGAAGATGGTGTGGACCTCCAAGTTATGGTGCTTATGAATATAGTGGTATTTACTATTGGAATTCTTCCTGTTAAGTAACGAGAATATTTTTAAACACGCACAAAACAAACGTGATGTGGTTATCACCATAGCATGTTTGTTTTACATGCTGTAAAATGTTGCCGGACGCCGAGAAGTCGTCTGGCAATATTTACACTCACCCTTTAGAACATTGACTAAAAGCTAAATACAAAATTATTTTTTATTAAAATTTCATTTAAACAGCTCCCCAAATAACTCCAAAATACAATGTATTATGGTCGAGTAGGTAAGCCTTTAAGCAAAAAACTTTTGGGCTTACCTTAATTAAAATCACAAAAGATAAATATCATAAATTTCCCTTTTTTGAAATAAATATTTTCAACATATCATTCAACAAATTCGGGCTTCACACAGCGTGTGAAGGTAGGCGAAGACTGTACGGTTATCACTATAAATATTATGATATTTCATTATCCAAAATTCAATTAAACAAAAAACAAGAATTATGAAACAAAAATCAACTATTACCTATAGTGTAATACTTATCGCGTTATTTTACGCCTGTACGATACACGCACAAATGACTGTTAATCAAATATTTACAAAAAGTGAAACTCAGGAAATTTCTGTAAACTATGACGATTTTGACCTTAATAAATCAACAGAATTTAACCAATCCATTGACCTCGGTACGTATGGTACATACCAATTATCATTGGAGTCGAGCCAATTATTTAGTGAGGGTTATATCAGCAGAAAAGCAGCTAAAAATAACGACAAATTACCACTTACCTTTCAAGGGGCAATTCAAGGCAATCCCGATACAAAAGTAGCCCTGACTGTCAATGAAGGCTTTTTGAGTGGTTTTATAGACACGGGTAGTGAGGTGATATTTTTTGAACCTTATAAGACCTTCAACGCTGATGCAGGAAAAGACGAACTGATTATTTATTATCAAAAAGACGTCATTGACCGCGAACACGCCTGCACTTCCAATCATACCGACCTACAAGCCGAGCAAATTGAAACGCAAAGTAATGACCTCAAAAGCGTATCAATGGCTTGTTACGAAGTCGAAATGCTCTTGGTGGCAGATTATGGCATGTATCAAAAACACGGTGGCAATACACTCAATCACATCACATCGGTACTCAATAATGTCAAAAGCAATTATAATAATGACTTCAACGACCCCATTAATTTTACTGTTGTCGATGATTATATTGCGACCAGTTCGGGTATGGATTTGTGGTCAAATACGGCACATGCCTCGAGTTTATTAAGTGAATTTGGAAATTCCGATTATACAAATATTGCCCACGACTTAGCGTCATTATGGGTAAGTCGTGATATTTGGGATTATGACAGTGACGGCAATGTAAATTATAGTGTGGTAGGAGTAGCATATAGACCGGGCGTTTGTGGAAGCAAATATAATTTGATGGAGGACTTTAGCACGAATGCTGCCAGTTTGAAAGTAGCATTCGCACACGAAATCGGTCATAATTTTAGTGCGACACACGATGCAGAAGGTAGCTCAACCATCATGGCACCTTCCGTAAGTGCCACCAATACTTGGAGTGCCCAATCAAAAAATGAAATCAATGCTTTTTATCCGAATGCCAGTTGTTTGTGTGCTTCGGGTGATGCGGCTGATTTGGCTTTTAAATCTTGTGGTACTTCAAGCCTTAGTGGTAGTACGCTCTCCATTAATGGCTTACAAGTGCAGAATGTCGGGACGATAGCTACCGGAACTACTGTCAAAACACGTTGGTATCTTTCTACCGACAATACGATTACTACGAATGATTATGCCATAGCTACGAGAACAGTGACATCATATCCCCCCGGCTCATATTCAACGCACACCTTTGATATAAATCTGAATAGTACAGGTGTGCCTCCCGGCAATTATTATCTCGGAGTTATTACAGATTATGACAATACTGTTGCGGAATTCAACGAAGATAATAACACAGGATGTGTATCACCCTCGGCAAATATTACCATAGCTGCTACGCAGCCCGATTTACAAATTTCAAACTGCGGTCAGTCGGTAGTTTCCGGTACGACCCGTTTTTACCTTAATCTAAAAGTAGAAAACTTTGGAACCACTACTGCTGGCGCAAGTACTCTGGGGGCATATCTCTCCTCTAATAATACGGTCAATACAAGCGATTATCGTGTAGCTACGGCAGTTGTTCCTGCTTTAAGCGGCGGCGCCTCCTCCTTGATAGATATTGACTTCAATACCGCAGCGGTTAATGTCCCGCCGGGCAATTACTACGTAGGATTTATAGCGGATTATGATGATAATGTAACAGAAAACAATGAAAGCAATAATGTAAATTGCATTAGTGCCTCCGCTTCAATCACTATACAAGGGCAGACAGAACCCGACCTCGACATTACCACTTGCGGCACAGCAAGTGTTTCTGGCAATTTGCTGACAGTCAGTAGCGTAGTCGTCAAAAATATCGGTACGGCAACTGCTGCTGCTACTACATTGGGCTATTATCTTTCTGCCAATACGGTCATCAATTCAAGTGATTATTTAATTGGGACAGATGCCGTGGCAAGTCTAACCGCAGGTAATACAAGTACGGAAAATATTACCCAAAATATTTCGGCAATAATCAATCCGCAAATTCCCGCAGGTACATATTACGTAGGTATACTTGCCGATTATAATTCGACTTTAGCAGAATCCAATGAAAATAACAATACTTGCTACGATAGTTCACCCCAATTTACAGTAACTTACGATTGCAAAGATGCCACTGCACACAACTATAATCCCAATGCCACTTATGCCGATAATACGACCTGTCAGACTTGTTCCGATGGTGTCAAAAACGGCGATGAAACAGATATTGATTGTGGTGGAGCTAAGTGTAATCCTTGTGGAAATATTACCGTCATCAATCCGGGTACGGGTGATATCCATGCTGCCGGAAGTGCGATTAACATTCAATGGACAGATAATATTTCGGAGAATGTATTAATTAGAATGTACACCTCAAGTGGTTCTTATTTTACCCTTACTTCTTCTACGGCAAGTGACGGAAGTTTTAATTATACCATTCCATCCAGCAGAAATCCCGGACAATATCGAATTTACATACGAAGTGTCAGCAACACTTCTGTTAGTGATTATGGCACTTATTTTACCATTCAGGCGGCATCAAGTTGCACTGACAATGTTCAAAATGGAGATGAAACAGGGGTTGATTGTGGTGGCAGTTGTCCACCTTGCGAACCTGACCTTGACATTACCACTTGCGGCACAGTCAGCAAATCCGGTAATACCATTACAGTAAGTGGCGTAGTCGTCAAAAATATAGGTACAGCAACTGCCGCTTCTACTACATTGGGCTATTACCTTTCTACCAATACCACTATTAATAATAATGATTATTTAATTGGAACGGATTACGTGGCAAGTTTAGCCGCAGATAATACAAGTTCGGAATCTATTACTAAAAATATTTCGACTATTAACCCACCAATTCCAGCCGGTACATATTACGTAGGTATACTTGCCGATTATAATTCGACTTTAGCAGAATCCAATGAAAATAACAATACTTGCTA